>Ga0255182_1001102_pt1 | contig 15063 bp, 4 predicted proteins | sample Atl_UVDOM_RepA_8_FD_188420 | JGI IMG/M metagenome (GOLD analysis project Ga0255182, IMG submission 188420) | Freshwater microbial communities from Altamaha River, Georgia, United States - Atl_UVDOM_RepA_8d | ecosystem: Environmental > Aquatic > Freshwater > River | place: USA: Georgia | collected...
CGGCTGAGCGGAACACACCACACGGGGGGATGCATGCACAAGCGCTGGGGCCAGGGGTTGCTGGCGGGCCTGCTGGGCGGGCTGACGGCCATGGCGATGGCCGGGCCGCTGAGCGTCGACGATCTGCCAGCGACCCTCAAGGACTGGCTGCCCTGGGCCCTGCACGGTCAGACCGACGCCTGGTGCCCCCAGCCACACGACGGCCAGGGTGAGCGTGCCTGCGTCTGGCCGGCTCGCTTGGACGTGACGGCCGGGGCCGATGGCGCGGTGGTGCGCTACGAGGTGCAGGTTTACGGCGGTGCGTCGCTGGTCACGCTGCCGGGCGAGCATGCCCACTGGCCCCTGGATGCTCGCATCGGCACCCAGCCACTGGCGGTGGCCGATGCCGACGGGCGCCCCACGGTCTCGCTGCCGCCCGGGCGCCATGTCATCGAGGCCCGCATCCCCTGGAAATCCATGCCGCAAGACCTGCTGCTGCCCCGGGGCCTGGGCGTGCTGCAACTGTCGGTCGATGGCCAGACCGTCAACCGGGCGCCCGATGACGAAGGCCGGGTGTGGTTGCGCCAGGCCCCTGACGACACGCAGACCGGTGGAGACACCCAGACCGTGCACACCGCCCGATGGGTGAACGACGAGGTGCCGCTGCGGGTCACCACACGTTACGAGCTGGCCGTGTCCGGGCAGTCGCGCGAGATCGTGTTGCCTGCGGCCTTGCTGTCAGGCTTCGTGCCCGAGTCCCTGAACAGTGCGCTGCCCGTGCGCCTTCAGGAGGGCGGCGGCCTGGCCGTGCAGGCGCGAGCCGGAACGTGGACGATCGAACTGCAGTCCCGGTTGATGAGCCCGGTGCAGGCGCTGACGCTGCCGACCGCGACCGCCTCGCCAGAAGAAGTCTGGGTGTTCCAGGCGCACAACGACATCCGGCTGGTCACGGTCGAGGGGGTGCCCTCGGTCGATCCCCGACAGGTCCAACTGCCCGATGACTGGCGGCAGTTCCCGGCGTATCGCATGCGCCCCGGCGACACGTTCAAGCTGGTGCAGTCGCGGCGCGGCAACCCCGAGCCGGCACCCGACAAGCTCAAGCTCACCCGTCAGATCTGGCTGGATTTCGACGGTCAGGGTTACACCATGCGCGACCAGCTCACGGGCGAGCTGAACCGGGCCAACCGCCTGGAACTGCTCGCGCCGGCCGTGCTGGGCCGGGTCGCCATCGACGGGCAGGACCAGCCGGTCACGTGCCTGTCGCCGCAAGGCCCGATGGGGGCCGAGGTGCGGGCCGGCCGTGCCCGCATCGAGGCCGACAGCCGGCTGACGGGTGCAGGGCGGGACCTGCCGGCTACGGGCTGGGCGATGGACATCCAGCAGGCCGCGGCGGTGCTGCACCTGCCGCCGGGCTGGATGCTGCTGCACGTGCAGGGGGTGGACCACGCCGCAGGAGCCTGGGTGTCCGGCTGGACGCTGTGGGACTTCTTCTTCGTGCTGCTGTGCGCCCTGGCCGTGGGGCGCCTTTTCGGGTGGGGCAGCGGCGTGCTGATGGGCGTCGCGCTGGCGCTGACCTGGCACATGCCCGGCGCGCCCCATGGCGTGTGGCTGCTGTGGCTGGCCATGGTGGCGCTGGACCAGGTGCTACCGGCCGGTCGCCTGCAGGTGCTGGCCCGCTGGGGCCGCTGGGGCGGGGCCGTGCTGCTCGCGCTGTGGCTGCTGCCGTACGCCGTCGATCAGGTGAGGCTGTCGCTGTATCCCGTGATGGCACAACCCTGGCGAGAGGTGGGTGAGCCCGCCCGCGAGGGGGGCACCGACGCCGCCGAGGCCACCGATGAGTCCGCCGTGGCCGAGGCCGCGGCGCCTGCCGACGCACGGCGCAGTCCCTACGAAAGCCTGTCGGCGACGGCCCCCAGCCCCAAGCTGAGCAGGCCCACGGTGTACGAGATCGATCCACGGGCCCGTGTGCAGACCGGACCCGGGGTGCCCGACTGGCGCTGGGACAGCCACCGGCTGACCTGGCAGGGCCCGGTCCAGGCAGCCCAGCGCCTCCACCTGTGGGTGTTGCCGCCTTGGGCGACCGTGATCTGGCGCCTGCTGGGGCTGGCGCTGTTGCTGGCGGCCTGGTGGCGCCTGGTCGGTCCGCGCGGGTTGTGGCCGCGAGACGGCCTGGTGTCGGGACAGCGCCCGGCTGCGGCCCCTGCGGTGGCCACCCTCACGCTGGCCGCGGTGCTGGCCTGCGGGGCGATGGCGCCCCAGGGCGCCCTGGCCGCCAAGCCGGCATCACCCGATGCGGCGTCGGCGCCCGAAGAGCCCCAGCCCCCACAGCCGCCATCGGCGTCCCTGCTGGACGAACTGCGCCAGCGTGTCACGGCCCCGCCCGACTGCCTGCCCCATTGTGCCGACGTGCCCCGCATGTTGGTGTCGGCGGCCGGTTCGCGGGTGCAGTTGCGGCTGGAAGCTCACGCGCTGGCCGACGTCAGCCTGCCCCTGCCTGGGCAGGGCAGCCATTGGCGGCCCACCCTGGTGGCTATCGATGGCCGGCCCGCGGTCACCCGCCGCGACGACGACGGCGCTCTGTGGGTGGCGCTGCCGCGCGGCATCAGCCAGGTGGTGCTGGAAGCCGACGTGGGCCCCGTGTCCACTGTCGACATCACCTTGCCCCTGCCCGTGCGGCAGGTCAGCACACAGCTGCAGGGCTGGAGCCTGGGGGGGCTGGACGGGCGTGGCATGGCCACCGGGTCCATCAGCCTGTCTCGCGCGGCGCCCGTCGGGCAGAGCACCGAGCAGGGAGTGCAACGCGATGCCTTGCCCCCGTTCGTGCATGTGGAACGCACGCTGCACCTGGGCCTGCGCTGGACGATCGAGACCCGCATCGTGCGGGCATCACCCAGCCTGGCCCCCCTGCGGGTCAGTGTGCCCCTGTTGGCCGGCGAATCGGTCAACAGCGAACAGGTCGAGGTCAAGGACGGCGTGGCCTGGGTGGCCTTGGGGGCCGAGCCGTCGACCCAGTTCAGCAGCACGTTGGCGCCCGCGGGGCGGCTGGTGCTCACGAGCGGGAAGGCGCCCAACCAGATCGAGTCCTGGCATCTGGACGCCTCCACCCACTGGCACGTCACCCACAGCGGTCTGGCGCCGGTGGCGCATCAGGCCGACGGTCGATGGTGGCCCAGCTGGCGTCCGTGGCCGGGCGAGCAGTGGGTGCTGACGGTGACGCGCCCTGACGGCGTGCCCGGGCAGACGATGACCGTCGATCGCATCCAGACCCACACGGTGCCCGGCATCCGGGCCACCGATGTCACGGCCACCTGGCGCCTGCGTTCCAGCCAGGGCGGCAACCATGCGGTCACGCTGCCCGAGGGGGCCGCGCTGCTGTCGGTGACCCTGGACGGTCAGGCCGTGCCCTTGCAGGCGCAGCAGGGCCGCGTCATGCTGCCCATCACGCCCGGGGCCCATGACGTGCAGCTCACCTGGCGAGAGCCGCGCGGCATGGGGGGCTGGTTCCGCACGGACGGCCTGCACCTGGGGCTGCCCGGGGTGAACGATCGGGTACAGCTGTCCGTGCCGCAAGACCGCGTGGTCCTGGCCGTGGGGGGCGCACCCGTCGGGCCGGCGGTGCTGTTCTGGGGCGTGCTGTGTGTGATCGTCGCGGTGTCGGTGGGCCTGTCGCGCTGGCCGCTCAGCCCGCTGCGGGCCGCCTCCTGGGTGTTGCTGGGCCTGGGGGTGGCACAGATGTCCCTGCTGGCGCTGCTCGTGGTGGTGGGCTGGTTCTTTGCCATGCAGGCGCGCGAGCGGCTGGGGCCGGCCTCTCGCCGCGGCTGGTTCATTACCCACCAGGTGCTGTTGTGCGTGTGGGCTCTGGTGGCGGTGAGCCTGCTGCTCGAGACCGTCCGCATGGGGCTGCTGGGCTACCCCGATCTCATGATCACGGGCAATGGCTCCAGTGCCCGCGAGCTGGCCTGGTTCCACGACCGGTTTGACGGCGACACCCTGCGACCCTGGGTGGTGAGCGCACCGCTGTGGGCCTATCGGGTGGTGATGCTGCTGTGGGCCCTGTGGCTGGCCACGGCCCTGCTGCGCTGGGTGCGCTGGGGCTGGGGCTGTTTCAGTGCCGGTGGCTACTGGCCGAGTCGTGTCGTCGCCTCGGTGTTGATGCCGTCGCCTCCCGTGGCGTCGCCCACCGCACCTCCCGACGAGCCCCGCGCCTGATCCAAGACAAAGGCCCCGCGCAGCGGGGCCTTTGGGTGTCCACGGACGTCCTGCCCCGTCCGTGTACGTGATTTGTCGTCGTGGTTGACAGCGTTGTTGACTTCACAGGTTTTGGAAACGCCAACGGATTGTGCTCGCGGGGGGCTTTGCAAGTCCTTAAGAAGCCCTGAAAATTGCTGAATCCGGCGCCTGGGTGCCCGCTCATGGCGGGCGTGTTGCCGGGCGCGCGAGAGGAGTGCAGTTGACGACTCGCTACCGATTTGACCGTTTCGAGCTGGTGCCGGCCGAATCGACCCTGTACGCCGAGGGGCAAGCTGTGGCTGTCGGAGCCCGAGCCTTGCAGGTGCTTGACTGTCTCGTGCAGCGCGCCGGCCAGCTCGTTCCCAAATCCGACCTCATCGACGCCGTCTGGCCCGGCGTGGTGGTCGAGGACAACAACCTGCAGGTGCAGGTCTCAGCCCTGCGCAAGGTGCTCGGCCCGGCAGCCATCGCGACGGTGGCCGGGCGCGGTTACCGCTTCACCCTGCCCGTCCAGGGGGGCGGAGCTTCGGATGCGGGCGCCCGGCGTCTGGCCTTGCCGGCGCCGATCGGGCCGGTGTGGGGCCGTGAAGACGAACTCCAGGCCCTGGGCGCGGCGCGGGATGCGCCGTGGCTGACCACCATCCTCGGTCGTGGCGGCAAAGGCAAGACGACGCTGGCGCTGCAGGTGGCGCACGCCTGGGCCTCCCACTTCCGCGATGGCGTGGCCTGGGTCTCGCTGGCTGAACTGATCGACCCCACACGGCTGCCCGCCGCCGTGGCCCAGGCCCTGGGCCTGCCCGTTGGTCGGCAGGACCCCTGGGACAACCTGCTGGTGGCGCTGCAGTCGCGTCACATGCTGCTGGTACTCGACAACGCGGAACATCTGGTCGACGCCGTGGCCCACCTGGCCCAGGCCGTGCAGCGCACCGCGCCCGCCGTGCGCCTGCTCGTGACCAGTCAGGTGCCGCTGCACCTGGACGGCGAGCGCGAATTTCACCTGCAGGCCCTGCCGCTGCCCGCCGATGGCGATGCACTTGAATCGGTCGCCGCGAACGCCGCGGTGGTTCTGTTCGTGCGCGAGGTTCAGGAGCTGGACCACAGCTTCAAGCTGCATCCCGGCAACATGGCCGATGTGATCACGGTGTGCCGACGACTCGACGGGCTGCCGCTGGCCTTGAAGCTGGCGGCCGCACGCGTGCCGCTGCTCGGTCTGTCGGGCACGCTGGCGCGATTGGACGAGCGATTCCGACTGCTGGCCGGCGGGGCTCGTACGGGGCCGCTGGAGCGTCAACAGGCCTTGCTCGCTGCGCTCGACTGGAGCCATGACCTGTTGTCGCCGGACGAGCGGGCGGTGTTTCGCCGGCTCAGTGTGTGCTGCGGGGGCTTCTCGCTGGAGGTCGCGCAGGCCGCTCGCGGTGACGAGACGCAGGATGACTGGGTCGTGATCGACATCCTCGGTCGGTTGGTCGAGCGCTCGCTGGTGGTGCGCGAGGCCGGCGACCCCCCGCGGTTTCGCCTGCCCGAGAGCGTGCTGGACCATGCCCGCCTCAAGCTCGACATGGCGGGCGAGCGCGCGCTGGCGTGCCGGCATCACGCCCACGCCGTGGGCCGACTCATGGCCCAGGCCCATGAAGCCTATTGGTCGAGTGCCGATGAACCCTGGCTGGATCGCTACGCGCCAGACATCGACAACGTGCGACAGGCCCTGGACTGGGCCGAGGACCGCGAGCCCCGGCTCGCGGTCCAGCTCATCGCCGATGCAGCCTTGCTCCTCGTGCAGCTCGGGCAGTCGGCCGAAGGCCGGCAGCGGGCCGAGCGGCTGTGCGCTGCGTGGCCGGCCGACATCGACCCGAAGCTGGCGGGGCGCTTCCAGGTCGAACTGGGGCGGCTCTGCTGGGGGGTGGATGGTGCGAGCGTGTGTCGCCATGCCCGAGCCGGCTTGACCGCCTTGCGGGCTGTGGGCGACGCGCGAGGCCAGTACCTGGCCCTGCGGTGCCTGGCTGGCAGCGGCGTCGTGCTGGGCGATGAGGCCCGAGCCCTGCTGGACGACATGGGGCGCATCGAGCAGGCCGACTGGCCCGTGAGGTTGCGCCTGCAGCGCTTGCTGGCCAAGGTGGGTGTGCTCAAGGCCGAGGGGCTCTGGGACCAGGTCCAGGACGTCTGCCGGGTGCTCGGCGCCCGGGCCCAGGCCGCAGGCCTCCATGGCCTGGTGGCGGCGGCCCACAGCGACCTGGCTGCGGCCCAGCTGGCACTCGGTGACCCTGTTGCGGCCCTGGCCAGTTGCAGGCAGGTGCTGGCCGGCAGCGTGTGGGATCGCGACCCGGCGCTGGTGCATGCGCATGCCCTGTCAGCCACCGCCTGCCTGGCGCTGGGGAACGCTGCTGCCGCCCGAACGCACCTGCAGGCCTTCGCCCGGGCCTCTTGGCAGCGGGACTGGGCGTGGTTCGGCCATTACCAGCACCTGCTGCAGCGACTGGCCACGCTGGAAGGGCGGGCCGAAGTGGTCGCACAACTGGTGCGCCCTGATGACGATCTGGATCCGGAAGCCGTCTGCGCGCTGGTTCTGGGCATCGATGGCCGTGCGGCGCCTCAGGTGTCGCTGGTGCGACGCTGACTCAGCCAGTTGTCGAGGGCGCTGTACAGCGTCAACGTCTCGATGGGCTTGGGCACATGGCCGTTCATCCCGGCGGCCAGGCAGGCCTCCTGTTCGCCCTGCAGCACGCTGGCCGTCATGGCCAGGATCGGGGTGTCGTGCCCCTGCGGCAGGTCGCGGATGCGGCGCGACGCCTCCAGGCCGTCCATTTCCGGCATGTGCACATCCATCAGGATCAGGTCGAAGGCCTGCCGGCTGACCATGTCGACGGCCGTCTGGCCATTGTCTGCCGTGTCCACGCTCAGGCCGGCCATTTCCAGCAGCTCGGTGGCCAGCATGCGGTTGACCGGGTTGTCTTCAGCCAGAAGGATGCGGGCACCCGCGTGGCGTTCGCGCAGTCGCGCTTCGGCCAGCGCGGCCTGTTGTCGGAGTGTGGCGGCCTGATCGTTCATGTCGACAGCTGGGGAGGGGTCTGGATGGATGGGAGCGGCGAGGCGGGCCGTGAACCAGAACGCACTGCCGACGCCGGGCTGGCTGCTGACACCCACGGTGCCGCCCATGCCCTCGGCGAGGTGACGCGTGATGACCAGGCCGAGCCCGGAGCCGCCAAAGCGTCTGGTCGTCGAGCTGTCGACCTGTTCAAAAGGTTGGAACAGGCGATCCAGCCGGTCCGCCGGGATGCCGATGCCGGTGTCGCGCACTTCGAACCGGACAACCAGGTTGGCATCATCTTGCACGCTGGTGCGCAGCACCACCCGGCCACTTTCCGTGAACTTGACCGCATTGCTCAACAGGTTGATCACGGCCTGCGACAGGCGTGTCGGGTCGCCGCGCAACTGGGGCCAGGGCACGGCGTTGTCCACCTGCAGGACCAGCCCCTTTTCTTCGGCACGGGGCAGCACCATGCGGCAGCACTGCTGCAACAGCTGGTCGAGCGAAAAATCGATGGTTTCCAGCGTGAGCCGGCCCGATTCGATCTTCGACAGGTCCAGGATGTCGTTGATGACCTGCATCAGGTGCCGCGCGGCTTCCTCGATGGCGCGCAGGCGGCTGGGCGTCTCGGGGTGTCCGGGCTGGCGCTGCAGCAGGTAGGTGATGCCGATCACGGCGTTCATCGGCGTGCGGATCTCGTGGCTCATGTTGGCCAGGAAATGGCTCTTGGCCTCGTTGGCTGCTTCGGCCTTGTCGCGGGCCGACTGCAGCTCCAGGGTGCGCGAGGCCACCATGTCCTCAAGGTGGTCGCGGTGACGCACCAGCTCCTCGCGGGCCCGTTCACGCTCGGTGATGTCGCGCATCAGCAGGTGGACGGTGCGCTCGGACCGCTCGGCAAAGGCCCAGGCCACGAACTCGACTCGCAGGGTCTGGCCGTCGGCGCGGATCAGACGCGCCTGCGACAGCTCAGTCGGGTCCTGCGACCGGGCCAGCGGGGCGAGCAGCTGCGTCACACGCGCCTGATCCTCGGGGTGGAAACGATCCACGATGCGCGTGCCCAGCACGGTGTCAGCCTGCGCCATGCCCAGCAGGTCCAGCGCAGCGCGGTTGACCAGCGACACCTGCTCGCCCACCAGCACCACGATGCCGTCGGGAGACGTGTCGAACAGGGCCAGGTAACGAGCGGCATCGCGTCGCTGGCGCTCCATCTGTTCCCGCACGGCCGCGTGGAGCTCGTGCAAGGCCGCACCGAGCTCGGCCACTTCATCGTGGCTGCCTTCGGTGACAGGCAGAAACTCCACGGCCTCGCCGCGGCGGACCCGCTCGGCGGTCAAGGCCAGTTCCCGCAAGGGGCGGGAGATGTGCCCGGCCAGGAACCAGCCTGCCGCCATGAACAGCAGCACCACGGCGCTGCCGCCGGCGATCACGCGCCAGCGCAGGGCCCGCAGGGGTTGCAGGGCCTGAGCTTCGTCTTCGCGCACCACCAGGGTCCACAGGGGGGCCGTGGCGCTGTCGAACAGGCGCACCCGCGCCGACGCGGTCAGGTGACTGCGACCATCGGGCCAGGTCACCAGGCCCGGCCGGCCGGTGGCCAGCACGGCGTCCAGGGCGGGCAGTTTCAACGGCTGGCCGCGTTCCGTGTCCGGCCCCAGGGTGACGATGCCCTCCGGTGACAGCAGCAGGCTGTCCACGCCTTGTGCGTGACCGTCGTGCTGCGCGAGGGATTGGTGCAGGGCGCGGATCCAGTGCCAGTCCAGGCGGGCCACGATGACACCCAGCGTCTGGCCGTCGAAGTCGACCACCGGCACGGCCAGGTCCAGCAACAAGGGGGGGCGGCCGTCGCTGCCGGGCGGCAGGAACTTCGCCAGGGGGCCCGCGGGCTGAGGGGTGCCCACCCACGGGGCCTTGATGCCTTGCTCGAAGGCCGCCTGGGTGGCCAGGCTGTCGCCCTCCAGCCAGGTGCCGGTCGACACCAGGATCGTACCCCGCCCATCGGTGAGGCCCAGCCACGCCAGCTCAGGGTGGTGGGTGCGAGCCTGTTCGAGCACCATGCGCAGTCGCGTGCGCTCCAGCAGCCCGCTGCTGACCTCGGGCAGCGCCGCGACCTGCTGGATCTGCAGCAACCGCTCCTGCAGAGCCTGCTGCAAGGTGCGGCCCAGCACGTGCGCTTCGCGCCGGGTGGCCTCGCTGACGGTGTCTTCCAGCTGGGCCTGCTGGAAACGGTCCATCAGCAAGGCGAACACCGCGGCCACCAGCAAGGCGCCCACCCCGAAGGTCAAAGCAAAGCGCATGCGCACGCTGCGGCGCGGTGACCAGGGGAACGGCGTCGGTGGCGTGTGCGTGGAAGGCACGTCCGGAGAACCCTTGAGCGTTGTGTGCAGGACGATGGGTCGGCGGCCGACCCTGCTGGCCTCGTGGACCGATTATAGGAAGGCATACTTGCAATGACGGGCCGACGCAGACCAGGGTACGGCCTGATTGCACAACAAGGGATCATCATGAAGCGAGTCTGGCTGTCGGTGCTGTTGGGCGCGTGGATGCTGGGGTCTGCGGCGGCGACCGAACTGGTGGTGGCCACGGTGAACAACGCGCACATGTTGACCATGCAGCGTCTGTCGAAGCACTTTGAGCGGGCGCACCCCGGCGTGCGGCTCAAGTGGGTGACGCTCGAGGAGGGCGCCCTGCGCCAGCAAGTCTCGCGCGACATCGCCACCCGGGGCGGGCGCTTCGACGTCATGACCATGGGGTTGCTGGAGGTGCCTGTCTGGGCGGCCAGGGGCTGGCTCACGCCCGTCGAGGTCGATCGCAGCTACGACGTGGATGATCTGTTGCCCGCCATCCGCGAGGGGCTGTCGCACGCCGGACGGTTGTATGCAGCGCCTTTCTACGGCGAAAGCTCGATGACGATGGCACGGGCCGATCTGCTCAAGGCCGCTGGCGTGTCGTTGCCGGCGCAGCCCACCTGGGCACAGATCCGGGATCTGGCCGCGCGCCTGCACGATCCCGCCCGTGGCGTGCACGGGATCTGTCTGCGCGGGCGGGCGGGCTGGGGCGAGAACGTCACGCTGATCACGCCGATGGTCAACAGCCACGGTGGGCAATGGTTCGACATGGCCTGGCGTCCGCAACTGACCTCGCCACCGTGGAAGGCGGCGGTGTCGTTGTATGTCGATCTGCTGCGCCAATGGGGACCGGCTGGAGCCGTGGCCAACGGCTACAACGAGAATCTGGCCCTGTTCAGTCAGGGCAAATGTGCGCTGTGGATCGACGCCACCGTGGCCGGCGGTTATGTGAGCCAGCCGCGTTATTCGAAGGTGGCTGGCCGGGTCGCGTTTGCGGCCGCGCCGGTGGGGCCGCATGCCAAAGGGGCGAGCTGGCTGTGGGCTTGGGCACTGGCCATCCCGGCCACCACGCGTGAGCCGGCAGCGGCTCAGGCCTTCGTGCGCTGGGCCACCTCCAGGGCCTACATCGAACTGGTCGCCCGCGAAGAGGGCTGGGCTGCCGTGCCCTCGGGCACCCGCCGATCGACATACAGCCGCCCGGAGTTCCAGCGCGCCAACCCGCACGCCGGCATCGAAGCGCGCGCCATCGCGTCGGCCAACACCCGAGATGCCACGGTGCCGAAGTCGCCCTACGTGGGCATCCAGTTCGCCACCATCCCCGAGTTCCAGTCGATCGGGACCCTGGTGGGGCAGGAGATCGCGACCCTGCTCGTTGACAAAGGTGGGGTCGATCCGGTCCTGGAGCGCGCCCAACGGGCCGTCGAGCGAAAGATGCTCGAATCGGGCTATGGCGCCAAGGGATCGCCTGCGGGGCCCGGTCGGTAGGACAATGGCGGGTTTTGTGGCTTTGCGTCGCGGCCCCGGGGGCCGCGTACCGACATGATCTGGAATCGTCTTGACCGCCTGCTCGACCGCTTGCGCCCGCGCCGCCAGATGGCGGTGCTGGGGGTCGATGCCCTGCTCATCGTGCTGGCCTGGCACGCCACCTACCTGTTCCGCATCGGGGTGGAGCGCTGGCTGCACGAGCGTCCGTCGTACGACACGGCGGTCTTGCTGGGCGTGATCGCCATCTACAGCGCGGTGTCCTGGGCCATGGGGGTGCCGCGTGCGGCCTGGCGGTATGTCGGTTTCACCGACGTGGGCCGCCTGGCCTGGATGTGCCTGGGCGCCGGGCTGCTGTCGGCCGTCATCGTGCTGATGGCCCAGCTGGTCGAGGTGCCTCGCGCCGTGCTGGCTCTGCATCCGGTGTTCACCTTGATGGCCCTGATCCTGGCCCGCATGCTGGTGCGCATGGCCCATGAACAGGCCCGCGCACGCCGCACCGGGGGCGACGTGACTGGCCAGCGGGCGCTGGTGCTCGGTGCGGGCGCGGCCGCCAAGCTGCTGATCGCCGGCATCCAGCACCGCGGTTGGACCGTGGTCGGCCTGCTGGACGACGACCGTCGCAAGCAGGGCTCCCGCGTGGCCGGTGTGCCCGTGCTGGGCAGCCTCGAAGCCCTGTCCGAGCCGGGGGTGCTCGATGACGTCACCCACCTGATCCTGGCCATGCCCTCGGCCTCGAACGCGCAGCGCAAGCGCGCACTGGACCTGGCGGCGGCCACCGGGCTGCCGGTGGTGACCGTGCCCAGTGCCGACGAACTGCGCGAAGGGCGCTCGCGCGTCGACCGGGTGCGCGACATCGAACCCGAAGACCTGCTGGGTCGAGAGGCCGTCCGCCTTGACGAGTCGGCCGTGTCGTCGTTGATCAGCGGTCAGGTGGTGCTGGTCACCGGTGCAGGGGGCTCGATCGGGTCCGAGTTGTGCCGCCAGATTGCGCGTTTCGGCCCCACACGGCTGGTGCTCTTCGAACTCAGCGAGTTCGCGCTCTACCAGGTCGAGCAGGACCTCAGCGAGCGCTTCCCGCACCTGCCGCTGGGCCGGCTCGTGGGCGATGTCAAGGATCTGTCGGCCCTGCGCCGCGTCATGGCCCAGCACCGTCCCGACCTGGTGTTCCATGCGGCGGCCTACAAGCACGTTCCTCTGATGGAAGACGACAATGCCTGGATCGCGCTGCGCAACAACACCCTGGGTACCTACCTGGTGGCGCAGGCGGCCGCCGAGCACCAGGTGCAGCGTTTCGTGCTGATCTCGACGGACAAGGCGGTCAACCCGACCAATGTGATGGGGGCCACCAAGCGCGCCGCCGAGATGGTGGTGTCGCACTGGGCTGCGAAAGCGTCGGGCACGCGGTTCATGGCCGTGCGATTCGGTAACGTGCTGGGCTCCAGCGGCAGCGTCATCCCCAAGTTCAAGGAACAGATCGCCAAGGGCGGCCCGGTCACGGTGACGCACCCCGAGATCACCCGTTTCTTCATGACCATCCCCGAAGCCGCCCAGCTCGTGCTGCAGGCCGCAGCCCAGGCCGAAAGCGGCCAGGTGTTCGTGATGGACATGGGCAAGTCGGTGAAAATCGCCGACCTGGCCCGCGAGATGATCCGCCTGTCCGGGCACACCGAGGTTGAGATCCCCATCGTGTTCAGCGGCCTGCGCCCCGGCGAAAAGCTCTACGAGGAGCTGCTGGCCGATGCCGACACGACCCTGCCCACACCCCACCCGCGGCTGCGGCTGGCGCGACTGCGCGACGAACTGCCGGCCGACTGGATCGAACGCATGTTGGCGCTGGCCGACGACGAATCGGCCACGACCCCGGCCACACTGCGCGCCCGCCTGCGCGACCTGGTGCCCGAGTACGCGCCGCGCTGAAGCCCGGTCAGACCGGGGTTTCGGGCGTGCTCACCAGCAGGTCGTCGACCTGGGCCAGCAGGGCCGTGATCTGCAACGGCTTGGTCAGATAACACGATGCCCCGGCCCGCAGGCACGCATCGATCTGTTCCGGCGTGGCGTCGGCTGAAATCATCACCACCGGGATCGACTGGGTGTCGGGGTTGGCCTTGACCAGCTGCAGGAAGTCCAGCCCGGACGCATCAGGCAGGTGCACGTCGAGCAAGATCAGGTCGGGGCGCGCACCCTTGAGCCGGTCGTGCAGCACGGCCAGCCCCTCTTCGATGGTCGGGGCCACGCGCAGGCTCACCCACGGGCGGCTGGCCAGGGCCTCGCTGACCACGGCGCTGTTGGTGGCGTTGTCCTCCACGTACAGCACATGGCGCGTGCGGGGCTGGGCCGTCGTGGCATCGCGGGTGGGCGCCAGCGCGTCCCCGGTCGCCACGCGCGGTGGTTGCAGCGGGGTAGCGGGCAGGCACAGGGTGAACGTCGATCCTGAACCTTCGGTGCTGATCACGTCCAGCTGCCCGCCCATCAGCAGGGCCAGATGGCGGCTGATCACCAGGCCGATGCCCGTGCCGTCCGGCGTGGAGCGTTCGCGCCCCAGCCGGTTGAAGGGCTGGAAGAGCTGGCCCAGTTGACCGTCGGTCATGCCCAGTCCGGTGTCGGTCACCACGATGCGCACCACCGGATCGTCCGGCTGGCTGCGGTCGAGTGTCGCCTGCACATGGGCACTGCCACCCGTGCGGTTGTACTTGATGGCATTGGTCAGCAAGTTGGTGAGGATCTGCCGCAGGCGGGTCTCGTCGGCGCGAACGCCCCAGCCCGCCGGCAGCATGCCATCGACGGCCAGGGTCACGCCAGCCTTGTGGGCCTGCTCGCGCACCAGGTTGTGCACTGAATCGAGCAGCGCGGGCAGGTCGATCGGCTGTGTCTGCAACTTGAGCGTGCCGGTGTCGATGCGCGACAAATCGAGCACGTCGTCGATCATGTCCAGCAGGTGCCAGCCCGCCTGCTGGATCTGGTCAAGCCGGTTGTGCTGTGTGGGCGTGAGCGGGTTCTGTCGGTCCAGCGTCATCACCTGAGCGAAGCCGAGCATGGCGTTCAGCGGTGTGCGCAGCTCGTGGCTCATGCGGGACAGGAACTCGCTCTTGGCCTGGTTGGCCGCCTCGGCGGCCTCGCGTTGTCGGCGGCCCTCGTCGACGGCGGCCGACATGCGTTCCGTGTGCCCCGTGATCACCAGCAGCAAGGCGCCCAGCGCGGTGGCGAACGCCACGCCCCCGACGGCAAACAGCCAGGACGTGGCGCTGTCGAGCGGGCTGGCGGCCGCCAGGCCTGTGGCCCACAGGTGCAAGGTCCACTCCCGCTGGGCAAACGGCAGCACTACCGCATGGCTCATGGCCCCGAGGGGCAGGCCGGCCTCACCGCGCTCGCAGCCTTCGGGGCCGCTCAAACGTTGCGCGGGCCCCCGCGTGGTGTCGAGCAGGCAGGCCCGCAGGTAAGCCGGACCGTCCTTGAGTGCGGCATTGAGGGCGTCGTCCATGCGCAGGGCAATGAACACAGCCCCCATCACTTCGTGCTGGCGTTCGGCGCTGGTGTCGGCCGGGTTGCGGTAGAGCGCGCGGTAGATCACCACCCCCGTCTGGCCGCCAGGTTCCTGCACGAGCTTGAACCCCTCGGTGGCCGCAGGCGTATCCGTGAGTACCGAGCGCAGATAGGCCTCGCGGGTGGGCGGTCGAGACAGTACGTTGAAGCCCAGAGCCCGTTCATTGCCCTGCAGCGGCTCGATGAACCGGATGGCCACGACCTCAGGCCCCTTCGGACGGGTGCGATCCGGCATGTCGAACGCCCGGAACTGGCCCAGCCCTTCCGCGCGCTGGATGGCCTCGAAGACGTCCAGGCGCTCGATGGGCAGGCGTTCGTCCCAGCCCACAGCCTGGATGGCTGGCAGGTGGTCCCGCCAATGGGCCGTGGCGCGCCGGAACTCATCGCGTTCGACGACATCCGATGCCTCGAACACCCCCCGAACGGATTCCACCGCCGACAGGTAGTCGTTGAGCCGCAACT
>Ga0255182_1001104_pt1 | contig 15052 bp, 16 predicted proteins | sample Atl_UVDOM_RepA_8_FD_188420 | JGI IMG/M metagenome (GOLD analysis project Ga0255182, IMG submission 188420) | Freshwater microbial communities from Altamaha River, Georgia, United States - Atl_UVDOM_RepA_8d | ecosystem: Environmental > Aquatic > Freshwater > River | place: USA: Georgia...
CGCCTCCTCTCGCTGGGCTCCGAAATACGGAGCCAAGAAAGCAGCCAGAGTTGCCCGCAACTCCTACAAATGTGCCGCCTGCTCCTCCATTGTCCCAAATAAGGAGGCCAAGGTCGATCACATCGTGCCTGTCGTGGACCCCGTTCGCGGCTTTGTCTCTTGGGACGAGTTCATCGCCCGGCTCTTCGTCGAGCGGGACGGCTATCAAATACTTTGCCAAGCCTGCCACGCCGTCAAAACCGGCCAAGAGCGGGAAGTGAGAAAACAAAACAGAAAGACATAGAAATGGAACTATTCGACATACAATCAAGCCAAGCACCCAAGGACCACTTGGAGATTCTTCCAGTATCCGTTCTTGAGATAGGCCCATCGGGTAAGGCCGGTATTCGTGGAGATAGCGATCACGACTCGATGTCCAGCAGGAGTGGATATTCTGCGTTTCCTTACGAGGTAGCCGAAACGTGCGCGGCGCTGTTCTTGCGGGATGCCACAACGGTTGTGGACCCGTTTTCCGGCTGGGGAGAGCGTGGTGCGGCTGTCATCAAACACGGAAAGTCCTATTGCGGATTCGACCTATCTCCTAAAGCCATCGAGAACGCCAAAACCAAGTATGGAGTGATCAATCAATGGGCCGATTCGCGCACGGTTAAGGTCCCGGAGCACGACGGTTTACTTACGTGCCCTCCGTATTGGAATCTTGAGAAGTACGAGGCCAATGATGGGATGGATAGGCATAGGACGTTTGCCAACTTCTTGGGCGACTACTCTCGGGTTTTAAGCCGGTTCGCGGCTAAAGCCAAACCCGGCTCAACCTACTGCATTGCTACTGGAGACTGGAGGGATGCGGGCGTCTATTACGACCTCACCTTCCAGACTGAACTGATAATGCATCAGCTAGGATTCATACCGTTCGATAAGGTGGTCATATCTAGACTCGGCATCAGCAAGGTGAAGATAATGCTGCCGCAGGCCAAACGTCTTGGGTACACCGTAAAGGTTCACGAAATGCTATCTGTTTACAAAAAGCAGGGCTCAACTCTATGAGGAAATCCACCGTCAACTCAGCCGGCGTCTACACCAAGCCTTCTCTCCGTAAACGCATCTTTGAGCGCATCAAGGCGGGGTCTAAAGGCGGGAGGGCAGGAACTTGGAGCGCGAGAAAAAGCCAGTTCCTCGCCAGGGAATACCGGGCTGCCGGCGGAGGGTATACCTCTTGAAAGCCCAACAACGTTCCTTGGTGGAGTGGACCCGCCAGAAATGGCGCACCAACTCAGGCAAACCCTCATTGCAGACCGGAGAACGCTATTTGCCGGACGCTGCGTGGAAGAGCCTATCCCCAGCCGAGAAGGCCGCCACAAACGCCGCAAAACGCAAAGGAATGCGGTCTGGCAAGCAATTCGTGGCCCAGCCTAAGAAGATTGCCGCCAAGACGGCTCGCTATCGATGAAAACTGACGGCAAGCACGTTAACCACTCGGTGGACATCCCCTGCGAACTAGGGAAGCCGATCAAAATCATCCCCTTTGGAGACGTTCACCGCGACTCCGATATGCACGCGCACTCCACTTGGCAGGAGTTTCTTTCCTACGCCAAATCCCAAAAGAACGCCTACTTCCTAGGAATGGGCGACTACACGGATGGGATGAGCACATCTGAAAGGGCCATCCTCAATGGTGCCAACCTACATTCCACAACGAAGATCTCTATCGGGGATATGTACAAGGGCGTTGTTCGCACTCTTGCTAACGAGCTTGGGTTTATGCGTCATCGCTGCATTGGCCTGCTTGGCGGCAATCATTTTTACGATTATGCTGACGGGCAGAATACTGACCATCTGCTGGCTTCTGCTCTGGGCACTCGCTACCTGGGTGTTCACGCATTTATTCTGGTCCGGCTCCTCCTACCCACCCGCAAAACCGGCCACGGAGGACCCCGCTACCTAAAGCTTTGGATTCAAGCCCATCACGGACTGGGTGGCGGCAGTCTGGTGGGTAGCCAATACAATCCAGTACAAAGGATGGGAACCATCTTCCCAGAAGCCCACATCAACCTGATGGGCCACTCCCACGGGAAGGGCTGCCATCCCGGCAACCCTGTGCTGGTAAGCCGCGAGGTGAAGGAGTTCCCCTTCTACGCCATTGAGGAGCAGCCCTGCTGGCACGGGCGCACCGGCTCATTCCTCAAGGTTTACGAGGACGGCAAGAGCAGCTACAACGTGGACGCCTGCCGGTCCCCGAACAGCCTTGGCTGGATTGAGTTTGAGATAACTCCTCGCCGGGTGCAGGAGGGGGAACGGGATATGCTGAGGATCCAGATTCGCGGCACCTCTTGACCATCGAAGGCCCCAGACTCTTTAGGTTTAGACCCGTTGTAGATGCTGTCCTCATCACCCTAGCGGACGGCACCCTCTGGTGTCTGCCGATTAAGGGACACAGATTTCACGTTCTCCGCAGCACCACTCACCCGTCCGGCCAGCCGTGCCTGGAGGGTGAAATCTACGGGGGAGAGAGTGATGGCACCCGGTTCTTTCTGGAACCGGAGTGGGAGTCCATCTGGCCGGTTATTGCGGAGGATTGTTAGGGCTGTAAGCCCCGGCCTGACGACCCGACTGCATCAGGAACGTCTGCACGGCAGTAGGAGTGGTCAGGGCCTCGTAACGCGGAATCCCGTACGCAGCCTGATAGGGCCGAGAGCCAGCAAGAGCCTGGAACGGGATGTCGGCCACAGCACCAGCCAAAGCACCAGCAGCAAATCCCTGAGGGCCGCCCATTTGATAGCCAGCCGCACCAAGACCTGCGGCGAGGGCAGAGCGTACGGCGTAGCTTCCAGCACTCGGAGGACGGACGAACTCCTTCATTACGGCCTTCTGCATATTCGCAATCTCGGCCACATCCCGAAGTGAATCCGTAAGGTATTTGGGATTTGATTCGTGAATTTGACCAATGACGATAGCATCAATGTTCTGGGTAGCGTCATTAAGGGCGGATTCGGCCACGAAAATCTTGGCTAACTTTTTTCGCGCAGCCTGCATCTCAGCTACTAAGGTGGGATTGCCCAGCCTCTTGGCTAACTTCTCCAAGCCATTCTCAAGGGTTTCTGCCCGTTGGGTGGCAGCAATGGCCTCTTTCTTGGTCTCGGTTCGCGCATTGACCGAGTAGTCCTTCCACAAATCCCGCGCATCTGCTCGGGCTTTGTTAATCTTCTCAAGAACCGTCTTGGCAAGCGGAGTCAGTTGCTCAAGTTGCCGATAAGGAAGCTGAGTGTCATACCGTAGATTATCTAGGGTACGAAAATTCAGTTGATCGTCCGGACCTAGCCCAATCTCGCTGCGGATAATTCGGTTTGTGACAGGTTGGTTGGCGCGAGCCAGCTCGGCCTGCGCGACGGCTTGACCGCCCTGAAGGCGTTCAATGCCCTTCGTAAACGTAGTCGGGTTGCCCTGAACTGGATCAAGGGAGTATCCCAAAGCCAGCGCAAGCTGACGCCGCTGGTTCACATCCGATTGCTGTTTGGCTAACTGAAGGTCCGCAGCAACTGCCCCTTTGCCAGCCCTTGCACCAGCCCGGACGCCGGCAGCCGCACCAGCAACTGCCAACCCAGCTTCCATCGGTGAAATAGGCTTACCCTCATCAATGGCCCGCTCGGCTTGGGCGCCAGCCATAGAGGCCATCGATTGTTTGGCAACTTCGCCCCTCAAAGCCACACTACCCATACGAGCAGCTTGAGCGCCAGGAATGGCTGAGGTAATTACAGTGTTCGTAGCACCCCCCAGGGTCGGGGAGCGTCCCTGAGCTAATTCATTGGCAAGATAACCAGCCAAACCACCAATGGCTCCACCGATTGGAACGCTGGCCCCAAGGGTTGGCACCGAGAACATTGGCAAAGCGCCAACGGCTTGTCCCACCGTAGCGCCACCGGCAGGCACCACGATGTCCGAAGCAGTCCCGGCAACCTTGGACGCCATACTGCGCTCCTGGGTGGGCTCGGGCTCGGTAGCATCAAGCTCCGCCTGAAGGCGGGCGGCTTCCTCCCTCAACTTATTCAACTGCTCCTGTTCAGAAACGGTGAGAGCCATAGGAGTAATTAGTCTTTAGTGTTGCCCTTCAACTTTGACTCAAGCTCCGCTATCTTTTCCATCAAACCTTTCAACTGAGTACGCTTGTCATTAGTGGCTTTAGGAGGGGCAGAGTTCCTCAAGAACCGAGGATCAAAATCAATAGGAGCAGCCTCGCCCAAGCCGCTTTGAGCGCCATATCCAGAGCGAATCTGAACATTGTAATCCTCACGCAGGCGTCCGTAGGTCTTCCACTTATCGTTGTACATCCGGGCGATGGCATCCCGCACAACTTCCTTGTTCTGCAATGCATTAACATCGCCACCCAAGTTAAGCAGGATTCGGATAGCGTCGTTTTCAGTCAGCACGCCACCACCCAGAACCTCAAGACGGCCTGCACCAAGAAGGCCCTGCACCTGCCCAGTTGCAGCAGCGTTGGCAAGTTGCTCTTTCGTAAGAGAACCGGAATTGAACAAGGTTTTAACTCCAGTCGCAAATTTGTCGGCTATCTTGGCAAACCCCTGACTGGCATCGCCAACGGAGTTGATGTACTCAGACAGGCGATTGAGTGAGGTCTCGGTTTGGAACAGTTCACCCCGGAGTTTATTGAAGTCTTGACCGGACAACATCAGCCGGCTCATTCCGCTCACCGTAGAGGGCTTTGCGCCTTGGGGCAGGGGTTTAAGTTGCCCAGTTTCCTCGTCCATCAAACCAAACTTGCCGGTTTTTTGATTGAACACGCCCTGACCTATGAAATTTCCATTGGCGTCAACGATTGGCGATGTCGTTTGGAAGCTTTCGGTTTCACTTTGGCCTCGCCCACCGCGGGCAAGAAGTTCAGCACGCCGTTTGGAAATGGCATTGGCGTCCGTAGGACTAAGAGAGCCTGCCGCGATTTCCGCCTTGATGATGGCTTCCGTATCCTGCTGGGCAGCAGTTGACGGCCCAACCTTGGGCTGCATACGGCTCAAGCTCTGGCTTAGGCTGTCAAAGGCTGCTGGCGACAGCCCTTTAGGCAGCCGGGATGCAGCCGCCGTGATGTTTTCCAGATTAATCTCCTTACCCTGTGAGGTGATGTCTTGGAGGATTTGATTAAAGCCACGCACGTCCTCAACAGCTTGCGCGCCTTCAGCAAGTTTAGCCGACAAAGCTTGATTCTGAAGCTCGCGCTGCACGGCCTGTGCCTGCATATCCTGCGTCGTCTTCGCGGTTTTGAGCGTGGTGCCCAACATCGCGTTCAGCTTCATCGAGTCATTCAGGTTGAGCCCGCCGCCCTCCAGGTGCCTCTTGATGAGCCGGTCCATTCCCGGAGGCGCCATTTGGGACACTCCTGGCACCTTCATCTGCTGAAGCTGCTGAAGGCCGGCGATGAGGGCCTCGTTCTCGCTGCTCAGAATCTGGTTCTGGAGCTTGTTCTTCTGGTAGGTCTCAAAGCCCTCAGAGAGGCCCCCAAGCGCGGCCATTCCACCAGCCAAACGGCTCTGGGCCAGAATCTCCCCACTACGATCAACTATTCCGGGATTGTAAGCCATAACTGTTAGGTAATGGGATTGGTTTTAGTAGTCGGGGTGGTACTGGGACTAAAAATACTGCCAAACGCAGGAATGGCGTATTTGAATACCTGACCAGCCACACTACCAAGGAGCTGTTGATCGGCACCCTGCGCCGCCGCCGCAGCATTGGCCTCCGCAATGGCACGGGCATTCGCCGCGTTGAAGTTGGAGGCGTACACATCCTGCGCGTAGGCGCTGTAGGGGTTAACCAGACCCTGCACAAACGGGTTGCTGAACTGGCCGGATGTAAACCCGGCACCCTGACCAAACAGGGCTTGGTTCATCCCCACATTGGCCGTCTGCATCCCATACTGCTGACCAAGCAGCGTGGCAAATGGGTTGAAGGTGGCAGCCTGCGCCGCACCAATGCCCCCATAGACGTTCTGCATCGACTGCTGGACATTGGAACGAGCCTGAGCCTCACGCGCCCGCATCAGGGCATCCCGGTTGAGCACTTCCGCCGCAATGGTGCTCTGGTCCATCTCCCGCCCACGGGCCAGTCCAGCCTCACGGGCAGCCTGTTGGGCAGAACGTACCTCCTCCGCCGTCAACCGCCCACCACCCTGCAAACGGGCCAAGTCGGACGCCAGCATCCCCTGCGCCGCCGGCAGATAGCTGCCGAGGGTGGAATAAAGCTCAGGATTGGCTGCCCGCTGGGCCTCCATCGCCGCCTGGCTCAGACGCTGGACATCCGCAATGTTGGCCTCACGAAGCGCCCGCTGGCCTTGGATGGTTTGCTCCGTCGCAATCTGGGTGAGCTGAGGGGTGTAGCCGGCAAGGGAGCCGAGAAGGTTCTGGAACGCGGCAACGTCATACTGCCCGGGCTGCCCCGCCAGCATCCCATAGCTCCCAAGGGTGGACCCAGCAATCTCCCGCAGGGCAGGCGAGCTGATACGACCCTCCCGCAGAATTTCACGATTGAGGTCGGGCGTTTTTACGGTAATCGGAGTAGCCACGGCGGGATTGATTGTGAATGAGATGTTACCACCAGACGAGCCTCCAGAGGTGGTTCCTGTGCCAATAACAACGGGTGTAGAGCCTCCTCCGCCACCGGTGTCGCCGCCCCCACCGCCGGTAGTTCCACCACCCGTAGCGCCTCCTCCGGTACTACCACCACCTGTAGCGCCGCCACCAATCACTCCAGCCCCAAGACCTGGTCCAGAAGTCGTTCCAATAGTGCGCGGCTTCCAGCTACCACCAATAAAAATAAGAGTTCCGTCCGGAGATACCTGTCCCTCCTGCATCCGGATATTGACTTGTGGACTTGAAGTACCCGAAGTCGGAGTAACACCAACCCAGATGCCATTGGGAGAAACCACAAGGCTGCCGTCTTTGGAGCGGGTTCCAGGGGCCAATACGGTGCCAAATCCAGGCTTTTGATTTTCTGGGTTATTGGGGTCTTTGAATGGTTCGTATCCACCTCCACCGCCTGTGTTTTGCCCGGTCGTTGCGGGTTGGTTAGCCCCACTAGATGCGGTTTGGGCCCCGGTAGTCCCTGTTGTGCTTCCACCTCCGCCACCACCAGCACCCGCACCTCCACCCGCGCCCGCACCTCCACCTCCTGCACCCCCGCCTGCGCCACCCGTGGTGTCCACAGCACCAGCTCCAGCCCCAGCACCGCTAGTAGAGCCAGAAGGCGCGCCGCCACCACCGCGTCCGAGCATCAGCCCAGCAGCCGTCAACAGGGCAGCAACTCCTGGATCAATGGGAAGCGGGATGATGAGCGGCATCCCACCTTGGCGAGGGGAACGAGCAGCGGGATCGTATTCCCCAGATTCAACCCGACCAGCCAAGTCGTAAACGGTGTTTACGATGTTCTGAAGCTGTTCCGGGCTAATCTTGGTGAGGCCACCAGCCTGAGCAATGCGGTCATTAACCTCCGCCTCACGGCCTTCCGGGGTGCGAAGACGTTCATCTAACGTCCCACCCACCTTGGTTGGGGTTTGGGTTCCACCAATCGCCCCGGCTCCAGGCGTAATTGCACCAACAGGAGCCCCGCCACCACCACCAATAGGCTGAGTGCCTAGAAGATTGCTAGGAGTGGTAAGGCCGGGAACCCTCGCTCCACCCAGAACATCGCCCAGCGTGCCGCCCCCAATCCTGTCTTCCCCAACAACGAAGGGGTCTAGCCGGATTTTGCCGCCACCATCCGCATACAAGGAAAAGACATCATCCATTAGGCAAACTTGGTCTGACTAGCCAGAACGGTAAACGTGGCAGAAGCGGTCTTGATGATGGTAAACGTGTAAACGTCGATGGAGTTGGCGTTGCCGGCAGTCGGGGCCGTACCACCCGCCCACTTCGGGGTCACCGACGTGCCATCAATTTGCATCGCACTCTGGTAGTAGGCCGTGGAGCCCTGCGTGGCAAGAACTGCCAAGGTGATCGAGTCGTTCGTCGCCAACGAGCTGTTGAGCGTCGTAGAACCATTGCCCCGCACGTTCAGGGTCCAGTTGGCCGAGGCATTGGCCGTGTACAGAACCACCGCCCCATCCAGCCAGTTGAAGGCTACGGTGCCCGTGAGCGCAGAACCCGAAACGGCGGCCTTTTCCACCGTCTCATAGATGGAGGTAGTCCCAGACGCAGAAAGCGTCGTAAAAGCCCCAGAAGAGGCCGTAGAAGAGCCAATAGGGGAGTTCTGGATGGACGTAGCCGTCAGAGCCCCGCCACTCGTCCAAGAAGGCCCACCCGTAGAGAGCTTGGCCGGGGTGATGCCCCCATCCTTCACAATGAGCGCCCCACCAGAAACTTGGGTGGTGGCATTGTCCACAGCCCCCGTGTCAAACGTCGCATTGTTGACGGCGTTGTTGAGCATCGTCGCCGTAACATTGTCCCCGGTGGCAAACGTGTTGCCGGTAGCAAGAATAGCCATATTAGGTCTTGGAGGTGATGGTTGGGTCGGTGAGGGCTGCCGACAGCTTTACGGCCCTCAGCTTGGGACGCCCATTGGTGGGCACAATCGTCAACTGAGCGCCATACCCCCGCTTATTCCCGATTCTACCACGCAGGGAGCCATCTTCAGCCACCGGCAGCGCCGTTCCAGCCAGCGCCGCAAACGTCGAGAGAGTCTCCGTCGCATCGGGGTTCTCCAGCTCAATGCTGATGGTGCCATCGCTACTCTCGGAACTAGAGGATTCAACGTGCAACTCATACGCGGAGAACTTCTTTCGGCCAAGATCCCTGAAGGTGTACTGCCGGGTGGTGACACTAGAGCTAATGGGATAGGCCGTGGCAGACACGCCGGCATAAAGACTCAGTCGGTCATTCCCCTCCTCTCGCTGGTCTACGATGTGGATGGAGCCATTGGCACTCACCGTGTACAGGGCCGCCGCACCACCCTTATCCCCGACAATGAGGTTCTGGATATCCCAGCCGGCCTGGCTCACCGTGTCCAGGCTTTCCCACCCCTGATTGAGGAAATTGTAAATCAGGATGGCGTTGTTCACCGTCGAGGTGTCCAACGGAATAGCCAGATAGTAGCGGTTGTTGAAGTAGGCCGCGACAGCCTTGTCGGCGTAGCTCTTGTTGATGCGAGCAATGAGGCTGTTGATGGGCTCGGACAACGGAACCCCGGCCCCACGGAGGTTGTAGAGGTCACCAAACGCCGCCGCATACACCCCATTATCCGATAGGAAAAGGACCTGATTACCGACCTGAAGGATGGACTTGCGGGCCAAGCACCCAATCTCGTTGGTGACCACTTGAACGGTCGCATCCGTGAGCGCCGCACCCACGTTCCTGATGAGATGGATGGAGTGGCGGTTGAACACCAGAAGATTGTCCTCCGCAAAGGGCTCCATCCCGACCACGTAGTCGGCAATGCCCGCCGTCACCCGATATTGGTTCTGGAGCTGGTCGAAGGTGTTGTAGTCCAGAACGTCTGAGGCAATCACCTCATCCGTCCGATTGCGGCTGCTGCCAGGGTTGCCGCTGTTGTAGGAATAGGGCACCCACAACCGACGCTGGTGATAGACACCGAACTCCGGGGAGGGCATATGGATGAACCCCTTGCCCTCGCTCACCTTCTTGGAGATGACTACCAGATTGGCAGCCATATCCCTCACTTGGGCGAAGAACTTGAAGCTATTGACGCCAGGCACCTCACCAATGGTGTAAGGGTAGTCGCCTTCCTCCAGCTCGGAGAGTCCGCGATCAATGACGTAAACCTTGTCCCCAATGGAAAGGCCGTGGTTGGTAGCCGTCACAGTCACCACCCCATCCGTGATGGTGGTGTTGCTGGCGGCGTCGAAATAGGTGGGCTGGGTGTAGGTGCCATTGGTCACCACCGTGAAGGCGGGAGTACCAGACAGGCTCCCATTCCATTCCAGCGCCGGCAGCCCATTGGGCCGGAAGATGAGCACCTTGTCGAAGACCTGGAGGAGGTTGACGTTGCTCCCAATGCTCACCCCAGACGGATAGGCGATGGAGGTAGCCACACCCGTGGACAGGCGGACAGCAATGGCCTCGCTATTCGTGGCGCGGATGATGTAGGTGGCGTTGGTCGAAGAGGGATCGGAAAAGAGGCAGGACCCGTAAACCCCCGTCGTCGCGCTGCTGGAGAGTTCCGCCGGCTCCACCGTGCCCGTCCCGCCATAGGTCTCGCTCCCCGTAGCCCCCGCAATCGTGAAGGTGAACTGGGTGGTGGTGGTGACCGTGATGAGCCGATTGCCATTGGGATCGGCGCTACCCGCCAACCCGGACACATAAACCAGCGTCTGGTCGGAATAGCCGTGTGAACTGGAGGTGTTCACCGTCACCGTGGCCGAACTACGGGTGGCGCTGCTGATGCTCACCGTCCCGCTGTAGAGTTTCCAAGTGGGAGTAGCCAGCAGACGGATGGAGGCCGTATTCCCCGCCAGAACGGGGCCAAAGCTGTCGATGCCTTTCCGGGTCTGCCACGCGCCGTCAATGTCCATCCGGCCATTCACCGACCCCGCCACCTCGGAGGGTTTAATCTGGTCCGGGCGCAGACGGGTGTTGAGGCGGGTGAACGCAACATCCCCCTCATCCGCGATGATGGCATCCCGACCACTAAACTTGTCGTAACGTGGCATTATTGATAGAGATAGCGGATAATCACTACGCCATTGGTCGAGGCATATCGAACGCCATTATCGGTGTTTGCCCCACCACCACCGCCAGGACGGCTAGATACTCCAGCATCCCCGGCTAGGCTGCCGCCCTGACCATACAAGTCGCCGAATGTGGTGCTTTCGTAAGCCCCTCCACCGGTGTTCCCATCAGCCGCACCTCCTGCACCACCGCCGCCATACGTACCGCCGCCAAAGCCATAACCTCCAGAAGCGGACGTTCCTTGGAGGGCTGCACCACCGGACGTACCACCGCCACCTGATCCGCCAGAGAACCCAACCCCGGAACTATTGCCTCGCCCACCACCGATAGCAGTCTCCCCCTTGAACAGGGAATTTTCGCCGGAAGTCGAGAAAGCTCCACCGGATCCGACTGTCACAGAAAACGATCCCGTGCTGATGGATTGGGCCAGTTTCTCAACCACACCGCCAGCTCCACCGGCAGCGAATTGGGCGGCGGCCAGATCTGCACCACCACCACCCGCCACAATGATGAAGTCGATGAACTTACCAGAAGGAGCCGCGCTAACTGTAAAGGTTCCCGACGAACTAAAGGTGTGATACTTGTAGTTCCCGGAAGTGGTAATCGTACCTCCGGTGGCTGAGATGAAGGTGGCTCCCGAACTCAGGCCATAGCCTGAAAACCCCCGCACGCTCGCGGAGGCAATGGAGGATAGCAGCGGCATACCACCATCCTACCTCAACTTACTTCTTCTTCCTACGGAAATCGATGCCCTTGATGGTGCCCTTGTTGGCGGCGGCATAGAAGACCCGCTGGGCCTTCTCCTTGCCGTACTCCTCCACCATTGCCGACATAATCTTCTTACCTTTTTTGGTCAGAGGCATTTTAGGAGCACTTCTTACGGCTGGTGCCGTGGTTCTTGGTCTTCATCGAGCCATACTCCATCATCCGCTCCTTCTTACCTTCGGAGCGTTCGTGGCGCATCTTCTCCTTCTTGGACTTGTAGTGGTCGGGCATAGAATTAGCAGTCCCAGGCTCGCCGGGACCAATAGTTGGCTGAGAGCTTGTTGGACGTACCCTTGATGCCCCCAGAACGGGCGCAATAGCTCTTCTTGCGGGAAGGAATGGACTTCTTGATGGTCATATTGGCGTCCCCAAAGCGGACCACCCTTTCCTGACCATTCTGACAGGCTTTGACGACGAACTTCTTTCCGCCCTGCACGTCACGCCGGGGGCTGTTGCAAGGAAGGTCCCTAGGGTTCATTTGCTGGCCTCCCGCCGCCACTTCCAGAGCAGATAGAGAATGCCCAGCACAGAGGCAATTAGACCAGCAATCTGGTTAACCTGGGAAAGGGTGATGGACGCCACAGCCGGGGTCCCCGCAACAAGAATGTCCTTCGGATGGAGCATCGGGAGGAGTTTACCACGACTTGCGCTCATAATCGGCCAGGGCTTTGAGGGCGTCTGCGGTGAAGTTGGGCGCAAATTGGGCCGCCGCAGGGAACTCAGGATGCTGGAGCAGTTGGTTGACCTTTGGCGTCGCGCACCCTGAGAGGACAAGCCCTATAAGGGCACACAGAAGGGCCATTGCGGGCGTTCTGGATGGCTTGATCGATGGCATTGTGGGTGGAGACTAGGCGGGCCTCCTGCACCGCATCCAAGAGCCTATTGAGGAAGGGAATAGCCTTGGAGAGGGCTAGGACTAAGCCGACTAGGCTGGTCACGGCGTCGGCTCAACTTCCGGCTCCTCTGGCGTGGGCTCAGGCACCGGCGCGGGAACGCAGCCCTGATAGCGCATATGGCACTCGGTGAAGTAGGGGTCATCCGGGTCATCCGGACCCATCCCGCACCACGTATCGTAGTCGGAATCGGACAGCAGCGCGTCCTGCTTGCCCAGCAGGTTGCCGGTGGCAGACCAGTAGGCGATCTCCGACACGATGTTGTGGTTGACTACCCGATGATTGGTGCAGGAGAAGGCCGTGGCCTCAGCCAGTAAACCCTGTTTTGGAACGATGTTGACGCGCATAGTGATTAGCCGATGAAGGCGAAGGAGCCGCCAGCGGAGGAGGCGGGAGGCTCCTCGGAGACGCCGAAGCCCATTCCCCAGATGGTAGCCGTGTTTTTGATACGGTAGTCCCCGCCTGCCACGTTCACCAGTTCCGAGGCATCGTCGCTGTCGGTGGTGTAGTTGACCTCAGTCGTCAGCGGATTGCCCGCGAGGGCGTTGAAATTCCCGGACGTTCCATTATCGCGCAGGCGATTGCTTTGAATGACGGCATATCCCTGACTCTGCCCGTCAATTCCTGCGGTAGTAGATCCGGCGATGTAGTTGCCGAAAATCAAATTGCCAGAAGTCTGGCCCGCATTGCTTGAGAGTCGGATTCCATATCCATTCCCGTGTGCGGTATTTTGGAAGATATGCCGAATTGAACCGGGGCTTGCAGTCATCAACAATCCCGAGCCGACATTGTTGATGAATGTCGATTTAACGACAACCACGTTCGATCCACTTGTATTTATTCCGTGGCGATTGCCGGACGTGGCGGACGCATTACCTATGATTCGAGAGTTGAAAATAAACGCACTGGCAGTGGCGTGAGAATAACTGCTTCCACTCATTTCCACCACGCAATTTTCAAGTGTTCCGCTGGCAACGGCCACCGAACTGGTGTTCGACGCCGAGTTGAGCACGTAGCACCAAGATAGTTGGCAATCGGAAACCACAAAACCGGTGGTCGTTGACCCACTTGCGGTGAATTTAATCAGCCGCATAATGAAATTAACACTACCGGTAATTGTCCGTATGTTGGTGGTAGTATTAAGTACCGGAAATGAGGAGGTGTCGTATGCTGCTTGATCGCTCGTCCAATTACCATCTGGAACGCTCAATGCAACGCCACTGGAATCGCATCCGAGAAATGTTAGTGGTCGTGCTAGTGACGGAGCGCCGCTTGTGAACGATCCTGTAGTCAGCGTATTAGTTATTGTGTAGGTCTTATTCCCTTCGATAAGGCACAGCAGGGAATCTGCGCCACTAGTGAAATTGAATGCGGTGATAACCGCAGACCACGCGCTTCCGGCATAAAGTGCGGCACGCTTATTCCACGTTGTCCCATCGCACTCCTCCCAATACGTCGCGTAGTTTGCTCCCGTGATTGGCCTATCCGCAGCGGCGGACGTATGATTGAGGATGCACCTCCAGTTCTTGTTGTCAGTGCCTAGCACATAGTCGCCAACAGCGTAGGCTGTAGAGGTTACCCAAGTGGCTGCGGCTGGCTGGAAGTAACGAGTTGCGACTGCCATCTTAGGTGCGGGTCACGAACAGTTGAAGGGTGACGCGTTTTACGGTGGTTGCGCTGTCCACATTAAATCCAATCACATCCCCGGCGCTGATGTCATCGGTAGTCCAGTCGGTGACATTGGTGTCCTCGGCCTTCTGAGCGCTCGACAGTGTGGGCTCCTTGCCAGAGCCTGGCATCGAGTCCGCGTCGGTCGGAGGGAAGTTGGCGTACGTGTCTTTCCAAACGTCAATGACGATGGAGCCTGAGGCGTCAGCGAAGATGCGCCAAGCATCCACGGTGCAGGCGTAGGGCACTTGGATGTAGCCCTTGACGCCCGTGGTGATGACGCTGCCTCCGCCGTCAATCACGATGCCGACGACGTTGGTCTTGGCCGAGGAGGCGAGCTTGGCGTTGGTGACTACGGTGTTGTCTATGGTCCACGTAGCACCAGAAGCGGAGACGGTGATGTCTCCCTTATCCCCGTCCGTAAGGCCAGCTCCCGTAGCCCCAGTAGGGCCCGTTGGGCCTGTAGGACCAGTCGGCCCCGTAACGCCAGTAGCCCCAGTAGGGCCAGTCGGGCCTGTCGGCCCTGTAGCTCCCGCCGCACCCGTAGGCCCGGTGGGGCCAGTAATCCCTTGCGCCCCTTGCGGGCCTGTGGGCCCAGTAGGCCCAGTAACACCAGTAGCTCCGGTAGGTCCGGTTGGACCCGTAACGCCCTGAGCCCCCGTTGGACCTGTTGGTCCGGTAGGTCCGGTGGCACCAGCAGCACCCGTAGGTCCGGTGGGGCCAGTAGCTCCTGCGGCGCCGGTAGGGCCGGTAGGACCAGTCACCCCAGTAGCACCAGTTGGGCCTGTCGGTCCGGTCGGACCAGTAGCCCCGGAAGCCCCCGTAGGACCCGTAGGCCCGGTGACACCCTGATAGGTGATTTGGCAGGCCGTCAGGATGATGGACGGGGTGCCGGGCCTCGTAGGACCAGTCCCGGAAGCCAACGTCTCAATGGAAAGATTGGTGCTCGTCCCGTTCCAGTAGACCTGGATGTAGTCGTTGGCCGCGAACGTGGCGACGTAGTTAACAGTCGCTAGAGCGTGCCCATCGCCAGCCCCGTGCGTCCCT
>Ga0255182_1001105_pt1 | contig 15035 bp, 13 predicted proteins | sample Atl_UVDOM_RepA_8_FD_188420 | JGI IMG/M metagenome (GOLD analysis project Ga0255182, IMG submission 188420) | Freshwater microbial communities from Altamaha River, Georgia, United States - Atl_UVDOM_RepA_8d | ecosystem: Environmental > Aquatic > Freshwater > River | place: USA: Georgia...
CCGCATCCTTCGGGAATCGATCGACGCGGATATCTCACGGCTTGACCGCTCCCTCGAGCGGTTGGCCGACGCCCAGTCCGGCACCGAGACGAAGGTCGCCGAACTCGCCCAGGCCCAGGCCCGCACGGAGGAAAACATCGCCCGTCTCGATACGACTGTCGCCAAGCTCGCAGAAGCCCAGGAGCACATGGCGACGGCCCTGGAGCGACTCACGATCCGCACGGACGACGTCGTGGGCAGGACGTTCGAACTGCAATTCCGTGATCGGCTCACCGCGTACCTCGGACGGTTCCTCCGCCGCGGCAGGCTCGTGCCGAACGACCGTCTGATCGATCAAATCGAGCCGCACCTCTCTGCGCGGGAGGTGGACGATGTGCTCCGTGCCGACGCGATTGCCTCCGGCATCGTGGACGGCGAGCAGACCCACGTCGTGGTCGAGGTGTCTTTCACGGGCGACGTCGACGACATCGTTCGCGCCGATGAGCGGGCGAAACTCCTGCGCAGGGCCGGCCTGGCGGCGATTCCGCTGATCGCCTGCAACGCCATCTCGCCGGAATCGACCGCCTTCGCCAAGTTGCGGAACGTGCGGGTCTGGTGCAACGGCAGCCTCGTCGAGGCCGCGGCCTGACATCGGAGCCGGTGCCACCGCGGCAGCCGCAAGACTCGAGAGGCCGACAGGGGGAGAAGCCGACAAGGCCGGCGAGCAGGTGCCTACCGCCGCGCCGGCCGCAGGAGCCAGTCGGGCACTTGGATGCCCTTGGCCGTGGACCGCTTCACGAGCGCCGTCCGGTAGCTCTCGACCTTTTCCACCTCGGGACTGACCGGCTTTTTCGGAGCAGTCGAGGTCTTCGTGGGTGGACGGCGGCGCGGTGGACCAGATGCCCAGGGGTTCGTGGCGAGCCAGAGATCACCCGCCGTGACGAAGACCGGGATGTCTTTGTCGAGCACCAGGATCCGCTCCTTGTCGTCGGCCGCGAAGTAACGGTCCATGGCCTCGGCCTGGAGCCGCTTCCACTGCTCGTTGAACGTGTCGCGGACCTTCTTCACCTCCGCGCGATCCATGTGATCGACGTTACGGGTCACCGCCTTGAGCGCCGCCTTGCGGTCCGCCCCCGAAAGCCCGCCCGTGAGGAGTTGCTCCTGGAGCGCGAGCGTCTGCTCGAGCAGGCCCTCGGACCGCAGGCCCCACCACGCCCACACGGCGATCGCCACGACCGCCAGCGCGAGCGCCGCGACGATCAGGCGGCCGGGGCCGCCGGACGAAGGTGATTCCACCCGTTTTGCCACCATGGGTCATCCTCTTAGGACGTCGCCGCCCGAAGGGTCAAGGGTCGAGCGTGCTGTCACCCGGGTCGGGCGGCGCAGTCGGATCGTTGCCGTCGCCGACGGTGCAGTACCAGCGGAGCACGTTGGCATCGATCCCGTTCTCGATCGTCTCGACATGGCCGTCCAGGAAGGCGAATTGGGTGATGCCGCCATGGAGGCTGCCGTACTTGCGCGGATTACGGTCGTCCTCGTCGGCGGCGATGCCACGAGTCGGGTCACGAAAGAGCGTCAGCGGCGTGTCGGCGGCGAAGATCGCCGTATCGCCCTGGTCGTGCTGCACCATCTCGGGTGACGAGGAAGACGTGGTCTTGGGGATGTGCCGCTCGCCGAGCACGAACGTCTTGCTCAAGCCATCGGTCACCTGCCGAGCCTGGACATTCGAGAAGGTGTGGATCGGGCCGCCCTGCTTCGGGTCGAACGAGCCGCCCGTCGGCACCGAGTAGTTGAAATAGGACCCGGCGTTGGCCGCGTAATCGCCGCCGGCGGCGCAGCCGAGCTTGACCGGTGGCTGATCGTTGTTGTCGAAGTTGCGGTCGGCCTTCGGCGCGCGTCGACTCGGACAATAGAACGCCGACACCGCCGTCCGCATGGCGGTCGCATTGGCGTCGTCGTCGACGCGGGCCGACTTGTCGTAGGCGTTGAAGATCTCGGAATATTCGAGGTAGGGGAGAACGCGGAAAGCCCAGGAAACCCCCATCGGATCCCGCGTGTCGCGGCCCGATGGATACGCCCGCCGCCCGTTCTCGAAGTTGACGATACCCAGGGCGATCTGCTTCAGATTGTTGCCGCAACTCATGCGTCGGCCTGCCTCACGGGCCGACTGCACGGCCGGCAGCAGGAGTCCGACGAGCGTGCCGATGATGGCGATCACGACGAGCAACTCGACGAGGGTGAAACCGCGTTGAACACGCGAAACCGACGGGCCGCACCTGTGGCAGAGCGCCATGGCAGACTCCTCGCTGGGGGAAGGACGGGCGGGAGGGATCGGGACGCCAGTACGGAGAAACCGGTCGTCCGGGAGGGGATCCCGGTATTGAACCCCCAAGCCCCGATCGCGTCAAGTTTCAGCGCACGCAGTACAAAGCCCTGGAGGACCGGATCAACAGCATGTTGTCCGACACGGCCGGAGATGCCCAGAAGACCTCGTCGCCCGCTCCTAACTCGCACTCTGCCAAGACCTTGTATTCCGGCCCCGCTTCGAGCACGAGCGCGCGGCCCTTCTCGTTGACCAGGTAAATTCTGCCGCCGATCACGAGGGGGCAGCCGACCGTGGTGGTACCGCCCGGTAGACGCTTGCGGTACTTCTCGGCACCGGTCCGCTTGTCGTAACAGACCGCCTTGTCGCCGAAAAAATAGAGCAGGTCGCCCACGACGACGGGCGAGGGCATGCCGGCGCCGCTCTTGGTCTTCGACCAGGGCACGGCCGCGGTGGCCACCTGGATTTTCGGCGGCGTGAGATCGCCAGTATGGCCGCGGGCGACGGCGTAGAGCGGCGCCTTGCTGCCCGGGCTCGACGTGCCGACGTAGATCGCCTCGGCGTCGGCACCGAGCGAGCAGGCGAACGAGGTGTCGATGCCGCCGAGCCGCCACCGCTCCTTTCCGGTATCGACCGCGTAGGCGATCACCATGCCCTGGCCGGCCGTGACGATCTCAGGAGTGCCCGCGTTGGCCCAGACGACCGGCGTGCTCCACGACGTGCCCTTGTCGCGATCCGCTGTCCAGACATCCTTGCCGGTGCCCGGATCGAGGCAGTGCAACCGGGCAAAGTCCTCGTTGTACAGCTGCAAAAAGAGCCGGCTCGCGTGCCCCGCCGCGTCGGCGACGAGCACCGGCGACGCCCCTGTGCCGAATTGGTTCTGGATCGGCTGCGGGCCGAAGTTCCGCCGCCACCTTTCGGTGCCCTCATGATCGTAGGCGACGAGCGTCCCGGTGGCCCCGAAGAAGGCGAAGACCGTGTCGGCCGATGCGCAGGGGGTCTCGGTCGCGAAGCTGTTGGAGGCATGCTTGCCATACTTGGGCACCGCCTCGACCGCCGTCCGCTGCCAGACGATGCGGCCATCGGCCGGATCGAGGCAGAGCACCCGCCACTGCACCGGATCCTTCGGCGCGCCGGCCATGCCCCAGGTCGAGAGCGACATGACCCCGCCCATGCCGGAGGGATCGTCGGCCCCGCGGCCTACGGCCGTCGTCACGAAGATCCTGCCGCCGGCGACGATCGGCTGCGACCAGCCGGCCCCCGGCAGCGCCGTCCGCCAGGCGAGCCGCTCGGCATTGCCGAACCGCTCCGGCACCCGCGCCCCGGCGGCGATGCCGAGCGCCGGGCCACCGCGAAACTGCGGCCAGTCCTCGGCCCCAGCGCCGAGTGCGGCCAGGCAAAAAAAGACCGCGGCCGCGGCCAGGGATACACGCATCGATTGCTCCTCGAACGAAGTTGGCTCGTGACCTCCTCCGCATGGTAGGCCGCGGTGGCGTCGACCGACTACACCAAGGCCGCGGGGATCCACGCGCCAGGTAGAATCGTCGTCTGGCATCATCCCAGCCCTTTTCGCTCCGGCCCGCCCATGATCCCAGCCGACCTGCCGGTGGCCGACATCCTCGCGGAGGCGGTTACCGCGTCACGGGCGGGCGCCGTGGTCGTGACGGCCCCGCCGGGCTCCGGCAAGACGATGCTCGTGCCGGCGGCGGTGCTCGATGACCTGCCGCCAGCACAAAAACTGGTGCTGCTACAGCCCCGCCGGCTCGCGGCCCGCACGGTCGCCCGGCAGATCGCCAGGCTGCGCGGCTCGAGCCTCGGTGGCGAAGTCGGGTATCAGGTGCGGTTCGATTCCCGCGTCGGCCGGGAGACACGGCTCGTCGTCGAGACGACCGGCATCATGCTGCGGCGGCTGCTCGACGACATCGCGCTCGAGTCGATCGGGGCGGTCGTGCTCGACGAGTTTCACGAGCGGTCACTCGAGATGGATCTGGTGCTCGGCCTGCTCGTGCGGGTGCGGCAGTCGGTGCGGCCCGACCTGCGGGTCGTCGTGATGAGCGCGACGCTCGCCGCGGAGCCGGTGGCCCGTATGCTCGGCGCGGCGGCGTCCGCCCCAACCCCGGCCCCGATCGTCGCCGCCGCCGGCCGGCTCTTTCCGGTCGAGATCCGCCACGCCCGCCGCGGCGAGCGGCGCGACCTCGTGGAATCGATCGCAACCGCGGTGCCCGAAGCGATTCGCGAGACGACCGGCCACGTGCTCGTCTTTCTGCCCGGCGTGGGGGAGATCATGAAGTGCCAGCGGGAGCTGGCAGCCGCCGCCGAGCGACAGGGGCATCTCGTGCTGCCGCTCTTCGGCGATCTGCCGCCGGAGGAGCAGGACCGCGTGCTCGCGGATGTCGGCCGGAGGAAGATCATCCTGGCCACGAACGTCGCCGAGACGTCGGTCACGATTCCCGGAGTCACCGCGGTGATCGATTCCGGTGCCGCCCGACAGCTCAAGGTCTCGGCCGCCACGGGGCTGCCCCGGCTCGAGCTCGTGGCAATCTCGAAGGCTGCGGCCGACCAGCGGGCGGGCCGCGCGGGCCGCACCGGCCCGGGCATCTGCTACCGGCTTTGGGACGAGGCCGCCCATCACCACCGGCCGGCGGCCGAACTGCCCGAGGCCGTCCGGGGCGACGTGGCGGGGCCGCTGCTCCAGCTCATCGCGGTCGGCGAACACCGCGATTTCGCCTGGCTCGACCGTCCCCCTCGAGAGAGTCTCGACAATGCCCGCCGGCTGCTTCACCAGCTCGGCGCGATCACCCTGGGCGATACGCTGGCCGACGACAGCCTCACGCCCCTGGGCGCCGAGCTGGCGCGGCTGCCCGCGCATCCGCGGCTCGCCCGGCTGCTCGTCGCCGGCGGCCGCCATGGCGTGCTCCGCGAGGCGTCGATCGCGGCGGCGCTGCTCTCCGATCGCGATCCCTTCCGGGCAGGCGGCCATGCGGCCCGCGGCCCGCGCGACAGGGTGAACGTCCGCACGCGGTCCGACGTGACCGATCGCGTCGTGGCGCTCCAGGCCTTCCACGCGGGGCTGCCGCCGACCCATGGCGACCTCGAGCTGCACACGGGCGCCGCGCACGGCGTGCTCCAGGTGGCGGAGCAGCTCTTCAGGATGGTCGACATGGAACTCGCGCCCCGCGCGGCCGATCCCGAGTCGGCACTCAGACGTGCCCTCCTCGAGGCATTTCCCGATCGGTTGGCCCGCGTGCGTCCCGGCGCCGGCGACCGCGGCACGATGGTGGGCGGCCGCGGCGTGCGGCTCGACGCGGGCTCGCGGGTGCGGCACGAGGCTTTCTTTCTCGCCATCGACATCGACGACGCCAGCGGCGAGGCGAGCGTCCGCCAGGCGTCGGCCGTGGAGCCCGAATGGCTCGAGGAGGCGCCGCTCGCGGCGACGAACCTGCGCACCGTCGAGGAGCTGCTCTACCATCCCTCGCGCCGGCAGGTGGAGGCCCGCCGCCGCCGCTACTGGCACGATCTCGTGCTCGACGAGACGCCGGTCGCCATCCGGGATCAGCACGCCGCCGCAGCGCTGCTGGCCACCGAGGCTGCGCCCCAGATCGCCAGATTTCTTCCGGGCCCCGACACCGCCGCCGGTAGCCTGCTCGCCCGCGTTCGCTGGCTCGCGCCGGCCGCGCCCGACCTCGGCCTGCCGGCCTTGAACGATGCCGACCTGGCAGCCGCCTTGCCGGAACTCTGCCTCGGCCTGCGGTCGCTCGACGAGATTCCACGCGCCGACTGGCTGGCCCGGCTCCAGTCGCTCGTCGGCCACGACCGGCTGCACGACATCGAAAGGCTGGCGCCGATGCAGCTCGACCTTCCCAACGGCAAACGATATCGGCTCACCTACGAGCCCGGGAAACCGCCGGTGCTCGCGGCCCGCATCCAGGAACTCTTCGGCGTCAAGGAGACGCCGCGGATCGCCGGCGGCCGCGTGCCGGTGCTCCTCCATCTCCTCGGCCCGAACCACCGGCCGCAGCAGGTGACGAGCGACCTCGCGAGCTTCTGGCGGACCACCTACGCCGAGGTCCGCAAGGAGCTCAAGCGGCGCTATCCCAAGCACGCCTGGCCCGAGGATCCGCTCGCCGCGGTAGCCGACCGGCGGCCCGGCAGGTAGCCGTCCGCATCCGGTTGTGACGCCCATGCCCGGGATGCCATGCGCACGGCGAATGAGAGTTATTTCTCGTGCGCGGCCGCGCAGAGACCGGTTGATGAACCAGCGTTGCGGGTGCCGATTCAACCCGCGTCGGCCACCCCCCGGGGCGACGTGCCCCAGGTCGACAGGACACCTTGTCAGTCATCTCGTCGCGTTCGTCGCCCCCCAGCAGGAGTTCCCCCCATGCGTCGCTTCCTGATCGTCACCGCCATTCTCTCGAGCCTCACCGTCGTCGGCACCGCGTCCGCCGAGCAGATGCGGGCCAGCCGCACCCAGTCCGCCTCGGCCGCCCGCAAGGGACCGGTCGCGAAGCTCATCGAGCTCGAAAAGCGGAAGAACGAGTGGCTCCGCCAGCAGTTCCTCGGCAAGTAGTGCCTCGAGTGCCGCTCCCCTGATGAGCGGCACCGGTCTGCAGCAGCGTGTCGTCAGCGGCCTCTCAATGCCGCGACGATTCGTTCCACGATCCGGTCGGGCGGGGCGGCGATCCCCACGGTGATCGCCGCCTCGTCCGCCGCCGGCTTTTCAAGCGCCGCCAATTGGCTCGCCAGCAGCGCGGCGGGCATGAAGTGGCCCGCTCGGTCTTCGAGCCGCCGCCGGATGATCGCCTCGTCGCCGTCGAGGTGCACAAGCCGCACCTCCGGACGGTTCGTGCCGATCCGGTCGCGATAGCGGCGGGCGAGCGCCGAGCAGGCCAGCACGATCCCCTGCCGTGTGGTGATGCTCTCCTCGACGAGCGTCGCAAGCCGGGCGAGCCATGGGCCACGGTGAGTGTCGTCGAGGGGCTGCCGCTCCGCATCCGGACGACGTTCTCCGGCGGATGGAAGTCGTCGGCGTCGTGGAAGGTGTAGCCGAGGGCCGTGGCGAGGCGGCTCCCGACGGCGGTCTTGCCGCTGCCGCTGACGCCCATCACGACGATCACGAGCGGCTGGGATACGGTCATGACGGGCGACCCGAGACGGCCCGCATGATCGGGCTTGAGTGATGGCCATCATGGTACAGTGCGGGAAACGCGGTGCGCCGCCGGCCGCCCGCCTCGAGGAGAGAGGTCGACTGGATGCAGCCGCAGACGCGTGACTGGCTCGAGGGCCTTCGAGGGTGGGCCGCAGCGGAGCGGCAACGCCGGCCGCAGCCCCCGGCCTGGCCGCCGGCGGAACGGGCGGTTCTGGCCGCCGCGCTCGTCACCTGGCTCGACACGGAAGCCCCCAGCCTGCTCGCCGAGCGGGCGGCCGATGGAGCGGGGGACCCCGACCCGGCGGTCGTGATCACGACGGGCCCCGCGGGCCTGGCGGCCTTGGAGGAGATCCTCGGCCGCGACGACCCGCTCTGCGGCCAGTGGCGGGAGCGGTCGGTCTGTGTCACCGAGCGGGAATACCGCCTCTGGTGCATCCGCCATCCCGATCCAGAGCACCAGCGGCACGTGAACCACTGGAGCTGGATCAAGACGCGGGTTCCGGAGGAGCGGTGGCCCGCGTTCGCGCGGTGGCCGCTCGGGCCCGGCGAGGCCTACTGGCTCCATCGCACGGGCACGACTGGCGCGGGAAGGGAACGCAGGCTCTGCCATCTTTGGAAATGGACTGGTGCGGCGGCCGTGCTGCTCAAGCCTGCGATCGACGAGGGCGTGACCGGCCTCGTCGGCTGACGGCCGGCTGGTGCGCGAGTTCAGCCGCTGCAATTGCAGCTTTTTTGTCAGTCGGATACCGTTTCAAGGCTGCAAAAAGGACGCGCAGACGATGTGCGAACGCCGCAGCCACCTCCCACGGAAGTCTCGATGAAGCCGCGGATTCTCCTCACCACGACCTCGTTCCAGGACACCCCAGGCGCCCACCACGCGACGCTCGCCAGTACAGGGTGGGAGGTCGTCACCGCCCGCGGCCCGCTCTCCGAGGCCGACACGCTCGCGCTCGTCGGCGAGTTCGACGGCTACATCTGCGGCGACGACGCGATCACGCGGGCCGTGCTCGAGAAGGCGCGGCCCAGGCTCAAGGTGCTGAGCAAGTACGGGATCGGCGTCGACAAGATCGACGTCAAGAGCTGCACGGAGCTGGGCATCCCGCTGCTCTTCACGCCGGGCGTGAACCACACCACCGTGGCCGAGCACACGTTTCTCTTGCTCCTCGCGCTCGAAAAGCATCTTCTTTTCCACACCGACTCGACCCGCGCAGGCGGTTGGAAGCGGCAGACAGGCCACGAGCTGCTCGAGAAGACGATCGGCATCGTGGGCATGGGCCGGATCGGCAAGGAGGTGGCGACCCGGGCCCGGGCCTTCGGCATGAGGGTGATCGGCCACGACGTCTACTGGGACGAGGGGTTCGCCGCCGCGCACGGCATCACGCGTGCCGCCTCGCTCGACGAGCTCTTCGCCGCGGCCGACTACATCTCGCTCCACACGAATTTGACGCCGGAGACCCGCGACCTCATCCGCGCCGAGTCGATCGCGAAGATGAAGCCGGGCGTGATCATCCTCAACTGTGCCCGGGGTGAGATCGTGAATACGGCCGACATCGCCGCCGCCCTCGAGTCCGGCCAGGTCCGCGGCTACGGCACCGATGTGCTCGACGAGGAGCCGCCACGGGCCGACCATCCGCTCACCCACCTGCCAAACTGCATCGTCACGCCGCACGTCGGCTCGCGGACGTCCGAGAGCGTCGAGCGCCAGGCGATGGCCGCGGTCACGAACCTCATCCGGGCGCTGCATGGCGAGAAGCCGCTCGCGCAGGTGAACCCCGAGGTGCCGGTCACGCGGTGCGTCTAGAGCTTCCTCAGGAGTCGGAGCCAGCCATGGCGGAAACATTCCACGTCGTTCCGGTCGAGACACACGAGGCGATCGTGCGGGCGGCCTACCTGCACCGCGGCTTCGACGCCTCCGAGGCGGACCATGCCGCGAAGCTCGCCACCGCGGCCACCAAGCACGGCATCCGCACGCACAACGCCATCAAGGCGCTGCACCTCGACGAGCATTTCGGCTCGAAGGGGGGCGGCTGCGTGCCGCGGGCCACGATCCGCAAGCTGCCCGGGCGATTCCAGGCGGCGGAAGTCTGGGACTGCCAGAAGAAGCTGGGGCAGGCCGTGGCCTGGGAAGCCCTCGACACCTGCATGCGGCTGGCCGACACCTACGGCACCGGCACCGTCTCGGTCGACAACGCCTTCCACTATCTCTGGGGCGGGGGCTACGTGATGGAGGCGGCGAAGCGGGGCTACATCGCCTACACCAACTGCACTGCGGCGCTCGCAGAGGTGGTGCCCTTCCGCGGCAAGTTCCCCACGCTCGGCACCAATCCCCATTCCTGGGGCTTTCCCACGACCGACGCGGTCGGCTTTCCGATCGTGATCGACTGGGCGACGTCCGTCATCGCGATGGGCCGCGTTCAGCAGCTGCTCCGCGAGGGCAAGACGCTGCCGCCGAACGCCGCGGTCGACAAGGACGGCCAGCCCACGACCGATCCGGCCAAGGCCGTGTCGCTCCTGCCCTTCGGCGACCACAAGGGCTACGGCCTCTCGCTCATCAACGAGGTCGTGGGCGGCTTCATCGGCGGCTCGCTGCCGACGATCCGCAACCGTGCCGCCGTGCCGGGCGAGAAGCAGGGCTGCACCTTCTTCTTCCAGGTGATCCACCCCGACGCGGTCTCGGGCGGCGCCTTCGCCGGCGGTCGGAGCCAGGCGGCCAACGTGAAGGCGGTGCTCGCCGACATCCTGGGCCACGGCAACGAGCAGTGCATGCTGCCGGGGCAGCTCGAGGCCGAGGCGGCCGCCCGCAGCGACCGTGCCGGCGGGCTCCTCTTCTCGCGGGCCGAAATCGACGCCCTCAACGAGATCGCCCGCGAGGCGGGCGAGGCGTCGATCGCGATCGACACCCTGAAGACGGTCTGACTCACCCCACGGCCGCGGCAGCGTTCCCTTTTTCATCCCGATCGATATTCCGCCGGAGCCATCATGTCCCTCCCCATCAAGCCCAAGGGTTCGTGCGCGTTCGACCAGATTTCGCTCGGCGAGATCATGCTCCGGCTCGACCCTGGCGAGGGCCGCATCCGCACCGCCCGGGAATTCACGGCCTGGGAGGGGGGCGGCGAATACAACGTGGCCCGCGGCCTGCGGAAGTGTTTCGGCCTGAAGACGGCCGTCGTGTCGGCCTTCGTCGACAACGAGGTCGGCCATCTGATCGAGGACTTCATCATGCAGGGCGGTGTGGCGACCGACTTCCTGCTCTGGCGGCCGGACGACGGCATCGGCCGCAGCGTCCGCAACGGCCTCAACTTCACCGAGCGGGGCTTCGGCATCCGCGGCGCCGTGGGCGTGCCCGACCGGGGCAACACCGCCGCCAGCCAGCTCAAGCCCGGCGACGTCGACTGGGATCACATCTTCGGCACGCTCGGCGCCCGCTGGTTCCACACCGGCGGCATCTTCGCGGCCCTCTCCGAGACCACCGCCGCCCTCACGATCGAAGCCGTCCAGGCCGCCAAGCGGCATGGCACGATCGTGTCCTACGACCTCAACTACCGCCCGAGCCTGTGGAAAAGCATCGGCGGCCAGCCGAAGGCTCGCGCGGTGAATCGCGAGATCGCCCGGCACGTCGACGTGATGATCGGCAACGAAGAGGACTTCACCGCCTCGCTGGGCTTCGAGGTGCAGGGCGTCGACCACGGCCTGACCTCGATCGAGACCGACGCCTTCCGACGGATGATCGAGACGGCCGTCAAGGAGTATCCCAACTTCAAGGTGGCGGCGACGACGCTCAGGCGGGTGATCACGGCGACCAAGAACGACTGGAGCGCCATCCTCTGGCACGACGGCACGTTCCACGACAGCCGCAAGTATCCCGAACTCGAGATCCTCGACCGCGTCGGTGGCGGCGACAGCTTCGCCAGCGGACTCGTCTTCGGGTTCCTCGAGTTCAACTGCCCGCAGAAGGCGGTCGAGTATGGGGCGGCCCACGGGGCCCTCGCCTCGACGACGCCAGGCGACACCTCGATGGCCACCCGGGCCGAGGTCGAGAAACAGATCAAGGGGGGCGGCGCGCGGGTCGTCCGCTAGCCGTCCGATGCACCGGTTTTTGCCCGAGTTTCCAGCCCCGCCGGAGGATCGTTCGAATGGCCGCTCGCTCACCCGTCATCGCCCTGTGTCGCAGCGCAGTGGCCGCGTCATGCCTGGCTCTCGTCGCCGGAGTGTGGCCGCCAGCGGCCGCCAGGGCGGAGTTGCCGCCGACCGCGGACCTGCCGGCGATCTTCAACGGCCGCGATCTCACCGGCTGGAGGGTCGTGGGGGCCGAGTACTGGAGCGTCGTCGACGGCGCGATCGTCGGCAAAAGCGACGAGGCGAAGAAGGGCTCGATGCTCTACACCGACCGCGACTTCGGCGACGTCGTCGTGGAGGCGGAGGTGCGGTTCACGGGCGAGATCGACAGCGGCGTCATGCTGCGCAAGCCCGAGGTGCAGGTGCAGATCGGCGTCTCCCGGAGCCTCAAGCGGGACATGACCTGCTGCTTCTATACCGGCAGCTATCCGGAGGAGGCTCGGGCCAAGAACGTCGACGCGCTGCTCAAGCCGGGCGAGTGGAACAGGCTGCGCATCGAGGCCAAGGGAGACACGTTCACCGTCTGGCTCAACGGCCAGCAGGTCTCGCGGTACACCGCCGCCAAGTATCGTGATCCCGGCCCGATTGGCCTGCAGGTGCATGCGGGGCTCGTGATGAAGGTGGAGTTCCGCGACGTCCGCGCGCTCGCGCTATGAATCTGCACAAGTCGCCGCCCACCAGTCGTCCGTCGGAGCCCGCCGCCATGCGCTACGCGATCTGCAACGAGACGTTCGGAGACTGGCCGCTGGAGAGGGCCTGTGCGGTCGCCGCCGAGTGCGGGTACACCGGGGTCGAGATCGCGCCCTTCACGCTCGGCCGCCGGGCCGGCGACATCTCGGAGGCCGAGCGATGCCGGTTCCGCGATGTGATCTCGGCAGCGGGCCTCGACTGCGTGGGGCTGCACTGGCTGCTGGCGAAGACCGACGAGTTTCACGTCACGCACCCGGACGCGGAGGTCCGGGCGCGGACGGCGGCCTATCTCGGCGATCTGGCGCGGCTCTGCCGCGATCTCGGCGGCCGGGTGCTCGTCTTCGGGTCGCCGAAGCAACGAGGCCTGCTGCCGGGCGTGACGCCGGCGACCGCCCACGATCATCTGGCGGAGGTGTTTTCGCGCTTGGTGCCGGTGCTCGAGGAGACCGACACGGTCATCGCGCTCGAGCCGCTGACGGAGGCCGAGACCGACGTGCTCAACACGGCCGCCGAGGCCTGCACCCTGATCGAGCGGATCGGGTCGCCGCACATCCGCCTGCATCTCGACGTCAAGGCGATGGCGGGCGAGGACGCCCCGGCGCCGGAGGTGATCCGTGCGAACGCCCTGCAGCTCGAGCACTTCCACGCCAACGACACGAATCTCATGGGCCCGGGCTTCGGCGCCGTCGACTTCGCGCCGATCCTTCAGGCGCTCGCCGACGTGCAGTACCAGGGCTGGGTGAGCGTCGAGGTCTTCGACTATGCGCCGGGCGCCGAGCGGCTGGCGCGGGAGAGCATCGAGTACATGCGGCGGATCGAGGCCGATCTGCCGCCGATGACCGACTGAGCAGACGAGGGGTCTCATTCATGCGAGCGGCAATCATCGGGATCGGCGCGATCGCCAGGCTCCACGCGCGGGCGTTGGCCGACATCGAGGGGGTGCGGCTCGTGGCCGCCACCTGCCGCACGCGGGAGAAGGGGGAGGCCTTCGCGAGGGAGTTCGGCTGCACGTGGCATGCCGATGCCGACGAAATGCTCGCCCGGGAGAGGCCCGACTTCGTCACCGTCGCCACGCCGTCGGGTGCCCACCTCGACGCCGTGCTCGCCGCGGCCCGGCACCGTGTCCACGTCATCTGCGAAAAGCCGCTCGAGATCACGCTCGACCGCATCGACCGCATGCGGGCGGCCGTGGATGAGGCCGGCATCACGCTCGGCGCGATCTTCCCGCAGCGGTTCAATCCGGTGATCGGGGCCGTGCACGACGCGGCCGCGGCGGGCCGGTTCGGGGAGTTGGCCGTCGCGGCGAGCTACGTCCCCTGGTGGCGCGACGACGCGTACTACGGCCCCGGCCGCTGGCAGGGAACGAAGGCGCTCGACGGGGGCGGAGCGGTGATGAACCAGTCCATTCATGGTGTCGACGCCCTGCAGTGGATCGCCGGCGCGACGATGCCGGGGCTCGCCGCGGACGAGAATCCGGTCGAGAGCGTGATGGCGTTCACGGCCGTCAGGGCCCACGACCCCGTGCGGCTCGAGGTGGAGGACACCTGCGTGGCGATCTTGCGGCTCAAGAACGGCGGCCTCGGGCAGTTGCTCGCCGCGACGAGCCTCTATCCGGGCCAGATGCGCCGCTTCCTGTTTGGTGGCCGCGACGGCACCGCCGAAATCGTGGAGGAGCAGCTGACGACCTGGCGCTTTCGCGACGAGCAGCCGGCCGACGAGGCCCTGCGGCAGCGGCTCGGGGCGGCGAGCACGACCTCCGGCGGCGCCGCCGACCCGATGGCGATCAACTATTCCTGCCACACGCGCAACTTCGTCGACTTCCTCGACGCGCTCCGGGCAGGCCGCCGGCCGGCGCTCGACGGACTCGAGGGCCGGAAGGCGGTGTCGATCGTCGAGGCCTGCTATGCGTCGGCGGCGAGCGGCCGGCCCGTCGTGGTGCAGTGAGCGGAACAGCGCAGGAGGACCAGCCATGGCCGGATGCGGTACCGGCGCGAAGATCGTCGCGTTCGTTCTCTTGTTCTGCGCTGTAGCCTTCCCCACGGCGGCCGCCGCCGAGCCGACGGCGGTCGACCTCGGGTTTCCCGGGGCGCAGACGGACCGGTGGCAGGGGCATGTGCGGCACCGGTTCACGTTTCGCGACCGCCAGGCGTGGGTCGTGGTGCCGGAGAAGCCGCTGCCGGGGAACCCCTGGTCGTGGTGCCTCATGTTTCCCGACGCCTTCACGCAGCGGTGCACGGCGCCGCAGCTGCTCGCCGCCGGTTTCCATCACGCCTTCATCGACGTCGGCAACACCTTCGGCAGCCCCGCGGCCGTCGAGGTGCTCGCGGCGTTCCATGAGGAGCTCGTCCGCCGCGGCCTGGCCCGCAAGGCGGCGCTCGTCGGCATCAGCCGTGGAGGTCTCTACGCGCAGCGGTTCGCCATCGAGCACCCGGATCGGGTCGCCGTGATCTACGGCGACAACGCCGTCTGCGACTTCAAGAGCTGGCCCGGAGGCAGGGGCGCCGGCAAGGGCAGCCCGAAGGACTGGGACGCCTGCCTGAAAGCCTACGGGTTTGCCGACGAGGCCGAGGCACTGGCTTATGCGGGCAACCCGGTCGACTCGGCCGAGGCGCTCGTGGCGGCGGGCATCCCGATGATCCATGTCGTGGGCGACCGCGACGACGTCGTCCCGCCGGCGGAGAACGCGCTCGTGATGGAGCGAAAATACCGGGTCCTCGGCGGCACGATTCAGGTCCTCCACGAGCCCGAGAAGGGGCACCACCCGCACGGCCTCGCGAATCC
>Ga0255182_1001106_pt1 | contig 15030 bp, 11 predicted proteins | sample Atl_UVDOM_RepA_8_FD_188420 | JGI IMG/M metagenome (GOLD analysis project Ga0255182, IMG submission 188420) | Freshwater microbial communities from Altamaha River, Georgia, United States - Atl_UVDOM_RepA_8d | ecosystem: Environmental > Aquatic > Freshwater > River | place: USA: Georgia...
TTTTAATACCTGATTTTTATTTGGTATTTCATATATGACACCAAAGGCAGAAGGTTCACCTATTATATTGGCTTTGATTTCTAAACTCTTCATATAATTCAATATTTTTGGGACATTAAAATTTGACACAGAGAATGACTTCAAAAATTCATCTGGCGTTTGTACTATAAGTTCAGTTGCTCCATTTAGAGCCATGACAACCTGATTTATATCTGCTTGTGTGAATTTTTTCTGTGTAATTTGTTGTTCTATCAGTTTTTTCTTTTCTCTTATAAAAAATGGGTCATACTTAAATTTATTATTAGTGACATTCTCCCAACTCCAAGGTTTATCAGGATTATTTTTTATAGCACTAAATAGTCTAGGATTTTTTGACAAACCTTCCCAAGACCATGGTTTGGTACTTATTGTGTCTTGTATAATATCCCATGTTATATTTGGATTCTGAGATACATTTGGCCAATCCCATGGTTCAAGAGGGTTATCTTCTATAATATCCCATGTTATATTTGGATTTCGTGAAATTCCTTTCCAATCCCATGGTTGTTTAGAATTAGCTTTTATGATATCCCAAGTTATACACGAATTAGCAGAAATATTCTCCCAGTTCCACAATTTATCATAATTAGCTTGTATAATCTCCCATGTTATGTTTGGATTAGAAGAAATTCCGCTCCAATCCCAAGAAGAATAATCTATAGTACTATTAATAAATTTCCATGATATAGACGGATTATACGAGAATGAGTCCCAATCCCATGATACATAATCGTTATCCTCTATGATATATTCTGTTATACTTGGATTCATCGAAACATATTTCCAATCCCATGGTTTATTATAATTTGTTTCAATTATAGTCCATGTTATACTTGGATTCATTGAAACACCTTTCCAATCCCAATTAATATCTTTATTTGACAGTATAATCTCCCATGTTATATTTGGATTTGCAGAGATATTCCTTATCAATGTTGGGGACAAAGTAGTTATATCATACTTACTCTTTATAAGTTCTAAGAATTGATTAGTTGCAATTTTATTGTTCATTTATATAAATATATATAAATTTTTGTATATCTAAAAATTTGGTATAGAAAAAGCATCACAATTTCTCTCATTTTTGGTACCAAATATAAATCTTATAACACCTCCATGTGTAATTATTAGTGTATGCATTTTTTTATCAGAATTATGTTGTTTAATAAATTTGTTGATTCTCTTACCAAAATATTCTATATCTTCTTCTTTTACAGATAAATTGTTGATATTGTTATGTTCAGGACTATACCACCAGATATTTGGAACAGATAAAAAGTTATAGTCATACATTTGTCTGAGTATTTCTGTAGGTTGTCCTATACAACTAGTATGATTTAATCTTTCACAGATTTTTTCCTCGACCATGACAGGTTTTACATAAGAAGTATTATTTAAGAGTAATTTTGTAGTTTCAAGAGTTCTTTTTAGAGGAGATACAATTATACTGAAATTTTTCAATAAATCATACTTGCGAATAATAGTATTTATTTTCTCTGATACAGATATACCATATTCAGTCAAATCGGCATCATAAATTCCTGAAATATCCTTCTTTTCTTTTAAAGCCTTGTTTAATTCTGATTCAGCGTGACGAATATAGACATTTCTTGGTGTTTGACTAAAATTTGCCAGCATAAGTACTAGAGGTGTATAAACTTCTGTAGAAAGATTCATACGAATTTGAAACAAACATTGTTCTGGTGTACAAACACCTTTCCATCTTGAATTTTCTCCAGCAATATTTAAATCGGCTCCATTAGACAATAAAAACCATGTAGTGTCTATTCTACCGTTAATTATAGCATAATGTAACGGAGCCATTCCTCTATAATTTGTCAAGTTTAAGATAGATGGTTTACTTTCAAATAGTATATGGCATATATCAGTAAATCCATATGACGCAGCCCAGTGTAGAGCATTATTACCATATTCATCTTTCACATCTATTTCTTTTAATTTCTGTTTAATTCCTGATATGTTTCCACATTTTACTTCTTCTATCAATGTATTTTCTTCATATTCTGGAAAGTATGGATTTTTTAGTAGTGTTAACATATGCATAGGCTCGCGTATGTTTAATATGTCAAACTTATTACACTTTGCAGATGTAAAGTATATATTACCTCTTTCAGAGAAATAGTTTAGAAAAATAAATGTGGCTCGTGTAAGATGAAAGTCTGATGTAATTACTAAAATAGGTACTTCGTTATTTAATTCATGCAACATTTTTCTAGTATAAAGTGCATTTTCTATAGTTGTTAGAGCTCTTTCCTCCTTGAGAGCAAAAATATTGTGATTCATGAGCCATGAATACATAACATCTGCCTCTGAGACAGGCATGCCAACACTTCTTCCACCTGTAACAATAACAAGGTCATTAGTTTCATAATTTCTGACTGTTTCCTGTAATCTTTCTAGTAAATGACTACTAGGTTCAATCACATTGTCAATAATATTCAAGGGAGCGCCTAATGTAATAATAATTTTCATGATATGATATTTTTTATTTTCATATATTATGAAAATTTCATTTTAAAATATCTAATCAGAGAGAAAAGATGAGTTGTCCTTGCAATATTAAACAAACTATCCATCAAACAAGAACACAATCTGATTTACAACAGATTGAATTTTATGATAATCGTAAAGGGTACTCTCTCGCTCCTAACCGCGAGAGTACAACAGTTAACAGAGAATGTGGTAAAGCCAGATTTCCATTTAATGGTCTCAATGAACGTACACAGGCTGATATAGATATGTCAATTTTCTATGATTCTCCTGAAAGGTCCTATAAAATCGGTCCTGATAGAAAATTTCCTGAATCTTGTAAACCAGACCAATGTGAAATGAACAGAAATAGAAGAACAGCTGAAGATATTAGATTTAACAACAGTTATTGTACAGAAGACGAAGATTCAAGAGCACGATAAGTAAGTTTCTACTCAATAAATATGTATAATTTATACATATTCAGTATAGCCAGTATTTTTGTTATTATTATAATAAATCTATTTCTCCATTTTCTAGTACTATTCCATATTTGTCGGAGTCTTCGAGTTTTTGAGTTTGTTGCGGTTCTAATTTAGGATATTCTAGTATTATTCCATATGTCAAGTTTTGACATGTCGGAATAGTATCTTCATAATCTTGTGTATTTTCTATAATCAACAATTGATTGTAATCGATGTTGTACACTTCTCGTGTACCAATTGCACCAATTGGTGTTTGATTATTATAAAAAGGGTTACAAAAAGGGCAAAAAGAATCTGGTTCTTTAGACATTTGCTCATTGTTAGTGTTAGACATTAGTGTATAAATAGCAATATACCAAAATTACAAATTTCATTTTTTGCTGTCACGACTTATAATCACAAAAATTACAGACATTAATATAAAAAGACATATGACTGTGAAAATGAGAGTTAACATGTCATTAGAAAGCCCAGTTTTGTTTCCATCTAGAGACATAAGTGGTTCAGTCTGGTTAGTATTCTGATTTTTATCATCTTCTTGTTCGTTTCCTGTACTCGACAAATTCATAAACTCTATTTGACCTAAACTATCCTCGTTAGGATATCCATTCCAAACAACATTAGATAAAGTACCAACAAATGTCTTTGTTTCTTGAAAAAAGTTTGGCCTGTATCCTCCAGCACAGGAACTTGGTACAAAAGATGCAAAAGTTGGTCCTATCTGGTCATATACCATATTAGTTCCAGAGATTTTAACCATTACAGAATAATTCCTATCTGTAAAGAGTTCCATGAGACTAACATCAGGAACTATATAAATTGCTGGTCTTCTATTACCTTCTGGGTCAAGTAATACATCCCATCTTAATATTTTGTATGTTGTCATTTATATATAATGAAAAAGTTTTCTATTAAAAAGAAAGATGACAATAAAACCTAATTTAATACTTGACTTAGACAATACCCTAATTTGCTCTCTACCTTACAATGAGATAGATATTAAGAAAATTAAGAAAAAAATGACTAAATTTAAGCACCATGATATGATAGGGTATTATATAGTATTCGAAAGGCCGAATTTACAGAAATTTTTAGATTATGCATTTAAACATTACAATGTCTCTGTCTGGACAGCGGCAAGTAAAGACTATGCACTATTTATAATCAATAATTGTATTCTCACAAAAAAGTCAAGAAAATTAGACTGGATTTTCTTTTCTTATCACTGCACAAAATCTATAGAAAAGATGAAATCAGTCAAAGATTTAAGAATTTTATGGGAAGAGTTTGGGTTAACCTCGTATAATCTGAAAAATACTAGAATATTAGATGATAATGATGAAGTATACAAAGCACAGCCAAAAAACTGTATAGTAGCTAAACCATTTAATTTTTCTGATGAAGGTAGCGAAAATGATGATTTCCTTAAAAATCCTTCTAAACTTTTAGCTTGAGATTTCTTACACTTTTCCACTGTCTAATTTCAGCCAAATTTGATACTCAAAATCATTTCATGTATACCTATACATGTATACCTATACATGAAAACTTTATTCACAAATTATATTTATAACTATAATAAATAAAAACTCAATAATGAAAAATATTGACTGTGATGTATATAGAAACAAAAAGTCCACAAATAGTTTTATTGAACTAATAAAAGCAAATCTTGATAAAAAATGGTCTTGGTTTAATATTACAAAAAATTCTAATATAACAGAAGAAATTATAGAAGCTAACCCAAAATTACCATGGGAGTGGTATGCTCTATCAGAAAATCCAAATATAACCTTTGAATTTATACAGAAAAAATATAAAAAATGGCAAAAATATAAAAATGCGGTTTGGTCATATATTTCTAAAAATATATCCGTAGAAATTATACAAGCTAACCCAACATTACCATGGGACTGGAAATCTGTATCAAAAAATCCTAATATCACAGTAGAATTTATAAAATCTTTTTCTGATAAAAAATGGGACTGGGAATATATAACACAAAGCCCAAATATACCATTTGATTTTCTAAGAGAAAATCTTGATAAAAGTTCAGTTAGAGAATTCATATCACAAAATCCGAACATAACATGGGAAATTATACAAGATAACCCTGATATAAAATGGAAATTTCAACAATTATCAAAAAATCCAAATATAACATGTGATATGATAGAAAATAATCTATCTAAACCATGGGATTGGTATTATATTTCTCTAAACCCAAATATAACAATTGATTTTGTCATAAAATATATTGATAAAGCATGGAATTGGGTATTTATATCTGAAAATCCAAACATAACATGGTATGATATAAAAGAGAATTATGATTTGCCTTGGTATTGGAATACTATTTCAAGAAATCCAAATATAACATGGGATATTGTAAGTAAAAATTTAAAAAGTCCATGGAATTGGAATATTTTATCAAAAAGCTCTATTGTGACATGGGAAATTATACAGGAAAATCCAAGATTGCCATGGGATTGGGAAAAAATATCTGAAAATCCAAATATTACACCAGAAATTATACAAGCAAATATGGATAAACCATGGGATTGGGGGTATATTTCTATAAAAAAAAGACCTACTAATGAATTTTTGGATTCGGTAATAAAAAATGTTTTACACCTAGATTGTGATAAGAATAAAGAGATTATAACAAATATCTCTGCTAATCCAAATATAACATGGGAGATTATACAATATAATACAGATATTATCTGGGATTGGAAAGGTGTTTCTATGAATCCAAATATAACATGGGAAATTATACAAGCAAATATGGATAAACCATGGGATTGGAGTAAAGTGCCTAAAAATCCTAATATAACAGAAACTATTATAGAGAATAATAATGATATAGTTTGGGATTTGAAATCATTGTCTTATAATCCGTCTATAACATGGAAATTGATAAAAAGTATAGAATATTCTTCTTGGGATTGGAATGGAATTTCATGTAATCCAAACATATCATGGGACATTATACAGAATAATTTAGAATTACCATGGAACTGGGAACATATTTCAGCCAATTCGTGTATAACTTGGTCAATTATTGAGTCTGACCCTTTTAAACCATGGGTTTGGTCTGGAATTTCAAGAAATCCAAATATAACATGGGAGATTATAGAGGCAAATAGTGAAAAATCTTGGGACTGGGAGAATGTTTCGCAAAATCCAAACATAACATGGAGTATTATAAAAAATAACCCTAACAAATCATGGTCTTGGTCAGGTATGTCGAAAAATCCGAATCTTTTTAATATAATAAAACAACTTTATAATAAACCTTGGGACTGGACGAGTGTTTCTATTAATAAGTTTAAGTTTGACCCATTTTTTATAAGAAAATTGACTAATAAAAGAAAATTAACTAATAAATTTGTGCAGCATGTGGTAAATAAATCTAATAAAAATATTGTTTTTGATATAAATCAGGTTGTTATGGCTCTAAATGGAGCGACTGAACTTATAGTACAAACGCCAGATGAATTTTTGAAGTCATTCTCTGTATCAAATTTTAATGCCCCAAAAATACTAGCATATATGAAGAGTTTAGAAATCAAAGCCAATATAATAGGTGAACCTTCTGGCTTTGGTGTCATATATGAAATACCAAATAAAAATCAGGTGTTAAAAATTTTTAACGTATGTAACGGTTCTCATAACCAAATGGCATCTGATATGTGTAAAATGGCTGAAAATGGTGATATTATCTATCGTTTTCCCAATACAACAGAAAACAAGTTGACTGTATTTGCTCCAAATTATATATCAGAGCCAATAATTGGTATTCTTTTATCTAGACTTTTCGAATATACACCTGGATTTATGAATGTATCAGGTTTTCAGTATGATTCTTCTGATGCTAAGAAAACTCTCTATATAATAAGTGAAAAATTAACATCTTCTACTCAATTTATAAGAAATGATAAAGAGTACCTATATGGTATTTTTCAGATTGCGCAGGCACTAAATACAGCTCAGATGATGTATAGATATACACATTATGACTTGCATGCAGGCAATTTTATGGTAAGACCTATAAATAAAAATAAACTAAATATATATGAACTTGGAAATGGTGAATATTTATACACCTATTTTGATTTTGATACTGTTATAATCGATTATGGCTTGAATCGTATGGAGACAAAGGAAAATATATTAGTAGGACGTTTACTATATAATAGATATGAATATAATTACCCTGATATCTTAGATTATGGAGCATTTAACCCTTATATAGACTTATTCGAGATAATACATTATATATATAAATATAAAAAAGATATAAATCCACAAGTTACATATATTACTTTATGCAAAATATTAGGCTTAGATATAAATTTAAAACCAGAAGAGATAGATGATATTCTCAAAAAAATACTTTCTTTAGGAATAAAATGGAGAGCTGCACCAGAAAAACTAGCTATGCAATATAAAAAATTCAATAGATGCTTAACTCCTCATGAATTTATGATTAGTATATCAAAATATATAAAATCTTTATACAATAAATATACATATTTAGAATCTACACCTGAAAGTATTCAAAAATATATCGAAAAACATAGTTTCTTAGTTTTTGATAAGATTATTCCAGTAAATTCCGAAACAAAAATATACAGACTTCCTCCTAAAAAAGACAGACTAAATACAGAGTATCTAAATTACGAAGTAACTTCCAGTTATACAGGAAGTGATATTTTTACTGTAAAAACTATGAATCCTAATAGCGTACCTGATAATATCAGAAAAGTTTATGATAAAAGATTCAATAAGACTATAACTGCTGGTGTAGACGCAGACAAACAGTATATTCATATAGCTAAAATTATGGTGAAAAATGGTATCTCTAAAGGATTTCGCTTTAATTTTGATTGCTGCAGAATAGATTTACGTACTTATATGCAACAATCAAATGAAGACGGGTGTATCGCTATGAATGCTGGGTTTTTTAGAATCTATGATGACTATACACCGGTCGGATACTATAAATCTAACAATTATACCAGTTCTTTTCCTGTTCCTGATAAATTTAAGAAATATTACTGTCTTTTGTACATAAACGAAAATGGAACATTAAGTTATGATAAAAATATAGATAATTACAATAAGTATAACCCTGTTATTACAGTAGGGCCTTTACTTGTAGAAAAAGGCATGCCGGTGATAACAGATGATGACCTTCTTAATAATCCTCTGTTTCAATCAGACAGTACAACAAAAATAAAACCAGGTGAATTGTATCATCTCGCTAATCCAAACCCAAGGTCAGCTTTAGTTAGCAGAAAAAACGGTGATGTTCTATTTGTACATGTAGAAGGAAGAGGAGATAGTGGAGCAGGTATGGATGCGTCACAATTAGCACAGTTATGTGTTTCTCTCGACGCTGTGTGGGCTATTAACATGGATGGAGGAAGAAGTTCTCAGATTACATGGAGAGCTCCAAATTCTGATATAATTTCTGTAGATAAGTATACCAACGCATACCCAGTCGGAACTATTATCTCTTTTTGTAGAAAATGATATGTTATCATAATAGTACGAAAGTTGGGTCAAAGTATCATTTAATAAAAGTTGTCATGTATACCTATACATGAAATGATTTTTGAGTACCAAAATTGGCTGAATTTACACAGAACAAAAGTATGCTTTATGACACATGTATATTTAACGACCGATGCACAAATTATCGATATCTGCCTGAGAAAAGCCATAAAAAGGATGTGATAAATCTTTAATACAGTCATCATACCAGAGAATTCTTCTAGGATGACATGCTTTACTGATTAACTCTTCTTTAATTATCTCTAATCTCTTATGGGTTTCTTTTTCTCTATATTCTCTGGTTTGAAAGAAGTCATGACAACTGAATTTATTTCTTGAAATATGTGACCAATCCCAAGGATATTGAGGATTTTCCTGAATAATCTTAACTGTTATATTTGGATTTTCTGAAACACCTCTCCAATCCCAAGGATATTGAGGATTTGCCTGTATAATCTCCCATGATATATTAGGTCTCTTTGAAATACTATACCAATCCCAAGGATCTCGACAATTTTTCTGTATAATTTCCCATATTATGCTTGGATTCTTTGAAAATCTTTTCCAATCCCAAGGAAATTGAGGATTCGCCTTTATAATATCCAATGTAATATTCGGATTCTCAGACACGCCTTTCCAGTTCCAAGGTCTATTTAAGTTAGACTGTATAATATCCCATGTAGTGTATTTATTAGATGAAATAAATTCCCAGTTCCATGGCTCGCCAATATGATTATTCAACATTTCCCATGTAACATTGGTAAAATGTTGGAAAGATATATCATCAGAATTACTCAAAATAATTTCAAGAGTAATATTTGGATTTTTACTAAATTGAAATTTATCCCAACACAACCAGCTATATTCCTGAATTATGTCCCATGTTATGTTTGGATTTTCAGAAGCACCTTTCCAGTTCCATGGTTCAGTAGGATTATCTTCGATAATTTTCCAAGTAATATTTTTATTTTTCGATATTTCGAACCAATTCCAAGGTTTATCACGATTTGACTGTATCATAAGCCATGTAATATTTGGATTAGATGAGAGTATAGTCCAATCCCATAATTTATCAGGAAATTGTTTAAGAAGAGTATATAGGTCAGAATTCATATAAATATAAAAGTATCATAAAAATAAATACTTTTTCATTTTATATTCAATTTAGACTTACCACTAAACGAATTTAGAGAATGTAGATATTAAACCCAATTTCGCACTATTAACATTATCTAAAAATTGTCATGTATTATACCTCATGAAATGATTTTGAGTGTCAAAATTGTCTGAATTTAGACAGGACAAAAGTATCAACTTTTGATTTCGTTTCATATCAGGGACTACAAATACTCATACTTTTAGATAGCTATGTTTCTGTTCCGGAGATATTTAAATCGATTTTTGTAGGAAATAATATACAAAAATCAGACCTAGACAATAATGAATACAAAGGAACTAAAGAAGATTAAATATACTAAAGAAAACTTGATAGAATACATAAACAGAAGTTTGACAGACAAAACCTTGTTTAAGCATTTTTCGATTCATATTATACAAAAGTATGTTTTGACAAAATGTGTATTTATGGACATTCTAGTACAGTTTCCATCTTTTTGCACAATTTTTGAAAATATAGGAAAATATAGAGAATTTGATGATTATTTGAGCGATGAAAATTTGGTTTATATCAATAATTTTGTTCCTATCAAGATATTGATGGCAAGTTGTGAGGAAGATATAGGTGAAAGAATATCTGATGAGTCTATATCATTATTAACAAGTCTGACATGGCTAGATGCCTCGTATAATGAGAATATCACGGATAAGTCTGTCAAAAATCTAAAAAATCTCACCTATCTAAATGTCTATTGCAATGAGAAAATTACAGATGTATCAATTCGTGAACTGATAAATTTGACTGAATTATTAGCATCCAAAAATCCATATGTGACCGATAAGTCTATTTTCTGTCTACCAAACTTGGTCACACTGGATGCATCTTATAATTCTGGTATTTCAGATAATTCTGTGATAAAATTACCTGAGATACAAAATCTTAAAGCAAATGGCAATACTAAAATAACTGACAAATCAGTATGTGAACTTTCTGGGTTAAAAACTCTTCATGCTTGTTCTAACAAGAATATCACAAACAAGTCAATATTATGCCATACTTCTACATTAGAAGACTTAAACGCGTCATTTAATGATAATATAACAGACGAGTCTGTCATAAACTTGAAACATCTCAAAATACTGAGTATTAGTGGCAATGAAAAAATTACTAGTGATTCAGTGTCTTCTCTCCTTAATCTGACTTGTTTAGAAGCTAACTTTACTCAAAAAATCAGTAAGTCATGTATAACAACACTTAAAACAAAAGGTGTACTAAAAGAGTACCTAAATACTAGTAATGATTACTCTTCTTCAGAAGAGTAAGGCTAATTTGTATGAAATTGGGTTTAAATTAATATGTAAAAAGTTGTCATGTATACCTATACATGAAATGATTTTTGAGTACCAAAATTGGCTGAATTTACACAGGACAAAAGTATGAACTTTTGATTTCGTTTCGTAAAAATATTTAGACTGTATTAACAGGGTCTACATACTCTGAATCATATCTCTGATTATGATGGTCCCAAAATGTGCTATTTCCCATTCTCCAATTTTCTGGTGCCTTGGGAGCTTTCCAATAATAAACACAATCTTGCCAGACATTTGTGCTTGTAGCATTTAGAATAAACATAGCGCAGTGGTCATCTGTTAATTGGTCCATTAAATCACAGAAAATACTAAATGAAGGTATAATAGATGCATAATTGCGATATAATGTCTCTCTGTTATGCTGAAGAGGTTCTCTCAGAATAAAAATTCCATCAACATTAGTTCTTATTACAGGTTTAATATCCATAGCATACTGTAGACTTAATATATACATCATATTCCAATGTCTACCCTTTTTATATAAGGCGTGTTGTATAGGACTGTTAAATATCTTAGGATCGTCGGTACAATCGTCCAAGATTAAGACACTCCAAGGATTTTTCAAATGTTGAGCTGCTAGTTTTTGTCTCTTAATAAATTCCGTTATAACATCTTCTGAATATTCATTGTATATGAAAGAGGAAGGCATAAAGTCTCTATACGCATGGTTACTGTCTTCTGTTCCGGAAATAGCTATTCCACATGGAAAAATATGTTTCTTTGAGTATAAAAGAGATTTAATAAGAGTAGATTTTCCTGTATTTCTAACAACATCACATGTGTCAAGTAAAAATCTATGATTATTGTCTAGTGTAAATCCATAATAATCATCTTCTTTCAGTTCTTTCACAGTAAAATCAAACATTAATACATTTCTCCATTCTTTCACAGGACATACACAGTTGTTTAAAGGAATTCCTGATAAATTTCCATATATTTCCAGAGAATAATACTCTAAAGTATCATATGAATCGAAACTTCTTGATACTATATTTCTTATTTTTGAAACAAATCCAAGTGTAGAACACAGGAACTGTATTTGTTTGACTAAGAAAAAAGTTTTGCATGTAAATTCAAGATATTCCAGCGTTTCATTGTACTTTGTATCAAAATCCAAAAGTCCTGCTAATAAATTAAATCTTGTCTCTGAACTATTTGCTATATATTTATGAGGAATTAATACATCCTTCGTAATTTCATGAAATATTTTATCTAATTCTTGAAAATTAATATTTAACATATACTTGTTTGACCTATTTTTACAGTATTTTTCTAATAAATTTGTTCCTTCCAACATTACAGATGAATTTGTCGTCTTTGGATGTTCTTTGATCGCTATCCAAAGCCCGAGTATGTACGGGTCTATTTCTACAGAAAGTTCCGGAAAATATACAGCTGTCTTAAATATTTTATATTTTTTCTTATCATTTTCTGATAACAGCAAAAAATCACATACAGGAATTTCTATTGTGTTACTGTTAAAAATATCATAAAGAACCAAAGAATGATTTCTATTTACAGTATATGAAGAATTTGATGAAGTTATCTTGTACATAATGTCCCTATTCCTACATAATTCTAGTACATTTCTTTCAGTTGAGTCATCTCCCATAACTTTATCACCAACTTCTACATTTTCTACATTTTTAATAGTTCCATCAAACATAAGTATACCTGTTCCTTTCTCAAAACAACCTGGTTTTCCAACAATAACTATCTTACTTCCACATTTAATATTGGGGTCGTTATATTGATTCGATTTTGGAGGAATTATATCAGGGTCTAACTCTTTTATTTGTATATTTTCGTTATTTTTAGTTGCCATTTTTGTCTGTAAATTTCGTGTTTAAGCTAAAAACCAAAATTATTTATTCGTATCTAAAGTTAATAGAGACAAGCCGTAAATGGCGAAGAAACAAAATAGTATTAAGGTAATTAAAATTCCTTTAGATAGTCAACCAGTAAATTATCCACAGTTATTTCCTACAATGCCTAGGATGTATTTAGAGTTACTAGAAAATAAGAATAAAATTAAACAGACTTTAATTAATAAAGATTATGTGCCTGATATACAAAATAAACAAGAATCAGTTCCTATAACAGATGTGAAACGTCCTGTCAAAAGTACTTCGAAACAAGAAGAACCTGTTCAGAAAAAGAAGATAGAAAAGAGTAAAATTGACAAATTAAATGAATTAGAATTGTCAGACACGGATAGTGAGAGTATGCCAAAGAGAAATCCTAGTAAAAATGACATAAAAGATACATTATCTGAAATAGACACTATATCTGATATATCATCTGACTCTTCTTCTGAAGACGAAGATGATAAAAGGTCTAAGTACAAGAGACAAAGTGATAATTCCAGTATATCCTCAAATGATAGTGAGAATATTGATAAAAAATTAGAAGAACTATTAAACGATTCTTCTAGTGAAGCATCATCTTATACACCACAATCAAGAGAGAGTAAATATAGTAGACATAGAGACAGGTCTGGTCATAGTGTGAGCAAATCGGTCAACAATGAACCTCCAAGCTTGACAGAACTGAAAAATACAGGAGCTTATGTACCTCGTAAAACTTTGAGAGATATAAATAGAGCGCCCACAATGTCTGAACAAGATGAAGAGGATTTTAAGAGAGAATTGTTATTTAAATTTAAGTTACTCAAAAAATCATATCCAAGTGCTGAGATTCCAGAGTACACTATACATTCTGACCATAATGTTATGTTAAGGTCGTACGAAGATACAGTTAAACAGTTATCTCTTGATACAACTGTAGAAAGATATAAGACGTACTTAATTTATGCTTTTGCCGGCTGTGAATTTTTATTTGGTAATTTTCTTGGCTTTGATATGCAGGGATTTACTCAACAACAACTAATATCTATGAAATCATATGAGAGATTACTGATTGAATTAGGTGAAAAATCTTATGTACCTACTGGTTCTTCATCATGGCCTGTAGAATTGAGATTGTTAGGGTTAGTTATACTTAATGCTGGATTCTTTGTTATGTCAAAGATGATTATGAAGAAATCTGGTGCTGATTTAATGGGACTTGTTGCTAAATATGGTAACAACAACACGAATTTTTCTCATAATTCATCACAACAACGCTCAAAACCAATGAAAAGACCAAACATTGACCTAAATAGTATACCAGAACTTAATGAGATAAATACATAATTTTGTTACTTCGAAAAAATGAATTTTGTTAAATATATCAGATGATATATAGCCCGAGTATAAACAATGACTAATTACACACTAATCTACAAGAATCAAGCTATTAAGACTTTCTCTAATAAAAAGGATGGTATTAACTTTTTGACAAACTTTGTTCTGGGACAACAAAATGTAGTCAAGGAAGACGAATGTGTCTACTTGATAAATAACGAATCTATCTATTTGACTAAACTAGAGACTATTGAACAAGGTGAAAACAAGGTTGTGGTTATTAGCGATGACGCTAATGGTCCGGAATTTCATGGATTTAAGGACACTGATTCTGCCATTAACTATATATTTAATGAAATCACGCAATTTCATAGAAATCCAAACGATGAATGGACTTCATGGATAGAAGAAAATCACAATGGACTCTGGTTTCATTGGGGAGATAAAGAAGGTGAGTTTGAATACACAGAATATAATACTTTGTTTGATGCGTCTAAATACCCCGATGCGCCAAAAACAATCTTAGCCTTATTGAAATGGGTATCACAAGGAAAACCCCTTACAATGGGTTGGGCAGATGGAGGTTCATGTACTGTTACTCTTTGTGTTACAAACTAATCTACTCTAGACTATAATCATCTATTAATCATACTCTAATTATATATATAACAATATATAATTATTTATACCACATACTTTCCCCAAGACATACCACGTCCAATATAATATTCTCTGCGGCAGATTTCGATAACTTTTTTGTTTTCGACCATTTCGAGCCAAGC
>Ga0255182_1001107_pt1 | contig 14994 bp, 10 predicted proteins | sample Atl_UVDOM_RepA_8_FD_188420 | JGI IMG/M metagenome (GOLD analysis project Ga0255182, IMG submission 188420) | Freshwater microbial communities from Altamaha River, Georgia, United States - Atl_UVDOM_RepA_8d | ecosystem: Environmental > Aquatic > Freshwater > River | place: USA: Georgia...
GTACACGTCCGCGAGCGCCTGCACCATCTCGCCGAGGGTGCACTTGGCGAGCGCGCCGTCCACCAGCGCGGGCATGACGTTCCGGCCGGCGCGCGCCGCGCCGCGGATCCCGTCGAGCGCGCGCTTCACGCCGTCGCCGTCGCGCGTGGCGCGGAAGCGCGCGAGCCGGTCGCACTGCTCGGTCTCGACCGTGTGCGGGATCTGCAGGATCTCCACCTGCTGCTCCTCGTTGCCGTCGGTGTAGGCGTTCATGCCCACCACCAGGCGGTCGCCCGCCTCCATCTCCTGCCCGAAGCGGTAGCTCGCCTCGGCGATCTGGCGGCGGAAGTAGCCCTTGTGGATGCCGGAGACGACGCCGCCCATGTCGTCGATCTCCTTGATGTACTGGTTGGCGTCCTTCTCCATCTGGTCGGTGAGCGCCTCGACGTACCAGCTGCCGCCCAGCGGATCGACCGTGCGGTGCACGCCGGTCTCGTGCGCCAGGATCTGCTGCGTGCGCAGCGCCACGCGGACCGCGGTCTCCGTGGGCAGGCCCAGCGTCTCGTCCATGCTGTCGGTGTGCAGGCTCTGGCACCCGCCCAGCACGCCCGCCATCGCCTGGTACGCCACCCGCACGATGTTGTTGAGGGGCTGCTGCTCGGTCAGGCTGCACCCGGCCGTCTGCACGTGCGTGCGCATCAGCATGCTGCGCTCGTTCTTGGCGCCGAAACGGTCGCGCATGGCGTGCGCCCAGATGCGGCGCGCGGCGCGGAGCTTGCAGATCTCCTCGAAGAACTCGTTGTGGCTGTTGAAGAAGAAGCTGAGCCGGGGCGCGAACGAGTCGACCGGCAGGCCGCGTCGGATGCACGCATCCACGTACTCCATGCCGTCGCGGAGGGTGAAGGCCAGCTCCTGCGTGGCGGTGGACCCGGCCTCGCGGATGTGGTAGCCCGAGATGCTGACCGAGTTCCACTTGGGAAGGTGCTGCGCCGCGAACTCGATCGTGTCCACCACGAGCTTCACGCTCGCCTCCGGCGGGTAGATGAACTCGTTCTGCGCGTGGAACTCCTTGAGGATGTCGTTCTGGAGCGTGCCGCCCACGGTCGACCAATCGATCCCGCGCTCCTTGGCCATGGCCAGGTACATCGCCCAGATCACCGCCGCGGGGCCGTTGATGGTCTGGCTGACCGTCACGTCGCCGACCGGGATGTCCGCGTAGAGGCGGTGCATGTCCTCGATGGTGCTGATCGCCACGCCGCAGCGACCGACCTCGCCGGCGGACAGCGGGTCATCGGAATCGCGGCCCATCAGGGTCGGCAGGTCGAACGCGGTGGACAGGCCGGTGTTCGCCTTGGTGCCCTTGGCGTTCTCCAGCAGGTACTTGAAGCGCCGGTTGGTGTCGTCGGCCGACCCGAAGCCGGCGAACTGCCGCATGGTCCACAGGCGGCTGCGGTACATGGTCGAGTGCACGCCCCGCGTGAACGGGAACGCGCCGGGCTCGCCGATGCGCGGATGGGCGCGCGCCGGGTCGGCAGGGTCCTGCGTGGGCACCGCCGACGGGCCGTACCGCTCGTCGACCACGTAGCCGGAGATGGTCACGGTCTCGGGGTCGACCGCGGGCTTGGAGGGGGTGGCTGAGGCGCCGGGAGCTGCGGTCTTCGGGTGGGCGGACATGCGGGGATTGTAGGGCGATGGGCTCAACGCCCCGCCGACGCGTCCCCGGGCGATCCCCACCTATGCTCCCCGCCCCATGGAGACTTCCGCCCACCCGTTCCGGACGCTGCGCCTCGCCGCCCTCTCGGCCATGCTCCTCGCCGCGCTCGTCGGATGCGCCCAGAAGCGCCCGGTCCAATCCGAGGCGGAACTGGTCGCCGAGCGAGATGCGCTCCAGAAGCAGATGATGGCGGAGGGGATGGAGGCGATCACCGGGCTGGTCGAGCGCATGCGGGAGCGGCGCAAGAGCGATCCCGACGCCACCCTGGACATCCTGGCGATCTCCGGCGGCGGCGACTGGGGAGCGTTCGGCACGGGGTTCCTGCGCGGATGGAGCCAGGTCACCGACGCGAAGCTGAAGCGCCCGCACTTCGACGTGGTGAGCGGCGTCAGCACCGGCGCGCTGATCGCGCCGTTCGCGTTCCTCGGCACCGAGGCCGATCTCGCCACCGTGGACAACCTGTACCGGAATCCGAAGGGCGACTGGGTGAAGACGCGCGGCCTGCTGTTCTTCCTGCCCGACAACGCGAGCTTCGCCGAGGTGCCGGGCCTCGAGCGCGAGATCGACACGGTGATCGACGAGCGGTTCGCCGAGCGCATCGCGGCGGAGAGCGAGGACGGCCGCATCCTCCTCATCAACACCACCAACCTCGACGACGGCAGCCCGCAGCCGTTCCGGTGGGGCAAGGCCGCGCAGGCCGCGGTGCAGGAACACGACCTCACCCGCCTGCGCAACATCCTGCTGGCGTCGAGCGGGATCCCGGCCGCGTTCCCGCCGCGGCAGATCGACGGATCGATCTACGTGGACGGCGCGGTCACCAGCAACATCATCTACGGCGGAAACGTCAAGCGCGGCATGAGCTTCGGCGCCATCTGGAAGCGGATGTACCCCGACGAGCCGGTGCCGACCATCCGCTACTGGGTGGTGCTCAACAACTACGCGCGCGCCCTGCCGCGCACGGTGCAACCCACGTGGCCCTCGGTGATCGAGCGCAGCCTGGAGGTGGCGGTGCGCGCCTCCACGACGATCGCCCTGCGCCACCTGTATGCCATGACCGAGGCCGCTGAGCTTCGCGGCGAGGGCCACATCGAGGTCCGCTGGGTGTCGATCCCCGATTCCTGGCGTGCGCCCGAGGAGGGCATCTTCAAGGAAGCCACCATGCGGTCGCTGTCGGACCTGGGCATCGAGGTCGGGCGCAACCCGGCGTCGTGGATGACCGAATCCCCCTGAGCCCCGCGCACGAACCCGGACGGTTCCCCCGGCACCGCCCGTGACCAGCGATCGTGCGCCCCACCGCCCCGCCTCGACGACCGCCCTCGTGGGGGCGTTCGCCGCCCTCTACCTCTTCTGGGGATCCACCTACCTGGGCAGCAAGTTCGCGATGGCGAGCTTCCCGCCCTACCTCCTGGGGGGCATCCGCTTCATCATCGCCGCCGCGGCGATGGCGGCGATCCTCGGCGCGCGGGGCCGGCTGCACCGCTCCGACTTCGCCGACTGGCGCTGGTGGCGCAACTGCGGCGCGGCGGGGATCTTCTTCTTCGCCGTGGCGAACGGCCTGGTGTCGGTCAGCGTGCAGCGCATTCCCTCGGGGCTCGCCGCGCTCCTGGTGGCGCTGACCAGCGTGTGGATCGTGGCGTTTGATCGCGCCATCGGGCGGGCGGGCATCCCCGGTTGGACCGTGCTGGTGGGGCTCGGCTGCGGCGTGGCGGGCGTGGCCGTCCTCGGCGGGCCGGCGTGGACGGGCGGGGACGGCGGGCTCGACCTCCTCGGCGTGGCGCTCGTGGTCGTGAGCACGGTGGCGTGGGCGGTGGGCACGATGGTCGCCAAGCACGCGGCACGGCCTGCCTCGGTGTGGGCCGCGAGCGTCATGCAGATGCTCGTGGGCGGCGTCGCCATGCTCGTGATCAGCACGATGGTCGAGCGCGATTCCTGGCCCGCGGCCGCCGACGTGACGCCGGGAGCCGCGTGGGCCCTGGCGTACCTGGTGGTCTTCGGATCGCTCTTCGGCTTCAGCGCGTACGTCTGGCTCCTGCAGCACGCGAGCGCGGCGGCGGTGGCCACGTACGCCTACGTCAACCCGCTGGTGGCGCTGGTGCTGGGTGCCGTGCTGGCCGGCGAGCGCGTCCCGGCGCGCACCGGCCTGGCCGCGCCGCTCATCCTGGGCGGCGTGGCGCTCCTGCAGTTCGTGCGCCCGCCCTCGCCCGGCGAACCGCCCGTCGAGGAGGAGTGAGCGCCCTCAGGCGATCCAGGCGCGCACGTGCCCGGCGTGCACCGTGGTGACCACGCGGTGCACGCGCCCGAGGTGGCTGCGCACCGACACGCGCTGCTCAAGGCCGACGGCCGACTCCACAAGCTCGATCCGCAACGTGCGCCCGAGGAGATCCGCGGGCACGCGTTCGGCCTTCACCGCCGCCTCCTTCGCGCACCACAGGCGAAGCGGCCAGTACTCGTCCGACCAGGGCAGCGACGACTCCCCGGTTCGCTCGGCCAGCTGCCGCAGCGCACGCGCCCCGGGCGCATCGACCGGCTCCGCGTCGATGCCGGCGAGCGAGGCCCCCGGGCCGGCGATCGCCGCGCCGCCCAAACCGATCGTGTGCGCCAGGGCCATCGCGGGCGCGCCCTCGGCATCGAACCGCGGCGCACCGTGAACGTCGTGCACGACCGCCGCGCGCTGCCACGGCGCCTCGCCGTATGCCGCGCGCCATGCACCGATGGCCTCGGCCAGCGCGGCGCGGCTCGCCAGCCGCGCCGCCGCTCGCTGCACGGCGCGCGCGGCGCCGTCGAGCGGCGCGGGCGCGCACCAGCGCATCACCGTTCCCGATTCACTCGGCAAGCTTCACGGCCCCCGCGGCCCACTCGTCGAAGCTCTTCTCGACGCTGCCCCACTCGGACATCTTCTCGAGCCCGAACCGGCTGGTCGCGCGGGACTCGCGCGCGCTCACCAGCACCTGGCCGGTCGCGCCGTCGCGCAACGTGACCAGCGCCACCGCGTAGCCGTAGCCGGTGCGGCCGACCTGCGACTGCGGGGCGATGTTCCGAAGCGGCAAGTTGGGCACCGCTCGGATGATCCGGGCATCCACCACGATGGTGCCGGCGGCCGGCGCCTCGGCGCGGGCGAACTTCCCGGCGAAGGCCTGCTGGAGGCTGTTGCGGAACTTGCCCGGGAGCGCGGCCACGTCCGCATCGCCCACGTCGCGACCCTGCGTGGCGTCCGGATCCATCGACACGGGCTGCACGAACACCGCGCGGTACGACGACCAGTCGACGCCCGGCGTGCGGGTCACCTGCGGACCCTCGTCGAAGCCTTGGGCGGCCAACGGATCGTTGTTGATCAGCTGCCCCACCCGGCCACGGCAGCCGACGCCGGGCGCGGCAAGCGCGATCACGAGGAGCGAGGCGACGACGACGGACGGACGAAGGGCGAGATGCATCCCGAAAAGGCTATCACGCCGAGAAGTAGCCGGCCCCGGGGTGGTGCACCACCAACGCGCTGGTGGACTGCTCGGGGTCGATCTGCCAGTTCTCGGTGAGCGTGCAGCCGATCCGCTCCGGGCGCAGGAGCCGCCACAGCTTCTCCTGGTCGCTCATGTCCGGGCACGCGGGGTAACCGAAGCTGTACCGGCAGCCGCGGTACTTCTGCTGGAACAGTTCGCGGATGCGGGGGCTGTCCTCGTGGCCGACGCCGAGCTCGGCGCGCATGCGCTTGTGCCAGAGCTCCGCCAGCGCCTCCGCGCACTCCACGCCGAAGCCGTGGGCGTAGAGATACTGCTGGTAGTCGTTGGACTCGAACAGCCGGCGCGCTCGTTCGCTGGCCTTGGGCCCCATGGTCACGCAGGTGAATCCGACCACGTCGCGCTCGCCGCTGCCGACGCCGCGGAAGAAGTCCGCGATGCACAGTCGCCGGCCCGAACGCTGCCTCGGGAACGTGAACCGCTCCAGCTCATGGCCCGGGTCGGCGGGGTCGAACACGAGCAGCGAATCGCCGTCCGCCGCGCACGGGAACCACCCGTAGACCACCTTCGGCTCCAGGAACCCGGTACCCGCGGCGCGCGCCTCGGCCTCGAGCCGCGCCAGGGCCGGCAGCGCCTCGCGCTCGAGCAGCGCCTCGTACTCGTCGGCGGAGAGCGCCCCGGGCTTCAGGCCCCACTGCCCCCGGAACAATGCGTTTCGGTTGATGAACGGGAACACCTCGTCGAGCTCGACCCGATCCACCACGCGCGCACCCCAGAACGGCGGCTCGGGCACGCGCTCCACGGGATCGATGCCGCCCGCGGGCCGGGCCGCGTCGGTGCCGCCGGACCCCTGCTCGCCGCGCGACGCGGCGCCGCCGTCCACGGCCTCGATCACGGCCACCGCGCCGCCCGCGTCGCCCTCGCCCGCGGCCGCACCCGCGCGCGATGCCGCCACCCGCGCATCCACCGCGCGGCGCTTGCCGAGGCGCTCGTCGATCGCCGCATCCACGGCCGCCAGCGTGCCCGACGCCAGGGCGTCGCACACGGCCATGCCCTCGAACGCGTCCTTGCCGTAGTAGAGCGGCCCGCGGTAGATGCCCCGCAGGTGGCCCTCGGCGTAGTGGCGGGTGAGCGCCGCGCCCCCGAGGAGCACGGGCACGCGGATGCCGCGCTCGTTCATCTCGTGCAGGTTCTGCTCCATCACGGCCACGCTCTTGACCAGGAGGCCGCTCATGCCGAGCGCGTCGGCCTGCGTGCGTTCCACGGCCTCGAGCATCGCCGAGAGGGGCTGCTTGATGCCGATGTTGTGCACCTCGAAGCCGTTGTTGGTGAGGATGATGTCCACCAGGTTCTTGCCGATGTCGTGGACGTCGCCGCTGACGGTGGCCAGCACGACGCGCGCCTTGGCCTTGCCGGAGGCGCCCGCCTTCTCCATGTGCGGCTGCAGCAGCGCCACCGCCTTCTTCATGACCGTGGCGCTCTGGAGCACGAAGGGCAGCTGCATCTTGCCCTCGCCGAAGAGGTCGCCCACCACCTTCATGCCCGCGAGCAGGTGCTCGTTGATGATCTCGAGCGGCCCGAAGCGCTCGAGACCGCGTTCGAGCGTCGCCTCGAGGCCCTTGTCCTCGCCGTCGATGATGTGCCGCCGCAGCGCCTCCTCGATCGGCAGGTCGGCCAGGCTGGCGCGCACCTCCTGCACCTCCTCGCCCTCGGGGAAGAGGCCGATGAAGTGCAGCAGCGGATCGAACGACTCGGGCATCCCCTCGGGGCGATCGGCGCCGCGTCGATCGAACACCAGCCACCTCGCCGCCTCCCACTGCTCGGGCGGGATGCGGTTCTGCGGCAGGATCTTGCTCGCGTGCACGATCGCCGCCGTGAGTCCGCGCGCGCGGGCCTCGTGCAGGAACACGCTGTTCAGCACCGCGCGCGCCGAGGCCTTGAGCCCGAAGCTGATGTTCGAGAGCCCCAGCAGGATCTGGCAGCGCGGGAAGCGCTCCGCGATGCGGCGGATCCCCTCGAGCGTCTCGAGCCCGAGGCGCCGGTCCTCCTCGTTGCCGGTGGCGATGGTGAACGTGAGGGGATCGAAGAAGAGGTCCTCCTCGTCCAGGCCCCACTTCCCCGTGAACAGGCCGTGGATGCGTTCGGCGATCGCCAGCTTGCGGTCGGCGGTCTTGGCCATGCCCGCCTGCGGGTCCTCGTCGATCGTCAGCGCCACGCACGCCGCGCCGTAGCGGCGCAGCATCGGGCAGATCTCGTCCATCCGGCGCTCGCCGTCCTCGAGGTTGATGCTGTTGACGATGCATCGGCCGCCGGCACGCTTCAGCGCCGCCTCGATCACGTCGGCCTGGGTGCTGTCGACCATGAGCGGCGCGTTGACGTGCTGCACCAGCCGCCCGGCGACCTCGGCCATGTCCGCCACGCCGTCGCGCCCGACGAAGTCGACGCAGACGTCCAGCAGGTGGCTGCCGTCGCGCATCTCCTCCTTGGCCATGCTGACGATGCCGTCCCAGTCGCCGGCATCGAGCAACCGCTTGAACTTCCGGCTCCCGTTGGCGTTGGTGCGCTCGGCGACGATCAGGAAGCTGTTGTCCTGCCGGAACTCGGTGAATCCGTACAGGCTCGAGCACCCGGGCGTGCGCACCGCGGCGCGCGTGACCGGCGTGCGGGTTCCGACCATCTCGCGCAGCGCGGCGATGTGCCCGGGCGTGGTGCCGCAGCATCCGCCCACGATGCCGGCGCCGAACTCGTCGACGAAGCGGCGCATGGCGGTGCCGAAGGCGTCGGCCCGCAGCGGGTACTCGGTGCGGCCGTCGACGAGGATCGGCAGCCCGGCGTTGGGGATCACGCTGAAGGGCCGATCCCAGTGCTTGGCGAGGTACGCCAGGTGCTCCGCCATCTCGGTGGGACCGGTCGCGCAGTTGAGCCCGAGGCTCGCGATCGGGAACGGCCTCAAGGCATTCACCACGGCCGCGATGTCGGAGCCGAGCAGCATGGTGCCCGTGGTCTCCATCGTGACGCTGGCGAGGATCGGCACGTGCCGGTGCGTGAGGCCGCGCGCCGCAAGCGCATCCAGGCACGCGGTGATCGCGCACTTCACCTGCAGCAGGTCCTGGCAGGTCTCCACCATCAGGCAGTCCACGCCGCCCTCGATCAGCCCGCTCGCCTGCTCGGTGTACGACGCGAGCATCGCGTCCCACGGCACCTGGCCGAGCGTCACCAGCTTGGTGCCGGGGCCCATCGACCCCGCGACGAACCGCGGTCGATCGCGCGTGGAGAAACGGTCCGCGGCGGCCCGCGCCACGCGTGCGGCGCGCACGTTGAGGTCGTGCACCCAACCCACCATCTCCTGGTCGAACTCGGCGGCCACCAGCGCGTTGGAACCGAAGGAGTCGGTCTCCACGACGTCGGCGCCCGCGGCGAGGAACGACTCGTGGATCCGCTGGATCAGGTCGGGGCGGCTCCGCACCAGGATGTCGGTGCAGTTCTCGCGGCCCAGGTAGTCATCGGCCGAGCAATCGGCGCACGCGTGGATGCTCGTTCCCATGGCACCGTCGAACACCACGATGCCCTGCTCCAATGCCCTGAGAAAGCTGCGCTCCATGCACTGGACGGTACCGCGGGGGCAGCATCCTTTCAACCGTTCATCCGGATGAACGGATGGAGCGGACGCCGAGACTGCAGTGATCGTGTTGTTATTGGTCACGTTCCTCGCTGGAACGATGTGCGCCCCCGGCACCATTGACGAATCACCACAGTTTGTCAATGCAGATATCATCCCCCGCCATGGCCCGTCCCGCCCGCCTCCGCATCGCCACCGTGAAGGCCTGGGAGTCGATCCTGTCGCCGGTGCGCCGCGAGATCGTGGAGTCGATGCAGGAGCTCGGGCCCTGCTCGATCGCCGAGGTCGCCCGCGCCACGGGCCGTCCGGCGGACGGGCTGTACCGGCACGTGAAGATCCTCGTGAAGAGCGGCTTCCTGGTCGAGGCCGGCACGCGCGCCGGCCGGCGCAACCCCGAGCGGCTGTACGACGCCGCGGCAGACGACTTCCACGCCCCGCGGGTCCGCCGCGGCGGGCCGGCATCCGAACGAGACATGATCGTCCGCACCGCGGACGCGCTCGCCAAGTCGGTCGTCCGCACCATGCGCGGCTCGGCGGCGGCCGGGCGCCTGCACTGCGAGGACGATGCCCGCAACTTCACCGTCGTGCACTTCGTGAGCTGGCTCACGCCGGAACGCTTCGAGGAGGTGCGCGACCTCGCCGCCCGCATGGCGCGCGTCCTCGAACGCGGCCGCAAGGAGCGCCACGGCGACCTCTACGAAGTGCTGGCGCTGGCTTCACCGGTCACGCGCACGCGCGGGACCCATTCCATCCCCCGGGAACCATCCCGTCGAAAGGCTGCATCGCGATGAACCCGCTCCTGCCGCTGATTGCCGCCATCACCGTCGCCTCCGCCGCCGCAGCGCCGGTGGCGGTCGACGATGCCCCGGCGACGGACCGCGCCCTGCCCGCGCCCTCGGCACCCTCGGCGGATGCGGTTCCCGCCGCCACGCCATCCGACCGCCGCACGCGCCACGCCGAGACCTTCGACGCCGTCTGGACCATCGTCCGCGACTCGCACTGGGATCCCGAGCGCACCGGGGCCGCGTGGGATGCCGTGCGGGACGAGCTGCGCCCCAAGGCCGAGGCGGCCGCGGACCAGGAGGCCCTGCGTGCGGTGCTGATGGAGGCGCTCGCGAGGCTCGGGCAGAGTCACTTCACCATCATCCCGGGCGAACTCTCCTCGGCCGCGCCCGGCGCCGCCGAGCTCCGCGAGGGCCGGTCCGGCGCGACGCTCTGGTTCACGCCGCGCGAAAGAACGCCGGGCACCTGGGACGCGATCGTCTGCGCCGTGGAGCCGGGCTCGCCCGCCGAGGCCGCGGGCATCACGCCGGGCATGACCGTCGAGCGCATCGGTGACCGCGTCCTCGGCGAGCGGCTGCCCGCGGGCGACGGGCTCGAGCGCGGCGAGCGCGCGCAGGTGGCCACCGCGCTCGCTTCCGGCGAACCGGGCTCCTCCGCCACGTGGCGCGTCGTGCCCCGCGAGGGCGAACCTCGTGACGTCACCGTCACCTACGCCGCCGACGAGCGCCCGCGAGCCAAGTTCGGTGCGCTGCCGCCCTTGCCCACCGAACTCACCTGGCGCCACCTCGACGAGACCGAGCGCGAGCGTTGGGGTGCGGGAAACCACGAGATCGGCCTGATCGCCTTCAGCGTCTGGCTGATCCCGGTGGCCAAGCCCTTCGACACCGCCATGGACACGCTCCGCGAGTCCGACGGCATCATCATCGACCTGCGCGGAAACCCGGGCGGCATCGGCGCGATGGCCATGGGCGTCGCCGGCCACTTCACCGCCGAGCCCCGCAACCTCGGCGAGATGCGCTCGCGCGACGCCACGCTCAACTTCGCCACCAACCCCCGCCGGGTGGGCGCCGCGGGGCAGCCCGTCGAGCCTTTCGCCGGGCCCGTGGCCATCCTGGTGGACGAGTCCACCGCGAGCACCAGCGAGATCTTCGCCGGCGGACTGCAGCACCTCGGGCGCGCCAAGGTGTTCGGGCGCCGCACCGCGGGCGCCGCGCTTCCCGCGATCATGACGCCGCTGCCCAACGGCGACGTGTTCCTGCACGCGATCGCCGACTACCGGCTGCCCGACGGATCGGCGCTCGAGGCTACCGGCGTCCGCCCCGACAACGCGAGACCCTACGACGCGGCCGACTACGCTCGCGAGGGCGACCCCGCGCTCGCCGAGGCGGTCCGCTGGATCGCGTCATCCACCGCTCCATCGAACGATTCCCCCCCGGCCGCCACGCCTTGATCGACCTTCCACAGGAAAGCACCCCACCATGAAGAACCGCTTCGACATCCGCCGCACCCTGGCCCTCGTGGCCATCGCCCTTCCCGCCCCTGCCTTCGCGTGGCAGGCGCCGCCCGCCGCACCCGCGGCGCCGAGCGCGCCGACGACGCCGGCGGCACCGGCGGCCCCGGCGGCGCCCGCCCGCCCCGCGACGCCCGCCGCACCCGCCGGCCCGCGCGCCATCGCCTTCGAGGGCGAGAAGCCGTCCGCCAAGGAGATCTTCACCAAGCACCTGGATGCCATCGGCGGCGCCAAGGCCATGAAGTCCAAGGAGAGCATGGTCGCCAATGGATCCATGGAGATCCCCGCCGCGCAGCTCAAGGGCTCGATGCGCACCGTGGCGCGCGTCCCCGCCAGCGTCGTGATCGCGATGGACCTGCCCGGGATCGGCGCCACCAGCTCGGGATTCGACGGCACCACCGGCTGGACGGTGGACCCGATGCGCGGCCCGTCCATCATGAGCGCCAAGGAAGTGGCCCAGGTGCGCCGCGACGGCGACTTCCTCCGCGACCTGCGGCTGGCCGAGGAGCCCGAGGGCGAGGTGACCGGCCTCTTCGACTTCGAGGGCAAGCCGTGCTGGGCGGTCACCGTTCCCGGCCGCGACGGCGCCGCGGCCACGCAGAACTACTACGAGCGCGAGTCCGGGCTGATGCGCGGCATGTCGATGACCGCCTCGACGCCGATGGGCGAGCTGCCGGTCACCGTCGTCACCGACGAGTACAAGGACTTCGGCGGCATCAAGCTGGCCACCCGCACCACCACGAAGGTGATGGGCCAGGTGCAGGTGATGACGATCGACGCCGTGGAGTGGAACTCGGCGAAGGACTCGGACTTCGACCTGCCCGCCGAGATCAAGGCGCTCCGCGACGCGGCCCCGGCCACGGCCCCGGCCCCGAAGGCCCCATGACCGCGGCCGTCCGACTCAGCCACGTCACCAAGCGCTTCGGCCGCACCGAGGCGGTCCGCGACGTCTCGCTCGAGGTGCCCGCGGGATCGCTCACGGGCTTCATCGGCCCCAACGGCGCCGGCAAGAGCACCACCATCCGGATGATCATGTCGATCATCCACCCCGACGCGGGGACGGTGGAGGTGCTCGGTGCCGACGCCATCGCCGCCAAGGACCGCATCGGGTACCTGCCCGAGGAACGCGGCCTCTACCGGCGGATGCGGGTGATGGAGTTCCTCTGCTACATGGCGACGCTGAAGGGCATGCCCTCCGGCGGGCTGCGCGCCACGGTGCGCGAGTGGCTCGAGCGCGTCCAGCTCGGCGAGGCGGCGCGCAAGCGCTGCCAGGAACTCTCCAAGGGCCAGCAGCAGAAGGTGCAGTTCATCGCCGCGGTGATCCATGAGCCCGAGCTGATCATCCTGGACGAGCCGTTCAGCGGCCTCGACCCGGTGAACGCGCGGCTCCTCAACCGGCTCATCCGCGACCTGCACCGCGCCGGGCGGACGATCCTCTTCTCGACGCACGTGATGCACCAGGCCGAGCAACTGTGCGACCGCATCGTGCTGATCAACCGCGGGGAGAAGATCCTCGACGCGGACATGCCGGAGATCCACGCGCGGTTCGACCCGCGATCGGTGCTGGTCGAGCCCGCGGAACCGCACGCCGCGGCGGCCGACGCGCTCGGCCGGCTTCCCGGCGTGACGGCGGCGCAGTGGGTCGAGGAGCGACGCGGCGCGGAGCTGTCGGTGGCTCCCGGCGCGGACCCGCAGGAGGTGATGGCGGCGGCGATCGGCGCGATGCGCGTGCGGCACGTGTCGCTGCGCCGCACGACGCTCGACGACGTGTTCGTCGAACTGGTGGGCGAGCACCTGCCGCCCAGCGAGGAGAGCGGAAATGGCTGACGGCGCGACGCGCAAGGTGCTGGCGATCGCCGCCCGCGAGTTCCGGCACACGGTGCTCACCAAGGGATTCATCCTGGGCGCGATCGCCGTGCCCGCGCTGATGTTCGTGGCGTTCCTTGCGGTGGGATGGCTTGCCAAGAGCACCATGGCGCCCATCTCGGGAACGCTGGCCGTGCTGGACCGGAGCGGCCGTGCCGAGCCGTTCGTCCGCGACGAGCTCTCGTCGCAGCGGCTGTCGCGGCTCCTGCCCTACGACGGCGGCAAGGAGGCCCCGGCGATGCTGCCGGGCGGCGAGGACGCCATGGCGCAGGCCGCGGCGCTCGCGCCCAAGATCGACCTGTCCCTGGAGTTCTCCGCCGACCCCGCCGACGAGGAGGCGCTGCGCGCACGCGTGCGCGACGGTGCCCTGCTCGGCCTGGCCATCGTCCCGCCGGCCGCCGTGGAGCCGCCCCCGGCGTCGCGAGACGCCCGGGTGACGCTGATCGTGCCCTCCAACAGCCCGCCTCGCCTGACCACCGCGTTCGAGCGCGGCCTGGAGCGATCGGTGGTCAAGGCGCGGGTGCAGGCCTCGGGCAATGACTGGGCCACGCTCGACGCCATCATGGACCCGCCCTCGACCGACGTGCGCCGCCTGGGCGCCGACGGTACCGAGGCCGCCGAGAGCGTGGTGGCGAAGACCCTGCTCCCCATGGGCTTCATGATGCTGCTGTGGGTGTGCACGTTCACGAGCGGGCAGTACCTCCTGACCAGCACCATCGAGGAGAAGTCGAGCAAGGTGATGGAGGTGGTGCTGAGCGCCGTGAGCCCGATGCAGCTCCTGGGCGGCAAGATCCTCGGGTTCGCCGCCGTGTCGGCGGTGATGCTCGGCATGTACGGCGGCCTCGGGATCGCCGGCCTGCAGGCGGCATCGATGGGCGACCTGGTGTCGCCCGGGCTCCTGGTGCTGCTGGGCGTGTACTTCGTGATGGCCTACGCGTTCGTGGCCATCATGATGGCGAGCGTCGGCAGCGCGGTGAACGACCTCCGCGAGGCGCAGAGCCTGGTGACCCCGGCGATGCTGGTGCTGATGGTGCCGCTGATCCTCTGGCTGCCGATCAGCGAGCAGCCCAACGGCATGCTCGCGGTGGTGATGAGCTTCGTGCCCCCGGCCACGCCGTTCGTGATGGCCCTGCGCGTGGCGGCCAGCAGCGAGCCGATCGCCGCGTGGCAGGTGGCGGCGAGCATCGTCTGGGGATTCGCCTGCGTGGCGGCGTTCCTGTGGGCGGGCGCCAAGGTGTTCCGCGTCGGCGTCCTGATGCAGGGCAAGCCGCCCACGCCGCGCGAACTCCTGCGATGGATCCGCATGGCCTGACGGCGCGCGGCGTACAGTCCGGGCGTGGGAACCGACCTTGCCCTGGCCATCGCGACCCTGGCGATCGTGGCCGTCGTCGGCCTCGGCGGCGCAACCATCACGTGGTGGGCGCTCTTCGGGGACCGCGCGCGCGGGCGCCGGCGCTGCCCGCGGTGCTGGCACGATCTCTCCGGGACCCCGGGCCTCACGTGCGGCGAGTGCGGGCACGCTGCCGCGGCCGAGGCGGCGCTCTTCGCCACCCGCCGACGCTGGCCCATGGCCACGGCCACCGTCGCGTTCACGCTGGGCGTCGCCGGATGGGTTCACTTCGAGGCGATCGAGGGGCGGTGGACCGCCATGGTGCCCGATGCCGGCCTGGAGCTCGTCGTCGAGGTCCTGCCGGCGGACTCGGTGCCGGGCTGGGCCTGGAGCGAGATCGGCACGCGCGCGGCCATCGGGTGGCTGTCGCCGACGCGGCAGCTGGGGATCCTCGACGCACTGACCGATGACGGTGCGCCGATCGCGGCCGGCGACCGCCGCGCGCGGATCATCAACGGGTTGATGCGCGCCATGCCCACGGAACTCGTCGATGACGACGACCGCCCGCGCGCCGTCCACGCCGAGGTGGAGGCCCGCCGGCGCGAGTTCATCGCCGAGCGCGAACGGCTGGCGCGGCGCGTCCCGGCGTGGATCGGGCTGCAACTGCCCCGCGAGTGGCCCGCGGCCACGCCCGTCGACGTGCCGTTCCAAGCGTGGGCGCCGGGGACGGACCGCCTGTGG
>Ga0255182_1001108_pt1 | contig 14994 bp, 12 predicted proteins | sample Atl_UVDOM_RepA_8_FD_188420 | JGI IMG/M metagenome (GOLD analysis project Ga0255182, IMG submission 188420) | Freshwater microbial communities from Altamaha River, Georgia, United States - Atl_UVDOM_RepA_8d | ecosystem: Environmental > Aquatic > Freshwater > River | place: USA: Georgia...
GATCGCCAAGCTCGGCCAGGACGGCCACGACCGCGGCGCCAAAGTGGTGGCCACGGCCTACGCCGATTTAGGCTTTGACGTGGACATGGGCCCGCTCTTCCAAACCCCGGAAGAGTGCGCGCGCCAGGCCATCGAGAACGATGTGCACGCCGTGGGCGTCTCCACCTTGGCTGCAGGTCACAAAACGCTGGTGCCGGCCATCATCGCCGAGCTCCAGAAGCAAGGCGCTGACGACATCATCGTCTTTGTGGGCGGCGTGATTCCGCGCCAAGACTACGACTTCCTCTACGAGTCCGGCGTCAAGGGCATTTACGGCCCGGGCACCCCCATCCCGGCCAGCGCCAAAGACGTGCTCGAGCAAATCCGCAAGGCGGTGGGTTAAGCCGCGCCCGTCCCGCGCCATCCCCCATGCAGACCCTGGTGATGCCCAGCCAAGCCCAACGCCTGCAAGACCTCTTGCACGGTACCCCCATGGTGCAGCGCCGCGCCATGGCCAAGGCCATCACCTTGCTCGAATCCACCCGCGCCGACCACCGCGCCGAAGGCGACGCGCTGCTCACCGCCATGCTGCCGCACACGGGCGCGGCCATGCGCTTGGGCATCAGCGGCGTGCCCGGCGTGGGCAAGAGCACGTTCATTGAGGCCCTGGGCCTCTACCTCATCACCCAAGGCCACCGCGTGGCGGTGTTGGCCGTGGACCCATCCTCCAGTGTTTCGGGAGGCTCGATTCTGGGTGACAAAACCCGCATGGAACACCTCTCGGTTCACCCCCAGGCCTATATTCGCCCCAGCCCTTCGAGTGGCAACTTGGGCGGCGTGGCCGAGAAAACCCGCGAGGCCATGCTCGTGTGCGAGGCGGCGGGCTACGACGTGGTGATTGTCGAGACCGTGGGCGTGGGCCAGAGCGAAACCGCCGTGGCCAACATGACCGACATGTTCTGTTTGCTGCAGTTGCCCAACGCCGGCGACGATCTGCAAGCCATTAAGAAAGGCGTGATGGAGCTGGCCGATCTCGTCGTCATCAACAAGGCCGATCTCGACAGCGCCGCGGCCACCCGCGCCCAAGCCCAGATCACCTCGGCCTTGCGCCTCTTGGGTTTTCACGGCAAGCCCGACCCCGGCGCGCACGACGATCCCCATGCCCCACCCAGCCCCACCTCCGCCTGGCGCCCGCAAGTCATGCAAATGAGCGCCTTGCAAGGGCAGGGCATTGAGGCTTTCTGGCAGCAGGTGAGCACCTACCGCGAGCGGCAAACCGCCAATGGCCGCATGGCCGCGCGGCGTCAGCAACAGGCCTTGGCCTGGATGTGGGAGCGCATCGAGGCCGGCCTCAAACAGCAATTCCGCAGCGCCCCCAAAGTGCGCGAACTCCTCCCCCAACTCACCGAGCAAGTGGTCGCCGGCCACTTGCCCGCCTCCACCGCCGCGCGCCAGTTGCTCGCGGCGTCCCTGGAACCCTGATTTACCTGGAGAAAGACCATGCAAGACATCATCGAACAACTGGAGAAAAAGCGCGCCGCGGCCCGTTTGGGCGGCGGTCAAAAGCGCATCGACGCCCAGCACAGCAAGGGCAAGCTCACCGCGCGCGAGCGCATCGAGGTGCTGCTCGATGAGGGTACCTTCGAAGAATGGGACATGTTCGTCGAGCACCGCTGCACCGACTTTGGCATGGCCGACAACAAAATTCCGGGCGACGGTGTCGTCACCGGCTACGGCATGATCAATGGTCGCCTGGTGTTTGTGTTTAGCCAGGATTTCACGGTCTACGGGGGCGCGCTCTCCGAGACGCACGCCGAGAAGATCTGCAAGATCATGGACCAAGCCATGAAAGTGGGCGCACCGGTCATTGGCCTCAACGATTCCGGCGGCGCGCGCATTCAAGAGGGCGTGGCGTCGCTCGGCGGCTACGCCGAAGTGTTTCAGCGCAACGTGAGCGCCTCGGGCGTGATTCCGCAAATCAGCCTCATCATGGGCCCCTCGGCCGGTGGCGCGGTGTATTCGCCCGCGCTCACCGATTTCATCTTCATGGTCAAGGACACCTCCTACATGTTCGTCACGGGCCCCGAAGTGGTCAAGACCGTCACGCACGAGGAGGTCACGGCTGAGGAGCTCGGGGGTGCGCTCACCCACACCACCAAGAGCGGCGTGGCCGACATGGCGTTTGAGAACGACGTCGAAGCCTTGCTCATGCTGCGCCGCCTCTTCAACTACCTCCCGCTCAACAACCGCGAGAAGGCCCCCGTGCGCAAGAGCGGCGACCCACTCGATCGCATGGATCTCTCGCTCGACACCCTGGTGCCCGATAACCCCAACAAGCCCTACGACATGAAGGAGCTCATCACCAAGACCGTCGACGATGGCGACTTCTTCGAGCTCCAGCCCGACTACGCGAAAAACATCCTCACCGGCTTTGCCCGCATGGACGGCCAAACGGTGGGCATCGTCGCCAACCAGCCCTTGGTGCTTGCCGGCTGTCTCGACATCAAGAGCTCCATCAAGGCCGCGCGCTTTGTGCGCTTTTGCGATGCCTTCAACATTCCCGTCATCACCTTTGTCGATGTGCCGGGCTTCATGCCGGGCACGAGCCAGGAGTACGGCGGCATCATCAAGCACGGCGCCAAGCTGCTCTACGCTTACGCCGAGTGCACGGTGCCCAAGATCACCGTCATCACGCGCAAAGCCTACGGGGGCGCGTATGACGTGATGGCCTCCAAGCACTTGCGCGGCGACGTCAACTTCGCCTGGCCCAATGCCGAGATTGCCGTCATGGGCGCCAAGGGCGCGGTGGAGATCATCTTCCGCGAGGACAAAAACGACCCCGTCAAACTCGCCGCCCGCGAGGCCGAGTACAAGACGCGCTTTGCCAACCCCTTTGTGGCGGGCGCGCGTGGCTTCATTGACGACGTCATCCAGCCGCACGAGACGCGCAAGCGCATCTGCCGCTCGCTCGTCATGCTCAAGGACAAAAAGATCGAGAACCCGTGGCGCAAGCACGGCAACATCCCGCTCTGATCGCCGCTGGGAGACCCCTCATGTTTCAAACCATTCTGACCGTTGCGACCGCGCAGGAGAAGGCCTATGTTTAAGAAAATTTTGATTGCCAACCGAGGCGAGATCGCCTGCCGCGTGATCGCCACCGCCCGCAAGATGGGCATCAAGACCGTGGCGGTTTACTCCGAGGCCGACAAAGAAGCGCGCCACGTGCAGCTTGCCGACGAAGCGATTTTGCTTGGCCCCGCGCCCTCGCGCGAGTCCTACCTCGTGGCCGACAAAATCCTCGCCGCTGCCAAGCAAACCGGTGCCGAGGCCATTCACCCCGGCTATGGCTTCCTCTCGGAGAACGAAGACTTCGCCAAGCGCTGTGAGGACGAAGGCATCGCCTTCATCGGCCCCAAGGCCCACTCCATCGCCGCCATGGGCGACAAAATCGCCTCCAAAAAACTCGCCACCGAAGCCAAGGTCAACACCATCCCCGGCTACAACGACGCCATCGACACGCCCGAGCAGGCGGTCGAGATCGCCAAGAAAATTGGCTACCCCGTCATGATCAAGGCCTCCGCCGGCGGCGGTGGCAAAGGCCTGCGCGTGGCCAACAACGACAAAGAGGCCTTCGAGGGCTTCTCCTCCTGCCGCAACGAGGCGCGCAACAGTTTTGGCGACGACCGCGTCTTCATCGAGAAGTTCGTGGTCGAGCCGCGCCACATCGAAATCCAGGTGCTCGGCGATGGCCACGGCAACGTGGTCTACCTCAACGAGCGCGAGTGCTCCATCCAGCGCCGTCACCAAAAGGTGATTGAAGAGGCGCCTTCGCCCTTTATTTCCGATGCCACCCGCAAAGCCATGGGTGAGCAGGCCGTGGCCCTGGCCAAGGCGGTGAAGTACCAAAGCGCGGGCACAGTGGAATTCGTGGTCGGCAAGGATCAGGACTTCTACTTCCTGGAGATGAACACCCGCTTGCAGGTGGAGCACCCGGTGACCGAGTGCATCACAGGCCTCGACCTCGTGGAGCAAATGATTCGCGTGGCCGCAGGCGAGAAGCTCGGCTTCACCCAAGCCGACGTCAAGCGCGAGGGCTGGGCCATCGAGTGCCGCATCAACGCCGAAGACCCCTTCCGCAACTTCCTGCCCTCCACCGGGCGCTTGGTGCGCTTCCAAACCCCTGAGCAATCGATGTTCCAGTCCGACATCGAGAAGCGCTACGGCGTGCGCGTGGACACCGGCGTGCAAGAGGGCGGCGAGATTCCGATGTTCTACGACTCCATGATCGCCAAGCTCATCGTGCACGGACGCGACCGCAACGACGCCATCGCCAAAATGCGTGAAGCCCTCAACGGCTTCATCATTCGCGGCATCAGCTCCAACATTCCCTTCCAAGCCGCCTTGCTCGCCCACCCCAAGTTTGTGAGCGGCGAGTTCAACACCGGCTTCATTGCCGAGCACTATGCCCACGGCTTCCGAGCCGAGGACGTGCCGCACAGCGACCCCAACTTCCTCATCGCCCTGGCCGCCTTCGTGCGGCGCAAGTCGCGCGAGCGCGCGGCGGGCTTGAGCGGGCAGCTGCCGGGCTACGACGTCAAGATTGGCCAGGAGTACACCGTGGTCGAGCTTGGGCACGATGGCCAAAACCGCTACACCGCCGTGCACGTGGACGATTTCCCCGGCCAGCATGGCGTGGCCGTGATCAAGGTGGGCGATAAAAACTACGCCATCGAGAGCCACTCGCGCCTCAACGACATTCGCATCACCGGCACCGTCAACGGCCAGCCCTTCACGGCGCAGGTCGAGCGCGGCACCGCGAAAAACCCGCTCGCCCTGCAAGTGCAGCACAACGGCACGCGCATCGAAACCCTGGTCGTCTCCCCGCGCATGGCCGAGCTCCACCGCCTCATGCCCTTTAAAGCACCGCCAGACCTCAGCAAGTTCTTGCTCTCGCCCATGCCGGGCCTGCTCGTGGACATTGCCGTGCAAGTGGGCCAGAAAGTGCAAGCCGGCGAGCGTGTGGCCGTGATCGAAGCCATGAAGATGGAGAACGTCTTGCTCGCCGCCCAGGACGCGGTGGTCAAGTCCATCGTCGCCACCAAGGGCGAATCGCTCTCGGTGGACCAAGTCATTGTGGAGTTCGAATAATGTCGGCGCGTCCCTTCAAAGTGCTGGGCGTGCAGCAAATCGCCATTGGCGGGCCCGACAAACTGCGGCTGCAAAAGCTCTGGGTGGACATGTTTGGCCTGGAGATCACGGGCACCTTCAAGAGCGAGCGCGAGAACGTGGACGAGGACATCTGCGCCATGGGCCAAGGCCCGTTCAAGGTGGAAGTCGACCTCATGCAGCCGCTCGATCCCGAGAAAAAGCCTGCCGTCCACACCACCCCGCTCAACCACATCGGCCTGTGGATCGACAAACTCCCGCAGGCAGTGGAGTGGCTCACCGCCCAAGGCGTGCGCTTCGCCCCTGGCGGCATTCGCAAGGGTGCAGCGGGTTTTGACATTTGCTTCCTGCACCCCAAGGCCAACGAAGAGTTCCCCATTGGGGGCGAGGGCGTGCTGATCGAACTCGTGCAAGCCCCGCCCGAAGTGGTGAGCGCCTTCGAAAAACTAGCCGGGCAAGCCGGTTAAGCCAGCAGCGGGATCCCTAAAGGGCGCAATCGACAAACGCCGGGATCCACAACCGGCGCGATCCACAAACCCGAGATCCACAACCGGCGCGATCCACAACCGGCGAGAACAGCAGCCCCCAGGGCCGCTCGCTCACTCGCCGCGCTGGCGTGCCCGCGCCTTGGCCAGGGCCGCTTCAATCACGGCGCGTTTGCGCGCGGCTTCGCCCTCTGCATCGGGCCCCTCTAGACCGTGCGTGTGGCTCTCTAAATCGGCCAGCTTGGCCTGGGCTTTGGCGATTTGCCGCTCGGTATGCGCTTGGGCCGCCCGCACGAGGCGCAGTTGGCGGGCCTCGTAGCGCTCAAGCGCTTGCTCGGCCTGGGCGCTGGACCACGCGTCCCAGCCGGTCTGGCCGGGCGTGACGTTCAAGAGTGCGATGCAATCGACCGGGCACACCGGAATGCACAACTCGCAGCCCGTGCAATAGGGCTCGATCACGGTGTGCATGCGCTTGTGCGTGCCCAAAATGGCGTCGGTGGGGCAGACCTCGATGCACAGCGTGCAGCCAATGCACCAGGCTTCATCGATCACGGCCAGCTGGCGTGGGCCCTCGGCGCCGCATTCGGGGTCCAGCGGCAGGGCTGGGCGGCCCGTGGCGCGTGCCAAGCGGGCCACGCCCTCGCTGCCGCCGGGTGGGCAGCGGTTGATGTCGGCCTCGCCATCGGCAATGGCCTGCGCGTAAGCGCGACAGTCAGGGTAGCCGCAGCGCGTGCATTGCGTTTGCGGCAGGAGAGCGTGCAGTGCCTCGACGCGACTCACTTCGCCCGGGTGCTGCGCCGCGCGCGCGCCTGGTTGGCGGTGGCGCTGGCGGTTTTCGTGCTGGCGCGTTTCTTGGGGGCGGCCGCTTTGCGGCGCGCGCCCGGCTCGTGCTCCAGAATGAAGGCCTTGACGTGGGGGTAGACCACCTCGCGCCAACGACGGCCACTGAAGATGCCGTAATGCCCGGCGCCTTCCACTTCCATGTGATGGTGCTCACGCCGCACGATGCCCGTGCACAGGTCGTGCGCGGCTTCGGTCTGACCACTGCCCGAGATGTCGTCGAGCTCGCCTTCCACGGTGAGCAAGGCCGTGTTGCGAATGTCTTGCGGGCGCACGCGCTCGAGTTGGCCTTTGGGGTTGCGCACATCCCAGGTGCCGTTGACGAGTTTGAACTCCTGGAAGACGGTGCTGATCGTCTCCAGGTAGTAGTCCGCATCCATGTCGAGCACGGCGTTGTACTCGTCATAGAACTGGCGGTGCGACTCGGCGCTGGAGTTGTCGCCCTTGATGAGGTCTTTGAAGTAGTCGTAGTGGCTCTTGAGGTGGCGATCCGGGTTCATGGCCACAAAGCCGGTGTGCTGCAAGAAGCCCGGGTAGACGCGGCGGCCAGCGCCGGGGAAGTTGTCGGGCACGCGGTAGATCACGTTGTTCTCGAACCAAGAGAGGCTCTTGTTCATGGCGAGGTTGTTCACCGCCGTGGGCGATTTGCGCGCATCAATGGGGCCGCCCATCATGGTCATCGAGAGCGGGAGTTTCTCACCCCGCGAGGCCATGAGCGAGACCGCCGCGAGCACCGGCACCGTCGGCTGGCACACGCTCATGATGTGGCAGTGGCCGTATTGCTGGTGCAGGTAGCGAATGAACTCTTGCACGTAGTTCACGTAGTCGTCGAGGTGAAACTCGCCGTCCTCCAAGGGCACCAAACGCGCGTTCTTCCAGTCGGTGATGTACACCTTGTGGTCCCGCAGCAGGGTGCGCACGGTGTCGCGCAGCAAGGTGGCGTAGTGGCCCGAAAGCGGCGCGACCACCAGCACCACGGGCTGGGTCTTGAGTTTGGCGAGGGTGGCGGGCTCGTCGGAGAAGCGCTTGAAGCGGCGCAGCTCGCAAAAAGGCTTGTCGATTTCCACGCGCTCGTGAATCGCCACGTCCACGCCGTCCACCGGCACGGCCTTGATGCCAAACTCCGGCTTCTCGTAGTCTTTGCCCAGTCGATACAACAAGTCATACCCAGCCGAGACGCGTTGTGCGAGCGGGTGCTGCCCGAGCGGGCTCAGGGGGTTGTTGTAGAGTTTGGAGGCGGCTTGAGCGAAGTCCGCAAATGGCTCCATCAAGCTGCGTTGCGCTTCAAAGATTTGGTACAGCATCGCGACGGACCTTTCCGGAACAATTTGAAAAACGTGTTGAAATATAACAGTTTACGCGCGCGTCAATTGGAGTCTGGACTCCAATCGCACGCGCGCTGTCGCCGGGCTGAACCGAAACTTACAGCACCTTGGCGATGGCCTGGCAAACGTAATCAATGTTCTTGCTGTTGAGCGCGGCCACGCACATGCGCCCCGTATCGGTGCCGTAAATACCAAACTCGGTGCGCAGGCGCACCATTTGGTCTTTGCTCAGGCCCGAGTAGCTGAACATGCCAATTTGGGTGGTGATGAAGGACATGTCCTGCTTCACGCCCGCGGCCTTGAGGCCATCGACGAGTTTTTGGCGCATCGCCTTGATGCGCACGCGCATCTCGCCCAGTTCTTTCTCCCACAGGGCGCGCAGCTCCGGGTTGTTCAAGACAGCCGCCACCACCGCACCGCCATGGGTCGGGGGGTTGGAGTAGTTGGTACGAATGACGATCTTGAGCTGGCTCAGCACGCGATCGGCTTCATCTTTGTTCGCGCACAGCACGGAGAGGGCGCCCACGCGCTCGCCGTAGAGGCTAAAGCTCTTGGAGAACGAGGTGGAGACAAAGAACACGAGGCCCGCGTCCACAAACTTCTGAATCACGGCGCCGTCTTCGGCAATGCCGTGGCCAAAGCCTTGGTAGGCCATGTCCAGGAAGGGCGTGAGGCCGCGCGATTTCACGGTGGCCACCACCTGGTCCCACTGCGCGGGGGTGATGTCGTAGCCGGTGGGGTTGTGGCAGCAAGCGTGCAGCACCACGATGGTGCCGGGCGCGGCAGCTTGCAAGGAGGCGAGCATGCCCTCCACGTTCACGCCCCGCTTGGCCGCGTCATAGTAGGCATAGGTCTCGACGGTGAAGCCCGCGTTGGTGAAGAGGGCGCGGTGGTTCTCCCAGCTGGGGTCAGAGATCAACACGCGGGCGTTGGGGCTGATGCGCTTGAGGAAGTCGGCGCCGATTTTCAGGCCGCCCGTGCCGCCAATGGCTTGCACGGTGGCCACGCGGCCGCTCTTGACGGGCTCGGAGTCCACGCCAAACACCAGGCCTTTGACGGCTTGGTCGTAGGCGGCAATGCCGTCAATGGGCAAATAGCCGCGCGCGCTGGGCTTGTCCATCATCACCTTCTCGGCCTGCTGCACGCATTGGAGGAGGGGGAGTTTGCCGTTGTCGTCGAAATACACGCCCACCCCGAGGTTGACTTTTTGCGGGTTGGTGTCGGCGGCGAATTGCTCGTTGAGGCCCAGGATGGGATCGCGGGGGGCCATTTCGACGGCGGTAAACAGTGACATGTCGGGGTCCTTGGTCTGTGGGAATGGGTAAGACAACGCACACGCCGGCACCGGTTGCGGTTAAGCTAGCGCGTTTGACCGAATTTTAAGGGTTTTGCCCTAGGTTTTTTGAGCGCCCATGTCCGCCACCCAGCCCCAAGCCGTCCCCGAGACCCCCGCCGCCCCCGCCCCGCAGGGCGAATGGGTGCGTTTCCCCGATTCGCCCTTCGAGCTCTTCCAGCCCTTTGGCCCCGCCGGCGACCAGCCCCAGGCCATTGCCCAGCTGGTCGAGGGGATTCGCGATGGCGAGGCGTTTCAGACCCTGCTCGGGGTGACGGGCTCGGGCAAGACCTTCACCATGGCCAATGTGATCGCCCAGCTCGGGCGCCCGGCCATTGTGTTTGCCCCCAACAAAACCTTGGCCGCCCAGCTCTACGCGGAGTTTCGCGAGTTCTTCCCGAAGAACGCGGTGGAATACTTCGTGAGCTACTACGACTACTACCAGCCCGAGGCCTATGTGCCCCAGCGCGACCTCTTCATCGAGAAGGACAGCGCGATCAACGAGCACATCGAGCAAATGCGCCTCTCGTGCACGAAGAGCATCATGGAGCGCCGCGACGTGATCGTGGTGGCCACCGTCTCGGCCATCTATGGCATTGGCGATCCGCAGAGCTACCACCAGATGGTCATGACCTTGCGCGTGGGCGACAAAATCGGCCAGCGCGACTTGATCGCCCAGCTCGTGCGCATGCAGTACGAGCGCAACGACCACGATTTCTCACGCGGCAAGTTCCGGGTGCGCGGCGACACCATCGACATCTTCCCCGCCGAACACTCCGAGCTCGCCCTGCGCATCGACCTCTTTGACGACGAGCTCGACTCGCTCCAGCTCTTTGACCCCCTCACCGGCCAGATTCGCCAGAAGATTCCCCGCTTCACCGTCTACCCCTCAAGCCACTACGTCACCCCGCGCGAACAAGTGCTCGCTGCGGTGGAGAGCATCAAGGCCGAGTTGCGCGAGCGCTTGGAGCAGCTCGTGGGCATGAACAAACTGGTCGAGGCGCAGCGCCTAGAGCAACGCACCCGCTTTGATTTAGAGATGCTCAGCGAAGTTGGCCACTGCAAGGGCATTGAGAACTACTCGCGCCACCTCTCGGGCGCCCAGCCGGGCGAGCCCCCGAGCACACTCACGGATTACATGCCCAAAGACGCGCTCATGTTCCTCGACGAGAGCCACGTCATGATCGGCCAGCTCGGCGGCATGTACAACGGCGACCGCGCGCGCAAGACCACCCTGGTGGAATATGGCTTTCGCTTGCCGAGCGCGCTCGACAACCGCCCCTTGAAGTTTGAAGAGTTCGAGAAGCGCATGCGCCAAGTGGTGTTCGTCTCGGCCACGCCTGCCGACTACGAACAATCGCACGCGGGCCAAGTGGTCGAGCAGGTGGTGCGCCCCACCGGCCTCATTGACCCCGAGGTGGAAGTGCGCCCCGCCACCCACCAGGTGGACGACGTGTTGCAAGAAATCCGCTTGCGAGTGGAGCGCCAGGAGCGCGTGCTCATCACCACACTCACCAAGCGCATGGCCGAGCAACTCACCGATTACCTCACCGACAACGGCGTGAAAGTGCGCTACCTGCACAGCGACGTCGATACCGTCGAGCGCGTGGAGATTCTGCGCGACTTGCGCTTGGGCGCCTTTGACGTGCTCGTGGGCATCAACCTCTTGCGCGAGGGCATCGATTTGCCCGAGGTGAGTTTGGTCGCCATTCTCGACGCCGACAAAGAGGGCTTTCTGCGCTCCGAGCGCAGCCTCATCCAGACGATTGGCCGCGCCGCGCGCAACCTCTATGGCAAAGCCATTCTCTATGCCGATCGCGAAACCGATTCCATGAAGCGTGCGATTGGCGAGACCAATCGCCGCCGCGCCAAACAAATGGCCTTCAACGCCGAGAACGGCATCACCCCGCGCGGCGTGGTCAAACAAGTGCGCGACCTCATCGACGGCGTCTACAGCGAAAAAGCCGGCAAAGCCCAGCAAGCGCTGGAGTTGGCCAAGGCCTCATTGGAGGAGTTGAGCGAGCGCGATCTGGCCAAAGAAATCAAACGGCTGGAAAAACAAATGCTCGAACACGCTCGACAAATGGAGTTCGAACAGGCTGCGCGGGTGCGGGACCAACTCGCCGCACTCAAGCAAAAAGTATTCGGTTCGGGTCCGCACGACCAAAATATTGTGTCGTTAAGCGAAATTAGGGCTCAAAATAGGTAGAAACCCCAGGTATTTGTCGGGGACAAAAGGGGTTATTCTCGGGATACCCGAGCAAAACATTCGGTTTTAGACTATACTTGACAGAAATAGTCAACAAAGCCGCAACCTAACCCCAAAAGGAGTCTGTCATGCGTCTCACTACCAAAGGCCGCTTCGCGGTCACTGCCATGATCGATTTGGCCCTGCGCCAAAACAATGGTCCGGTCACGCTTGCGGCCATCAGCCAGCGTCAGCAAATCTCGCTGTCGTATTTGGAACAACTGTTTGGCAAGCTGCGCCGGCACGACCTCGTCGAGTCCACCCGTGGGCCCGGCGGCGGCTACACCCTGGGCCGCAAGGCTTCCGAGATCACGGTGGCAGACATCATCGTCTCGGTGGATGAGCCCATTGACGCCACGCACTGCGGCGGCAAAGAAAACTGCCTGGGCGACTCCGGCCGTTGCATGACGCACGAGCTGTGGGCTTCGCTCAACCAGCGCATGGTCGAATTCCTCGACTCCGTGACGCTGCAAAAACTGGTGGACGATCAACTCGCCAAGGGCGTGCAGATTGAAGACAGCGCCAAGCCCGCTTTGCGCCGTGCGATCTCCAGCACCCCCGTGGTCAAGCCCATCCGCGTCAACGCACCGAACTCGGTGTTTGCGCTGGGCACGGCCTTGGCCAAGAGCTGATCGCACGCTGTTTTTTCCTCTTCGTTTTACCCTGAGTTCAACATGACACCGCATTTCCCGATTTACATGGATTACGGGGCCACCACACCGGTGGATCCCCGCGTGGTTGACGCCATGATCCCCTGGCTGCGTGAGCACCACGGCAACCCCGCTTCGCGCAGCCATGCCTGGGGTTGGGAGGCGGAAGAGGCGGTGGAGAAGGCGCGCGCCGATGTCGCCGCCTTGCTCAACGCCGATGCACGAGAAATCGTCTGGACTTCAGGGGCCACCGAGTCAAACAACCTCGCCATCAAAGGCGCGGCGCACTTCTATCAAGGCAAGGGCAAGCACCTCATCACCGTCAAGACCGAACACAAAGCGGTTCTCGACACCATGCGTGAGCTGGAGCGCCAAGGCTTTGAAGTGACTTACCTGGACGTGCAGCCCGATGGCTTGCTCGACCTCAACCGCTTGAAAGACGCCCTGCGTCCTGACACCATCCTCGTGAGCGTGATGGCCGTCAACAACGAGATTGGCGTCATTCAAGACTTGGCCACCATCGGGGGGCTCTGCCGCGAGCGCGGCATCCTCTTGCATGTGGACGCGGCGCAGGCCACGGGCAAGATGGACCTCGACTTGAGCACGCTCCCCGTCGATCTCATGAGCCTCGCCTCGCACAAGACCTATGGCCCCAAAGGCATTGGCGCGCTGTATGTGCGCCGCAAGCCCCGCGTGCGCCTCGAAGCGCAAATGCACGGCGGCGGTCACGAGCGTGGCATGCGCAGCGGCACCTTGCCCACCCACCAGTGTGTGGGCATGGGCGAAGCCTTCCGCCTCGCCAAACTTGAAATGACGCAAGACTACGCCCACGCCAAAACCCTGCAGCGGCGCTTGCTCAATGGCCTGCAAGATTTGGAGCAAGTCTTCATCAACGGTCACCTGGAAAAACGGGTGCCGCACAACCTCAACATGTCGTTCAATTACGTCGAAGGCGAGTCGCTCATCATGGGCATCAAGGGCTTGGCCGTCTCCTCGGGCTCGGCCTGCACCTCGGCCAGCTTGGAGCCCAGCTATGTGCTGCGCGCCTTGGGCCGCAGTGACGAACTCGCTCACAGCAGCCTGCGCATGACGATTGGCCGCTTCACGACCGAGCAAGAGATCGACTACGCCATCGCCACGATCCGCGAAAATGTCGAAAAACTGCGCGAGCTCAGCCCCTTGTGGGAAATGTACAAAGATGGGGTGGACCTCAGCACCATCCAGTGGGCCGCCCATTGATTCCATTCAGGAGGACAACAACAAATGGCTTATTCTGAAAAGGTCATCGACCACTACGAAAACCCCCGCAACGTAGGCTCTTTCGACAAGGGCGACGATTCGGTTGGCACCGGCATGGTGGGCGCGCCCGCCTGCGGCGACGTCATGAAGCTGCAAATCAAGGTCAACCCCAGCACCGGCGTGATCGAAGACGCGCGCTTCAAGACCTATGGCTGTGGCTCGGCCATTGCGTCTTCTTCCCTCGTGACCGAGTGGGTCAAGGGCAAAACCCTCGACGAAGCCGCCGCGCTCAAAAACAGCCAAATCGCCGAAGAGCTGGCCTTGCCGCCGGTCAAGATCCACTGCTCGATCTTGGCCGAAGACGCCATCAAGGCCGCTGTGGACGACTACCGCAAAAAACACATCCAATAAACGCCGTTTCCTCGCATGGCCATCTCTCTCACCGAATCCGCCGCCCGCCACGTCAGCCGCTACCTCTCCAAGCGCGGTAAGGGCGTGGGCGTGCGCCTGGGCGTGAAAACCACGGGTTGTTCGGGCCTGGCCTACAAACTCGAATACGTCGACCAAATCGAACCCGAGGACGTGGTCTTTGAAGACCACGGCGTGAAGGTGCTGGTCGATCCGCGCAGCCTGTCCTACATTGACGGCACCGAACTCGATTTCGTGCGCGAGGGTTTGAACGAGGGTTTCCGCTTCAACAACCCCAATGAGCGCGATCGCTGCGGCTGCGGCGAATCCTTCCGCGTCTGACATGAGCGAGCCCTCCTGGCCCGCCCGGCTGACGGCGGACGATTTCAGTTTGTTTCAGCTCCCGCGTCAGTTTGCCTTGGTGCGCGAAGACCTCGACGCACGCTGGAAGGCCTTGCAGCGCGAGGCCCATCCGGACCGATTTGCCGCCGAAGGCCAGGCCGCGCAGCGCGTGGCCATGCAATGGTCGGTGCGCATCAACGAAGCCTACCAGCGCCTCAAAGATCCCCTGCGTCGTGCCGCCTACCTGTGTGAGCTCGCGGGCGTGCCCATCGACGCCGAGCGCAACACCGCCATGCCCACGGCGTTTTTGCAGCAGCAAATGGCTTGGCGCGAGCAACTCGAAGAGGCCCAGACCGAAGACGAGCTCCTGCAATTGCACGACGCCGTGCGCCAGGCCCGCGTGGCCGGCGAGGCCCAGCTCCATGCTTGCTTGGACACCACGCCCGATGTGGCGCGCGCGGCCCAAGAGGTGAGGGCGCTCATGTTCGTGGCCCGTTTTGCGCAAGAGGTTGAGCGCCGCTTGGACGCCCTCGCCGGGGCTTGACGCCCCGATCACCGACAATGGCAGCATCATGGCACTGTTACAGATTTCCGAACCGGGCCAAGCCCCTGACCCCCACCAGCGCCGCATCGCGGTCGGCATCGATTTGGGCACCACCCATTCCCTGGTCGCCAGCGTGCGCCATGGCGTGGCCGAATGCCTGCCCGATAACGACGGACAGGTGATCCTGCCCTCGGCCGTGCGCTACCTCGGGGAGGGGCGCCGCCAAATTGGCGCTGCTGCGCTTGCCCAAGCCGGTGAGGACCCGGCCAACACCGTCGTCTCCGTCAAGCGCCTCATGGGCCGCAAGCGGGCCGACATCGCCCATGCCGATCGACTGCCCTACACCTTGGTCGATGGCGCGGGCATGGTTGCCATCCAAACCCTGGAGGGCGCGAAAACCCCTGTCGAGGTGAGCGCGGAGATCCTCGCCACCCT
>Ga0255182_1001111_pt1 | contig 14961 bp, 15 predicted proteins | sample Atl_UVDOM_RepA_8_FD_188420 | JGI IMG/M metagenome (GOLD analysis project Ga0255182, IMG submission 188420) | Freshwater microbial communities from Altamaha River, Georgia, United States - Atl_UVDOM_RepA_8d | ecosystem: Environmental > Aquatic > Freshwater > River | place: USA: Georgia...
GGCCCACAGCCCCAGGGCAGGCGGCGCCCCCACCGACGCAAGACGCGCTCGGCATCGACCCGCCGGCGTGCACGATCGGTGGCCGGAGCAACCGGCCGCGTCTCGTCGAACCGGGCACCCCCGGCATCACCGTAGACACCCGTGGTGCTGCCATAGACCAGACGCTGCACCCGGCCGCGACGGGCCAGGGCCACCTGCAGGTGCGCGGTGCGCGTGTCGCGCGGGCCCTGGGGCGGCGGCGGTGCCAGGTGCAGCACCGTCGGCGCCAGCCCCGCCAGTCGGGCCAGCGAGGTCGGGTCATCGAGGTTCCCCTGCAGCGGCACGACGCCCAGGGCCCGCAACGCCGGCACGCGCTCGGGGCTGGAGGTCAGGGCCAGGACGCGCACACGGGGCAGGAGGCTGCGGGCGACACGCAGCCCGACGTCCCCGCACCCGATCAGGAGCACGCGGCTCTGGCGAAACCGGCGACAAGGGCTGGGCGGCACGTGGGTCCACATGGCTGGCGGTCTGATTGAGGGACAATCCCGGGGTTGTGATTTTGAGCCTTGTTTCGGGTGAGATCGCCATGAGCTTTTCGGTCACCATCGTCCCCAGTGGTCGCGAATTCCAGATGCAGCGCGACGACACCGTGCTGCGTGCGGCCCTGGATGCCGGCATCGGCCTGCCCTACGGCTGCAAGGACGGCGCCTGCGGATCGTGCAAGTGCAAGCTGTTGCAAGGCCGCGTGATCCACGGCGCCCACCAGAGCAAGGCCCTCAGCGCCGACGAAGAGGCCGCAGGCTATCTGCTGACCTGCTGCGCCACCCCACAGACCGACCTGGTGATCGAAGCCCGCCAGGTGGTGGGCCTGGGGGATCACCCGGTCATGAAGATGCCCACCCGCGTCACCCGGATCGAACGCCCGGCCCCCGACGTGGCGGTGCTGCGCCTGCAACTGCCGGCCAACAACAGCTTCGGCTACCGTGCCGGCCAGTACATCGAGTTCATCCTCAAGGACGGGCAGCGGCGCAGCTATTCGATGGCCAACGCACCGCACACCACCAAGGACCCCGCCGTCAACGGCATCGAACTGCACATCCGCCACATGCCCGGCGGCGTGTTCACCGACCAGGTGTTTTCCACGCTCAAGGAAAAGGACATCCTGCGCATGGAAGGGCCGCTGGGCACCTTCTTCATCCGCGAGGACTCCACCCGGCCGGTCGTCCTGCTGGCCTCGGGCACGGGGTTCGCGCCCATCAAGGCCATCATCGAGCACCTGCGCTTCAAGCACCACACGCGCCCTGTGGTCATGTACTGGGGGGCGCGACGCCGCGCCGACCTGTACATGCACGACTGGATGCAGCAGCAGGCGGCCGAACTGCCCTGGCTGCACTATGTGCCCGTGCTTTCGGAACCGACACCGGACGACGCGTGGGACGGCCGCACCGGCTTCGTGCATCAGGCGGTGCTGGCCGACCTGCCCGATCTGAGCCAGCACGAGGTGTACGCCTGCGGCGCCCCCGTGATGGTCGATGCGGCACGCCGAGACTTCAGTGCCCGGGCCGGTCTGCCGCCAGAGCACTTCTACGCCGACGCCTTCACCAGCGCGGCCGACAAGGCCGGCTGAGCCCCACCCCCCAAGAGAGCGAGACGACCCGGGCCGACACCCTAGCGGGGCCGTGGCATCATGGCCGATCACCGTCATCGTCGATGACCCCAAATCGCTCAGGAGAGATGCCAGCATGGAGATCCGCGCCGCCCGGGCCACCGATGCGGGGGACATCGCCGCGCTCATGTACAGCGCCGGCCCCGAGGTCTACGACTACCTCTACCGCACGCGGCGCCACACGGCGCAGGACTTCATCGCCTTCGAGTTCCGCTCTGGCCGAGGCTTTTGCGGCCACCCGCAGGTCACGGTCGCCGTCGACCAGGGCCGGGTGGTGGGCACCGCCTGTCTGGTGGCGGCCGACACCTACGACCGCCTCGTCAAGGGCACCGTGGCCAACCTGTTCCGCTTCTTCGGGCCCCTGCAGGTCTGGCCGGTGCTGCTGCGCTCCAACCACATCGGCAGCATCATGCGCAAGCCCGAACCCGGAGAGCTGTACCTGTCCAATTTCGGCGTCGACCCCGCCCTGCGAGGCACCGGGATCGGCACCCGCCTGCTCGAACACGGGCTGGCCCAGGCCCGTCGCATGGGCTGCCGGACCTTCGGGCTGGACGTGGCCGACAACAACCCACGCGCCCAGCACCTCTACACCCGGATCGGCCTGCGGGTGGTCGAGGAAAAAACGTTCACCGGCCATCGCGCCGGCATCACCGTGCCCCGTGCGCGCAAGATGGAAGCCCCCGTCCATGGCCTGCCGGCCTGACACCGCCTGTTCAACCGCATGACCCCAAACCGCATGAAGCTGTCGACCCGCCTGACCCTGCTTGCTGTCGCCCTCACCCTGGGCGCCTGTGCGTCGAAAGACCCGCAACGCCTGGCCACCGCGGCCACCACCCCCCTCAATGACCTGAACCTGGTCAAGGCCGACATCCCGGCCGTGCTGTCGCAGGCCCAGAAGCAGCCGTATGCGGTGCCCGAGCCCCTGAGCTGCGACCTGCTGGGGCAGGAGATCCACGACCTCGACGCCGTGCTGGGCCCCGACCTGGACGCCCCCGCCACCGACGACAACCCCAGCCTGCTGTCCCGCGGGGCCGAAGCTGCGGGCAACGCCTCCGTCAAGGTGGTGCAGCGCAGCGCCGAAGATGTGATCCCCTTCCGCAGCTGGGTGCGCAAACTGACCGGCGCCGAGCGCCATGCCCGCAAGCTGGATGCGGCCATCACGGCCGGCGGCGTGCGGCGCGCCTTCATCAAGGGCGTCAAGGTGAGCAAGGGCTGCGACGCACCCGCCACGGCGGCAGACACCCCGGCCAAGGGCTGACGGTGGACGGCACCCTGTGGTGGGCCGACTCGGAGGTGCGCGCGGTCGTGCCTCTCGCGCGGGAGCCCGAGGGCAACGACCTGCTGCTGCACCTGTCGGCCGCCCAGTTCTGCCCGGGCATCGGCGGCGATCGACCGACCCACCATGCACGCGGGATCACCCTGGAGCTGCGCCACCTGGACAGACTGGAGGGCGCGGCGCTGGGGGACTGTCTGGGGCGTCTGACACAGGGGCACGTGCAGGTCGACGGTGCCCCGGTGATCCAGCGCCAGCTGGGCCTGCCCTGCGCCCTGGACGGGCCCCTGACCTTGCACCTGCAATTTGCCAATGGCTCGGTGCTGCACCTTCGTGCCCGAGCCTGTCGGGGGCTCGCACCCGACCCCGGTGACGTGTTCGAATCGCTGGCCTGTTGACGGGCCCGGTCAGGCCCCCAGGTAGGCCGCCTGCACCTGGGGGTCGCCCAGCAGGTCGCAGGCCGCGCCGCTGAGCACCATCTCGCCCGACTCCATCACATAAGCCCGGTGGGCCATCTCCAGAGCGCGGTGCGCGTTCTGCTCGACCAGCAGCACCGTCACGCCCTGTCGCGACACGTCGGACACCACCTCGAAGATCTTGTCGACCATGATGGGCGACAGCCCCATCGAGGGCTCGTCCAGCAGCAGCACCTTGGGCCGGGCCAGCAGGGCCCGCCCCATGGCCAGCATCTGCTGCTCGCCGCCCGACAGGGTGCCCGCCAGTTGCCGCCGCCGCTCGTGCAGGCGCGGAAAGCGGGCGTAGACCGCGTCGAGATCGTGTTCGACCTCGGCATCGCGCCGCAGGTAGGCCCCCATGCGCAGGTTCTCGTCGATGGACATGCGTGTGAAGATGCCCCGGCCCTCGGGCACCATCACCAGCCCCTGGGCCACCAGATCCCAGGCCCCCTGGCCCGCGATGCTGCGCCCCTGGTAGTGCACCTGGCCCGACTGTGGCGCGAGCAAGCCACAGATCGCCTTGAGCGTGGTCGTCTTGCCGGCCCCGTTGGCCCCGATCAGGCTGACCAGTTCGCCCGCGTACAGCTCGATCGCCAGGTTCTTGACGGCCTGGATGCCCCCGTAGGCCACGTTCAGGCCCTCGGTGCGCAGCACGGGCTCGCCGTGCGTCATCACGGTCTGGTCACGCGCGTTCACGAACGGCCCCCTTCCGGCGCCCGGGCGCCTTCGTCCTCGTCGTCATCTTCGATCTCGGCATCGTCGTCATCGGCCGGCTGCTCGTGCGGCGCCTCGTAGGCGGCGTGCGCACTGCCCAGGTAAGCATCGATCACACGTGAATCGGATTGCACCTGCTCCGGCCGGCCCTGGGCGATGAGCTGGCCCTGGTCGAGCACAGTGACCTGATCACACAGGCCCATGACGAGCTTGACGTCATGTTCGATGATGAGCACGGTGCGCCCCTGGGCGCGGATGCGCTCGATGAGTTCCCGCAGGGCCACCTTCTCGGTGGCGTTCATGCCCGCCGCCGGTTCGTCGAGCGCCAGCAGGCGCGGCTCGGTCGCCAGGGCCCGGGCGATCTCGATGCGGCGCTGGTCGCCATAGCTCAGGGTGCGTGCCGTGCGGTGCGCCTGATCGGCCAGCCCGACGAAGTCGAGCAGGGCCATCGCGTCGCGCACGATGGCGGCTTCCTCGCGCGCAAAGGCCGACGTGCGCAGCAGCGCCTGCCACCAGCCCACCTGGGTGCGCACGTGGCGCCCCACGCGAACGTTGTCGAGCACGCTCATGTCGCCGAACAGGCGGATGTTCTGGAATGTGCGGGCGATGCCGGCGCGTGCCACCTGGTGCACCGCCGTGGGCTTGTAGGCGCGCCCCTCGAGCTCGAAGTGCCCTCGGTCGGCCGGCACCAGCCCGGTGATGACGTTGAAGAAGGTGGTCTTGCCGGCACCGTTGGGCCCGATCAGGCCGTGCACGTCACCGGCCTGGATGCTCAGCCCGACGTTCTCAAGCGCATGCACCCCGCCAAAGCGCTTGCTGACGTGGTTGACCTTGAGGAGCGGACGTGCGGTGCTCATGCCTTGCCCTCCGGCGCCGGCCACAGCCCCCGGGGCCGCGCCAGCATGATGCCGATCATGGCCAGCGCCACCAGCAGCTGCCGCAGGATGGAGGCATCCAACCGACCATCGGTCATGGCCTGCAGGGGGCCCGCCATGTGGCGCAGCACTTCGGGCAACGCCGCCAGCAGAAAGGCCCCCAGGATGACCCCGCGCACATGCCCCAGCCCGCCCAGCACCACCATGGCCACCACCATGACAGATTCCTGCAGGCTGAACGATTCGGGCGACACGAAGCCCTGGAAGCTGGCGAACAGCACGCCGGCCACACCGCCGAAGGTGGCCCCCAGGCCGAAGGCCAGCAGTTTGAGGTTGCGGGTGTTCAGGCCCATGGCCTTGGCGGCGATCTCGTCTTCACGAACGGCCCGCCAGGCCCGACCCAGGCGCGAATCGTTGAGCCGCGCACTGGCGATCACGGCCAGGACCACCAGGCCGAGGAACAGGTAGTAGTGCAGCGTCACCGGTGGCAAGGTGAAGCCGGCGATCGTCCAGGGTTCGCCCAGGCTCACCCCGCCGATCGACAGGGCGTCGATGCGGTCGATGCCCTTTGGGCCGTTGGTGATGTTGACCGGCATGTCCATGTTGTTGAGGAACACGCGGATGATTTCGCCGAACCCCAGCGTGACGATGGCCAGGTAGTCGCCCCGCAACCGCAGCGTGGGGGCCCCGAGCAGAACACCAGCCAGCGCCGCCAGGCCCGCGCCCAGGGGAATGACCACCCAGATGGGCATGTGCAGCCCGTCGGGGAACATCGCCGCGACCGCAGGCAGGTTCTCGGTCAGGTGGGGCGACGCCAGCAGGGCGAACAGATAGGCGCCCACCGCGTAGAACGCGATGTAGCCCAGATCGAGCAGGCCGGCAAAGCCCACCACGATGTTGAGCCCCAGGGCCAGCAGCACGTACAGCAGGGCGATGTCGATGATGCGCACCCAGGCATGGCCGTGGCTTTGCAGCACCAGGGGCAGCACGGCCAGCGCCACGGCGCTGAGCAGGAAGAAGGGCAGCTTCTGAGCTGGTTTCATGGGCGGCCTCCGGTCATGCGCGGTCGGCCACCCGCTCGCCCAGCAGACCTTGCGGCCGCAGGGTGAGCACGAGGATGAGCACGGTGAAGGCGAAGATGTCCTGGTAGTGGCTGCCCAGCACCCCGCCGGTGAGGTCGCCGATGTAGCCGGCCCCCAGGGATTCGATCAGGCCCAGCAGCACGCCACCCACCACGGCACCGGCCAGGTTGCCAATGCCCCCGAACACGGCCGCCGTGAACGCCTTGAGACCGGGCAGGAAACCCATGGTGTGCTGCACGGAGCCGTAGTTGGCCGCCCACATCACACCGGCCAGCGCCGCCAGCGCGGCCCCGATCATGAACGTCGCGGCGATCACCTTGTCGGGCTGCACGCCCATGAGCTGCGCCACGCGGGGGTTCTCGGCCGTGGCCCGCATGGCCCGGCCCAGGCGGGTGCCGTTGATCAGGAACACCAGGGCCCCCAGCACCACCGCCGTCACCACGATGATGAGGATCTGCACCAGGTTGATGGTGGCGCCCATGACCTCGTAGGGCTCGTCGGGCAACAGGATCGGGTACGGCTTGTAATCGGGCTTCCAGATGATCATGGCCAGCGTCTGCAACAGCAACGACACCCCCATGGCCGTGATGAGCGGCGCCAGGCGGGGGGCGTTGCGCAGGGGCCGGTAGGCCAGTCGCTCGATGGCGACATTGAGGGCCATGCACACACCGACCGACGCGATCAACGAGATCAGCAGTTGCACCCAGCCGGGCAGGCCCGAATCGGCCAGCAGGGTGACCACCGTCCAGCTGACCAGGGCACCGACCATGAGCACCTCGCCGTGGGCGAAGTTGATCAGATTGATGATGCCGTAGACCATGGTGTAGCCCAGGGCCACCAGGGCGTACATGCTGCCCAGCACCAGGCCGTTGATGATTTGTTGGATGAAGATGTCCACGGGGATGGGGGTGAAAGCTGCCGGCGTCGCCGCGTGATCATGCAAAAAGCCCGCCACACGGACGGACCGGGAGGCGGGCTGATGCCCTGAGGACCGGATTATCGGTCATCGGGGCTGGAGTGACGCGGCACCCTCAGAACAGGATCTTGGGCAGGCGCTGCAAGTCAACGATCAGGCGAATGATCTTGGCCTTGTAGCCGTCGTACGGCGGGAAGAACAGCTTGGCGACCATGATGGGCCAGGACTTGAGCACCGCGCGCTCGTGCGAGAAGGCCTTGAAGCCGAACACCCCGTGGGCGTTGCCGATGCCCGAGTTGTTGACCCCGCCGAAGGGCAGGTTGCCGTGGGCATAGTGCAGCACACAGTGGTTGATGGCCACCCCGCCGGAGCTGGTCTCGGTGATGATGCGGCGCGTGCGGGCCGAGTTGGTGCTCCAGATGTAGAGCGCCAGGGGCTTGGGCTGCGCATTGATCGCCCGAATGACCTGATCAAGATCGGTGAAGGGCAGCACCGGCAGCACCGGGCCGAAGATCTCCTCGCTCATGATCGAGGCCTCGGCCGGGATGTTCTCGAGCAGGGTCGGGGCCACGAACGACATCGCGACGTCGTAGTCGCCACCGATCACCGCCTTGGCCCCGCGGCTGCGGGCGTCGTCGATGAGGCCGGCGATGCGCTGCGTGTGGCGCTGGTTGATCACCCGGGCGAAGTGCGGGCTGGCCTTCTGCGCGGCCAGGTCGGCGCCGTAGCGCTCCGTGATCACCCGGCGGCACTCGGCCACGAAGGCGTCCTTGACCGACGCGTGCACGTGCACGTGGTCGGGCGCCACGCAGATCTGACCGCAGTTGGCCAGCTTGCCCCACATCAGCGTCTCGGCCGCCATCTTGAGGTCGGCGGTTTCGTCGATGATCACCGGCGACTTGCCACCGAGCTCCAGCGTGACGCTGGTCAGGTGCTTGGCCGCCGCGGCCATCACCACTTTGCCGACGGCGGGCGAGCCGGTGAAGAAAATGTGATCGAACGGCAGGGCCAGCAGGGCCTGCGAAGTCGGCAGCGCCCCCTCGAAGATGGCCACTTCGTTGTCGGGGAACACCTCGCGGATGATCGACACCATCACCGAGCTGACGTTGGGCGTCATCTCGGAGGGCTTGAGGATCACCGTGTTGCCGGCGGCCAGCGCCGACACCAGCGGGCCGAAGCACAGGTTGAGCGGGAAGTTCCACGGCGCGATGATCAGGCAGCGGCCGCGGGGCTGGGCCTCGATCCAGGCCGAGGTGCCGCCCGTGGCCATGGTCGGCCACACCCGCTTGGGCTTCATCCACGACTTGAGGTCGCCGCAGGCGTGGCGGATCTCGTCAAGCACCGGCATGAACTCGGTACCCTCCACCTCCGACGGCGGCTTGTGGTAGTCCAGATCGAACGCCTTGTAGAACTCGTCCCGGCGCGCCATCATGGCGTCGCGCAACTTCTTGAGACGGGCGATGCGCTCGGCGGCGGTCGACGAACGCCAGGCCAAGGACGTGGCCAGCTGGGCGTCGAAGACGCGCTGGATCTCGGCCGGATCGGCTTCACCGGTCTGGGGATCGACGACTTGCATCACGGGACGGTTCATGTGGTTTCTCCAGATTCTGGGGCACGCCGGCCGCTGCGCGACAATCCGGCGTCGGATCCCTGTGCCGTCCGCCGGCCTGAACTGAAAACGGCGGTTTGCACAATGGCGCGATTGTGCATCGTCCGGCCCCCCTGTGCCACCGATTTTGTGGTCGAAAACCCCGAGACCGGCAAGCATTCAACACAGCTCATCATCTTCCCCTGCCCCCATGCCACCATTGAACCAGATCAACTTTGAACTCCGTGGGGACCACATCACACTCGACCACCTGCTCAAGGCCTGCAGCCTCGCCCCCAGCGGCGGCATTGCCAAGCTGATGGTGGCCGACGGTCTGGTGCAGGTGGACGGCGAGGTCGAGTTGCGCAAGACTGCCAAGATCCGCGCCGGTCAGGTCGTGGTGATGAACGGCACGCGCATCGTGGTGCTCGCCCGATCGGCAGAGCCGCACAAACACGGAGACGCGGCGGGCTGATTCGTGGCTATCATCGACCGCTTTCACCGCTGAAGCAGGGACGCCTTCATGGCACTGTGGCATTCGTTCATCCTGCCCATCACGGGCTATTTCCGCCGTCGGCGCGTCACCCTGATGCGCACGGCCTGTCCCGAGCTGTTCGACGACGCGCCCCGCCGCATTCTGGACCTGGGTGGCTCCCAGCATTTCTGGGCCAACCTGCCGGTGGACCTCAAGCGCAAGCAGGTCGTGATCTACAACATCAGCCACAGTGAAACTGGCGCCGCCCAAGGTGACGCCGCGCACATCCCGGTCAGGATCTACGACGGCATCCGCATCCCCGAAGCCGACGGCAGCTTCGATGCCGTGGTCTGCAATTCGGTGCTCGAGCACGTGCCCGTCGATCTGCGGGCCGGGCTGGTGGCCGAGATGCGTCGGGTGGGCCGTCGGGTGCTGGTGCAGACGCCCGCCTTCGAGTTCCCGGTCGAGCCGCACTTCATCTTCCCGCTGCTGCACTGGATGCCACGCGTGCTGGGCCGGCAACTGGTGCTGCTGTCGCCCTGGTTCTGGCTGTCGCGTCCAGGCAAGGCCCATGCACACGCCTACTTCGACGAGATCCGGCTGCCGTCCCGGCGCGACATCGATCGCTTGTTTCCGGACAGCACCGTGCACTGCGAACGCGTGCTGGGGCTGGTGAAGTCCTACGTGGTGTCGGCGCGCGGCACCGCGTCCGCCCCTCGCTGACGCACTGCCCCCGAGGTCGTGGCAGCCGCCACACTCACCGGGGTTGACCGGGTTGCCAGCGGCCCGCGCCGCGGTATGGTGTCGACGTCCCACAAGGAGCTTCGACCATGCCGAACATCTTCGAGCAAGACCTGCCCAAGACCCCTGCCAACCACACCCCGCTGTCGCCGCTGGCGTTCATCGAACGCACCGCCTGCGTCTACCCCGACCACCTGGCCGTCGTGCACGGCCCTCTGCGCCAGACCTGGGGCCAGACTTACCGCCGCTGCCGCCAGTTGGCCAGCGCCCTGAGCCAGCGCGGCATCGGGGTCGGCGACACGGTCGCCGTGATGCTGCCCAACACACCGCCCATGGTCGAAGCCCACTTCGGGATCCCCATGACCGGGGCCGTGCTCAACACGCTCAACACGCGACTGGATGCCGAAGCGCTGGCCTTCATGCTGGATCACGGCGAAGCCAAGGTCGTCATCGTCGACCGGGAATTCGCCCCGGTCATGGCCCGGGCCATTGCCTTGCGCCAGTCGAGCGGCAAGCTGCTGGTGGTCGACGCGGACGACGCGCTCTACACCGGCGGCCACGCCCCCATCGGCGCGCTCGACTACGAAGCCCTGCTGGCCTCGGGTGACCCGGACTTCGCCTGGCAGATGCCGGCCGATGAATGGGATGCGATCGCGCTGAACTACACCTCGGGCACCACAGGCAACCCCAAGGGCGTGGTCTACCACCACCGGGGGGCGGCCATGAATGCGGTGTCCAACATCCTCGAATGGGACCTGCCCAAGCACCCGGTCTACCTCTGGACCCTGCCGATGTTCCATTGCAACGGCTGGTGCTTCCCGTGGACGATCGCCGCGCGCGCTGGCGTGAACGTGTGCCTGCGCAAGGTCGACCCCGTGGCCATCTTCGACGCCTTCCGGGAGCACCGCGTCTCGCACTATTGCGGCGCCCCCATCGTCCACTCGGCACTGATCAACGCCCCCGACGACTGCAAGCGGGGTATCACACACCCGATCAAGGCCATGGTGGCCGGTGCCGCCCCACCTGCCGCCATGATCGAAGGCATGGTAGGGCTGGGCATCGACCTGACGCACGTGTACGGCCTGACCGAGGTCTACGGGCCGGCCGCGGTGTGCGTGCAGCACGACAGCTGGAAGGAGCTGGACGTGGGCGAGCGCGCCCGCCTCAACGCCCGCCAGGGGGTGAACTACCACCTGCAGGCTGGCGTGACCGTGATGGACCCGGTCACCATGACCGAGGTGCCCGCCGACGGCGTGACCATGGGCGAGATCATGTTCCGCGGCAACATCACCATGAAGGGCTACCTGAAGAACCCCAAGGCCACCCAGGAGGCCTTTGCCGGCGGCTGGTTCCACTCGGGCGATCTCGCCGTGAAATACCCCGACGGCTACGTCAAGATCAAGGACCGCAGCAAGGACATCATCATCTCGGGTGGCGAGAACATCTCGTCCATCGAGGTCGAGGACGTGCTCTACCGCCACCCGGCCGTGATGGCGGCGGCCGTGGTGGCCAAGCCCGACGCCCGATGGGGCGAGACGCCCTGCGCCTTCGTCGAACTCAAGCCCGGAGCCCAGGTCACGGTCGACGACATCGTGGCCCACTGCAAGGCGCATCTGGCGGGGTTCAAGGTGCCGCGGGCCGTGGTCTTCGGCGAGGTGCCCAAGACCTCCACCGGCAAGATCCAGAAGTTCGAGCTGCGCAAGCGCGCCGGTTCGGCCGAGGCCATTGACGTCTGACAGCCCGAGCGGGGTGCGTCGTGCCGTATAAACGCGGCATGACGAACACCTTCTACCACCCGGACAAGCCGCTGCAGGGCTGGCGGCTGCGCCTCTACACCATCATCTTCGAGGCCGACACGGTGGCGGGCCGGCGCTTCGACCAGGCCCTGATTGCGGCCATCCTGGTCAGCGTGGCGGTGGTGGTGCTCGACAGCGTACCGGCCGTCAATGCCCGCTGGGGCGGCACCCTGACGGTGCTCGAATGGGCCTTCACCCTGGGCTTCACGGTGGAATACATCCTGCGGCTGCTGTGCGTGCGGCACCCCATGAAGTACGCCACCAGCTTCTTCGGCATCATCGACCTGCTGTCGGTGCTGCCCACCTACCTGGCCATCCTGGTGCCCGAACTCCACCTGCTGATCGACGTGCGCATCCTGCGCCTGCTGCGCATTTTCCGCGTCTTCAAGCTCACGGGCTATGTCAGCGAGTACACCGCGCTGGGCCGCGCCCTGGTGGCCAGCCGGCGCAAGATCCTGGTGTTCCTGTCCTTCGTGCTGATGGTCGTGCTGATCATGGGCACCGTGATGCACGTGATCGAAGGCCCGGAACACGGCTTCACCAGCATCCCCACGGCCATGTACTGGGCCGTGACCACCATGACCACGGTGGGCTTTGGCGACATCACGCCCAAGACGGACGCCGGTCGCTTCATCGCGTCGCTGATGATGCTCCTGGGCTGGGGCGTGCTGGCCGTGCCGACCGGCATCGTGACCGCCGAGATGACCGCCCAGCGCCAGAGCGAGAAGCCCACCACGCGCACCTGCCACGAATGCCTGACCGAAGGGCATGCACCCAACGCGGGCTTCTGCTGGCATTGTGGTGCCCGCCTGCCGGCCTACCAGCACGACACCGCCTGAACGGCCCACCGACGAGTTCACGACCATGAACCTCTACACCGCCTTGCAGGCCGCGATGCCGGCCGACCTCGACACGCCGGCCATCTGGACCGATGAGGCCCGGCACTACACCTGGCGCGACCTCGACCGGGGCACGGCCATGATCGCCAACCTGCTGGCACTGGCCGTGTCCAGCCCCGGGGGTTCAGGGCCTGGCACTGTGCGACGTCGCCGTCGTTCGGGCCCGGTGGTGGTGGCCGCCCACGTCGACAAGTCGGTCGAGGCCCTGATGCTCTACCTGGCCACCCTGCGCGCCGGTGCGGTCTTTCTGCCGCTCAACCCAGCCTACCGGGCCGCGGAGCTCGACTACTTCGTGCAGGACGCCCAACCGGCCGTGCTGGTGTGCCGCAGCGAGGACCTCGACTGGGTGATGCCCCTGGCGGCCCACCGGCAGGTCGGTCACCTCTTCACACTCAACGACGACCGCACCGGCAGCCTGCTCAGCCACGCCACCCAGCACCCGGACACGCACGAGGTCGCGCGGCGCGGCCCGCAGGATCTGGCGGCCATCCTCTACACCTCGGGCACGACCGGGCGCAGCAAGGGGGCGCTGCTGAGCCATGGCAACCTCCTGAGCAACGCCCGCACCCTGGTGCGCCATTGGGACTGGCGCCACGACGACGTGCTGATCCATGCGCTGCCCATCTTTCACATCCATGGGCTGTTCGTCGCCTGCCATTGCGCCTTGCTCTCCGGTACGCCCATGCGCTGGATCGGCCGCTTCGACGCGGGCCGGGTGCTGCACCACATGACGGATGCGGCCGGTCCGCGCGCCACCGTGTTCATGGGCGTGCCGACCATGTACGGGCGCCTGCTGGCCGATGACAGGCTGCATGCGCGCAGCGCGGCGCACATGCGCCTGTTCGTGAGCGGCTCGGCGCCGCTGCTGCCGGCCGCCGCCGAAGCCTTCGCGAAACGCACCGGACACACCATCCTCGAGCGCTACGGCATGAGCGAAACCGGCATGCTGTGCTCGAACCCCTGCCGCAGCGTCGATGGCGAGCGCCGCATCGGCAGCGTGGGGCCGGCCCTGCCCGGCGTCGGTGTGCGCGTGGTCGACGACCACGGCCAGCCCTGTCCGATCGACGGCATCGGGCAGGTCGAAGTGCGGGGGCCGAACGTGTTCCAGGGTTACCTGCGCATGCCCGACAAGACGGCCGAGTCGTTCACCCCCGACGGCTGGTTCCGCACCGGGGACATCGGCCGCATCGACACCGACGGCTACGTGCACCTGGTGGGGCGCGCCAAGGACCTCATCATCACGGGTGGCTTCAATGTCTATCCCGCCGAGATCGAAAGCCACCTCGACAAGCTGCCCGGCGTGCTGGAGTCGGCCGTGATCGGCGTGGCGCACCCCGATTTCGGCGAAGGCGTCGTGGGCGTGATCGTCACGCGTGACGGGCAAGACCTCGATGAGGCGGCGTTGACACGCCAGCTCAAGGACACGATCGCCGGCTACAAGGTGCCCAAGCGCCTGGTCTTCGTCGACGACCTGCCCCGCAACGCCATGGGCAAGGTCCAGAAGAACATCCTGCGCGACCACTACCGCCACACCTTCACCGACTGAGGAGCCCGCCCCATGAACATCCCCTCGCTCAAGGACCAGGTCAGCGCCGAAGAATGGCAATTGCGCGTGGACCTGGCGGCCGCCTACCGCCTCGTCGCCCTGTATGGCTGGAGCGATCTGGTCTTCACCCACATCTCTGCCCGCATCCCCGGCCCGGACCACCACTTCCTGATCAACCCCTATGGCCTGATGTTCGACGAGATCACTGCCTCCAGCCTGGTGAAGGTCGATCAGGCCTGCAACAAGCTCAGCGAATCGCCCTTCCCGGTCAACCCGGCCGGTTTCACCATCCACAGCGCCATCCATGCGGTGCGTGACGATGCCGGCTGCGTCCTGCACACGCACACGCGCGCCGGCGTGGGCGTGTCGGCGCAGCGCGCTGGCGTGCTCCCCATCTCGCAACAAAGCACCTTCGTGCTGGCCTCGCTGGCCTACCATGACTACGAAGGCGTGGCCTTCCGCGAAGACGAAAAGCCCCGGCTGCAGGCCGATCTGGGCGACCGCAACTTCCTGATGCTGCGCAACCATGGCCTGCTGACCGTGGGGCGCACCATCGCCGATGCCTTCCTGCACATGTACGTGTTCGAGACGACCTGCCAGATCCAGCTGGCCGCCCAGTCGGGCGGCGCCGAGCTGGTGACGGTCGATCCGCGCATCGTCGACGGCGTGGCCCACGCGATGAAGGTCCAGACCGGCGGCCTGGGCGGGGCCTTCGTCTGGCCGGCCCTGCTGCGCAAACTCGACCGCACCTGTCCCGACTACGCGACCTGATCCTCCCCATGAAGCTGAACAAATGGACCACCCTGACCCTGCTCGTGGTCGGGGCACTGGGCGTCTCCACCCTGCTGGTGGTGGGGGCCGATCGCATGGGCAGCCCCGCCCCTGGCATGGCCCCGCACGCGGTGGTGCCGGGCGAACCCTGGCAGATCGAAGCGCTGCCCGGGGGCGGCGCCCGG
>Ga0255182_1001112_pt1 | contig 14953 bp, 10 predicted proteins | sample Atl_UVDOM_RepA_8_FD_188420 | JGI IMG/M metagenome (GOLD analysis project Ga0255182, IMG submission 188420) | Freshwater microbial communities from Altamaha River, Georgia, United States - Atl_UVDOM_RepA_8d | ecosystem: Environmental > Aquatic > Freshwater > River | place: USA: Georgia...
TGTGTTGCACCCTAAGATAATAATCTTCAAGGAACAAACAAAAATCCCCGACACTTTTGTATCGGGGATTTTTGTTTATTCCAGATGGGCTTTTTAGACAGCCTCCAACGGAAACATTCATATCATATCTATTATCAATCTAATATAAATGTTTAAAAATATAATTCATTCCTAACTTGACTGACCTAGGAGGAGTATAGTCTTACAGAAGTGTGCGTTTTTTTACTTAACTGCTTCCTGCAATTTCGCAATATCAAATTTGGACATTTGCATGAAAGCATAGGTCGCCTTAGGAGCAGTTTCAGGATTAGTCATAAGTTTGCCCAAAATACCCGGCACTACTTGCCAGGAAACCCCGTATTTGTCCTCAAGCCATCCACACTGTCCGGCTTGTCCCTCTTTGGTGAAGTAATTCCAATAATAATCTATCTCATCTTGCGTATCGACGGTAAGAACAAAAGAGATTTTTTCATTAAAATTGAGGTTTGGTGTGCAGTTATTCAAACACATGAAACGCTTTCCGATCATTTCAAAAACAACCGCCATTGGGTTTTCTGAAACTAACTTAAAATCGTTAAATACCTCTTGATAGTACTGCGCCATCCCTTTGGCATTTTGCCCCCATAAACAAATTGAGAATTGCGTAGCCATAATTTTATGATTAACTATAAAGAAATTCAAAGTAAATTAATATATTTTCTATTGGCTTATTTTATGGCCTGTAAATTGAGCCGTATTGAAAAAGTCAGCCATAATAAAAAATTTTTCTTTGTCTAATCATAGTAAATTGATTCAACTATTTTTCTCTAAATAATCAATTATGAAAGATTTACATGATTCGTAAGCTTTCCAAACTGATTTACACCAGATTTCAATGGCTTGATCTCGTTCTACTCCAGGCTCTTTTTTTATTACATCTTCAATGGCGAAGGTTCCTCTATTTTCAGGAAGTAAAAAAGGTATAAATTCCTTTTTTTGATTTGATAAACGAATATGTTCTAATTGTATTTCTCTGCCTGTGTAGCCCTTTTCAACAAACAAGTATAAACCTACCAGAGCGAAATAGATTGTAATTAATTTAGTTTTATCATTTGCATATTGAGCTGCAAATGCATCTGCAATATGCTGATGTATAAAATAAGGACTCTGATGAGCTAAAGTATAAAAAGCCAACTCATCGTATAAATTTTGTTCCTTCATTTCATTAATGAACTTATACAGCGTCCATCCATTCATTTCAAATATCAGAATAAATAAGCGTCAGATTGGTTCCAGATCACCCCAAATAAATGAGGATTTTTCTTTGTGGAAAACACCTCATTTATAAATAGCCGAAACCATTATGCTTTAAAGCCTCCTACTTCCCAACCTTTCCTGTAAGGCCGGCTAAGGTGCTTATTTGCTTCTTTCATATTGGTGAATTTCATTTTTTTATGGTTCCATTCCAGTAATTTTCCTGGTTCTTTAAGTGCTACGGTGCCTAGAATTATGGCTTCAGCCATTGGTCCTGATTGCTCGAAATGGCTTTCCGTTTTGGTCCTACCTAAGCACGCGTCGGCAAAATGATGATAATGGTCTCTTTCTTCCAGCTTTGGAGGCATTACTTTTTCAAATTTTGCCTGTGGTAACAATACGGGCATTTTGGTATGTGGAATCAACAAGGCGCCTTCTGTTCCGACCAGCATAGCAGATTCCGCAGGATAATCACTTAGCGAAAATAAGGCTCGAACATCTTCCGGCGGATAAAATTCCCCATCAAACCATTCTACCTGGAGGGTATCGGAAGCAGTCATCTCATTTCCTGGAAAAATCCAGGTAATATGATTGGATTGTGGCCAGGTATCTGCCATTCTTTCGGGTGATTGTTGCCATGACTCCTGTACACGTGCCTGTACAGACAAGGGTGCGATCAAACCCATTCCTTTCCAGACGGCATCGAAAATATGACAACCAATATCTCCTGACCAACCCGTACCAAAATCTTGCCATGCCCTCCATTTTGAAGGATGATAAATGGTTGGTGCGTAAGGTCTCATGGGTGCTGTTCCCACCCAAAGATCCCAGTTTAAGGTCGGGGGTGGATTTTCACCCATGGCAGGTCTTGGTCCTTTATATCTGTAGGCTTCGGTCGCGCCAGGCCTGTTACTGCATAGATAAACGTTTTTAATTTTACCAATATGCCCCTCTTTTATCCATTGTACACCAGTCCGGTCACCTAATCCCGAGGCATGTTGAGTGCCTAGCTGACTTACAATACCCGCTTTACTGGCAGCTTCCGTCAAAACACGAATTTCCGCCACATCATGACACATAGGTTTTTGACAATAAACATGTTTTCCCAAATTAATGGCCTCATAAGAAATGGCAAAATGATTATGATCGGGTACGCTCACATTAACTGAATCAAACGCATTAGCTTCCTGCTTGAATAGTTCCCGCCAGTCAGAATAAGTTTTTGCATTGGGAAGTGCCTCAGCCGCCCTTTTCAAATGTTTTTCGTCCACATCACAGATGGCAACGATTTCGACATCAGGATGAGATTTGAATTTATTCAAATCATGCCAGCCCATGCCACCCACCCCGATACAAACATGTCTGAGTTTACCAGCTGATGGAGAAACATTTCTTGCCTGACTGATTAATAGTGGAGCAACCACAGCCGCAGAAGCTGTTTTCAGGATAAATTCCCTTCTTGAAATATTATTTTTTCCGGAACCCATAGGTCGAATTTAGGTATTGAGTAAAAGTTTCTCCAAAATAATCAATATTTTTGAATAAATGAAGGATTCAAAAATATAAGAATTGACTTTGATAGCGAATTGGAATTCAAGGAGAAATAACATAGTCCTATAAAACCATTTTTAAAATGTTGCGAGAATAATAGGTAAATTTGAGGATCGTAAGAGGAAGCAAAAAATAAATAAGCCATTTCTTACAACCTATTTCCCCGAATATAACGCAAGACGTATAAGATACGACCTAATGATATCGGGACGGTTTACAATTGATTAATAAAAAACCAAAAAATGGACGATAACCTAAAGTATAACCCCAATATTCACCATCGTCGTTCAATCCGATTAAAAGAATATGATTATTCGCAAGCGGGTTTATTTTTTATAACTATTTGTTGCCAATATAAAGCATGTTTGTTTGGAGAAATTGATGTAGGAACTGGGTTCACCACTGCTCAAATGAAATTAAATAAATTCGGACAAATTGCATATAAAGAATGGGTAAAAACTACCGAAATACGCAACAATGTAGCATTGGGTGAATTTGTAGTAATGCCAAACCATTTTCACTGTATTATTCAAATTTTGGATAGGAGCGATTTACATTCGCCAATAAATTATTTAGACAATTTGACTGAAAATCACATAAACAATGCATCAAATCACCCAATAGGTGATTCATCCGATGACCATATTATTGATGTTTCAAAAAAAATGGGCAAAAACAGTTCGCCCCTGCGTGGACCATCAAATAATATTGGTGCCATTGTGCGGGGATATAAAGCAGCAGTAACCAAACAATTGAATAGTTTGAATATTGGATGTCAAGTTTGGCAACGCAATTATTACGAACACATTATTCGTGATAAACTATCCTATCAACAAATTTCGAATTATATCAAAAACAATCCTGAAAAATGGGAGAATGACACATTCTATAAATAATAAACAATATGGTTCTAAGTTTAAACACCAATATCCCGTAGGGGCGAATTGAATTCGCCCTTTTATTATACCGGAAAATTTACCAATTCACGGCACAAATCATTCACACATTTATTATAAAGGAAATTAACCCGATGACGGAAATCGGAATTCTACGATAGCATAACAGAAAATTTACACAATAATGAAAACGGGAATTCCACAAAAAAAGGGCGAATGCAATTCGCCCCTACGTTATCCATCAATTACATTTCACGGTGATATTTTAAAATTATAAATAAAATTAATTGTTTAAACACCAATATCCCGTAGGGGCGAATTGAATTCGCCCCAATTCAAACCATCAAATAATAATACTTTACACGATGATATATTTAATAAACAATCTTAAAAATATCCTTATATTCAACCTCCAAAAAGGGGAATGAGTAGTTCAAGGTATGATGTTATCATCGTGGGTGGAGGTCATAATGGTTTGATAGCCGCTACCTATCTGGCCAAAGCGGGAAAATCGGTTTTATTGCTGGAGGCCAATGCCTCGCTTGGCGGTGCAACAGCCAGTGTTCGTGCATTCCCGGATTTTGACGCGCGTTTATCCCGATATTCTTATCTGGTTTCGCTTTTACCTGACAAAATTGTTCAGGATCTTGGATTAAAGTTCAAAACCCTTCAAAGGGAAGTGATGAGTTATACGCCTCTTATTGAAAATGGGAATCCAAGCGGGCTAATGGTCGCCAGAACCTGGAATGAAGAAACAAAAAACGCCTTTGAATCGCTCTCCGATGGTAAGGATGATATGACTGCATGGCAAACTTTTTATGATGAAATAGCCCTTTTTGCGCAGAAAATAGCCCCTACTTTTCTTGAACCTCTTCCAACGAGGCAGGAATTAAAAAAGCATATTAATCTTGACTCTACTTGGCAGTACCTAATGGAAGAACCTATCGGAAAAGTAATTTCGGAGCGATTTAAAAATGATGTTATAAAAGGGGTCATTCTAACTGATGCGCTGATTGGAACCTTTGTTTCTGCCTTTTCCATGCAGGCAAATATTTGTTTTCTTTACCATTTGATTGGCAATGGTACCGGCGAATGGAAAGTTCCTGAGGGTGGTATGGGTGCTCTGGTCACTGAACTTCATAGGGTAGCTTTGGAAGCAGGGGTTGAAATACGATGCCTTGCTCCAGTAAAAAAAGTGGAAAGTGATAAGGACAAAGTTACTGTCACACTGGAAAATGAAGAAATGATTCATAGTGCCTATTTACTCTCCAATGCAGCTCCTCAGATACTGGCATCTTTAAGAGGAATTGAACCTCCAGCCAGTCTGGAAGGTTCACAAATGAAGATAAATATGTTGGTTAAAAGACTTCCTGAATTCAAATCGGGCGTTAATCCAAAAGCTGCTTTCGCAGGTACACTGCATATAAATGAATCTTTTTCCCAGTTGGAACTTGCCTATCGCGAGGCTAAAAATGGCCAGTTACCCTCTACCCTACCTCTTGAAATTTATTGTCATACCTTGACGGATCCTACCATTTTAAGTCCTTCACTACAACAGGAAGGATATCATACTATGACCCTTTTTGGTATTCACACACCTGCTTTTTTATTTGATGGAAACCATGACCAGCAAAGGAATGCAGCAAAAGATGCTGCCATTCAATCCTTGAATCAATATTTAAAAGATCCTATTGAATCTGTTTTAGCGGAAACGCCAGATGGTAAAAAATGTATTGAAGTAAAATCTCCATTGGATATTGAAGCAGAGATCGGTTTACCCCGTGGAAATATTTTTCATAAGGATTTGTCTTTTCCATTCAGGGAGGAAAATGAAAAGCCAGGCTGGGGTGTTGAAACCGATGACCCAAGAATTTTCATTTGTGGTGCAGGTGCAAAAAGGGGCGGCGGTGTCAGTGGCATTCCCGGACATAATGCCGCCATGGCTGTTTTAGAAAAAGGCTAAAAAGCTTTATCTTCTATAAATAAAGGCTATAGCCGGCTTCATTTTGGCTATTGAATCTAAATAGTTAGTCGGTATCTTTGTTTCCCAAACATATATTTTATCGATATTGGGCATCTGCAGTATGTGATTCAAAGCATCGGAACTGACCTTAGTCTCGTAAAGATTTATTTCCTTCAAGTGTTTTAATTTCCCCAAAGCGGTGATACCCTGATTAGAAATATCATTTTTACTTAGGTTCAATTTAAATAAATTTTCCAGCTGCCCCACTATGTTTAAATCTTCATCGCGTAAGCCACTGTTGGATAAATCAAGCCAAACCACTTGTTTTTTTATTTCCTGCAGAAACTTTAGTTCAGGTTTCCTTTTACCTGTATATTTTACTTCAAGCAAGGCACTTTGTCGATAAATCGGCTGAATTAGAAATCCATTTTTTGCTAAATGCTCGTATTTAGCAGGCTTGACATTCAAAGAAAGCAAGGGATTTTCATTCAATTTAAAAAAGGATTCAAAGATAGCTTTCCTTTTTGCATCTAACTGGAGCTGGGCCAATCGTTTCGTTTTCGGGGCTCCTATTTCCACCCAATAGGAAAGAATAGCCAACTGTTCTTTTGAAAGCGGTGCTTTACCGTTTGCGGGCATAAACTCCTTATGGCTTTTAGGCAGTTGCGTCCTCCTCACTAATTCCTTCTTGTCCCCAATTCCTTCATAACTTGTTAAATCTAAATCTCCTTTACGCTTACCTGGCTTATGGCAACTGTAACATTTTGCTTTAAAAATGGGTACAATCGCATCTTCAAATAATTCTACCTCATTTAATTGCGTAATTTCTTTCTTCTTTTTTGTAAAAAGATAATCCTCCCCGTGAGTGAGGGAAGCGCCCAGATGAATGGTTATGACAAATAAAATACCAATAAAAATAAGGATGAAATTTTTTTTAAATATCAAATAAGTGATAAGACCCATAGTCAGGAATATACCGGCATATTGATGGAAAAGTAGATTTGTCCCCTCTTGATTTTCACTTAGTAAAAGTCCTGATAACATTGAAAAAATAGCGGCTAAAGTTGCTAAGCGCCAGATTAAAGGCAATAGGATAAAATAGGGTGCCTCCGGATTTTTCCATTTAAGCAGGGTCAGAACCAGGGCAAGAAAAATAAACCCTATGGGAAGATGAACCCATAAAAGGTGCGATTTTCCAAGTAATTCCAACACTGCCATCTAATTTATTTTAAAAAATGAATCAAGCTAATATATCAGTTACAATATTTCCGTGCACATCTGTTAACCTAAAGTCCCTTCCACCAAAACCAAAGGTTAATTGCTTATGATCCATTCCAAGCAGATGCAACATTGTAGCATGAAGGTCATGGATAGTTACTGGATTTTCAACCACCCTATAGCCATATTCATCTGTTTTACCGAAAATGGTTCCGCCTTTGACCCCACCGCCTGCCATCCACATGCTAAAAGCGGAAGGATTGTGATCTCTGCCATCATTTCCCTGAGCAAAAGGAGTTCTACCGAATTCCCCTGTCCAAACCACCAGCGTTTCGTCCAGTAAACCTCTCACTTTTAAATCTTTAAGAAGACCTGCAATGGGTTGATCCACCGCATGGGCATTGAGTTCATGTCCCATTTTTAAATTTGCATGCTGATCCCAGCGATCGAGTCCACCAATGGAGGGACAGGTAAGCTCTATAAAACGAACGCCTCTTTCTACCAAACGTCTGGCTAATAAACATTGCGCCCCATAATTTCTGGTATTTGGATCTGGAGAATTCAAGCCATACAATTCTTTGGTGGCCGCCGATTCCGATGTAAATGCTGTCAGTTCAGGAACCGATGATTGCATCTTATAGGCGAGCTCATAATTTTTAATAGCCGCTTCAATGTCGTCCGCCTCCTGATCAGCCATTAAGAATTGATCTCTTTCATTTAGAAAAGATAATTTCTCTTCCTGAAGCCCTGAAATGGAATCCAAAGGATTAATATTAGCCATAGGCTGCGCTCCCGCTTTTAACAAAGAGGCTTGAAAAGTGGCAGGCAAAAAGCCATTTTTAAAATTATCCAGACCGCCCGGCGGAATCAATCCCCCGTCCAGGACCACATAACCTGGCAGATTCCTATTTTCACTTCCCAGCCCATAATTTATCCAGGCGCCCATACTTGGTCTACCTTGCAATCCACTACCGGTATGAAGAAAATAATTGGCATTGGTGTGTTCCGGGAAATTTGAAACCATAGACCTTACCACTGCCAGATCGTCCACACAGGTGGCAATATGTGGAAATAGGTCACTCACAGGGATACCAGATTGACCATATTGTTTAAAATTCCAGGGACTTTTCAATATTTTACCTACCTCACCGAACTGCGTATTATCTACCTTAAATTTACGAAACGGATCCTCCCCATTTTCTTTATCTAACCTTGGTTTAGGATCAAAAGAATCGACCTGAGAGACACCGCCATCCATATATAGGAAAATGATATGCTTTGCTTTGGGCAAAAAATGAGAGGGAATAGCCTGCAAAGCGCCATATCCACCGGCGGCATTCTTATCATTTCCCGAGGTTGTGCAGGAAGAGAGATAGGAGCCGAAAAGGCTGGATAAAGCGATGGAACCAAATCCGCATTTGCAAATTTGCAGCATTTCCCTTCTGGAAACAGGCCTGTAAAAAGGTGGATGGCTATGGGACATATCAAATGAGATAAATAAATTCTTTTAAATTAAAATGGGTGTGAATAAAATCTTTCCAAATCATGTCATCCTGAAGTGTTTTATCCTTTCCCTGATGTTTCTTTTTTAAAGATTCATAAAACGAGCGGGCACTTTTTATTTCTTCTTCGCTAGGATTCCTGGAAAAGGCCCGTTGGTAAATCCAATGAATTCGTGCTGTAAATCCTGAAATACCCTCCTCATTCATCTTTTTTACCATAACAGCCGCCTGATGATGAATAAAAGGATCATTCATTAAAATAAGTGCCTGTGCGGGAACATTGGTAACGGTTCGTTTTCCAAAAGTTGTAAAAGGAATGGGCCTGTCGAAAGCGGACATAAATGGATCCAGGAAATTTCTTCTCATTTCCACATATATACTGCGCCTTCCCTCCCCGTCGATAGGTCCTGATCTACCAGGCTTTCCTCTACCATTCATGAACGAAGTAATATGTACAGGAACAGATTTGCCAAATAAGGTCGAATCCAAATTACCTGATACAGCTAGGATGGCATCTCGCAGGGACTCCGCTTCCAATCTTCGAAGGGGATAAAAGGATAAATAATGATTTAACGGATCCTTTTTTACCGAAGATTCCTTCCCTTTCGTGGTTCTTTTGAATGTCTCGGAAAGTACTATTTGTCGAATCAACTTTTTCATAGAATAACCATCTTTCACAAAAGAAAGAGCCAGATAATCAAGTAATTCCGGATGAGTAGGTAATTTCCCCTGTAAGCCGAAATTATCAACGGTTTCGACGATTCCTTTTCCAAATAAATGATGCCAAACCCTGTTTACAAAAACACGGTAAGTCAATGGATTATCTTTATCGGTAATCGCTTCTGCCAGGGCTAAGCGACCACTTCCTGAAACATTCAGATTATATTTTCCTATTGGTAAAGCGGACAAAAAGGAACGGGGCACCCTTTCTTTTGATAACTCCTTATGATTTCCCCTGATGAAAACGGGGCTATTTTTGCCAAATCCTTCGGTGATACTGCTAATGAATTCGGTGGAATCGGGGAAGGAAGATTGATATTTCTCCTTTTTTTCCAGATGCACTTTTATTTTTTTGCTATCCAGAGATTTCTGTGAGTTCCATTTTGCTGAAATAAGCGGCGGTTCAAACCATTTATCATTGAAGGCAATGACATATTTTACCTCTATGAAAGCATTTTCCGGCATTTTAAATATATGATTTTCAAATATCCCCGGAAGTATCTCTACATAGGCCTTATGTCCTTTCCACTGGCTTACATCAAATAAGTATTTATCCATTTTTTCATTATCCACTTGTTTGGTCAAGCCCCCATAGATAGGATAACTTATCAATTGAAAATTGTCAATAATAACACGAATGGTCCCTTTATTTCCTGAAGCATAAACGCCAATATTATTTTTATCGATAATGAAATCCGGTGACCTCAATGCACCAAAAACACCCTTTGCCAATCTTTTACTGGATGCCTTTCCCTCTTCAAATCCAACCAGGTTTGCTTTTTTATTAAAAATGGGGTCTCCCAGCGTGGTTTCATCGGTGAAAGCAAGACCATCAGATTTCCAACGATTCAAATCTGAACCTGTGAAATTTCCAAGGACAGAATCGGTTTTGGAGATCACCTTATTTTTAGAAAATTGATCCATCCAGTTCAAAAGAACCAAATCCTTTAGCGAATCCTGCACCCCCTTTAAGGTCTCAAATTTCTTTTTGGTTTCATAAATATGAGGTGAAGCCGGAGAGAACCTGGTTCCTTCCATAACACCATAAAGGGCATAATAATCTTTAGTGGAAATGGGATCAAATTTATGATCATGGCATTTCGCGCAGGAAACCGTTAAACCCAGGAAGGTTTTTCCTGTAACATCTATCAGATTATCAATTCTGTCTGCCTCATCTTTTTTGATATCAACAGGACTATGTGTACCTTCCGGAAAGGCGAAAAATAAGGTTCCCAATTGGGATTCATTGATCTTTTCTTTTTTATTTATTCTTGGCTGCGTCAACAAATCACCGGCCAGATGTTCTTTAATGAGCTGATGATAGGGAACATCTGCATTAAAAGCGCGAATCAGGTAATCGCGATATCGCCATGCACCCGGAATAGTATAGTCGAACTCATGCCCTTTTGTTTCTGCAAAACGAACCAGATCCATCCAGTGTCGGGCCCATCGTTCCCCGAAATGAGGAGAATTCAGATATTTATCAACCATTTTAGGATAGGCATCTGAAGATGAGTCATTTAAAAAGGATTGTACTTCCGAAGGTGATGGCGGTAATCCTGTAAGCAGGAACGAGACTCTGCGAATAAGGCTGTTTTTTGATGCTTCCTCAGCAGGCCTAAGGCCTTGATTTTTCAACTCCTTGTTTATAAAATAATCAATGGGATTCTTACTTTTTCCGGAAATAGGTTGTTTCTCAGGTGCAATAAAAGCCCAGTGAGGTTTCCACGCCGCCCCTTGTTCAATCCACTTCGCTAACAGTTTTTTCTCCTTTTCAGTCAGTATCAATTTTGAATCAGGCGTTGGCATAATCATGTCCGGATCCTTATGATTTATCCTGAAAAGCACCATACTTTTTTCTGTATGTTTCAGGTCAATGGCTCTGTTTCCTGACTTCAGGAGAGCGGTTGCACCTTCATAGGTATCCAGTCTTAGATTCGCTTTCCGGCTACTGGCATCAGGACCATGACATAAATAACATTTTTGAACTAAAATAGGTCGGATATGATAATTAAAATCTACCGAAGCAGGCATCCTGTTTTCGATACTGCGGCATCCCCAATATACCAGTAAAGAACAGAATAAAAATCCCGATAAATAAGCATACCGAATCAACATAGCTGCCATAATTTACCATTAAAATAATACATTTTATTTTATCCATTCTTTTTATTATTATTGTTAAAAAGGAAAATGATAAAAACGGGCATTATTGGCATTGGGAGGATGGGGCGCATTCATCTGGAAAATGTATGCACTCAGTTTCCAGATGCAGAGGTACTTGCAGTCATGAATCCAGGCAAGGAGGGCAGGCAATATGCTGAAAAATGGGGTGTTCCAATAATCACTGATGATGCAGACCTGGTTATTAAAAATCCGGACATAGATGCTGTAATTATTTCCTCTTCTACGCCATCTCACGCCAATTATGCCATTGCTGCTGCAAAAGAGGGAAAAGCTATTTTTTGCGAAAAACCGTTGGATCTTCATCTGGGAAAAGTAAAAGAGGCATTAGACATCATCGAACAACATAGGGTTCCGTTTATGTTAGCATTTAATCAGCGTTTCGACCCTCATTTTAATGAAGTCAAAGAATTTATCAATTCAGGAAAATTAGGAGACCTGAACACTGTCCATATCATAAGCCGAGACCCCGCACCTCCTCCTTTACCTTATCTCCAATCTTCCGGTGGTTTGTTTTTAGATATGACCATCCATGATTTTGACATGGCACGTCATCTTATCGGATCAGAAGTGGTGGAAGTATTTGCGAAAGGATCCAGCAGAAATTATCCGGAAATTGGCCACATTGGAGACATAGATACCGGTTATGTATGGCTGACCTTTGAAAATGGAGTGACGGCAATGATAGAGAACTGTCGTGCTACCAATTATGGTTATGATCAGCGACTGGAAGTATTTGGTACAAAGGGAATGATAAAAACGGAGAATCCATTAAAAACAACCAACCAATATCTTGATGCTCAAGGTGTTCACCTTTCCCGCAATCAGGATTTTTTTATGGATAGATACACAAGCTCATACCTCCTGGAGTTAAAAGCATTTTTTCATGCACTGATACATCATCTACCTATGCCCGTCACCGGAATAGATGGATTAAAAGCTATGGAAATAGCTATTGCTGCAGAAAAATCCCGAATAGAAAACCGACCTGTCCGTTTAGGAACCCAATGATTACCGAAGTTTGTGAATAGTGCCCTGCAGGGATCCATTCAAGGTCTCCCCTTTCGTATTTCTTACTTTATAATCAATGGTAATAACATCAACTGGCTCGAGGTTTTCAATATGTAAAATCAACTTTTTACCTTCCACCTGAACCTTTGTAATTTTTAGTGTTTTTTGATTTAACCGATCTGAACCATATTTTTTACTTCTTAAAAGCTGCCAAGTGTGCACTTCAAAATTTGATAAATCACTGGCCGAAACAGGATCTAAGGCCGTATCAAAATCAAGGGAAATATATTTTTCATGGACATTCATCTTAGTAGGTACAGACAGTGCTTTCCCGGTAAACCGAATTCTGTAAAAGCCGCCACCTTTCATCATCTGATTGGTCCCCCAGGCAGACATACCACAAACATAAAGTTGACCATCCTGACTATTGAATCGTCCGCGCATAACCCCCGTCATGAGTTTGATACCAGGCAGATCGATGACGGCTCCTTGTTCCTGACCATTTAAAAATTCATGTAAGACCAGTTGTATTTTGCCAAATCCATAAGATAAACTTAACAGACCACCATTCAGGGCACCCCATTTCTCACTTTCTATCCAAACCATTTCCGAAGGAGAACGGTCATAATTCATATCCAACCAAATCATTGGCTGCTCCATTGCTGCTCTTGAAGAATCTTTGGGAGGATTAAATCCCCACATATTTCCATAAAAATTCCCTTGACCTTTCACCCAGTTTATCCTGTTCATAGGATTCCAGTAACCTTGCTGGTCAGTCACGATAAAGCTGCCGTCAGGATTAATACAAACACCATTCGCCGCTCTGAATCCAGTAGCAATAATATCTGTTTTAGAGCCATCCGCACTAACTTTCAACAAGGTACCATGCTGAGGAATAAGAGCTTCGCGAGCATGTCTGCCGCTTTTTGCGTAATAAAAATTCCCTTCTTTATCTGTCTGCAAGCCCATGGCAAATTCATGGAAATGATCTGTCACCTGATGGTCGTGATTAAAACTTTCGTAAAAATCCGTTTCCATATCCCCGTTGAGATCGCGAAGCAGCACTAATTGATCCCTACAGGTGACATAAATATTTTCCTTTACTATTTTAATCCCTAAAGGTTGAAACAATCCGGAACCAATCCGTTGCCAGATCAACTCCCCATCGGGATGAAGAAGACCATTTATAAGCCATACATCTCCGTCGGTAGTACAAGCCACTGCTTGATTTCCATCATTATAAAAATCCAGGCCGCTTAATTTCATGCGACAATTCCAGGGATTTTCAAATGGAGGCGTCAATTCATCCACTGCGAAAGCGCTATTTTCCTTTCCTTTAACCACCCAGGTTTTCAACTTTTCGGGAAAATGCGGTTGACCCTTCCCTGTGGTGTATTTTAATAAAGATTCTGGTTCCCTGATATTTATTGCGTCGATTGCTGAGGATTCATTACCAATGAGCAAGGAGATATTTACGGTCTTTTCAGGGGAAATTTTCACGTATATCCGTCCATTTTCCTTTTCCAGACTAGCTCCTTTCCCAATGATTTTCGCATTGGCCGGGACGTTTGCCACATACATTTTTAAGATAGATGTGGAGGCAGAAATATGTAAAGTTCTTAAAAAATGGGAAGAATCAACGTAGTCAAATTTCTCCAGAATATCTGATTTACCAACAGAATAAGAAATAATTACTTGATTTTCATAATGATACAGGCCCTTGTAATTTGCCCAATCCTTTGGCAAAGGACCGAAAGCTCTTCCATCCCTGGCTACAAAACGAGGGTCATCAAATTTTCCTGTTTCCGGATTAGCCCAACCGGGACTGACCGAGGTTTCCACCTGTAATTTCCCAATAGTACGAGGATAGGTTTCATGTTTATCATTGAGCAAAATGGCATCCCAATCTATAAATCCCTGACCAGTGTAGGCACCTGCCACTCTCAAAAGGTCATGATCAAAAACCATCCAGGCCTTCCCTTTTGAAACACCACCAGGTCCCTGGTCCAATCGCACGGCAATACCCTTGTATGCAAAATTATTTTTCGAATAATCCTCATCTTTATAAGGCGATGGTCCGGGAGAGTGAAATCGGGGAATGCCTGTCTTTTCGTCCACCAATTCATAAGTATTCATCAGAAAATTTCCATAATCCATGTCAGCCCAGGGTTGGTAGGGCTTTGAAACAGGACCTCTTGATTTACCTTTGGGAAGGGAAGCCAGATATTCGGATGTCACTTTCGGCAGGATAACAGCTTTATTTTTTGTTACAAATTCACTTTGTATAAAATGAATCACATCATATTTTTCCTGGGGGGAAAGCATCAACTGAGCGGGCATATTGCCGTACCCTTTGGTAATCGTCTGATACATGGCAAACGCATCGCTACCCATTTTAAAAGGATCAGACCAGAATTTCAAAGCGGAGGGAATTGAGCCTTCATTTTCTTCATTCCCATGGCAATTAATACAATTGGCATTATAAATTCTTTCCCCACGAACCAGTGCCTTAGCATCAAAATCTTGAATAAACCCGGCATGATCCAGATTTTTTTCCACGCCTGCGAGATCCTTTGAGGAAAGTTGATAGCCCTTTTTCTGTGTAGGTGCACAATTAGTGATGAGCAGGGCCATCAGGGAAAAAAAGATGATTTTTCGCATTTCCAATAATTAAG
>Ga0255182_1001115_pt1 | contig 14937 bp, 14 predicted proteins | sample Atl_UVDOM_RepA_8_FD_188420 | JGI IMG/M metagenome (GOLD analysis project Ga0255182, IMG submission 188420) | Freshwater microbial communities from Altamaha River, Georgia, United States - Atl_UVDOM_RepA_8d | ecosystem: Environmental > Aquatic > Freshwater > River | place: USA: Georgia...
GATCACTTTCAAAACGGAAATCGTGGCATCGTCAATTCAATCCCGGCCCGCGGGTCGATGGCGCTCCGCCTCTCACCAGGGGCTTGCGCACGCACCTGGCGCGATGGCAAGGGGCGCGATGGCAAGAACCATGACGACCGGGAAGCGGCCCGGCGAAGGCATGGCCAGCGAGCCATGCGATTCGGCGGAGGCGGTGAGCAGATGTGGAGAGTTCACAACGGCGTCGCCCTGGCATGCTTCGCCCGGCCGGCCGCCTCACAACCTCGTGTGAACGTATGTTACCCTCCCAGCGCCGCGAATGCCAACGGATGTTTTCCTCTCGGTCCGACGATTGCCAGGCTCCGGAAGTTTGGCGAGATTAAGCCCAGGTACCGGCAGCGCCCCAGCACGCCCCGACAGGCGTCGCACGGTGGGGCTTTGAGCGGCGTTGGCCACTGGAGGCAGGGCGATGAGCGACGACAAGCAGCAGTGGCAGGACGTCGCGCGGGAAGTCCTCCCGAGCTGGTTCATCGACCGCATTACGACCGATCCCGGCCGGTTCGCGCTGCTGCTCGACACGCGCCAGGTGCTCATCATCGACTCGATCCAGGGCGTGCGCCGCGGCTCGAGTGGCATGGTCTGGGTCGATGTCGAGCTGGTGGTGCCGTTCCGCAAGGACAGCTTTCCCTGGGGGCACTTTCCGGTGATCAAGTCCACGGGGCCAGATCGGGCGCGATGCTCGATCAACGCGGCACAGATCGTCGCGGTGGTGGAGGTCGATCCCTGGGACCTGCCGCCGCTCGACATGGCCTCCGACGAGGCCGGCAAGGGATGAAGGGGCCGCGGCCGGCCGCTCTCAGCTCAGGCATCGGTGCTGATGTTGCCGGCGGCGTCGTAGCGCACGCCGCCTGATCGCCAGACGCGATTTCCGGGCTCGACGGGAGCGCGGCCGAGCATCAGTTCCACGATGGAAAACCGGGCCAGCGCCCGCAGCCCGGCATACGCCACCGTGAGCCGCGGATTGATCTCGATCACCCGGTCGTCACGTGCGTCGGCCCCGAGCACGACGTCGACGCCCACGAAGCCTCGCAGCCCCCGGATCTGCGCGATCGCCGCGCGGCCGATGGCCAACGCTCGGGCTTCGAGGGCATCGTCGAGCGGCAGCCGCCCGCCCTCATACGCGAGCCGCATGGGACCGCCCGAGCCGCACGGGATCGAAGCGATGGTCTGGATGCCGGCCCGCAGCGGCACGACGCCGTCCCCCGTCACCACATATGCGGCGCTTGCCGTCAGGCCGGGCACCCGTTCCTGCGCGATCCAGTCGTCGCGCAGGGGAAGCCGACGGAGTTCGGCCAGGTGCCGGCAGAGGAAGGTGTCGACACAGCCGGCGCTCCGGCGGGGCTTGACGACGATCGCCTCGTGGGCGGCCAGCAGCCGGGGAGCCTCGCCGATCCCGGCGGCGGTGGCGGGCGTCGCCACACCGGAGGCCGCGAGCCGCGCGGACAACAGGAGCTTGTCCGCGACGGATCGACTCGCGTCGGACGAGCTCCCGAGGTTGCGGACTCCCGCGCGTTCCACGGCCAGCGCCGCTGCGGCGAGTGCGTCATCCGCCTCGGGTGCGATCACGAGCGCGGCATCGACCAGTGGCAGCGCCGCCGCGAGCGCGGCAGACGGCGTGTGGCCGGTCATGCGGTGCGCCTTCCCCGGCAGGTCGATCGCCAGCCCCGGGGCGTGTGTCACGGTCACCTCCGCGCCGGCCGCGAGCACGTCCGCGACCAGCGGCAGCAGCATCCCCTGCCCCGCGGCGAGCAGTTCCTCGTGCGCCGCGCGGCTGTCAGCGAAAACAAGGCCGTCGGCCCGCCGCCCCGCGCCGCGGCCGCCGCTCGTGAAGTGCTCGTGGATCAGGACGCGCATCGGCGAATCATTCGAAGGCCGTTGTGGAACAGCAACTTAAGTACGGCGTCAACGTCGACGCCGCCTGCCCAGTTTGACAGTTTTTCGGACTGCCGCTTAGAACGCCCCTCTCGACGGGCGGCGGTTGCCGCTCGCCGTCCTCGCATCTGCACCGTGACTCTCGACCCCGACTCCAGCGGAGGCCATCATGCGACCGATGTGTTTCAGAGGCGGATTTAAGTCTCGTTTCAGCGCGTTCATGGCAGCCTTTCTGACGGCCTCGTCCGCCGTGCTGCCGCTGGCTGCGGCGGCCCGCGAGCCGTCGATCATCGGTGGTGCAGTGCCGCGGGAGGGCGTCTCGCTCTCGGCCTCGGAGTCCGCGGCGATCGCCCGCACCAACGCGGCGCGGGCTCGCGCCGGCCTGCCGCCGTTGGCCGTCGATCCCCAGCTCATGCAGTCGGCCCGCAGCCACGCCCGCCGGATGGCTGGCAGCCGCAGCCTCACCCACGGCAGTGGCGTCACGGAGAACATCGGCATGGGGCAGTCCTCAGCCTCCGAGGTGGTGGACGATTGGATGGGGTCGAGCGGGCATCGGGCCAATATCCTGGGCAGCGGCCACACACGGGTCGGTGTCGCCGTGGCCCACGCCGCCGATGGCACGGCCTACTGGTGCCAACAGTTCAGGTGATGCCGCGGCGATCGCGGAGAAAGCGGTATCGCAGGCGGGAGACGTCGCTCGCAAGCCGCGAAACCGGCCCCGCCGTCGGCGCTGGGTGGGTCGTCTACATGCTCCGCTGTCGGGACGGGTCGCTCTACACCGGGATCACCAACGACATCGATCGGCGGCTCTCGGCGCATGCCTCCGGCACCGCCTCCAAATACACCCGCAGCCGTCTCCCCGTGACGCTCGTCTACCGCGAGCGGCAGGCCACGAAGTCGCTGGCACTCAGGCGGGAGGCGGCGATCAAGCGGCTGGATCGCCGTCGGAAGCAACTGCTCGTCACGCCTTCACGGGCATCGGCACAAGGCCGCTCCCGCGCGACCGACCGCGATCGCAGGCCGGCGAGGACGAAGGCCGGCGGCCGGTCAGTTGGGTGATTCCCGCCCCAGCCGTCCGAGCGCCGCATGCATCCGACTCTTGACGGTGCCGACCGGAATCCCCAGTTGCGCCGCGGCCTCGCGGTAGTGGAGCCCCTCACCCACGACGAGCGCCAGCACCCGCTGCATCGGGTCGGGCAGCCTGGAGACGGCGGCCCGCACCCAGGCGGTGCGTTCCTCCGCCTCGATGCCCGACTCGACCACGGACTCTCGGCCCGCGAGCATGTCGACGAGCGCGATCTGATCGCCCTGCTGTCCGTAGCGGTGATCGAGGCTCACCGCCCGATGCCTGCGATTGCGGCGCTGGGCGTCGATCGCCTGGTTCGTCGCGATGGCGTAGAGCCACGGCCGGAACCGGCGGCCGGGCGTGAAGCTTGCCCGCTTGAGATGCACCTGGAGGAAGGTCGCCTGCAGCACGTCCTCCGCCAGCTGCAAGTCGCCCAGGTAGCGGCGCAGGTAGGCGAGGAGGTCGTGGCGATGCCGCTGCACGAGGGCCTCGAAGGCGGCGCCGTCCTCGTGCCGCCGAGTCCGGCTCAAGAGCTGCTCGTCGCTCGGCGGCTGGGACGTCCGGGCGACGGATGCGGTTCGGGTCTTCATGATCGACACCTTGAAAAAAGGGGCTGCCAGCCGGGCGGCGCCGGACTTCCTCGAGAACGCAAGCACATGGCGTGCCGATCGCGACCGCGAACTCCCCGGCAGCCAGGCAGCCGGACGAAAACCTCCATGTTTCATGCTTTTTTGGGTGATCCCCGCCCCGCCGCAACCGCCCAAAGCGGCGCATTTCGCGGCGCCACCACCGCAGATTGCCGCACCGGCACAGACCGTACGCGAGGACCAAGGTTGTCCGCCTGCCCTGCCACACTCCCTCCCATCCGCACCGAAACCCTCCTCGCGAGGGAAGTCCGGATGCCCCCGAGGAGGCCGACATGCACCGCGACACCGCCCACGCCAACGCCTGCCTGCGGCTGGAAGCCGCACTGGCGACGCTCGATCACCATTCCCGCACGCTCATGGAACGCTATCTGCAGGGGGCGGCCCTGGCCGAGATCGCGGACGACCTGAGGGCACCGGAACCCGCCGTCGCCGGCAAGATCAGGCGGATCGTCGCCGCGGTGCGCAGCCAGATGCGGCGGTAGCCGGGCCTGCTTCGCGCCGGCCGGACGGGGTTTGCCTGGCACTCGACGGGATGTCGGGCGAATACTCTGATGCCGGGCCTCGTGCTTCGGCCCCCGCCTTCCCGGCCCGCTGCCTGAAAGCCTCCATGCCGGACAGCCCCTCCGCCGACGACCTGTTCGTGAGGCTCCTGACCGCCAACCACGACCAGCTCCGCCGGTACATCTTCACGCTTCTGCCCCACGAGCAGGACGCCCAAGATGTGATGCAGGAGACCTGCCTGGCCCTGGCACGGAAATTCACGGACTACGACCAGAGCCGTCCGTTCCTTCCCTGGGCCTGTGGATTCGCGTATCTGAAGGTCTTGCAGCATCGCGACCGCCATCCGCAGCGGGCCGTCCTGCTGCCGGCCGACGTGCTCGAGCTCGTGGCGAACGCCCGACACGAGGAGGAGCCGCTCCTCGCCGCCCGGCTGGCCGTGCTCGATCGCTGTCTGGAAAAGTTGCCCGCCGACGACCGCGACCTGATCCGCGCCAGGTACGTCGACCGCGTCACGCCCGACGAGATCGCCGTGCGGCTGCAGATCAGCCGTCGGTCGACGTTTCGGCAGTTGGAGAGGGTGCGGCGGCTGCTCCATGCCTGCATCGACCGCGGCGTGGCGGGCTGGGCGGCGTCGTGAGCGATCGCACTGGAGAGGATCATGGTATGAGCGATGAACGGCAAGCCGAGCCCGACGGCGATCGGGAGCTGCACGAACTGCTGACGGCCGTGTGCGACGACGCGCTCTCGGCGGATCAGGCCGCGAGACTGGCGAGCCGGTTGCGCGAGGAGCCGGCCGTGCGGCGCCTCTACGTGCGGTATCTCGACATGCATGCGCGGCTCCTGGGCCTGCCCGCCCTGCCTGCCGCCGCGCCGCGGGAGCCCGGCCAAGGCGCCGTGCTCCCGCCGCCGGCGCGACCGCATCGGGGCGTGCGGGCGGCGTTCCCGCTCGCCGGTGCCTCGATGGCCGCCCTGGGGCTGTTCCTCGGCCTGGCGCTGCTCTGGCGGCGGCCCGCGGACGACGGGGTGCCGCCCACCCCGGGCACGGCCGCCGTGCAGCCCGAGAGCGTCGTGGTGGCACCGCCGGCCACAGCGGGAGCCTACGTCGCCACCATTGCCTCGGCCGCCCCCGGCGCCCGGCTCGGCGACCGGCCCGTCGTCGTCGGCGGCCGGCTCCTGCCGGCTTCGTTCGCGGTGACCGCCGGCAGTCTCACGCTCCGGTTCGACGGGGGCGCGGAGATCTTCTTCGACACCGGCTCCCGCTTTCGCATCACGTCCCGTCGCAGCCTCGAGGTCGAGGAGGGGGCGTTCGTGTTCCAGGGCGACGCCACGTGCGAGCCCCTGGCGATCACGACCCCGCGGGCGACGCTCGTCGACGTGGGCACACGATATGCCGCCGTGATCCAGTCGGGGTCCGAGGAACTCCACGTGCTCGATGGAGCCGTCCGGAGGTCGACGGTCGGTCCGGAGGAGTTCGTGACCGCGGGCATCGGCCGCGCCTATGACGATCGCGCCCCGGGCGGACGGGAGATCCCGATCGACGCAGCGCTCGTGCAGCGAGGCGCCCGCGCCGAGGGAGCCATGCCGGTCGTGCAGCCTCCCGATGCCGCCGATGGTTTCGGCGATCCTGCCGAGTCGATCCACGGCCTCGGCGGCGGCTGGGGCTGGAGCGGGCCCTGGGTCGCACAGCGCGATCGGAGCCCATTCGCCGTCGCCGTTCCGGGACTCCGGCCAGATGGGTCGGGGGGAATCCTGCATCACGGCGGCGGCTCTCGGGCCGCGCACCGGCTCCTGGAGCGGCCGATCGACCTGGGCGCGGACGCCGTGCGGTATGTGCGGTATCTCGTCCGCCGCGAGGCGGACCTGCCGGGCGACGGCAACCTCGCGATGCTCGTGCTTCGCAAGCACGGCCTGACGGTCGAGGAGGAGCTTTCCCGGCAGTCATTCATCCAGTTGGCGGTCCGTCGCGACGACACCGTGGCGCTCAAGTGCTTCGGAGAGAGCATCCGTTCGTCGGCGGTCTTGCCGCCCGGTGCGACCATGGCCGTGGTGGCGAAGGTGGTGTCGGGCAGCGAGCAGCCGGATCAGATCTTTCTGCGGGTGATGCCGGCGGCGCGGCTGGAGGATCGCGAGCCCCAGGAGTGGGCCGCCGTGAGCGAGAGCGTCACGACCGATCTCGTCTTCGACCAGATCTCCGTCGAAGTGGTGAGCCGGGGAATGGTCTGGATCGACGACATCGCCGTCGGCCCGACCTGGTCGAGCATCGCGTTGCCACGCGAGGAATCGCAATGACCCAGGCCGCGGGCCGCATGGCGGTGCTCGCGGTGATCGTGATGATCGCCGCATGCGGACGAGCGGCCGACTCGCTCGAGTCGATCCGCGCGGCCACCATGCTGCCGTCCGAAGCCACCGCGAATGCGGGGCAGCCGATCGACGTCGAGGGGCTCGCCGGGCGAGTGCTCTGCGGCTATCAAGGCTGGTTCAATACCCCCGCCGACGGCGCCGGGCTCGGCTGGAGGCACTGGTCGAAGGACGCAAGGAGGCCCCCCGCCCCGGACAACCTCCACGTCGATCTCCTGCCCGATGTCAGCGAGCTTGCCCCGGAGGATCGTCATGCCTCCGGCCTCCGCGGAGCGGACGGGAGGCCGATCGAGCTGTTCAGCTCGCTCTCGGCGGCGACGGTCGACTGCCATTTCCGCTGGATGGAGGAATACGGCATCGACGGCGCGTTCGTGCAGCGTTTCGCGGCGCCTCTCACGAGCCCACCGCACCTCCGCAACTGCACGCTCGTGCTCGGCCACTGTCGTGATGCGGCGGTGCGCCGCGGCCGGGTCTTCGCGGTGATGTACGACATCACCGGTCTGCGGGCCGGCAAGGCGGCGACGCTGATCGAGGATTGGAGAGCCCTCCGCGAGCGGATGCGGATCACGGAGAGTCCTGCATACCTGCGGCTCGGTGGCCGACCGCTGGTGGCCGTCTGGGGCATCGGCTTCTCCGGCCGGGACTACACCCTCGCCGATTGCCGGGAGATCGTCGCGGCGCTCGAGGCAGACGGCTGCGCCGTCATGGCCGGCGTGCCGACGGGTTGGCGGACGCTCGACCGTGATGCCGCGGCCGACGCGGGGCTGCACGAACTGCTCGCCCGATGCGACGTGGTGAGCCCCTGGACCGTGGGCCGCTACAACGTGCCGGCGGATGTGATCCGGCATGCCGAGAGGGATTGGAAGCCGGACATGGAATGGTGCCGAGGCCGCGGCGTCGACTACCTGCCGGTGGTCTTTCCGGGGTTCAGTTGGCGGAACCTGCATGGCGGCCCACTCGACCAGATTCCGCGTCGGCGAGGAGAGTTTCTCTGGCGGCAGTTCGCCGAGGCCGGGCGCATGGGAGCGGCGGGCGTCTACGTCGCGATGTTCGACGAGTGCGACGAGGGCACGGCCATTTTCAAGTGCGTCGAGCCGCCCGCCGGTGATCTCTCCAAGCAGCTGATCGGCTACGAAGGGCTGCCGAGCGACCACTACCTCCGCCTGACGGGGGAGGCCCGGAAGCTGTTTCACGCCGGTCGTCCGTTTCCGGACGTGCCGCCTCCCTGACGGCGGGCGGCCGAGACGGCGGAGACCCCAAAAACGGAAATTTTGGCACTGCTGATCCGGAGCCCTGAATCTTTCCCGAAGAGCGCTTGCTCGGGCATGGACCGAGGCGGACATGCCCCCGCAGGCAGGGCCAGGAGGGGTGGAATCATGGCACACCACGACCAGCGCGGGCGGCTCCTGCACGGCGCCGTTTCGCTGTCACGGAGTTCGGATTGCGGTGACACGGCGACACGGCCGGGCTTCACGCTCGTCGAGCTGCTCGTGGTGATCGCAATCATCGGCACGCTCGTCGGCCTGCTCCTGCCGGCCGTCCAATCGGCCCGCGAGAGCGCCCGCCGCAGCGTCTGCGGCAACAACCTCAAGCAGCTCGGCCTGGGCATGCACAACTACTACGACGCCAACAAGGCCTACCCGCAGACGCTGAACTACCCCCCCGGGGCGACCGACAACCAGAAGGCCCTCGTGTGGTCGGTCAACTACGCGCGTCTGAGCCCCCACGCGCTGATTCTTCCATTCATCGAGCAGCAGACGACCTACGCGGTGATCAATCCTGCCCAGGGAGGCGCCTGGCACCACGACAACGCCCAGTTCGGGCGGGTCGCCATCACGACCTTCCTCTGTCCGTCCGCCGACCGCGCCAACGCGATCGCAAACAACCGGCCCGGCAATCACTACGGGTGGTCGACCGGCAGCAGTACGCACAGCCACTTTCAGGCGCCCGCGAGTCAAAACGGCATGTTCAATCCGGTCACTGTTCTGCGGGTGAAGGACATGACTGACGGGCTCTCGAAGACGGTGATGGCGGCCGAGTTGCTCGGGGGCGTGGGGGCGGGCGGCTCCAACGGCGTCTATCCCTACGACATGTTCAACGTCGGCAACTCGCCGGGTGGATCGGGCTGGCCGACGGCGGCCTTCCCGACGGCCACGCAACTCGAGACGCTCGGGTCCGCGATGGCGTCGGCGACGGCGACGAGCGGTGCGGGCGGCTGGTTCTGGAGCAGAGGTCTGCCGACGCAAACCCTGATCAACACGGTGGCGCCGCCCAACTGGCGATATGGCAACCTCGTGAACTCGATCGGCGGTTGGGTGACGGACTGCAGTTTCCGGGCGACGCCTCCCCGGAGCATGCACGGGGGCGGGGCGGGCATGGTGATGGGCGACGGCTCGGTCCGGTTCGCCAGCAACGACGTCGACCTGCTCACCTTCCAGCGGCTCGGCCATCGCAACGACGGGGAGCCGATCGGAGCCGATGGATGGTGAACCCGGACATGAAACAAGACCCCGTCGCCCCGTGTCGCCCTCATCGCGCGGGGCTGACCGCCTCCATCGGTCGCCTTTGCGCCGTCGCCCTTGCGGCGACATGGTGCGTTGCCGCCGGTTGCGGACAGGGTCAGGTGCCGAAACAGCGGGTGATTCCGATCCGACCGGCCGATCCGCTGGCGCAGGTGCGTTCGTATCTCGAGAGCTATGCCCAGGGCCAGCCGGTCGGGAGCGAACGGGAGCTCTTCCCGCAACTCGTGGACGAGGTGCGCAAAACCGATCCGAGCGTGGCCGGCAGCGTGGAGAGCGGTCTCGCCGAAATCGGGGCCAGTCCCGCGCAGGCCGCCCGCATCGCGAAAAGGCTGCTCGAGCGTCTCGAGCCGGCCCCGAAGCCCTGAGCCCGTCGGCGGCCGATTGGCGTTGCTGGATCGGGAAATCGCTGCCGACGCGGCCCGGCCTGGCCGTTCGCCGAGCGGACGTCGAAGTGGAACGCCCGGGAGCGACGTGCCGGGGCGGGCCAGGTAGACTGCATTCCCGGTATCCGGCCGCAGCATGGCCTGGCCGCGACCCGTAGCGGTCGGCCTGCGGCGGACTCGAGACTGGGGAGTCGGCATGCAACGAGCGTCTTTGTTGTTGATCATCGGCTGCTGGGCGGTGGCCGCGCCGGCGGCGGCCGCCGAGGCGCTCGACCAGTGGGGCCATTGGCGGGGGCCGCTGGGCAATGGCGTGGCCCCGCGGGCCGAGCCGCCGACGGCGTTCTCCGCCTCCGAGAACGTCCGCTGGAAGACCGCGATCCCGGGCCGCGGCTCGTCATCGCCGGTCGTGTGGGGCGATCGGGTGTTCGTGACGACGGCGGTGCCCACCGAGGGCGGGCCGGCGGGCGAACTCGACTTCAGGATCATCTGCGTCGACCGACGGTCGGGCGCGGTTGTCTGGTCGCGCTCGGCCATCCGGGCCGTGCCGCACGAAGGCACACACGAGACCAATGGCTACGCGTCCGCCTCCCCCTGCACCGATGGCACGCACGTCTATGCACACTTCGGCTCCCGTGGTCTTCACTGCTTCACGCTGGACGGCGTACCCGTCTGGGAGAAGCAGTTCGGCCTCATGCAGGCCCGCAACGGCTTCGGCGAGGGCAGTTCGCCGACGCTCGCGGATGCACTCGTGCTCGTGCCTTGGGATCACGAGGGGCCCTCGAAGCTCATTGCGCTCAACAAAGCGACGGGCCAGCCCGTCTGGGAGACGCCGCGAGCCGGTCCGACCTGCTGGGCCACGCCGCTCGTCGCCCGCGACGCCGCCGGCCGCCAGCAGGTCGTGATGAACGGCGAGAATCTCGCCGCGGGCTATGACCTGGAGACGGGAGGGGAACTCTGGCGGTGTGCCGGGCAGACGGTGCGGCCCTGTGCGTCGGCCGTGGCTGCCGACGGCGTCGCCTATGTCGGCAGCGGTTTTCGTGGGGCGTTCCTCGGGGCCTTCGACCTTGCCGGCCGCGGCGACCTGGCCACGAGCCCACACCTGCTCTGGACGATCAAGAAAGACACGCCCGACGTCGCGTCGCCGCTCCTCTCGGGCGACCGGCTCTACTTCTACAAGGAGAAGACCGGCCTGTTGACCTGCGTCGAGGCGAAGTCGGGGCGGATCCTCTTTCCCGCCACGAGAGTGCCGGGCGTGAGCAGGACCTACGCCTCACCGGTGGCCGCCGGGGGCCACGTGTACCTGACCGACCGCTCCGGCGCGATCACGGTGATCGCGGACGCGCCTGCCCTGAACGTCGTCGCCACGAACGATCTCGGCGAGGGCGTGGATGCCACGCCCGCACCGGTGGGACGGGATCTCCTCGTACGGGGCGAGCGGCACCTCTTCTGTCTGTCGCGTCCATAAGGCATCCCGCCGATACGCCGGCTGCTCGCTCGTCGAACTCCTCCTCGATGTCCATGAATGATCCGCACTTCACGGCCCTGCCCCTGATCGCCATCCTGCGCGGCGTGACGCCCGCCGAGATCGTGGCGGTGGGCACCGAGCTTCATGCCGCCGGCTTCCGGGTGATCGAAGTGCCTCTCAACTCGCCCGATGCGATCGAGAGCATCGGCAGGCTCACGGCCGCCCTCGGTGATGAGGTGCTGGTCGGCGCCGGCACCGTCCTCTCGACGCCTCAGGTGGCGGATGTCGCAGCCGCCGGCGGAAGGCTCGTGGTGTCGCCGAACATGGATCCCGCGGTGATCGGTGCCGCGAAGGCGGCGGGCATGGTGACCGGCCCCGGTGTGGCCACGCCGACCGAGGGCTTCGCCGCGCTCGCCGCGGGCGCCGACTTCCTCAAGCTCTTCCCCGCCGAGCAGATGCCGCCGGCGGTCGTGAAGGCCTGGCGTGCGGTCTTCCCGGCCGCGGTACGTCTCGTGCCGGTGGGCGGGATCGAGCCCGCTTCGATGGCGGCCTTCGTCGCGGCTGGCGCATCCGGATTCGGCCTGGGTTCGGCCCTCTACAAGCGCGGCATGACGGCGGCCGCCGTGCGGCAGGCCGCCGCCGCCTTCGTGGCCGCCTGGCGGGCCTGTCATTCCTGAAGGCTCCGCGGCGTCGCGGTCTCGCTTGCCCCTTCTTTTCAGGACTCGCGTCATGCGAATCACCAAGCTGACCACGTTCATCGTGCCCCCGCGGTGGTGCTTCCTGAAGGTGGAGACCGACGAGGGGCTCGTCGGCTGGGGCGAGCCGGTGGTCGAGGGGCGGGCACATACCGTCGCCGCGGCCGTCGATGAGCTGGCCGACTACGTCGTCGGCAAGGATCCGGCGCAGATCGAGGACATCTGGACCGTGCTCTACCGCGGCGGCTTCTACCGTGGCGGCGCGGTGCACATGAGCGCGATCGCGGGCGTCGATCAGGCCCTCTGGGACATCAAGGGCAAGGCCCTCGGCGTGCCGGTATACGAGCTGCTCGGCGGGCGGGTGCGGGATCGCATCCGCGTCTATTCCTGGATCGGCGGCGACCGGCCGGCGGAGACGGCGGCCCAGGCCAGGGAGCGGGCGGCTCGCGGCTTCACCGCCATCAAGATGAACGCCTGCGAGGAGCTGCAATACGTCGACACCTTCGACAAGGTCGACCGGGTGGTCGCCAACGTCGCGGCGATCCGCGAGGCGGTCGGGCCGCACTTCGGGATCGGCGTCGACTTCCACGGCCGCGTCCATCGGCCGATGGCGAAGGTGCTGGTCAAGGAACTCGAGCCCTACCGGCTGCTCTTCATCGAGGAGCCGGTCCTGAGCGAGCATGCGGAGGCGCTCGCCGAGATCGCCCGGCTCACGCACACGCCGATCGCGCTCGGCGAGCGGCTCTACTCCCGCTGGGACTTCAAGCGCATCCTCGAGCAGGGCCATGTCGACATCCTGCAGCCCGACCCCTCGCACTCTGGCGGCATCACGGAGACCAAGAAGATCGCCTCGATGGCCGAGGCCTACGACGTCGCCATCGCGCTCCACTGTCCGCTGGGGCCGATCGCGCTGGCAGTCAATCTCCAGCTCGATGCCAACTGCTACAACGCCTTCATCCAGGAGCAGAGCCTCGGCATCCATTACAACCAGGGCAACGATCTGCTCGACTACGTCCGCAATCCGGAAGTCTTCGACTACGCGGACGGCCACGTGCGGATCCCGCAGGGGCCGGGACTCGGCATCGAGGTCAACGAGGACTACGTCCGTGAGCGGGCGGCCGTCGGCCACCGCTGGCGCAACCCCGTCTGGCGTCACTCCGACGGCAGCTTCGCCGAGTGGTGAGCGCGGCCGACGGTCGCTGCCGGTGGGCTATCGCCCGGGCCCGCCGGCGCGTCGGCCTCGAGCGTGAAGAGGAGCGTGCCGAACCCGGGGTGGTCGCCGGTTTGGGCGCCGGCCTCGGGCCGGATCTTCCCGGCCGCCCGCCTCGTGAACGGAGCGGGCACGCCCCGCCGCCGCTCGTAGTGGCTCCAGACCTGTTCGTAGATCGGCCGTAGCTGGCCCCTGCCCTTGTCGGAGATCGATTCGTGCCGGTATTGACCGGTCACGTCGACCATGGGCTCGAAGGGCACGTCCTCGCCGAGGTTGTAGCGGGCGGTGTACTCGAAACCCTTCAAGAGCCGGTTCTCCTCGTCGCCGTAGAGATCGATCCCCTGCTGCCAGGCGATCTCGCAGGCTTCCGCGAGCAGCCCAAGCCCCAGCTGCGCATGCTGCTGGTCGCGGCCGCTTTCCTGACATTGGCCGGTGGGCGTGATGTAGCGAGTGAGACGGCCGTTGCCGCTGCCGGTGCGGAAGTGCTCGACCGCCCGGTCGAAGAGTTCGCGGTCGTCGAGAAAGACCCCCGCCGCCATGACTGCGACCAGGCAGGCGGCATCCCAGTTGCCATTGGCATACGTGGCGAAGTCACGGATCTGCGGCAGGATCACGCGCCGGATGCAGTCCTCGAATCGCGCGACGGCTGCAGCAGGCCAGCCGGCTCCGGTATGCCGCAGGAGTTCGGCGGCCGAGAGCAGCTTGAAGCTGTTGAGGGCGACGCGGAGCCGGGCGTCAGGGCCGTCAACCTGCTCGAGCGCACCGGCCCAGGCATCGAGGATCTCGATGGCCTTGCGGGCGTGTTGCTCGCGACCGGTCACGCACCACATGAGGGCGTTCTGGTAGGCGGCATCCGCGTCGAGAATCATCGCGGTGGATCGCCCCCGATCGTCGGGCGCGAAACGGGCGGCCGCGAGCGGCCCCCTGACCTTCCAGTCAGCCGATGAGGCCGGGTGCTGCCCGAGCTGCCTGAAACCCTCGATCCACGGGCTCGCGCCCGCCCCGACCTTCGCCCGTATCCGCTCGAAGTCGGCTGCGGAGTGCAGCAGGCCCGGGTGCGCGAACGGTCGCGTCTGAGACGGCGGCGGCTTCGGCAGGCTGCTCGCATTCTGGTGCACGAGAAACGTGCGGGCGACCGGCTCGGCCGACTGCATGAGCGGCTGGATGTTGCGGCCCCACTGCCAGGCTACGACGGTCACCGCCACCGGAAAGCGGCTGCGCGGCGGAAGCGGCTCGAGCACGATCGATTGGCCATCGTCGCCGATCACGGCCGGCCCCGAATGGACGTAATACCGCACACGAGCGGCGGCGCCGAGATTCGATGTCGCCCGCAGCGGAATCGGCGCCATCTCGCCGGCGACCTGGTCAGGAATCTCCGGAAACGCGATGGTCTGGGCGGGGCCGTCGTAGTTGCGAACCGGAATCCGCAGCAAAGCCTGCTGCACGGCCCGCTTGAAAGGGCCGTCGCCGGGATGCTCCGCCAACAGCCAGATCTCGCCCGACTTCTGCGGATGCCGGAGGCCCAGCCGGTCGAAGGCGAGGGCGAACGAGTCGGGGCCGCGGCGTTCGATCGGGCCGCAGATCGGCCGGATCACGACCGGCCCGCCGCCGCGGGCATGCTCGATCGCCGCGCCCGCCTTCTTGCCTGTCCACCGCTCGGGCCGGCCTGCGGGAACCGCAGCGAGAAAGTCGCCGCGGAGCGCGAACGTCAGCCCGTCGCCGGCGGGATCAGGGAGCCAGGCGAGCGTCACCTGCTGGTGTGTGGCGCGATCCTGCCCGACGACTTTTCCGTCCTGCAGATAGCCGACCAACTGCGGCTGTTTTCCGGCGTAGGCCGCCTGCAAGGCCTCGGTCGCCCGGGCATGCTCCTCGTCGAAGCACCAAAAGGCCTCCTCCCGCCGGCCCTCATACGCGACGACCGTCGCCGCCGGGTGCCGCGGGGCCCGGTTCATCCGCCACCGATCGACGAGCCAGCCCTCCCGGGTGGCGTCGATGGGGAAAAGCTTCGGAAGAGTGCCCGACGGTTGATCATCGCGAGGCAGCCGGCGGCGGGCCGCGCGGGCGATCGTGTCGGCCATGAACCGCACGAGCGAGTCGTGGATGTCGAAGTGCCCGCCGCCGGCATCGGCGAGCATCGAGAACGGGACCGCCGGGAAATCCCTGCGGAAATCGCGGCACT
>Ga0255182_1001116_pt1 | contig 14933 bp, 12 predicted proteins | sample Atl_UVDOM_RepA_8_FD_188420 | JGI IMG/M metagenome (GOLD analysis project Ga0255182, IMG submission 188420) | Freshwater microbial communities from Altamaha River, Georgia, United States - Atl_UVDOM_RepA_8d | ecosystem: Environmental > Aquatic > Freshwater > River | place: USA: Georgia...
CCGGCTCCGCCGGCTGGCGAGGAGCACGGCATCCATGCCGTGCGGTCAACTCACAATGTCAACCAGTCAACTGTCTCCGGGCCTCGGACGGGCGGATGCCCGTCCTCATTCAGCCGCTTGGCCGGCTCCGCCGGCTGGCGAGGAGCACGGCATCCATGCCGTGCGGTCAACTCACAATGTCAACCAGTCAACTGTCTCCGGGCCTCGGACGGGCGGATGCCCGTCCTCATTCAGCCGCTTGGCCGGCTTTCCCACGCCTCCGGACGTCTTGGAGTTCACCATGTGCCCACTTCTGCGAAACTTGTCGTTCGTCCTCGCGATCGCGTTCCTGTCGGCCTCCGGCGCTCACTGCCGCGAGCACGACGGCCGAAGTTGCACCGGCCCCGCCGCATGCGGTTCGTGCGAACCCGCCTGCAAGGCCGCGTGGGACGATGTGAAAACAAAGAAGCCGGCGTATTCAATGCAGTGCGAATATGCCTGCGCCCGCGGCTATGACTGCTGGTGCGTTGATGGGCCCGAGTGTCGGTGCAGTCCGCCGAACGGCAAAGTATTGGTCAAGAAGCGGCTTTACAAGACGGAAGGGGAGGAGAAGGTCGAGAAGGTGCCGAAGTACGAGGTGGCGATGCAGCCCGCGCAGCCCTGCGACTGCGCCCGCTGCCGGGGAGTATGCTTCTGGAACCCCTTCGCGGTGCTGCGCTACCTGCTGCACCATTGAACCACCGATGGGCGCCCCCGTTCGAAATTCTCCGGCCCGTATGTCCCAGGCACCATCATCGGCGGGCCGTTCCGGTGTCACGATCGGGATCGTCTTCGCCCTGCCGATCGAGGCGGACGCCTTCACTCGCTCGGCCCGAGAGGTCGTGTCGATCGAGGCCGCGGGCCTGACGTTCCACCAGGGTGATGTCGCCGGCCGATCGGTTGCCTGGTGCGTCGGCGGCGCGGGAGCGTCGGCAGCGACGAGAGCGACCCGGCTCCTGATCGCCGGACATCGGCCCCGGCTCATCATGTCGGCCGGATTCGCCGGAGCGCTCGCCCCGGAACTGGTCCGCGGTGCGGTCATCGAACCCGTCCGGGCGGTGCGGGACACCGCTGGCCCGCCGCTCGCTCTCGGCATCCAGCCCGCTCCGATGCCGCCGCCCCAGCCGTCCTCCGCGGCCGCGGTGACCGGTGCCACCATCGTCAGCGTCGGCGACGTGGTCGCCTCGTCGGCCGCCAAGCAGTTGCTCGCCGCCGCCACGGGCGCGAGCCTCGTGGACATGGAGACCTACGCGGTCGCCGAGGTGGCCCATGCAGCCCGGATTCCCTGCGCCGCGGTGCGGGTCGTCTCCGACACAGCCGGCCAGGAACTTCCCCGCGAGGTGACGGCGCTGGCGCGACCGCAGTCGGGGATGCGCCGCCTCGGTGCGGCCCTCGGCGCCATCGGCCGGCGGCCCGGGGCCGCCCTCGACCTCTGGCACCTGTGGGAAAACGCGGTCGTCGACGGCCGTACGCTCGGCCATGCTGTCGAAGATCTCTGTCGCCGCCACCCCGCCGACGCCTAGCCGCCGTGGGGGTCGCTCGGGCCGACGAGCAGCCTGACCAGAAGGTTTCTCGGCAGGTCGGCCGTCAGCGGCGGGACGTCGACGCCGAGGCTGCGGCCCACGGCGAGGGCCGCCAGCCGGCCGCTGCGGACGGCGCCCTCCATCGTCGATGGCCAACCGGTCGCCGTCCAATCGCCCGCGAGAAACAGGCCTGGCACCGCCGTCTCGGCCGGCGGGCGGACGGCGTCGACGCCCGGGCGCACCGACAGCACCGCCGTGGGATCGGTCACAACCCGCGCATCGACGACGGTCGCCCGGCGGGCGGCCGGAAAGACCTCTCGCAGTTCGGAAACCACCGTCGAGACGAGTCGCTCGCGATCATCCGCGATGCCCCGCGACGCGCTGATCACGACCTGGCAGTAGCCGGGAGGCCGGCCTTCGACCGCCGCGGGACGAAAGACCCACTGCGATACGCGCCCGACCAGCACCGCATGATCCAGGTCGATGCAATCGCGATCGAACCAAAGGTGCACGGCGGTGATCGGAGATCCCGCCAACCGCTCGTCGGCGGCCGGCACCACGTCGGGCACGACCCGCGCCGCCTGCCGCCAGGGCACCGCGACAATCACGGCATCCGCCGCCAGGTGCTCATCGCCGAACCGGACCCCGACAGCCCGTCCGCCCGGGCCGCGGGCGATGGCCGTGACCCCACGGCCCGCCAAGACACCGACGCCCCGCCTCTCGAGCCAGCCCGCCAGCCGCACGCCGAAGAGGTTTCCCAGCGGCTCCACCGGCACGAGCAGATCCGTCGCCGCATGGTGGGCCAGGAACGCATCGACCACCACTTTCCGTGACGCCGCGACACTGACAAGGTCGATCGACTCACCCAGCGCGCTTTCGAGCACCGGCTGCCAAAAAAGCCGGATCACGCTTTCCGGCTGGCCGACTCCCGTCAGCCATGCCCGGGCCGTCGCCGGCTGCCGCCCCCGGTCGGCATCCCTGTGACGAGCCAGCCGGAGCATGCCGATGGCGAGGGCGAGTTTCTCGCGCCAGGAGAAGTGCCGCATCGCCCCCAAGAGCGGCAGCAGGTGGAGGGGCGCCGGCAAGTGGCGCGAGGGCGTGCACGCCGCCCGCGCGCCATCCGGGCCGATAAACCAGAGCGTTCGATCGAGCCGCAGGGCAGGGGAGATGCCGGTTTGCCGACAGAGGTCGAGGAAGTTCGTGCAACATCCCATCGCCACATGCTGACACGCGTCGACGAGGCCCCCGGCGACCGGATCCTCGAACGAGGCGGCGCGGCCACCGGCGCGGCGTCGGGCCTCGAGGAGCGTGATCCGCATGTCGTCTCGGGCGAGAGCGGCGGCGGCGGCGAGCCCGGCCAGCCCCCCTCCCACGACGACTACGTGCGGCCGGTCCACGGCAGGGGATCCTCCCACCCCGATGGTCGCGTCGGTCATGCGTTCGCCCCCCGGGGCGGCCGGGGACCGAGCACGATCGTCGCGATCGCGGCCCGCGCCAACAGCGGCCGGGAGGCCCGGATGCGGCGCGCAAACACGTCGGCGCCGGCCCGCCGCACCGTGTCGAAGAGCGCCCGATACACGCCGTACATCGCGCGGAAGACCAGACGGCCGTCGGTCGACAGATGACGGTCGAGGCCTGCCGCCGCCCGAAAACAGGCGGCCGCCCGCGTCACCGTCTTGGCGGCGACGCCCGCCGCCGCCGGGCCGATCCGTCCCTGAACCAGGTCCTCGACGGCGAACCCCTGCTCGAAATCCTCCGCGGGGAGATAGATGCGGCCGAGGCCACGGTCCTCCGCCACGTCACGCAGAATGTTCGTGAGCTGAAAGGCGACGCCGCAGGCATGCGCCGCGGCGTCCACCTGCGGCCCGGGCCTGTGACCCCAGACATGGATCGCTGCCAGCCCGACGGCGCTGGCAACCCGGCGACAGTATTCCTCGAGTTCGACGAAGGTCGCATACCGAGAGCGGTCGAGGTCCATCCGCACGCCGGCGAGGATCTCATACAGCGGCTCAGGCGGCACGCCGAAACGGCGGCTTGTATCGACGAGCGCCCGGATCACGGGGTCGTCGACGCGGCCGCCGGCCAAGCCCGCCGTGAGGGCCGCCTCGAGCGCGTCGACGGCGACTCGGGCCTGCCGCGCATCGGCGGCGTCGTCGACGAGGTCGTCGGCGCGGCGGCAGAAGGCGTAGATGGCGGTCGTCCCTCGCCGCTTCGACTCGGGCAGCAGCCGGATCGGGAGGGCGAAGCTCGACCGGGACTGCGCGAGCACCTCGGCGCAGACCGCATGATCCGCGGCGAGCGTGCTCACGGCAGGCCTCCGCGCCCGCGTCTCGGGACACCCATGAGCCCCCACCACGCCCGTGCCGCGAGGGCCAGTTTGTGCAGGCGACCGACGGTGGGCCGCCGAGAGAGCGTGTCGAACCCCGCCCTCTCGATTGCATCGGCCACCGCACGGCCACCGGCCAAGAACATGCCGATGGCCGGCCGCAATACGGCCGGGGCGGCCACGGCGAGCGGGGCGCCGACATCAAACCGCTCTCGCGCCCAGCCGACCGCGTCGCGGACGAGGTGCCGCAGCGCGTCCGGCGCGCCGCCCTGGTCGAGCATATCGACCGTGACGCCGTGCCGCGCCATGTCGGCACCGGGCAGATAGACGCGGCCTGCCCGCCGGTCGCGGCGGATGTCCTGCCAGAAGTTCACGAGTTGCAGCCCCGTGCAGATGGCGTCGGACATGCTCACGAGTTCCGCGTCGCGACAGCCCTCGAGCGCCAGTACGATCCGTCCGACCGGATCGGCGGACCGCCGGCAATAGGCCGCGAGCGACGCCCGATCCGCATACCGCACGAGCGTGCCGGCCGCATCGAACGCGGCATCCTCGTCGAAAGCATCGAGAAGGGCCGCGAACGGCTCGATCGTCAGCCCGGTGCGCCGGGCCGTCTCGGCCAGCGCCACATAGATCGGATGCCCGGGCCTGCCCGCAAAGCATTCCTCGAGCCCCCGCCGCCAGTCGGCCAGCCCGACGATCGCCCGCGACCGATCATGCCCCTCGTCGGCCAGATCGTCGCTCCAGCGGGCGAATGCGTAGACATTCGCCAGATGCTGTCGCAGGCGGTCCGGCACCAGGCGGGTGGCGACCGTGAAGTTCTCGTAATGGCGTCGGGCCACGTGCCGGCAGTAGGCCTGCGCCGCAGCGAGGTCGGCCCCCGGCGGCGGAGGGACCAGATCCCACGCCGCCGCGTCACGGCACAGGGGCTGCGACGCGTCGGGCACGGCGGCGGTGGAACGGATGACCATGACGATCGTGAAGGGCCGACGCCTCTCCCCCGCCGTGCGGCTGCAACCCTGGCCGATGAACGGAGGACTCGGCTACGATGTCGGCGAAGCGGCAGGCCGCCGGAATCCCCCGATCATAGCCGGTGACGACGGGATCTGCGATCTGACGTGGCCCCTCACGCTCTGCACGCATCAGGATGAGGCAACCGATGAAACTCCTCCTCGCCAGCCCGCGCGGTTTCTGTGCGGGCGTGAACATGGCGATCGAAACGCTCGAGACGGCGATCCGGCTCTACGGCACGCCGATCTACGTCTTCCACGAAATCGTCCACAACAAGCACGTGGTCGACCGCTTCGTTCGGGAGGGCGCCGTCTTTGTCGATGCCGTCGAGGAGGTTCCGGAGGGGGGGGTGCTGCTCTTTTCGGCCCACGGCGTCGCGCCCGACGTGCGGCGGGTCGCCGCCGAGAGGAAACTCCGCGCGATCGACGCGACCTGCCCACTCGTCACCAAGGTACACCTCGAGGCGATCAAATATGCGAAGGCAGGCTACAGGATCTTGCTCATCGGCCACGAGGGGCACGACGAGGTGATCGGCACGATGGGTCAGGCGCCCGCCTCATTCACGCTCGTCGAGACGGCCGAGGAGGTGGATCGGCTCCCCTACGGCCCACAAGACAAGCTCGCCTATCTCACGCAGACGACGCTCTCCGTGGACGATGCCTCGCGGATCATCAACCGCCTCAAGGAGCGATTCCCACAGATCGTCGGGCCGCCGAAGGACGACATCTGCTACGCCACGCAGAATCGGCAGGAGGCCGTCCGCATGCTCGCTGACGGCGCCGACCATGTGCTGGTGCTCGGCAGTCAGAACAGCTCCAACAGCCAGCGCCTGGCGGAACTGGCCCGCGAGCGGGGGATCCCGGCGCACCTGATCGACGGCGCGAACGAGATCGACCCGGCCTGGTTCACCGGCAGCGAGACCGTGGTGATCACAGCGGGTGCGAGCGCTCCGGAGAGCGTCGTCCAGGATTGCGTGGCGCTGCTGAAGGCACGCTACGACGCGGTGGTGGAAGAGCGGACGATCCGCGAGGAGGACGTCTACTTTCCGCTGCCGAAGGAGCTCCGCGCCGCCGTGGCGAGGCCATAGGATCCACGGTCGCACGTGCTTGGACGTGTCGCATCCGGGCTGCCTGGGCGCCGGTGAGGCGCGGCCCCTCACCTCCCGGAAGGAGAACACGACGTGACCTGAGCACAGCGTCAGGACCGAGGGGCGGGCATCCGCCCGCCCGGGCGCAGGATGCAGGGCAACCCCGGCAACGCCGCCACCAACGCAAGACTGCGTCGCATGGTTGCGACGCGCGAGTACCGGCGAGCGGACGCTCGCCAAGAAGGCTCACCGAGGGGCGGGCATCCGCCCGCCCGGGCGCAGGATGCAGGGCAACCCCGGCAACGCCGCCACCAACGCAAGACTGCGTCGCATGGTTGCGACGCGCGAGCACCGGCGAGCGGACGCTCGCCAAGAAGGCTCACCGAGGGGCGGGCATCCGCCCGCCCGGGCGCAGGATGCAGGACAACCCCGGCAACGCCGCCACCAACGCAAGACTGCGTCGCATGGATGCGACGCACGAGCACCGGCGAGCGGACGCTCGCCAAGAAAAAAATCGCACGATGCGATGTTTTTTCGTGCAGTCAGTGCTGCAGCTTCTTGTAGCGGAAGCGGTGGGGCTCGTCCGCGCCGATGCCCAGCCGCTCGCGGCGGCTCCGCTCGTAGACCTCGAAGTTGCCCTCGCAGACGTGCACGTAGCCGTCTCCCTCGAAGGCGATGATGTGGGTCGCCAAGCGGTCGAGGAACCAGCGATCGTGCGTGATCACCACCACCGAGCCGGCGAAGTTCGCGATGCCTTCCTCCAGCGAACGCAGCGTGTCGACGTCGAGATCGTTCGTCGGCTCGTCGAGCAGGAGCAGGTTCGCTCCACCGCGGAGGAGCTTGGCGAGGTGCACACGGTTCCGCTCGCCGCCGGAGAGGGTGCCGACCTTCTTCTGCTGGTCGGGCCCCATGAAGTTGAACTTCGCCACGTAGCTGCGGGCGTTGACGGTCCGCTTGCCGAGCTCGATCGTGTCATGCCCCCCGGAGATCTCCTCGAACACCGTCTTCGCCGGATCGAGGGCGTCACGACTCTGATCGACGTAGCCGATATCGACGGTCGCCCCCCGCCTGATCTCGCCCGTATCGGGCTTTTCGAGGCCCACGAGCATGCGGAAGAGCGTGGTCTTGCCGGCTCCGTTGGGGCCGATGATGCCGACGATGCCGCCCGGCGGGAGCCGGAACGACAGGTTTTCGAAGAGCACCTTGTCGCCGAAGGCCTTTGAGATCTTTTCGGCCTCGATCACCAGGTCCCCGAGAGGCCGGCTCGCGGGGATGAAGATTTCGACCTCGGAGTCGCGGACGGCGGCCTGCTCCGCGGCCAGCTTCTCGTAGGCGGCGACGCGGGCCTTGCTCTTGGCCTGCCTGGCCTTCGGCGACATGCGGATCCACTCGAGCTCCTTGTCGAGCGTCTTCTGACGGGCCGAGGCCTGCTTCTCCTCGAGCTCGAGCCGCGCCTTCTTCTGCTCGAGCCACGACGAGTAGTTGCCTTCAAAGGGGATGCCGCGACCGTGGTCGACTTCCAGAATCCACTTGGCCACGTTGTCGAGGAAGTAGCGGTCGTGCGTCACGGCCACGACCGTGCCGGTGTACTCGGCCAGGTGCCGCTCGAGCCAGTCGACGCTCTCGGCGTCGAGGTGATTGGTCGGCTCGTCCAGGAGCAGGAGGTCGGGCTTTTCGAGGAGCAGCTTGCAGAGAGCGACACGGCGCCGCTCGCCACCGGACAGGGTCGTGACGCCCCAGTCGCCCGGCGGCAGGTTCATCGCGTCCATGGCGATCTCCACCTGCCGGTCGAGATCCCAGAGGTTCTTGGCGTCGATCTCGTCCTGCACCGTCGCCTGCTCGGCGAGCAGCTTCTCCATCTCCTCGGGCCCGAGCGGCTCGCCGAGCCGCTCGTTGATCTCCTCGAACCGCCGCAGCACGGCGCGGGAATGGCCCACCGCGTCCATCACATTCTCGAAGACGGTCTTCTGCGGATCGAGCTTCGGCTCCTGCTCGAGATACCCGACGGTGTAGCCGTCGGCGAGCCGGGCCTCGCCGTCGAACTCCTTGTCGATGCCCGCCATGATCTTCATGAGCGTGCTCTTGCCGGCGCCGTTGCGGCCGAGGAGGCCGATCTTCGCACCCGGGTAGAACGCGAGATTGATGTTCTTGAGCAGCTCGCGCTGGCCGAACTTCTTGTTGAGATCCGAGATCTGGAAGATGAAGGCGGGACCCATCGGCGGCGGTGCTCTCCGAAAACGGCGGGATGGCGGACAAACCACCAGTCTACCCGAGCGGGCCGCGCGTCCACGAGCCCGGCATCGGAAGGGCGGGCCGGTCCCGGTGCCGTGAAGTGTCCGACGAGCCGCCGCCGCACCGCCGCCACTCGTTGCAGCCCGCAGGGCGATGCACTACGATTCGGAGCGTTTTCACCGCCTTCCGCCGTGCAGGAGCCCGCCCACCATGCCTGACTACGCGCAGCCAGACGTGCTCGTTTCCACCGCCTGGGTCGCCGACCACCTCGCCGATCCGAAGGTACGGATCGTCGAGTCCGACGAGGATCGCGCGCTCTACACCATGGGCCATATCCCGGGGGCCGTGGAGATCGACTGGCAGGTCGACCTGCAGCATCAGGTGGTCCGCGACTACATCGACAAGGCCGCCTTCGAGAAGCTCTGTAGCGAGCGGGGCATCGCCAACGACACGACCGTGGTCTTCTACGGCGACAAGAGCAACTGGTGGGCCTGCTACGCGTTCTGGGTGTTCAAGCTCTACGGCCACCAGGACTGCCGCATCATGAACGGCGGCCGGAAACGCTGGGAACTGGACGGCCGGGCCTGGTCGACCGACCGGGCGACCTATCCGGCCACCCGCTACGCGGCCCAGGATCAGGACGCCGCGATTCGCGCCCTGCGGGACGAGGTGCTCAAGCACCAGCGGGCCGGCAAGCAGCTGCTCGACGTGCGGTCGCCGGAGGAGTATCGCGGCGAGCGGATGCACATGCCCGACTATCCGAACGAGGGCGCGGTGCGGGGCGGCCACGTGCCGGGCGCCGTCAACGTGCCTTGGCCGATGAACTGCAACGACGACGGCACCTTCAAGACGGCGAAGGAGCTCGAGAAGCTCTATGTGCGCGAGTTGAAGATGAAGCGACGCTCCCCCACGATCGCCTACTGTCGGATCGGGGAGCGGTCGAGCCTGACCTGGTTCGTTCTCAAGTACCTGCTGGGCTTTGGGAACGTCAAAAATTACGACGGTTCATGGCTCGAATGGGGCAACTCCGTCGGTGTGCCGATCGTCAAGGGAGCGGCTCCCGGCGGCGCCGTGGCGGAAGCACCGACCGCCGCACAGGTCTCCTGATGTCGTGATGCGCAGGCATCCGGAAGCACCACGCGCCCCGCACGATCCATCCGCATGAACGGCGTCACCGAGCGACTCGATCGGATCATCGGCGAGTTCGCCGATCTGGACGGTCGCGAGAAGCTCGAACTGCTCCTCGACTTCGCCGCCGGCCTGCCGCCGCTGCCCCCCGAGTACGCGGCCCGCAAGCAGGCGGAGGATCGGCGGGTCCACGAGTGCCAGACGCCGGTCTTCCTCTGGCCAGAGGTGGAGCAGGGCACCGCCCGGCTGCGGGCCGAGGTGGCCCCCGAGGCGCCGACCGTCAAGGGATTCGTGGCGATCCTCGCCGACGCGATCGATGGCCGGCCGGTGGCGGAAGCCGTGACGATCCCCGAGGACATGCTCGAGCGGATGGGGTTGGCCGACGTGCTCGGCATCCTCAGGTCGCGAGGCCTGCGGGCCATCCTGGCCCGCGTCAAGCGCGAGCTCGCGGCACAGTCGGGCTCCTGATTCGAAGACGAGGAAAGGGCGGACGAGCGTGGCGGCGACAACGCAGGGAATGAAGGTCGTGGCGGGCATCGATCTCGGGGGCACCGCGATCAACTACACGTTCCTCGACCAGAGCGGCCAGTTCCTCATCCAGGGGCTCTTCGAGCATCCGGCCCGCAGCGTCGAGGGGCCGGACATCTGCCTCGGCCAGATCGTCGACGGCCTCGCGTTGGCGGCCGAACAGGCCGGTATCCGGCCGACGGACGTCGTCGCGGTCGGGCTCGACACGCCGGGGCCGGCCAGCGCCACCGGCGTGTTGAGCCGTCGTGGCTCGACGAACTTCGTGCACGAGGAGTGGGCGGGCTACGATATCCGCGCCGGCCTCGAACGGCGGCTCGACCGCCCCGTGACCTACTTGAACGACGGCAACGCCGCGGCCCTCTGGGGCCACGTCGCCATCTTCGGTTCGGACAACACGGCGACGAGCGTCGCGGCGATCGTGGGCACGGGCCTCGGCGGCGGGGTGGTGACGGGAGGCCAGGTGATCACCGGCCGCAACGGCTTCGGCGGCGAGTTGGGGCATGTCCTGATTCCGTACGGGCAGATTCCCGGGCTCGAAGGACTGGTGCCGCGGTGCAACTGTGGCCGTACCGGCGACCTCGAGTCGCTCTGCTCGCTCACGGCGATCCGCCGCAGCCTGCTGCCCCACTTCCTTGCCCGGCATCCAGGGCACGACCTTGGTCGCATGGACGTCTCCCAGGCGGCCAAGTTGGTCCGCGGCCAGGCGGAGCGGGGGGATGACATGTGCCGCGAGATCTTCCGAGTACAGGCCCGGGCGCTCGCGCTCTTCTTCGACGAGATGATCAATATCTTCGATCCGGACGCGCTGGTGGTGGGCGGCGGGGCGGTCGAAACGAGCCCGGATTTCAGCCGCTGGTTCGTCGACGAGATTCGGGCCGGCATGCCCGCCCAGCGCGAGGAGCAGGCCGATCTGGCGATCCACGTGATTCCCGACGGCGACACCGCCGGCGCCCGCGGCGCCGCCCTCGCCGCGGCCCGGATCGCCCGCGACCGCGGCCTGTGACCGCCCGCTGCTTCACGCGAACGCGCGGCATCCTGCCGCCGTTCGCTTGGCCGGCCTCCGCCGGCTGGTGCTGCGCATGGCATCCATGCCATGCAGTCTTGCGGTGCCACAGGCATCCTGCCGCCGTTCGCTTGGCCGGCCTCCGCTCGCTCGTGTCCGGGCGCATCTGAGATGCGTAGAGCGATGCCCCGGCAAACGAGGAGAGGTAGGCGAAGGGGTCGGCGAAAGCTCGAGGAGCTTTGGGCGACCTTGCCCACGCGACGAGACTTTTGCCGCCCCGAAGCCGGTGCTCCACCAAAGTCGGAAACGCTTTAATACGTCCCTCCGAGCCGGACGCTCTGGCTCTGGCTGGCGACTGGTCGGGGGAGGTGAGGGGCCGCCCATGCCCCGAGAGCCGGCGTATGCCGACAAGCGAAGACAGGATGGCGAAGCGCCGTCGGCATCCGAGTGAGTGAGGGGCAGGATGCCCCGAACGAACGTCCGGCGACGGGGCGTGGGCGGCACCGACTTTCACGAAACGCCTCGCATCCTGCTCGCGTTTCTGGGCGAGCCTCCGCTCGCGGGTGCTCACACGGCCCTCCGGGCCTGACCTCTTTCTCCGAGCAGGTGAGATGCCCCGAACGAACGTCCGGCGACGGGGCGTGGGCGGCCCCTCACCGGCGCCCTGGCAGGCCGGATTCGACGCGTCGAAAAACGTGTCACCACGCCTGAACGGCGTCAGGCCCGATCGAGGATCGGCAGGGCAGGGAGGCCGTTGGGGCCTCGACGGAGCGTCGCCGGGACGGGCAGGGGCGTGGGCGGTTCGACGGCCGGCGCCCGCGGCTTCGGCGGCCCGAAGATCGCCAGACGGGCCGTCCGCCAGAGGCCGCGCCAGGAGCCGAACGTCGCCTCGACCGCCGCCGGCTCGTAGCCGCAGTGGACCATGCAGTCGCGGCACTTTGGATTGCCGCTGGCACGGCCGTAGGCATCCCAATCGGTCTCGTCCATGAGTTCGCGGTAGGTCCGGGCGAAGCCCTCGTCGAGCAGATAGCAGGGCCGCTGCCAACCGAAGAGGTTGTAGGTGGGCGTGCCCCACGGGCGGCACTCGAGATCCCAGTTGCCCTTGAGGAACTCGAGAAACACCGGCGATTGGTTGAACTTCCACCGCCTCGGCGCAGCGTCGAGGATCCGGCGGAAGAGCGTCTGGCTGCGCGCGCGGGGCAGGAAGTGATCCTGATCGGGCGCTTTGGAGTAAGAGTAGCCGGGCGAGATCATCATCCCCTCGACGCCCAGGGCCATGACCTCGTCGAAGAACTGCCGATACCGGACAGGGTCGGCCGAGTCGAAGAGGGTGGAGTTGGTCGTGACGCGGAAGCCCGCCCGCCGGGCCGCCCGAATCGCGGCGACCGCCCGGTCGTAGACACCTTCGCGACAGACGGCGTGGTCGTGCTCCTCGCGCGGGCCGTCCAAGTGCACCGAGAAGGCCAGATACCGCGACGGCCGAAACCTGGGCAGCATCTCCTCGAGCTTCAGGGCATTCGTGCAGAGGTAGAGGTACTTCCGCCGGGCCACGATCCCGGCCACGATCTCCTCGATCTGCGGGTGCAGGAGCGGCTCCCCGCCGGGGATCGAGACGATCGGCGCACCGCACTCGTCCACGGCTGCGAAGCACTGCTCCGGCGTGAGGTGGGAGCGGAGCACCTCGGCCGGGTGCTGGATCTTGCCGCATCCGCCGCACGCGAGGTTGCAGCGAAAGAGCGGCTCGAGCATCAAGACCAGCGGATACCGCGCGTTGCCGCGGACCCGCTGCACGAGGATGTGCCTGACGACGGCCGCCATCTGCCCGACGGGAACACTCATGCCACACGCTCCCGGCTCACGAGCCCGTGGGTCGCCAAGCGGGCATACCGCGCCAGCGACATGAGGGGGAAGTAGATGCGGTAGTAGTGGTACCTCAAATAGAAGACCTTCGGAAAACCCGTGCCCGTGAAGGCGGACTCGTCCCAACTGCCGTCGCTCCGTTGACGCGCCGTGAGCCACTGCACGCCGCGGCGTGTCTCCACGGCGTCGTGCCGACCGGCGGCGACGAGCCCGGCGATCGCCCAGGCGGTCTGGGAGGCGGTCGGCTCGCCGCAGCCAGCCAGCGTGCGATCGCCGTAGCTCTCCGGTGTCTCGCCCCAGCCGCCGCAGGACTGCTGATGCCGGGCCAACCAGCCGACGGCGGCCACGATCGCGGGATCACCTGGCGACATGCCGACCGCACGGAGACCCTCGATGGCCTGCCAAGTGCCGTAGATGTAGTTCACGCCCCAGCGACCGAACCAGCAGCCATCAGGCTCCTGGCTGCGCCGGAGGTAGGCCACCGCCCGATCCACGCACGGATCGCCGAGCCGCCGGCCGAGCTTGCCGCAGGCCTCGAGCACACGGCCGGCGAGGTCGGGGGAACTCGGGTCGATCATCGCGTTGTGGTCGGCAAAGGGAACTTTGCAGAGCAGTTCCATGTTGTTGTCGCGGTCGAACGCGGCCCAGCCGCCGTCGGAGTTCTGCATCGCTTCGAGCCAGCCGACCGCCCGCTGGATGGCCGCCCGCACGCGGCCCAACCGCCTGTCGGCGGCACGACCGTGGCCCGGGGCTCCGCAGTCCCGCCATGTCGCCAGGGCGATGAGCACCATCGCGGTGTCATCGACGTCTGGATAAAAGCGGTTGGCATATTGAAAACACCATCCCGAGGGAGGCACCGCTGCCGCAGCATGCGTCCAATCGCCCGCCGCCCGGATCTCGCGATCGAGCAGCCAATCGACGGCGTGGTCGAGCGCGGGCGCCGCGTCGGCCATGCCCGACGCCATGCCGTCGTTCTCCGCCGCCACGGCATCGGCCAAGGCCCGCAGGGAGATGGCGGTATCCCAGACCGGCGAGCGACAGGGCTCGAGCCGCGTGGACCCGTCCGGCTCCCGCTCCACGAGCAGGTCCAGTTGCCGCCAGCACTCGCGCACCTCCGGAGAGTCGTCGTCGCAGCCCATCGCCCGTAGGGCGACGATGCTCCAGACGATGGGCGGGAAGATCGCGCCGAGCCCGTCGCTCGCGTCGAATCGCTGGAGCATCCACTGCCGACAGGCAGCCACCGCCCGCCGTCGCAGCGGTCGGAAGCCGATCGCCTCGGCCATTTTCATCACGCCGTCGACGCCACGGAAGAACCGGGCCCATCCCCCCGCCCCCCCCAGCGGCGGCAGGGAAGCAGCGCCCTGAGCGGCAAACAACTCCCCGATGCCCTCGGCGTCGGAAATCCGGCGCACCGGCTTGAAGGCCCAGATCAGCGACAGTGGCACGATCATCGTCCGCGACCAGGCCGACACGCGGTACAGATTCACCGGAAACCACTGTGGCAACAGGACCATTTCCGGCGGCACGGCCGGGCACTCGGAGTAGGGGATTTGTCCCAGGAGCGCGAGGTAGAACTTCGTGAAGCTGTTGACGGCCCGCGGGCCTCCCGCTGCCGCGATCGCGCGCCGGGCCCGCAGGAGCGGTTCGCTGTGCGGATCATGGCCGGTGATCTTCAGGGCCAGGTAGGCCTTGACGCTGGCGCTCACATCGACCGGCCCGTCCGGATGGATCGCCCAGCCCCCCTCCGGAAGCTGCTGGGCCAGAATCCGCGCGGCCGCTCCGGCGATCTCGTCGCCGTCCAGACGACCGGCCCACGCGAGAATGAGGATGTATTCGCTTTCCAGGATCGAATCGCCCTCGAGAGGTCCGCGCCAGTGGCCGTCGGCTGCCTGGCGATCGAGCAACCACGAAGCCGTCCTGTCGATCGCCCGGGCCACCGCCCGCTTCTCCGAAGAAGCTCCGGCAAGCCTCGATCCTCCTCCCCCAATCCGCTGGGGTGACGGGAGCGACGAGTCGATGTCGAGCGTCGCGACGCCCGAGTCCATCCGTGGTCCGGTCAGGCTCATGAAACCATCCTTGCGAGAGACTTGCGACGGTGATCCATCACCGCGAATCCGGCCGAGCACAACGCGGGAGGATAGAGAACGGCGAGAACCTCGACAAGCGAGAAACGGTCCATCCCACCGCCCTCACCCCCGACTCGCGAAACACCCCGTCGAC
>Ga0255182_1001117_pt1 | contig 14930 bp, 12 predicted proteins | sample Atl_UVDOM_RepA_8_FD_188420 | JGI IMG/M metagenome (GOLD analysis project Ga0255182, IMG submission 188420) | Freshwater microbial communities from Altamaha River, Georgia, United States - Atl_UVDOM_RepA_8d | ecosystem: Environmental > Aquatic > Freshwater > River | place: USA: Georgia...
CGAAAACGCACTTGCCCATATCCAGGGGCTCCGCCGCGCTGAGGCAGGTGAGTTTACCCGCAGGGCCTTTGCCAATGGCCGCATCGATCTCAACGAGGCTGAAGGGCTCGCTGACCTTTTGGCAGCCGAAACCGAATGGCAACGACGCTCCGCCGCTGCCATGGCGGGCGGCGCATTCAGTGCCCAAGTGGAACAATGGCGAGAGGCACTTTTGCGCTTGGCTGCGATGCTCGAGGCCGAGCTTGATTTTTCCGATGAAGATGATGTTGGAGAACAAGATTACTCAAATATTTCAAATGGATGCATCGAACTTCATGACGCCATTTCAGGGCATTTGAATTATCCGCCAGCGGAAAAGTTGCGCGACGGCTTGCGTGTGGTGCTTGCCGGTCCGCCCAACAGCGGCAAATCCACTTTGCTCAATGCCCTTGTGTCGCGCGAAGCCGCGATAGTGTCGGATATTGCGGGGACGACCCGCGACCTCATTGAAGTGCCGGTATCGTTGGAAGGTATTCCCTTCCTTTTCACCGACACAGCCGGTTTGCGCGATGAAAGCGGGGATGTAATCGAGCTGATCGGTATGGAGCGGGCCGAACGAGCGATGGCCGAGGCGGACATGCTATTGTGGTTGGGGCCCCAAGGCGACGCGCCAAAGCATACGGCGCTTGTCCAAATCGAAGCCAAGGCGGATCTTGCGGACCATACCAGAAAGTCCGATGCGATTATCGTTTCCGCACGAACCGGGCAGGGGATGCCCGAGCTTGTTGCCTTTCTCGTAAAACATGCCCGCGACATGCTTCCGCCCCCTGATGCCTTTGCGCTCAATCAAAGGCAGCGGCATTTGCTGCGCGATACCGCGCTCTTCCTCTCACATGCATCCAGGGCGCATGATCCGCTGATCATGGCAGAGGAACTTCGCCAAGCCCGGCTCGCTCTCGACGCCTTGACCGGCAGGGCGAGCACCGAAGATATGCTCGATGCACTGTTCGGGCGATTCTGCATCGGGAAATAGGCACTGTTCCACGTGGAACATCCCGACTCATTTTGACCCTTTCCCCATGGTGCGCTATGCGCGCGAACAATGAGCAATCGTGCAGACACAGATTTCGACGTTGTCGTTGTCGGCGGCGGACATGCAGGCGTGGAAGCAGCCACTGCTGCTGCCCGCATGGGTGTGCGCACGGCACTGGTCAGTTTCGCGCGCGACACAATCGGGGCAATGTCTTGCAACCCAGCCATAGGCGGGTTGGGCAAGGGGCACCTCGTCAAGGAAGTAGATGCCTTTGACGGCCTGATCGCCCGCGCGGCTGATGATGCGGCGATCCATTACCGGATGCTCAATGCCTCAAAAGGCGCGGCCGTGCAGGGTCCGCGTATTCAGGCAGACCGCAAGTTGTTCAAGGCATCGATCCACCGGCAGGTGGCAGCGACCGAAAATCTGACCATCATTGAAGGCGAGGCCGCCGCAATGCGTTTCGCATCGGGCGCTGAACGCCAGGTCAACGGCCTGGAGCTTGCCGATGGTGCGATACTGGATGCCAAGGCGGTGATCCTGTGCACCGGCACATTTCTGGGTGGAACCTTGTTCCGCGGGGAAGAGCGGCTGACCGGCGGCCGGATCGGAGAGCAAAGCGCGATAAAGCTCGCGCAGCAGATTCGTGGGGCGGCCTTGCCCATGGCGCGCCTGAAGACGGGGACACCTCCCAGGTTGGATGGTCGGACGATCAATTGGGCGGTGCTGGAAGAGCAGCCATCTGATGGCGGAAGCTGGACCATGTCCGCTATGACGCCTGCCCGCCACGTGCCGCAGCTCTTTTGCGCGATAACCCGCACCAACGCGCAGACACATGAAATCATCCGTGGTGGCCTTGATCGCTCCCCGCTATTTGGCGGAGCAATTCAGGGGCAGGGGCCGCGCTATTGCCCATCGATCGAAGACAAGATTTTCCGCTTTGGTGACCGCGAAGGTCACCAGGTTTTTCTTGAGCCCGAAGGGCTGGATAGCCACCTCATTTATCCCAATGGTATCTCGACATCGTTGCCAACCGATGTGCAGCTTGCGATGGTTCGTTCGATGCCGGGGCTCGAAGCTGTGGAGATGGTGGTTCCTGGTTACGCTGTCGAGTATGACTATATCGATCCGCGCGCCCTCGATCGCACATTGAAAGTAAGGGAGTTGGAGGGGCTATACTGCGCCGGACAGATCAATGGCACCACGGGTTATGAAGAAGCGGCGGCCCAAGGGCTGGTAGCAGGAATGGGCGCCGCCAGTGCCATTCTCGGCCATGAAATGCCCGCACTCGATCGATCGAACAGCTACATTGCCGTGATGGTTGATGACCTTGTCTTGCACGGGGTGACCGAACCCTATCGCATGCTGACCGCGCGCGCCGAATACCGTCTCCGCCTGCGGGCGGACAATGCCGCAACTCGGCTGACGCCTTTGGGCATTGCCGCAAATGTTGTAGGCGCTGAACGGCGCAAGCATTTCGAAGCCAAGGCAGCCGAAAAGGCTGCGTTACTCGACGCCATCCAGCATGCAGCAACCGCGGAGCAGTTGATCCGGGCAGGCGTTCCGGTGAAGCGCGATTCAGGAAAAATGGCGCTGATTGAATGGTTGCGTTTCCCCGACGTCCAACTGGCCGACCTGCTCGACTTGATTCCCACCGAATCTGTTTCACGTGAAACAAGAGGCGAATGGTCGGCCGATGTTGTTGCAGAGGCTGAGCAAGACGGTCGTTATGCGCCTTATGTCGACCGGCAGGCCGCCGAACTGCGCGATCTCGCCGCAAATGAGCAGATCCGTATTCCCGACGCGTTGGATTATCGAAGAATAGCTGGACTCTCTAACGAGATGGTCGAGCGCCTCGATAGCGCACGGCCAGAGACACTTGCCGCAGCTAGTCGAATCAGGGGTATCACTCCGGCTGCACTGGCCGCCATACTCGTCCATGCCAAGCGCGCCCGTGGCGACAAGCAGGCGGCATGACCGAAGATGATGCGCAAAAATGGCTGGCAGAGCATTTCGATGTTTCACGTGAAACATGGTCAAAGCTCGAAGCCTTTATCGAGTTCCTCAAAGCCGAAGCGCAGCAGCAGAACCTGATCTCGGCTTCGACAATGGAACATGTCTGGACGCGGCATATCGTCGACAGCGCGCAATTGTTACAATTTGCGCCATCCGAGCCTGCAAATTGGATCGACCTTGGCTCAGGCGCGGGCTTTCCGGGATTGGTTATCGCGTTACTCAGCGACTGGCACGTCACGCTTGTCGAATCGCGCGCCAAGCGAATCGACTATCTGAACCGCGCCATCGCACAGTTGCGCCTCGAATCCCGCGTAAACGTCGCTGGAATGCCGGTTGAGCGTGTCGAGACGCAGAAATTTGCGGTCATTAGCGCGCGTGCGTTCGCACCTCTCCCCAAATTGCTCGATTTATCCGCGCGATTTTCCACAGATAAGACAATATGGCTGCTGCCAAAGGGTCGAAATGCGGTTAATGAACTTGAGGAAGCCCGCAAGGCATGGGAACTTGATTTTTCGGTCCAACCTAGCGTGACCGACCCTGAAGCAGGGATTTTGACAGGCACTGTGCGCGAACCCAGGCAAATTCCGCCCAAAAAGGCGAAATCCAGGGTGTTGGCGAAAGGACGGCGGAAGAAATGATTCGGATCGCCATAGCGAACCAGAAAGGCGGCGTCGGAAAGACGACGACGGCCATTAACCTTGCCACTGCGCTCGCTGCCTGCGGCCGCCGCTGCCTGCTGATCGACCTCGACCCGCAGGGAAACGCATCGACCGGGCTTGGCGTGAAAACCGCGGACCGCGAATATAGCAGTTATGATCTGCTGATGGGCGATGCGAAACTCGTAGATGCCGTCTCTGGAACGATGATTCCTGGCCTCGATATCCTGCCTGCAACCGTTGACCTGTCGGGTGCGGAGGTTGAGCTGGTTGATCATGCTGATCGCGCCCACAAGCTTCAAAAGGCTCTGGCTGAAGAGGAGGCACGCTGGGATGTGTGCCTGATCGATTGTCCGCCATCGCTGGGCATGCTGACGATCAACGCGCTGGTTGCTGCGGATTCTATCCTCGTGCCCTTGCAATGTGAATTTTTCGCGTTGGAAGGATTAAGTCAGCTTTTACAAACAGTTGAACGCATCCAGAACCGTTTCAATCCGTCCCTCTCGATCCTGGGCGTGGCTTTGACGATGTTCGACCGGCGTAACCGCCTGACCGACCAGGTGGCGGAAGATGTTCGCTCTTGCCTTGGGAATTTGGTGTTCGAAACGGTTATTCCCCGCAATGTTCGCTTGTCCGAGGCTCCCAGCCACGGACTGCCCGCCTTGATTTATGATCATCGCTGCAGCGGTTCCGAAGCCTATATGAACCTCGCGCGCGAGTTGCTTGCGCGGTTGCCCGCACGGGAGATGGCGGCATGAGCGAAGGTGACAAGCCGCAACGCAAGAAAATGGGGTTGGGCAGGGGGCTTGATGCCTTGTTGGGCGAAGTATCGCTTGATCGCTCGGCCAGTCGGGTGGCTGGTGGTGGCGAGGCGCCTTCAAGCACGGCTTCATCATCGTCCGAAGGTGTGGTGTCGATCGCAATTGCCGACATCCACCCCAACCCGGCACAGCCGCGCCGCCATTTCAGCGAGGAATCGCTCCAGGAACTCGCCGCCAGCCTCAAACGGCATGGTCTGATCCAACCGATTCTGGTCCGCCCGCATGGCGGCGGCTATCAAATCGTAGCAGGTGAACGGCGCTGGCGCGCTGCGCAGCGGGCGCAATTGCACCAGGTCAAGGCTATCGTTCGCGAGCTGTCGGACGAGGAAACGCTCGAAATTGCGCTGATTGAAAATATCCAGCGTCAGGATCTAAACCCGATCGAAGAGGCAGAGGCCTATCGCAAGCTGTGCGATGATTTCGGCCACAGCCAAAGCGAGTTGGCCGCCATCGTCGAGAAATCGCGCAGCCATGTGGCTAATATGATGCGCCTGCTCGAATTGCCGCTTCTGGTTCGCGAGATGGTGATCGAAGGCAAATTGTCGATGGGCCATGCTCGCGCCTTGCTGGGCAGCGACGACAGCGCGCGTTTGGCCGCAGTCGTTGTCAAGCAAGGGCTTTCCGTCCGCCAAACCGAAGCTCTTGTTCGCCGGTCGCGTGTAGAGGAGGGCAAGGCACCGAAGCCGCGCGTGACCGAAGCGACAGCGAGTGACGCCGATATTCGTGCTGTCGAACAGCACCTGGGGGACCTGTTGGGCCTGCGGGTAAAGATAGCACATAAAGGTGCTGGAGGCGCAGGAGCGGTTACCTTTGAGTATCGCAGCCTCGACCAGCTGGACATGCTGTGCCAGCGTCTAACCGGCGAGCAGTTCTAATCTTTTTCATGGTTTTACAATTACTTCCGTAAGGAAATTGTAGGAAGTTAACAGGCTAAATCACGCAATATCAAATATTTGACAGGTAAATGCCTTGTTTGGCGTTAACCATAAGTTGCAGCCTGATCTTATGAAATTCCCGCCATAAGCGGCAATGAATGCAGTGGGGCATTCCGAATTTATATGTCGCAATAAGGGACCAGATACATGATCAACAAGATGAAGCTTGCGCTTGCTGGCGCAGTTATCGCTACCGGCATGGTTTCGAATGCCGCTTACGCTGCCACTGAACAGGCTGACGCAACCGTCCAGGTTCTTGCAGCTGTCCAGCTTTCGGCTGTTACCGACTTGAACTTCGGCGTTGTCGCTGCCTCGGCTGCCGGTGGCACTGTAACTTTGGGTGCTGCATCGGGCGCAACCCCGTCGGCTACCGGTGTTATCGCCATCAGCGGCGGTGCTCCAGCCAGCTTCCAGGTAACGCAGGCAACCACGGGCGAAGTGATCGCGCTTTCGGTCGGCAACCCGACCCCGCTGTCGAACGGCGTTGGTGCCGATATCGCACTGTCGGGCCTGACGCTGTCGAACAGCTCCATCACCTTCAACTCGGCCTCGTTGCAGACCGTGTATGTTGGTGGCACGATCTCGCTCAACCCGAACCAGGCAGCGGGCACCTATACCGGTACCTTCGACGTTACCGCTGAATATCAATAAGGACCAGTTCGCAGCTTTTACGCTGCTGTTGCACGGATTAACCTCGGTGGCCCAGTGCTACCGGGGTTTTTCTATACTCGCGATGCTATCGTTAGCAGCTTGGTAACCATGTCCTGTTAGTCCGAAATGGAGGGGTAGCCCTCCAAATTGGACCAGACAAGACAGGTATTGTGATGAAAATTCTTCGGAATTTGGCGACCGCCATTGTGGGCGGGTTGGTCGCGATTTCGGCAGTTTGTGGCAGTGCCGCACATGCCGCAGGCGATCTGCTCGTAGCTCCGACACGAGTCATCCTCGATGGCAAACGCGGTACACAGGTAATCCTCAACAATGTTGGTGCCGAGGAGATGACATATCGCATCTCGTTGGAAATCAAGCGCATGGGTCCGGATGGCCGGCTGGAGGATATCGATCCTGCATCAACCACCGATGCCGAGAAATCGGCTTTGTCGCTGGTGCGCTATGCGCCGCGCCGCGTTACCCTGCCGCCCAACCAGCCGCAGTCGATCCGGATCGGGCTGAACCCGGCTGACAGCCTTCCCGACGGCGAATATCGCGTCCACATGCTGTTTCGCGCGATACCCAAGACACAGGGTGTCGGCGAAGAAACCAACGCCAACGACCTGAAGATCCAGCTCATCCCGCTTTATGGCATCACAATCCCGATCATCGTTCGCAAAGGCAATCTGACCGCCACGGCAGCGTTGGCCAATGCGCGGTTGGGACGCGATGAGGACGGCCCGGTTCTGGAAATCGATGCCACGCGAAAAGGCAACCGATCGGTCTATGGCGAGTTTCGCATTACCAAAGCCGGTCAGTCGCAACCTGTGATCGTGCAGAAAGGCATTGCGATTTACCCCGAGGTTGAAAAGCGCAAGGTGGAACTGGCGCTGAGCGACGCGGAGGCGGCAACCATTCGCGGCAGCGAAGTGGTGATTGCCTATCACGAGTCACCGGAAAATGGCGGCGGGTTGATCGCCGAGCTTCGTACTGTGGTGCGCTGAGCAGGATAGCGCAGAGCCAAGCGGCAACCACGATGAAGTCGATACTTTCCAAATTCTGCCAGGGCTTTGTTGCTCTCGCAATTGCCACCGGTGCCTTGCTGGCCCCGGTGGTTCCTGCATTTGCGCAGGCCGCCTGGAAAGCAAATGACGACGACCAGTTGCTGCTTGATGTCCGAGCCGGTCGTTACCGTGTGGGCGATGGCGTGCGCGGATATCAGACCAATACTGGCACCTGCATCGATTTTGCCGATTTGATCATCGCGCTCGACCTTCCCGTCCGCCTTGACAAAAAGTCGCGCCGCGCAACTGGCTGGTTGTTCGAAGAAAGCCGCACCTTCACCCTCGACCGCGAAGCTGGTAGAGTACAAATCATGAACAAAAGTTCGGCGCTATCCGCGTCGGACGTATATGACACGCCGGAAGGCTGGTGCGTCGACACCAAAGCCTTGTCGCGTTGGCTCGATGTAACATTGGCGCCAGAGCTTTCCGAAGCCCTGCTCGTGATCAAGGCAGATCGCAAACTTCCCTTTGAACTGGCCGAGGAGCGTAAGGAGCGCGCGGCCAAATCGCGGCCGATAGCGACCTTTGACCTGCGCAACCTGCCCCAGGCCAAGGATGCCTATCGTTTCTGGCGCACGCCCTCGGTCGACGTCGTGGCGTCAACCGGGATTAGTCGCGAAAGCAACGGCCGGGCCAAGGCCAATGCGAGTTATGACCTGTTCGCCAGCGGAGAAATTGCAGGGGCATCGTTCGATGCGCGCCTCACGTCCAACGAACGCGGCGTCCCGGAAAGTTTCCGCGTGCGCGCCTATCGGACAAGCGCACAAGGTGAATTGCTAGGCCCATTCAAGGCTACGCATTTCGGAATTGGCGATGTCAGCCTGCCCGCTTCGTTCGTGGGCAGCCAATCGACGCCCGGTCGCGGGCTTTTCGTCACCAATCGGCCTTTATCGCGTCCCGACAATTTTGACCGCACCAGCTTCCGCGGTGAACTTCCCGAAGGCTGGGATGCCGAACTCTATCGCAACGACCAGCTAATCGGCTATTTTCAGAGCCGTGGCGATGGCCGTTACGAATTTCTCGATGTGCCGCTGCTTTACGGGCAAAACCGGATCGAGATCGTGCTTTATGGACCACAAGGGCAGATCCGCCGCGACGTGCGGATGATACCCGTTGGCGCGAACTCGATACCACCCAGGGAAACCTATTATTGGGCCGGGGTCCAGGACGCCGGGCGCGACCTGTTCAACTTCGGCGACAGCGACGATCGGCCTTATAACGGTTTACGCGGTGGTTTTGGAATCGAGCGCGGGCTTGATGCCAAGACGTCAATCGGCGCCGCGGTTATCAGCGCGATCTATGAAGGGGCACGTCAAAGCTATGCTGAGGCAATGATCCGTCGCGCCATGGGCCCGACACTGGTCGAAGTGGCGGGTGCGGCGGATACTGATGGTGGATATGCGGTTCGCGGCCAGATGCTCGGCCAGTTTGGCGATGCAATGGTGGGTGCGCAAACGCTTTGGCTGTTCGGGGGCTTCCGCAGCGAGCAATATGTTGCCGGTTTGCGTGCCGAACATGCAATCTCCATCGATCACAGCCTGAAAATCGGTACGACGAGCGTGCCTTATGGCGTGAGCGCGACCTATCGCAAATGGCTTAACGGCAATAGCTCTGTTGAAGCAAAGGCAAGATTATCATTTAATATCAATAATATAACTGCATCTACAGATCTGATCTGGGAGCAGATGAAATTCGCCTTTGGCAGCGACCCTCCGACAAAGCTGGATGCACAATTGCGGCTTAGCGGACGTGTGGGTGGATTGCGCCTGCGCGGCGAGGCGCGCTTTGGCATCATGGGTGATACGGGTTTCAAGGAATCGCGCATCACCGGTGAATGGCGTGCAGATGAAAAGGCAAATTGGCGAGCCGAACTCGGCTATGATGCGCTCAACAAGCGTGGCCGGGCGACTTTTGGCTATACCCGCCATTTCGAGAAATTTGCCCTTTCGGGGCAAGTGATGGGGGCGACCGACGGTGCGGTTGCCGCGCAGCTGAGTGTTGCCTTCAGCATGGGTCCAAACCCGCATGGCAAGGGTTTCCACATGTCGTCGCAAAAGCTGGCATCGAGCGGACAGGCGGCCGTACTCGTCTACCAGGATCTGAACGCAGATGGCATCCGGCAGCCCAATGAACCTGTTGAAAAATCAGTGGAAATCACCGCTGGGTTGAGTGGCCGCGGCAAAGCGACCGATGAACGCGGGCAGACCGTCATTGGCGGGCTTGAGCCCTATGTACCGATCCTGATCGGCATCGATGCAGGCAGCCTTCCCGATCCATTCGTGCAACCTGCTACAAGCGGTGTGGTGGTTACCCCGCGGCCGGGTATTCCGATGATTGTCGAACTGCCGCTGGTCTCGGCGGGTGAAATCAGCGGTTACCTGATCAAGGAAGGCGGCAAAGCGTTGACCGGGGTCGATATCGAACTCCTCGACAAGGCTGGTCGTGTCGTGAAGACCACGCGCGCCGAATATGATGGCTTCTTCCTGTTCGAAAGCGTGCCATACGGCCAGTATCGCATGCGCCTCAGCGCTGTTGCTGCCGGCATTGTTGGCGTGCAGCCCGATGTAAGCGTCGCCGCATCGCTTGATCGCAAGAACCCGACGGTCGATCTGGGGCAAATTGTGCTCAAACCTTCGCAGCGGATCGCCGCAAGCAACTAGCTTGACCTGCTTGCCACAACGCGCTTTGGCAGGGGCATGACAATCGAGACATTATCGACCAATCGCAGCTTCGGCGGAACGCAAGGCGTCTACGCCCATGATTCTGCCGAAACCGGCGTCCGCATGACCTTTTCGGTTTTCGTGCCCGATCACGCACCGGGGGCAAAGTTGCCTGTGATCTGGTATCTTTCGGGGCTGACTTGCACCCATGCCAATGTCACCGAAAAGGGTGAGTTCCGCCGGGCATGTGCCGAACTCGGCCTGATTTTTGTCGCGCCCGACACTTCTCCTCGCGGAGAGGATGTGCCCGATGATCCTGCTGGTGCGTATGATTTCGGTTTGGGTGCGGGTTTTTATGTAGATGCCACACAGCCGCCTTTCGCCAAGCACTACCATATGCGCAGCTATATCGAGCATGAGCTGCCGGAATTGGTGGCCGGCAACTTCCCGGTGGATATGGCGCGGCAGGGTATCATGGGCCATTCGATGGGCGGCCATGGCGCGCTGACCATTTCGTTGCGCAATCCCGGGCGGTTCCGCTCGACATCCGCCTTCGCCCCGATCGTCGCACCCTCGCAAGTTCCATGGGGGCATAAAGCGCTCGACGGTTACCTTGGTACGGATCAAGCGGCGTGGCAGGAATATGATGCCTGCGCCTTGATCGATGGCGGTGCGCGGCTACCCGACCTTCTGGTTGACCAGGGGGACGCAGACAATTTCCTCACCGAGCAGTTGAAAACCCATTTGCTTGAGGAAGCTTGCACCCGTGCCGGGCAGAAGGCGACCATCCGGATGCAGCCGGGCTATGATCATAGCTACTACTTCATCTCCACCTTCATGGCCGAACATCTTGCCTGGCACGCCGATCGGCTGAAATGAGGCTGCGCTTATGAGAGTTTTGGGCGCGATCCTCGCCGGCGGGCAATCGCGCCGTTTTGGATCGGACAAGGCCAGTGCGTTGTTAGACGGTAAGCCGCTGCTAGATCATGTCGCAGACGCGCTACGCGGGCAGGCCAAGGCATTGGTGGTCGCAGGAAGGGCGTGGCCGGGAATCGAAAGCGTGACCGACTTACCAAGCCCCGGCCTTGGACCATTGGCCGGATTAGCGGGTGCACTCGATCATGCATGGCGTCATGATTTTGATGCCGTGCTCAGCAGCGGTTGTGATGTGATCGGCTTGCCCGGAAATCTGGCAGAGCAACTGGGGACCGCTCCGTCCATCGCCTCTGACCTGCCTATCATCGGGCTTTGGCCCGTTGCGCTCCGCACATCACTGCTTGAATGGTTGGCAAACCCGCAAAACCGTTCGGTCTATGCCTTCGCCGCGCACATCGGCGCCCGCAAGGTCGATCTCAAGGCTGCGCTCAGGAACGTTAATCGGCCCGAAGACCTTGCATGACAGGCTGGCATTGGCTGCCATGCACGCTTATCTAGTCAACCGAATCGTGCGGGTGTAGCTCAATGGTAGAGCAGCAGCTTCCCAAGCTGACGACGGGGGTTCGATTCCCCTCACCCGCTCCACCTCCGCCGCAAAGCTTTTCCAAAACGCCAAAGCCGCTATAGGCTTGCGCGATGATTGACTGCTCTGCGCCTTTTGTCTTGCTTGACGATGCCCGGCGCAGCGATGCGTCTCCGGCACGATTATATTGCAAGCCTCGGCAGATCATCTGCGCCAATGACCAAAGCGAGATTGAAAAGGCACTTGATGCAGTTGCGGATGCGCAACGCGGCGGCCTGCATGCCGCAGGATTCATGGCCTATGAAGCCGGCTTTGCCATCGAACCGCGATTGGCAGCGCAGCTCACCGACCATTCACTGCCGACCCCGCTGTTGTGGTTTGGCCTTTTTGACGGATTTGAGGAAATCGCGGCAGACCATGTTGCGGACTTGCTGCCCGATACCGAAGGGTGCTGGCTCGGCCCTGTCAGGCCATCGATTTCGCGGGCCGAATATGAACGCGCGTTCCTGGCGGTCGAAAATTACATCGAGGCTGGCGACATCTACCAGGCCAACCTGACTTTTCGGGCGAACGCTGCCTATGCCGGTAATCCGCTTGCGCTTTATGCAGCAATCCGCCCGCGCGCCGCTGCAGGCCATGGCGGCGTGATCTGGACGGGGAAGGATTGGTTCCTCTCCTTTTCGCCAGAGCTATTCTTCGCTTTGCGCGCGGGCCGTGTGACAGCAAAGCCGATGAAGGGAACTGCGCTGCGAAATGCTGACGCAGCCATCGATGCGGGCCTGGCCGATGAACTGCGCACCGATCCCAAACAACGTGCAGAAAATTTGATGATTGTCGATCTTCTGCGCAACGATCTGTCGCGCGTTGCCAAGCCGGCATCGGTCGAGGTGCCGCAACTGTTCGATATCGAAAGCTATCCGACGGTGCATCAGATGACATCGACCGTCACCGCAGAGTTGGCGGACGGGAAAGATGTCATCGATTTGCTGCGTGCCATATATCCCTGCGGCTCGATTACCGGTGCGCCCAAAATCCGGGCCATGCAGATCATCGATGAACTCGAAACCGCGCCGCGCGGCATCTATTGCGGTTCCTTCGGCAGGATCGATCCCAATGGCGATGCGGCGTTCAACGTGGCCATTCGAACATTTCACTTGAATGAAACGACCAAGCAGGCAAGCTTGGGGCTTGGTTCAGGCGTGGTTGCGGATTCAGAAGCGGCAACCGAATGGGCGGAATGCTTGGCCAAGGGGGAATTTGCGCGGGTGCAAAGACGCGATTTTGATCTGATTGAAACGATGCGCTTTGAAACAGCCGCGGGCATATTGCGGCTGGAAATGCATCTCGAGCGCATGAAGGCAAGCGCGCAGGCGCTGGGTTTTGAATTTGATCGGCACGAGGCGCGCAACCGCCTCCACGCGGCGACTTTCCATCTGGAACAGGATGCACGGATACGCTTGCTTGCCTCGCGTACCGGAACCCTCTCGGTAGAGATTGGCGCCTTGCCTGTTGCGCCGGATGAGGCATGGCGCGTCGCGGTGGTTCCCCTGCCAGTTGACAGCGGCGATTTCCGATTGCGGCACAAGACAACCGACCGCGCATTTTATGATGCTGCCCGCAAGTCGGCTGGTGCCGACGAGGTGTTATTCACCAATCAGCAGGGCGAAATCACTGAAGGCAGCTTCACTTGCCTCTTTGTCGAGCGCGATGGTCAATTGCGGACGCCGCCGCTTGCGCGCGGGCTTTTACCATCAATTCTGCGCCGCGAGCTGCTGGAAAGCGGACGCGCGATTGAGGCAGATCTGACTCCAGCCGATCTCGACGCGGGTTTCTTCCTCGGCAACAGTTTGCGTGGGCTGATTCCGGCCAGAAGGGTTGCGTAATTTCCACGCTGGCTCTAGGGGCAAGCGCGCAATCTTGCTTCGTCCTATACAGCTTCGGGAATAAGAAATGATCGACAGGCTTTCCGCCGCACTGGGCCGCATCGCGCCCTCGCCCACGCTCGCAATGTCGGGCCGCGTTTTGGAAATGAAAGCGCGCGGGCTGGATGTGATTGGTCTGTCCGCAGGCGAACCCGATTTCGATACCCCCGATTTCGTCAAGGACGCGGCGATCGAAGCGATCCGTTCGGGCAAGACCAAATATACCGCAGTGGACGGCATCCCCGAGTTGAAAGCTGCGATCCAGGCGAAGTTCAAGCGGGACAATGGTATCGACTACACCACCAAGCAGATTACTGTGAATGCGGGTGGCAAGCACACCTTGTTCAACGCGCTGGTCGCCACTGTCGACCATGGGGATGAGGTTATCATCCCGGCACCTTATTGGGTGAGCTACCCCGACATCGTCCAGTTTGCAGGCGGTACGCCGGTCGTGTTGCTGGCAGGTGCCGATCAGGGGTACAAGATCACCCCCGCGCAACTTGACGCTGCGATCACGCCCAAGACCCGCTGGCTGATCCTGAACTCGCCGTCGAACCCGACCGGTGCCGCTTATACTGCGCTCGAGCTTCAGGCACTGGGCGAAGTCTTGCTCAAGCATCCGCATGTCATGCTGCTGACCGACGATATGTATGAGCATATCTGGTATGCGCAGCAGCCCTTTGCGACGATGCTGCAGGTCTGCCCGGAATTGTACGACCGCACGCTCACCATGAATGGCGCGTCCAAGGCCTATGCCATGACCGGCTGGCGTATCGGCTATGCCGGTGGCCCCGAATGGCTGATCAAGGCCATGGGCGATCTGCAATCGCAATCGACCAGCAACCCCTGCTCGATCAGCCAATATGCGGTTGCGGCTGCGCTCAACGGCCCGCAGGATTTCCTGAAGGAACGCAACGCCAAGTTCAAGGAACGACGTGATCTTGTCGTTTCGATGCTCAACGATGCGCCGGGGCTGAACTGCCCGACGCCCGAAGGCGCTTTCTATGTTTATCCCGATGCCAGCGGCGTGATGGGTAAGACGACGCCGAAGGGTAAGAAGATCGAAACCGATGCCGACTTGATCGACTATTTCCTCGAAGATTGGAATGTTGCGGCGGTGCATGGCGCGGCCTTCGGTCTCTCGCCGGGCTTCCGCATCAGCTACGCAACTTCGGCTGAAGTGCTGCGCGAAGCGTGCACACGAATCCAGTCGGCGTGCGCAGCACTCGTTTGACCGCAAACAGCAGGTTGTTAAGACCTGCTTAACCACTTGCATGGTTGAGATTGTATCGGCGCTGCTCTAGCGGCGGCGCCAGATTTTCGACTCGAACCAAAGTTTCGCAATGACCCGACTGATAAACTTTTTCCGTTCCGAATTGTTCCTCAGCCTAGCTGGGGGCTTCGCGCTGGGTATTGCGGGTATTGCTTTGGTGCGCCCTGCAAGTGCTGAAACCGAACGGCAGGAGGCCAAGGCCTTGGTCATCGAGCCGCAGGCGATCGACCTTAATCGTTAATTTGCAACCCTTTGCACGCTTCGGCGTTAACGAAATTTAGCCAGATAATATCCTTTGAATCCTGAAGCATGGCGCGCCAGCGCTGCATGATGTGCGGGTTTTACTTTGTGGATAAGTCTGAAGAGGATAAAATCCGAGTCGTTGGATCTGGGGGGTGGACCAGTCTGCTTCCATAGTCCCCATGCAATAAGGCTTCTGCGACCCGAACCTTGTTGCTGCT
>Ga0255182_1001118_pt1 | contig 14925 bp, 9 predicted proteins | sample Atl_UVDOM_RepA_8_FD_188420 | JGI IMG/M metagenome (GOLD analysis project Ga0255182, IMG submission 188420) | Freshwater microbial communities from Altamaha River, Georgia, United States - Atl_UVDOM_RepA_8d | ecosystem: Environmental > Aquatic > Freshwater > River | place: USA: Georgia | collected...
CGCCGGAGATCAGCAGCGGGTGCTTGAATGTCTTGTCTCGCAACTCGGGGTCGGCGGCCAAGAACAGCTTGAGTGACCGTTGAAGCCGCGAGATGTACGCGTCGGCAACGGGGTTGGCCACGTTGGCCTTGTCCTTGACCTGGGTGATGCTCGCGCCCATCAAGTCGTCCTTCGAGAAGGTCTCGAAGGCGAACCCCGCACCTCCCGTGATCAGCGCGATGGCGACGCCCGTCAGGATTCGCTGGTTCACAACCTTCTGCGTGGTCGATCGCCGCACCACGGTGACTGCGGTGGGGATGGCCTTGACGCTGCCACCCGGGAACTCACGTGTGTATTCGACCTTGAGGCGGGGTTCGTCGGGCGTGTTGGTGGCCTGCGCCGGCGTCAGGGTGCAAAACAGGGCGATGCTGGTGGCCCATGCGCTGATACGTGCGTTGTGAAACATGATGAGGTTTCCCTGGGGTGGTTGTTTGGATGAAATGTCGAATTGGGGGGCGTCATGAAAGATTAGCGGCCACTGGCTTTGCCACAGCAACGCACACAAACTCCGTCACCACTGAGCGCCTCAACCTAGCGGGTGTGGTTCTGCCCACCCACTCGTGATAGTCGACAGACAAGACCCAGTCACCATGACTTGTCGGCAGTCTTTTTAAAATGATGTGCAACTCGTCGCCGCTGTTGGCCAGAATGTGCCACCTCACCAGTCCATCACGCTGCTCAACCGGCTTGCGCAGGATACTGGTCAGCCGCCTGACGAACCCCTGCACCAACATCAGCACTTGCTGATCGGTCCATTCGGCCACCACACGACTGTGGTCCGGTTCTATTTGCTGAATCTGCGCACCGGTCACACCCCGCCATGGCGTGTTGGCAGCCAGGCGATCCAGATTGTTCAGCACCCATGGGCGATTGGGGTTGAGCCAGCCGCCATAGATGAACCCAGAGGGCTTGTCTCTTTTGTACTTGTCCCACTCTAGGTAGATAACGCCAGAAGACAACCCAGTCAACACCCCCATGAATACAGGCAACCCCAACAAGTAGCGCGAGAGCAGCTCCGCTGGCTGCCTAAGGTTGACACATGCTGACTCGTTAAGCCCAAGTTCGGAGAGAAAGCCAAGACAACCCCCGCCAAGCAAGACAGCGATGACTACGAAAACAGCTATAGACGTGTAAACCAAAGATTTCACTAGCCCACGGAAGTAATCCTGCCGGATCTCACGCCAGAACTCTGCGAACGAATGCATATCAGTCAACAGCGTTATCTGCCTGAATCCGCGTTTTGCTGAGGACTTCTGCCGATCACCGAAAACACCCAAGTCACGAACTCCTGTGCCACTGGACCGCCGATAACACCCATCGGGCCTGGCAACTGCCCCGCTGCGTAACCCGCTACAGTACCACCCGCCGTTGAGACCTGGGGGCTGTCCGTAGCCACCGCGCCCGCGGCGTTGGTCGCCACCACACCGGTCAGTTCAATGCCCCGAGCAGCCAAGGGCGCAACCGCCTTGGTGGTTGTCGCCCAAGAGGAAGCGCCCCCACCCGCCATCGACGTCACCGTCGCCACAGTCAACTCCTTTGGGTCCACGGTACCTGTCTTGGCCAACTGAGCGCCCGCGTTCACCGCGCCACCGGCAAGCCCCGACACGGCTGAGGCCTTGTTCCAAAGCAAGGTCTTCACGGCCAACTGCCCGGCAGGCGTGGTCAACGCGAAGGCCAGTGCAGGTGCGCCGACCACCACGCCTGCGGCCATCAGAGCCTCATTGATACGCTGCAGTTCGGCGCGGTTTTCCGGGTGGTTCGGGTTGTAGTTGGCTCCATACACCAGGCAGGGCGTACTGGCGCAAGCGTGGTAGCGCGGCTCTGCTTCCTGCATGGGGCTGGCGCCCTGCGCGGCCTGTTTCAGCAGGTCAGCCGCTGCCTCCTTGCTCATCAAATAGGGAGACCACCCGTCCATGGCTCCGCCCTGGATGCTGGTGGCACCCACGATGAAGGCTTGCACGTCGGCCCGGGGTGGGCTGGTTTTTTCGACCAGGGAGTTGTTGGTTACGGTCACCTCAAATCCATCATCATGTTTCCGGTCTTGTTCCCAGCGGGCTTGTGTTTCCGGATTTTGCATGTTGGTGTAAACCTCTGGCTTGGCTGCGGCGAGCAAAGCCAGGTTGGGCATCAGGCGCAGTTGCGCTTCAATTTCAGCCACCGTGTAGCGCCCGCCACTGGCCTTGGCCAGTGCGATCGCCGTTTTTCTCTCGCTGCTGTGCAGGCGGCGATTGTTGTTGTCCACATTGAATGCCGCAGCCGCGCCAAGGTCTTGACCGGCGGCCCAACCCAGGGCTGTGTTCAGCACCATGCCAGCCACAGCCTGGAGCGGTTCGCTCAAGGGCAACTCTGAGGTCATTTGCTCAACCCACGGGCCCGCTTTGGCGGCTGTGGCCGCACCCAGTGCAGCGCTGAGCCCGCCGGAAGCTGCGCCCACCACTGCTTGCATCAACACGTGGTAGTGGCCGCCTTCATCCCACTGAGCCGCATCGGCCCTCAGGCTAGCAGCTTTGGCATCGTCACCGGCCTGCTCGGCCTCCCACGCTTCCAGTTTGAGGGTTTCGCGTTTGCGCTGGGTGTAGTCGGCCGCCGCCTTGCTGGCCTGCTTCCCAAACTCCGCCATCACTGCGACCTGGGCGTCAATGTCTTGCTGGACGCGGCTCTTGTCGAAGATCGCGCTCAGTCCGGCTTCGGCGTCGCCCGTACGCACCGCAGAATTGCCCGCAAGGCCCGAGACCCCCGCCAGGCTCACGCTGTTGGAGCTGCCACTGTCGTGGCCCACACCCGCGCTGGCGCCCAGGTTGGCCCCCACGCCAACCGTCAGGCCATGGCTGTTGGCCTCGTAGCGGGCACTGTTCGCCAGATCGCTCAGGGACAGGGTCGACGTGCTCAGGCGGTTCCGGTGGTCCTTGAGGGCCTGCTCGGTGCTCGAGATGACGGCACCTTGCAGCGTGGTGCTGCCCGCCACCTGCACGTCAAAGCCACCGTCGCCGGCGTGCAGGGCGGTCTGCTCGCCCACACTGACAAAGCTGGAATCGATGTGGGTCTTACCAGAGCTCAAGCTGGCACCGGGCAGGGCGCCTACGGTCAGGCTGCCACCGCTGTTCTTGTTGCGCAACGCGAACTGGCTCACGTCTTGCAGGCTTTGCATGTGCAGATCACCGCCGACGTCGACGACGATGCGCTCGCCGCTGGCCACGGCACCTTGCAGCGTGGTGTCATGGCCGCTGGTCAACAGCAAGTCCTGCCCGGCGGCCACGTGGCTGTTGGCGTGGGTCACCCCAAAGCGTCTCCAACGCCCTTGTTGCGGCTCCCGGCGATCGTCACACCGAAGCCATCCGTGCCGATGGTCACCCCAACGGAGGCCGACTTCCCCCACGACCGGCTCGACTCGCTGTCTGTGCCGGCTGCGGCCTGCAAGTCAATGTCGTTCGTGGCGATCAGGGCAACGTGGCGGCCGGCCTGGATGTCGCTGCCTTCGAGCCTGATGCCGGCCTCCGAGCCCGCGGCCATCTGGTTCACAGGTGGCCACTGACCAAAGATCACACCCCCCTTCCAAGCAGCCCAGCCAGCCAACCTCGCGTTTCGTCTGTGCGTACCCGATGGGTGCTGGGGCCATCTGGTCGCAGCAAGTCGCCGGGATAGTGCTCATGACCCAGGCACAGGCTGTCATCCAGCCCAAAGGCTTTGACTGCTGCCACGGCTTCGACGCACCAGCGACCAAAGTAGCTGCCCATCTCCAGAGGGTGTTGCTCAGGGTCGCCATAGATGTACCAAAAGGGCTCCATGGTGGGCGTCTTTTTGTTCTTGGGCGCCGGGCGCTTGAGTTCGGGATACCAGTGGTCCACGAAGACTCGCAACAAGACCGCCTGGTGGTCTGCGGGGCCATCCACCGCCTTCAGCAGGCGCGCGTAGGGCTTGGCATGCAGCAGCTTGGAACCAACGCGCCGCGCTGGCGTCCGGCTGGCGATCACGCGATCCAGCAGCCCACATCACGAATGTTCAAGGCTTCTTTATCCGCGCCGCCAACTGCCCTTTCAATCCTGTCCGACCCTCGCAGCCGACTCTCGCTACCCTGCTTTCCATCCCCCGTGTTCGTCAACACGTGCGCCCCGGTCTTGTGGTCTTTCCCCGCAAACTTGATCTGGACACTCACATCAAGCTGTAGCCGGATGATGCCTGCCATCACCAGCGAACCCACTGCCCTGTGGGGATGAGTTCGGGGCTGTTTGGGTCGATCGCATAGGCCCATTCTGGTGGCGCGTCAGGGTGGGTTGCCGCCACCACCCCCATCATCCCGTCGAATCGACTCGGCATGCTGCCTGAATGAATGCCGCCAATCCGACCAGCGCGATAGTCTCCATCAGGCAATCTGAGCTGAAATCTCAAGCTGCCATCGGCGTTGTAAATGGCCGCATTGTTCGGCTTGGGGAAAACATCGCTGCCATCAGAATGGGTGTACTCGCCGGACTCGAAGAGCACAACCACACCTGTGCGATCAGGGAGTATCCAAGGCAAGGCGTTGAACGGCAGCTTGATCTGTCGACCGTCGGTCAACCAGAGTTCGCTACCGAGTTCTGCTTTGGGCTGGGGCAATGCCTTAACCTCAGCCCATCTTTTGTCGCCAGTTCGGTTGTCTCCATCGATGAATACGACCGCCTCGACGCCGTTTGCGCCTCGCTTTCTCAAAGCTGTTTTCGCAATCCGGGGGGTGTTCATTTAATCGGCCTCAAGCTTTTGGGATCAATCACAAAATTGTCGGGCGCAAAGAATGGCGTGTTCTGCATGAACTGAACCTGGTGTCCCCCGCCGACCAACGTCTCCTTGACTTGTTTGTCAAACATCGATCCCACCACCCCCTCACGAACACCAACACCTGGTTTGACGGTGAATTCCACTGAATCGCCCCGATTGGAATGTGCCACGGGCTTCTCGCCATTGACGGCGACCGTACAGCCAGCACCGTCCGGCATGGGGCTGACCAACTCTGACCAGCTCGACTTTTCGTTTGCAATGGGCCACAAGCCCCCGCCTCAGGGGGCGCGGCGCTCCCGGCCATGCGTTACGCTCTGTTTCGAAGCACCCGATCACAAGGTGCAGACATGTGAACAGGGAGATGCGCATGGACACAGCCACCCGGCTGGAAGGCACAAAGAGCCTTTTGGATCAGATTCGCCAAACTTGTGACGAAGGGCGTGTCCTTGACACCCTCCCGTGGCTCGACGATCTGGAGCAGGCCGATGACCTCGCGTCCCTGACCTGGCGATCACGTTTGCTGAACCACCTCGGTGATGGCCGGGCCAGTGATGCCTTGGCTCTGCGCCTGGGGCGTCGGCATCCCGACTCTCTGCAAGCGCGGACGCTGGCCTTGCGAGCTGCGGGGCGCACGCGCGGGCCCCATGCAGCTTGGCGTGAATTGCAGAAGGGCCCCATTGGCGACGGGGACGACGAAGACCGCGCCGAATGGCTGTCGTTGAGGGCCTACACCTGGGCCCTGTTGCGCGACTTCGATCGGGCCTGGGCAGACCATGCCGAGGCGCAGCGTCTGGCGCCTCAACAGGTGTGGCTGAAGGTCGAGCAGGCGTACAGTCTCATGCAGGCCGATCGCCACGACGACGCACTGGCTTGTGCGCTTGATGCCCACTCGATGTCGCCAGCCTATCCGCCAGCCATCCAGGTGCTCGCGCAATGCAGGCTCAATCGAGCCGACGCCGACGAGGCCATGCGCCTGCTCAGCGAGGCGGTCGCCCAGGGGCAGTACGGGCATCTGGCCCTGGCGCTGTGCGACATCCAGTTGGACCAGCGGCTGCTGGAACCGGCCGCCTTGTCGCTGCAGCGGGCCGAGACCTGCCTGCCGCTCGCAGACCGCGTCATGCGCCGCTGTCTCGCGGGGCGTCAGGCCGATCTCAAGTTCTTCCAGGGTGACCTGGCCGGGGCCGTCGAGCGTGCTCGTGCAGCCGGCCCGGGCTTCTTTCACCAGCTCGCCGAACGCCTCGAGCGCATCGAGGGCCCCCAGCGCAGCGTGCTGCTCCCGGTTGGCTTTGTGCGCCAGCACCACAAGACGTGCGGGCCTGCCACCCTCACGGCCTTGGCACGCTACTGGGGCTGTCAGGCCGAACACCTGGACGTCGCCGAGGCGATCTGCTATGACGGCACGCCCCACCACAGCGAGCGCCGCTGGGTTGAGGATGCCGGTCTGCTGGCGCAAGAGTTCACGGTTGACTGGGTTTCAGCCTGTGCCCTGCTCGACGAGGGCGTGCCCTTCACGTTGACGACGGTCGCCACCACGAGTGCCCACCTTCAGGCCGTCATCGGCTACGACCGCTGGCGGCGTACCTTGTGGATCCGTGACCCCTCGCAGCAGACCCACACCGAAGCCGATGCCGACGCGCTGTTCGCCAGCCACCGGTCGGCGGGGCCGCGCGGCATGGTGGTCTGCCCTCTCGACCGCGCCGACCGGGTGAAGGCGCTGGCGCTTCCCGATGCGCCTCTGTGGGATGGCTACCACCGTCTGATGCTGGCACTCACCCAGCACCGACGCGACGATGCTGTCGCCGAGGCCAAAGCCCTGGAGGCGTGCTCACCCGGCCACCGCTTGGCCGAACAAGCCCGACGCGCCATTGCCCAGTACGACGGGCAGGACGAGCAGGTCCTGGCCAGTGTGGAGCGGTCTCTGACGCAGTTTCCATGGGACCCCAACCTGTGCCTCCACAAGGCAGCCCTGCTGCGCGCCAACCGCAGCCGCGAGCAGCAGCAGGCGTGGTGGGATGACTTGCTGTCCAGTGCGCCCTTTGACGCCCAGATGGCGTTGCGTCACGTTCAGTTCCTCCAGGAGGACACGCGACAGAACGACGCGGTACAGCGTGGTTTGCGCAGGATTTTGCGTGCCATGCCGCAGGATGCGGCGGCATGGCACGCATGTGCACAGATGGCCTGGGCCGACGGCCGCCGCGACGAGGCCCTGGACGCCTTCCGCATCGCGTGCTGCCTGGGCGACAGCAACGAAGCGTTGGCCGACACCTATGCCCGGGCGGCAGCAGCCCAAGGTCGCCCAGCCGAAGCTGTCGATTTCCTCCGCCAGCGCATGCTTCGGGCGCTGCCGCTGTCTTGCGAACCGGTCTTCACGCTGTTCCTCCGGTTGGAGGCCATGGACCAGGCGGCTCAAGCCCACGAAGTGCTCGCCGATGCGGTGCGTGCGCGCCCCCAGGACGGCGCGCTCCGCTTGTTCGCTGCCGAGATCTGCCTGCGCTACAACCGCGTCGGAGATGGACTCGACCACCTGGCCGCAGCCGCATCCAGCACCAAACGCGCTTCGTGGTTGCGGGTGCGCGCTCAGTACCACAAGGACGCTGACGAATGGTCGCAGGCCATTGAGCTGCTCCGTGAAGCCTGCGAACTCGAACCCATCAGCCCCCAGGGCCAGCGGCTCATGGCCGAGGCCTTGCAGCGTGTGCAAGGTGTCGAAGCGGCCTTGCAGCATGTTCGTGCGATTGCCGGGCAGTTCCCTCACCAGTTCGAACTGCAGCGGCTGTTGCTGAGCTACTTGCCGGGCGACGCTCACGACGAAATCGACCAGGTGCTGGGTCGCATGAAGGCCCAGAGCCCCTTCGACACCTGGGTCCTGCGCGAGCGCGTGCTGCGCCTGACACAAGCCGGCCGCACGGACGAGGCCCAGGGGGAAGCCGCCTTTGCCCTGGAGCAGGACCCGGCGGATGCCCGCAACCACGCAGTCCGCGGATTCGTCCTGCGGCGACTCGGCCGTGTGGCCGAAGCGGTCGACAGCATGCGGCGCGCCCTGGTGTGCTCGGTAGACAACGAGTTTGCGTTTCACAGCCTGCTCGAGCTGGCGCGGTCCCATGAAGAGCGAGTGGCCTTCCTGGGCTTCGTCCGGGGCGAGATGGTTCGGCAGGTGACCACGGGCGACGCCTTGCTCAGTTACCAGGAATGGGCCCGGGGCACCTTGCCGGAAGCCGAGGTGCTGGTCACGCTGCAGGAGGCTCGAGTGCAGCGTCCGGATCTCTGGCAAGCCGGCCTGACGGTTGCCCGACAGTGTGTGCGCATGGGACGGACCGACGAAGGCATCGCCACCCTGAAATCGACCATCGATCGCTTTCCGCTCCTGCCGCGGTTGCATCTCGAAATGTCGGCCATTGCCATGCTGCAGCACCGCTGGGCCGAAGCCCATGCAGCCTGTGATCAGGCGCTCGCACTGAGCCCGGCCTGGCCGGAAGCCGTGCGGCGCAAGGTCGACGTCATTGCCGAAGAAGGCGGTGACATGCAGGCCGCCCTCGCCATTCTCGACGCTGCACTGCGCCGCCACCCGTCTCACGCCGACCTGCTGGGCCTGCGTGGCTGGGTGCGCTGGCAACTCAAGCAGCGGGAGCCTTCCGTCACCGACCTGTCCGCGGCGGTGCGTTCCGATCCTTCCCTGGCGTGGCTGTGGGACGCCTTGCAGCAGATCGCCGGTGCGCCGGCTGTGCGTCAACTGGTCGACGAGCTGACCCGGGCGCAGCCCCACAGCACCGCAGTCTGGCAACGAGCCGTCGTGCATGCCGAGACGATCGAGCAGATGGAGGCGGCCGCCACCCAGGGGCTGGCCATCGAACCGGCCCACGCCGGCATCCACGAGGCGCGCCTGCAGCGCTGGCTGCAGGCCGGCTGCATCAACGACATCCGCCGTGTGCTGGCCAGCAAGCTCTGGCCTGAGGGTGGGATGCCACTGTCCATCGAGGTCTATGGGCCGCGGGTCGAGCGGGCCATGCACCAGCTTGAAAAGGCCGTTCAGGGGCTCAAGGCGCTCACCGATCGGCATCCGGACGTCTATGGTCTGTGGCGCGAGCTGGCTGAATGGACCGAGCCGGTGCCAGACCTGCAGGCTGAGCACCTCTCTGCGGCCCGGCAGATGGTGCGGCTGGCGCCCCACACTGCGCTCGGCTACGCCCACCTGGGCTTGGCCCTGAGGCGCGCACGCGAATTCGCTGACGCCATCAAGGCCTACCAGCAGGCGCTCGACATCGATCCCGGGTACACCTTCGTGTCCCGTGAGCTGGCCGACGTCTACCTCGAGAACCGCATTCACGATCAGGTGGCCAGCGTTCTGGACCGCGCGGAATCGCGCAACCCCTCATCGGCCGAGCTTCACTTGCGTCGTGTTCGTCTGGCCGTGGCCAATGGCGATCAGAACCAGGCTGTGCGCAAGGCGATCGAGACGTTCGTGTTGCCCGAGGCCACGGCGCAGGTGAGCGAGCAGGTCATCCAGTCGGTGGTCAAGGCCGGCTGGGCCAAGTCCTTGACCACGGCCCTGGCAGATGCGGTGCTGCGGCCCGGCTGCGAGGCCACAGCGGTGCGGTATTGGCTCGAACAGGAGCTGGGCCGCACCAGCGACCGCAAGTTCCTGAAGATGCTCGGCACTCGATTGGCGTCGGACGCCCACGGGTCCTTGGCCCGGGGTGTGGCCGTCTGGCTGGCCGAACAACCGGACGGCACCATGGTGACACGGGTGATCAAAAACCACGGGCCGATGCTGTCCCGGGACCCGGATGTTCGTCAGGCGCTGGTGTTCGCCCTGGTGCAGCACGCCCTTTTCGACGAGGCGGTGGCCTGGTTCGACGGCTGGCGAAACGACCCCGCCCTCGACGTCCCGACCCTCCTGAACTGCGTGATGAGCCTGCGGCAGGTCGGGCGCATCGCCGACGCCCAGGCGCTGGGCCGCCGTGTGCTGGAGCTCGATCCTGGGCAGCCGGTGGCCTTGCTCTGGGCTGCCGCCGATGCAGCGCACGGGCGCGATGGCGACGCCTTGGCCCGCCTGCTCGCGCGCGTCCAGGTCGCTGAGTTGAGGCCGTACTACGAAAGGTTGCGCGGGGTGTTGCAGGCCTATGCCCAGGCGCTTGCCGGTCGTGACAGCCGCAAGGCGGTCGATGCGTTCCGGGGCGCTCGGATGGCGGCGCGGCGGGACCCTGTGCTGCAGCGCCTCCTGGATGCCTGCCGCGCCCACCTGGTGTGGCGTCTGACTCCCGCGTGGCTGGTGCCCTGGCGCTGGTTGCAGTTCCACGTCGGGTAAATGGCGACCGCCTAGCGCCGACACGCACCAGAAATCAAGAGGGTAAGGCCCACACCCCCCTGAAATCTGTGGTAAGATGTCCGGTTCGAGTGTTCTCTGAACCGACTGCAGAGAACCGGTTTGGTCGGACCGTCACCACAGATGTCACGTGATGACGGTTGTCCGCCAGCGGTTGGTAGTGGCCAACCACCAAGCCTCGGATGCAATGTCCGAATGGCCAGTCGCCGAACAACGCCCCCCGTCCTGGCCCGACGGCGGGTGCTTTCGAAACGAAGACCGATCGCGTCTTCGATACGGAGAGTTTATGGCGCAAGCAACCCCCTACAGCTACACCGAGCGCAAGCGTATTCGCAAGAGCTTCGGCAAGCGCGGCAGCGTGCTCAAGGTTCCCTATCTGCTGACCATGCAGAAGGAAGCCTACGTCGCTTTCCTTCAGAAGGACGTCGCACCCACCAAGCGCAAGCCCGAAGGCCTGCAAGCCGCCTTCGTGTCCGCGTTCCCCATTGTTTCGCACAACGGGTTCGTGGAAATGAAGTTCCTCGAATACAACATCGCCAAGCCGGCGTTTGACGAGCGCGAGTGTCAGCAGCGGGGTCTGACGTTTGCAGCGGCCGTTCGGGCCAAGCTGCAGATGATCATTTATGACCGTGAGACCTCGACCCCCGCCTCCAAGGTGGTCAAGGAGATCAAGGAGCAAGAGGTCTACATGGGCGAAGTGCCCCTGATGACCGACTACGGCTCCTTCATCATCAACGGTACCGAGCGCGTCATCGTTTCGCAGCTGCACCGTTCGCCGGGCGTGTTCTTCGAGCACGACAAGGGCAAGACCCACTCGTCGGGCAAGCTGCTGTTCTCCGCCCGCATCATCCCCTACCGTGGCTCGTGGCTGGACTTCGAATTCGACCCGAAGGACCTGCTGTACTTCCGCGTGGACCGTCGCCGCAAGATGCCGGTGACGACCCTGCTGAAGGCCATCGGCATGAACAACGAGCAGATCCTCGCCACGTTCTTTGCCAACGACCACTTCAAGCTCATGGACTCCGGCGCCCTGATGGGCTACGTGCCCGAGCGCCTCAAGGGTGAAGTCGCCCGTTTCGACATCACCGACAAGTCCGGCAGCGTGGTCGTCGAAAAGGACAAGCGGATCACCGCCCGTCACACCCGCGCCCTCGAGCAGTCCGGCACCACGCACATCAGCGTGCCCGAAGACTTCCTGCTCGGTCGCGTGCTGGCCAAGAACCAGATCGACGCCGACACGGGCGAGATCATCGCCAAGGCCAACGAAGAGCTGACCGAATCGCTGCTCAAGAAGCTGCGCGCTGCCGGCATCACCGACATCGAGTGCATCTTCACCAACGAGCTCGACCAGGGTGGCTACATCAGCCAGACGCTGGCCACCGACGAAACGGCCGACGAGTTGGCCGCCCGCGTGGCCATCTACCGCATGATGCGCCCCGGCGAGCCGCCGACCGAAGACGCCGTGCAGGCCCTGTTCCAGCGCCTGTTCTACAGCGACGACACGTACGACCTGTCGCGCGTGGGCCGCATGAAGTTCAACGCCCGCGTCGGACGCGACGGCGCTGAAGGCCCGATGACGCTGTCCAACGACGACATCCTGGCCGTGGTCAAGATCCTCGTTGAGCTGCGCAATGGCCGCGGCGAGGTCGACGACATCGATCACCTGGGCAACCGCCGTGTGCGTTGCGTGGGCGAACTGGCCGAAAACCAGTTCCGTTCGGGCCTGGCCCGGATCGAAAAGGCCGTCAAGGAGCGTCTGGGTCAGGCCGAGACCGAAGCCCTGATGCCGCACGACCTGATCAACTCCAAGCCGATTTCTGCGGCACTCAAGGAGTTCTTCGGTGCGTCGCAGCTGTCGCAGTTCATGGACCAGACCAACCCCCTGTCCGAGATCACGCACAAGCGTCGCGTCTCGGCCCTGGGCCCGGGCGGTCTGACCCGCGAGCGCGCCGGCTTCGAAGTGCGCGACGTGCACCCGACCCACTACGGTCGCGTGTGCCCGATCGAAACGCCTGAAGGCCCGAACATCGGTCTGATCAACTCCCTGGCCCTGTACGCCCAGCTCAACGAATACGGCTTCATCGAGACGCCGTACCGTCGCGTGGTCGATGGCAAGGTGACCAACCAGATCGACTACCTGTCGGCCATCGAAGAAAGCAAGTACGTCATCGCCCAGGCCAACGCCGGTCTGGACGCCGAAGGCCGCCTGATCGACGAGCTGGTGTCGGCCCGTGAGAACGGCGAATCCGTGCTGCTGTCGCCCGAGCGTGTGCAGTACATGGACGTGTCGCCGTCGCAGATCGTGTCGGTCGCGGCCTCGCTGGTGCCCTTCCTGGAGCACGATGACGCGAACCGCGCACTGATGGGCGCCAACATGCAACGTCAGGCCGTTCCCACCCTGCGCCCCGAAAAGGCGTTTGTGGGCACGGGCGTCGAGCGTGTGGCCGCCGTCGACTCGGGCACCGTCGTGGTGGCCAAGCGTGGCGGTATCGTCGACTACGTCGATACCAACCGGGTGGTGATCCGTGTGAACGACGCGGAAACCGTCGCCGGTGAAGTCGGCGTCGACATCTACAACCTGATCAAGTACCAGCGTTCCAACCAGAACACCAACATCCACCAGCGCGCCATCGTCAAGCGTGGCGACGTGGTGGCCAAGGGTGACGTGGTGGCCGACGGTGCATCGACCGACCTGGGCGAACTCGCCCTGGGTCAGAACATGCTCGTGGCCTTCATGCCCTGGAACGGCTACAACTTCGAAGACTCGATCCTGATCTCCGAACGCGTGGTGGCCGAAGACCGCTACACCTCGATCCACATCGAGGAACTGACGGTCATGGCCCGCGACACCAAGCTGGGCAGCGAAGAAATCACCCGCGACATCCCGAACCTGTCGGAACAGCAGCTGTCGCGTCTGGACGAATCCGGCATCGTCTACATCGGTGCCGAAGTCGGCCCCGGCGACGTGCTGGTTGGCAAGGTCACGCCCAAGGGCGAGACCACGCTGACGCCCGAAGAAAAGCTGCTGCGCGCCATCTTCGGCGAAAAGGCGTCCGACGTGAAGGACACCTCGCTGCGCGTGGACCAGGGCACCTCGGGCACCGTCATCGACGTGCAGGTCTTCACCCGCGAAGGCATCCAGCGTGACAAGCGCGCCCAGCAGATCATCGACGACGAGCTCAAGCGCTTCCGCCTGGACCTCAACGACCAGCTGCGCATCGTCGAGGCCGACGCCTTCGACCGGATCCGCAAGCTGCTGATCGGCAAGGTCGCCAATGGCGGCCCCAACAAGCTGGCCAAGGGCACCACCCTGGACGAGGCTTACCTGTCGTCGGTGGACAAGTTCCACTGGTTCGACATCCGCCCGGCCGACGAAGAGCTGGCCAACCAGCTCGAATCGATCAAGAACTCGCTGGAGCAGACCCGTCACAGCTTCGACCTGGCGTTTGAAGAAAAGCGCAAGAAGCTGACGCAAGGCGACGAGCTGCCCGCGGGCGTGCTCAAGATGGTCAAGGTCCACCTGGCCGTCAAGCGCCGTCTGCAGCCTGGCGACAAGATGGCCGGCCGTCACGGCAACAAGGGCGTGGTCTCCAAGATCGTTCCGATCGAAGACATGCCCTACATGGCCGACGGCACCCCCGCCGACATCGTGCTGAACCCCCTGGGCGTTCCGTCGCGGATGAACGTGGGTCAGGTGCTCGAAGTGCACCTGGGCTGGGCCGGCAAGGGCATCGGCCAGCGCATCGGCAACATGCTGCAGGCTGAAGCCGGTGTGGCCGAGCTGCGCAAGTTCCTCGACGAGTTCTTCAACAAGACCGGTGGTCGCCCGGAAGACGTGAGCCAGCTCACCGACGACGAAGTGATCAACATGTCGCGCGAACTCTCCAAGGGCGCCACCTTCGCCACCCCGGTGTTCGACGGTGCCAAGGAAGAAGAAATCCGCGGCATGCTGCAGCTGGCCTACCCGGCCGACATCGCCAAGGCCAAGGGCCTGACGCCGACCCGCACGCAAGCCACGCTGTACGACGGCCGCACCGGCGACGCTTTCGAGCGTCCGGTCACCGTGGGCTACATGCACGTGCTCAAGCTGCATCACCTGGTCGACGACAAGATGCACGCCCGTTCGACCGGTCCGTACTCGCTCGTCACGCAGCAGCCGCTGGGTGGTAAGGCGCAGTTCGGTGGTCAGCGCTTCGGTGAGATGGAAGTGTGGGCCCTCGAAGCCTACGGCGCGTCGTACGTGCTGCAGGAAATGCTCACGGTCAAGTCCGATGACGTCAACGGCCGGACCAAGGTCTACGAGAACATCGTCAAGGGCGAACACTCGATCGACGCTGGCATGCCTGAATCGTTCAATGTGCTGGTCAAGGAAATCCGTTCCTTGGGCATCGACATTGAACTGGAACGTAACTGATCTAAGGAATAGGAGCGCCCCATGAAAGGTTTGCTGGACCTGTTCAAGCAATTCACCCCCGATGAGCATTTCGATGCCATCAAGATCGGCCTGGCTTCTCCGGAGAAGATCCGCAGCTGGTCGTTCGGTGAGGTGAAGAAGCCCGAGACCATCAACTACCGCACGTTCAAGCCCGAGCGTGACGGCCTGTTCTGCGCCAAGATCTTTGGCCCGATCAAGGACTACGAGTGCCTGTGCGGCAAGTACAAGCGCCTGAAGCACCGCGGCGTGATCTGCGAGAAGTGCGGCGTCGAAGTGACCCAGACCAAGGTCCGTCGTGACCGCATGGGCCACATCGAACTGGCTGCGCCTTGCGCGCACATCTGGTTCCTGAAGTCGCTGCCGTCGCGTCTGGGCC
>Ga0255182_1001119_pt1 | contig 14924 bp, 10 predicted proteins | sample Atl_UVDOM_RepA_8_FD_188420 | JGI IMG/M metagenome (GOLD analysis project Ga0255182, IMG submission 188420) | Freshwater microbial communities from Altamaha River, Georgia, United States - Atl_UVDOM_RepA_8d | ecosystem: Environmental > Aquatic > Freshwater > River | place: USA: Georgia...
GTGAAGGGTGTGGTCATTTTGCCTGCGAACGGCGGTCCGGGCAAAGCGGCATTGCCACGGGCAAGGCGTCCTGCGGACGCCACGCCCAGAAGGATTGATTCGCAAACGCGGGTGCGTTTGCTCACCCCTGCGGGGCGCACTTCGTGCGTCCGGACTCGCTGCGCGAGCCCGTCGAACCTCCGACCACCTGGTTCGAAGCCAGGTACTCTATCCAGCTGAGCTATGGGCGCACTTGGCGCTGACATCGGCATTGCGCCGCAAGGCGCGCCAATCGCCTACAAGGCTTCTGGCGCATGACGTGCTCACGGGCATCCCCGTGCTCTATGCTTCGGTGAGGCCATGACCTCGAAAGGTATCGCCTGTCGCGGTGCCGGGGTGTGGGTGCTTGAGGGGCTGCGATGGAAACGGTAATCGATGAAGTGGCGTCGGGCATTTATCGGATCTCGACCTATGTGCCGGCCGCAGATCTCGAATTCAACCAGTATCTCGTCGATGCAGACGAACCCCTTTTGTTCCATTGCGGTATGCGAGGCTTGTTCACGGGGGTGTCGGTCGCGGTGAAGTCGGTGATGCCGCTTGCGCGGCTGCGCTGGATTTCCTTCGGGCACTGGGAAGCCGACGAAGCCGGTGCGATGAACGATTGGCTCGGCGCTTGCCCGGAAGCCCGCGTCGCGGTCGGTACCATCGCGTGCATGCTGTCGGTCGGCGACATCGCGTCGCGGCCGCCGCTGGCCCTCGACGACGGCGAGACGCTGGACTTGGGGGGTAAACGCGTCCGTTACCTTGCGACGCCGCACGTGCCGCATTGCTGGGATGCCGGGGTGCTGTTCGAGGAAACGACGGGCACGCTCTTGAGCGGCGATCTGTTCACCCGCAACGGTCACAACACAGCGGCCTCGTCGGCGGACCCGGTCGGTCCGGCAATCGCGGCGGAGGAACGCTATGGTGCAACCGCGCTGACCCCGGGCACGGCGCCGACCCTGCGGCGGCTCGCCGCGCTGGCACCGCGCGCGATCGGCCTGATGCACGGCCCCGTGTTCACCGGCGACTGCAACGAAGCGCTGAGGGATCTCGCCAGCTACTACGCCGCACGCGCGAGGGGCTAGGCGCAGGCGTCGATTGGGGCGTCCGTCGATTGGGGACACCCATCAAGTCCCTTGAAAAACGTCGATTGGGGACACCCATCAGGCGTCGATTGGATTGCTTGGGGACACCCATCAAGTCCTTTGAAAAATAATAAGGACGGAACACCCACAAGCTTGCAATGCGGTGCTGCGCCCCAGTAGCGTGGTTCAGCCGGCATGGAGGCCGGTCACTTTCCGGAGGCTTCAAGGATGACGCGTCCCCGTTCCTCGCTCGTGTCCCTCGTCGACACCCCCTACTACCATTGCATCGGCCGTTGCGTACGCCGCGCCTTTCTGTGCGGCGCAGATCCAGTCTCCGGCAGGTCCTTCGAACACCGCAAACAGCGCATCCTCGACCGGCTCACGTTGCTGACCGAGGTTTTCGCCATCGAACTGTGCGCCTATGCGCTGATGAGCAATCACTATCACCTCGTGCTGAGGATCGCACCCGACAGGGCGCAGAGCTGGTCCGACCGCGAGGTCGTCGAGCGCTGGCGACGGCTCTATACCGGTCCCGCCTGCGTAACGCGCTTTCTCGACGACATGCCGCTGGACGCAGGCGAGTCTGCCCTGCTGGCAGACTGCATTGCGCGCTGGCGCGGCCGGCTCGTAGATCTCAGTTGGTTCATGCGCTGCCTGAACGAGTCCATCGCGCGGATGGCGAACGCGGAGGACGGCTGCACAGGGCGCTTCTGGGAGGGGCGCTTCAAGTCGCAGGCACTGCTCGACGAAGCGGCCCTGCTGACGGTGATGGCCTACGTGGACCTGAACCCGGTGCGCGCAGGCCTGGCAACGGCCGTGGCGGATGCCGAATTCACCTCCGGTCTGCAGCGACTACGTGAAGCCACGGCGCCGGCGGGCACGCCCGCGCGGACAGCTACCCCGGCGCTGCTGCCATTCGCCGGGGCGGTGCGGGCAGGCGAGGAGTCGGGCCTTCCATTCACGCTGACAGACTATCTGGATCTGCTGGAGACGACCGGCCGAGCCGTGCACCCGGCGACGCGCGGGACGCTCCAAAACCCGCCCCCGCGACTGCTCAGTACGCTCGGGTTGACCCCGGGCGGCTGGTTGACTGGCGTTACCGAATTGCACGCGCGGTTCCGGCTGTTCATCGGGGCGCCCCACCGGCTTTCGACGCTGGCGGCCCGGCGTGGTTGGCGATGGGTACGCGGCCAGGCTGCGGCGCGGCGGCTCTACGCGCGCGCCGCTGCGGAGTTCGAAGGAACCTCAGGCCCTGGTGATACGATTCTGCGGACGTTGTGACCTGGGAGCTCATGGCTTCAACTGACGCAAAGGTCGGAGTCTTGGCCGCCGGCTGAGCCATTGGTCCAGATGCCCGGGGAACCGCGGGCAAGAAGCTGTTTGCCGTCGACCCCAGGCCGATTGCCGCACCGGATCGTTTCGTGCCGAGCCGAAAGCTAATGGCGGGACGTAGGTGGGTGTCCCGAGACTACGCGCGAGACTACGCGTAGGTGGGTGTCCCGAGACTACGGGCGCCCGCCGAGACTACGGGTGGGTGTCCCGAGACTACGGGCGCCCTGGTGCGTTTGCTCACCCCTGCGGGGCGCACTTCGTGCGTCCGGACTCGCTGCGCGAGCCCGTCGAACCTCCGACCACCTGGTTCGAAGCCAGGTACTCTATCCAGCTGAGCTATGGGCGCGTGGCAGGGACTGTGCCTGCGGTAGTGAACTTCGGGAAGCAGCGGGGCGGACGGGACGGAGCCTGCCGGGTGCCGGTCCGGAGGCGGGAAGCGCGCGGATGCTCACGTGCCTGGCGGCAGGCGTCCCTCTGCCGCCAGCATCGAGTCGTAGCCGGGCCGTCGCAGGATGTCGTGCAGCTGGCGGCGGCGCACGCCGCGGTTGCCGCCGTCGTAGAGGGGAAACACCATCGCGTCGCGCATCAGGCGGCTGAGCGGCGAGTCCGTGATGTAGGACTCCACCCCCACCACCTGCATCGCTTCGTAGACCACCTTCACCGCCAACTCCGAGCAGTAGACCTTGGTCATCACGGCGAGCTCCTCGCTGCGCCCGTCCGTCAGATCGAAATCGTGGCAGGCCTTCCAGGTGAGGTAGCGGGCGGCCTCGAGCTGCATCTTGATGTCGGCGAGCATGAAGCCCACGTTCTGGTGCTCGATGACGGGCACGGCGCCGAGGCGCTTCTCCTGTCGCGCGAAGTCGTGGGCGTGCTCGAAGGCCGCGCGCATCACGCCCACGCAGGCCGCGCCGATCAGCGCCGCGGTCCAGCTGAAGGCCCGGTTGACGATCGCGCGGCCGTCGCCGGGACTCCCGATGATGTTGTCGCACGGGACGCGCACGTCCGTGAAATTCACCGCGGGCGTCACCACTCCCCGGTGCCCGACCTTGTCGTAGACGCCGACGACCTCGATGCCGGGCGTGTCGCCGGGCACCGCGATCACGGCCAGGGACTCGTCCGCACCCTTGCGCCGGTCGGTGCGGCAGACGACCGTGTAGAGATGGGCGCCCCGGCGATGCCAGCCCGTGCCGTTGGTGGTGTAGTGCTTCTGCCCGTTGATCAGCCAGTGATCGCCGTCCTGGCGGGCGATGGTCTGGATCCCCGCGGGTGGTTCGTTGGAGTCGTAGTTCGCGCCGCCCGCGACGTCCGTGAAGGCAAAGGAGGCGAGCAGCTCGCCTTCCTCGTCGGCCGCGAAATCGCGCAGGAACCTGGCCTGCTGCGCGGACGTGGCGCAGCGAATGATCGGCTGCAGACCGAGGCCGGTGGCGAGCAGCGTGGTCGGCACGTTGGTGTCGACCCGCGCCAGTTCCTCCGCCGCCAGCGCGAAGTCCAGCATCGAGAAGCCGAGTCCGCCGTGGGCCTCGGGGATGAACGCGCGCGTGAATCCGGCGTGCGCCATCTCGCGATAGGTTTCGCGGGTCGCGAGAAAGGATTCCCAGGGGTCCGTGATGCCCGCCAGTCTCCCGGCAACAGGTGCGAGAAACCGGGCCGCGAAGTCCCGGGCACTGGCCTGGATCTCCCGCTGCGTGTCGCTGAGAGTGAAGTCGATCGCCATGGCATGCTCCTCCGCGCGAAGGCCGTGTTTTCCTCGTGACAGTCTAGTTTGCCGCACGGCGACCTGCCCGGGCAGGCCGCCGTGCGGCGTACGCGTCCACTGGCCCGCGACGGCGCCGGAGCTGCGCTGCGGGCGAAAGTCACGTGAGCGCCCGCGGGCGTGGTGGGCTCAGCCGCCCGGCTTCGACGTCACCGCGGCCCCGGCAGGCGCCTGCGCCGCCTGGCCAGCCCCCGCGGCGGCTGCCGCGTTCGCGACGTGGCCGCCGCCGAGCGCCTGGTAGGTCTTGACGAGCGCGTTGACCTGCTGCTGCTTCAGCTCGACGAGCTCCATCCCCGATTCGAGCGCATCCCGCTGGGTCATGAGGACCTCCATGTAGTCCGCCCGCGCGAACTTGAAGAGCTGGCCGGCAAGCGCCACCGAGTCGTTCATGGCGTCCACCTGCTGGCGCTTGATTGCGAAACTCTGCCCGTAATTGTCGGCCTTGGCCATCTGGGTCACGACCTCGAGGTAAGCACGGAGCACCGTCTGCTGGTACTCGTACAGCGCCTGGAGCTGCCTGGCGGAAGCGCTCTGGTAGGCGGCGCGGATCGCTTTGCGGTTGAACAGCGGCACGAGCAGGTCGGCTGCCACCCGGTAAATCAGCGACTCCGGCGTGGTGGCGAAGCTCGCGGTCTCGAAGCTGCGAAGCCCGACCGCGGCGCTGAGATCGAGCGACGGATAGAACTGCGCGCGCGCCACCTTCACGTCCAGCTGGGCCGCCGCGAGGGCCAGCTCCGCCTGTCGCACGTCCGGCCGGTTGGCCAGCAGTTCCGCGGGCGAGCCGACCTGCGGCGTCGCGCTCGGGAGCTGGTCGAAGCCGTTCGCGGTGCGTTCCACGGGCTGCGGAAACCGCCCGACGAGGAAGTTGAGCCGGTTTTCCTTTTCCGTGATCTCCTGTTTCAGCTCGAAAACCCGGCTGCGGTTCTTCAGCACCTCGGCTTCGAACTTCCGCACCGCGAGTTCGGTGGCGCGCGCGGCGGCCTTCTGCAACCGGACCGTCTCGAGCGCGCTCTCCTGCACCCGGATCGTCTGCTCGAGTATCGCGAGCCGCCTGTCGAGGGTGAGCAGCGCGTAGTACTCGTTGGCCGTCTCCGCCACGAGGCGGGTCACCATGAAGTTCCGGCCTTCCTCCGTCGCCAGGTAGCGCAGGTTCGCGGCCTTGGTCGCATTGCGCAGCTTCTTCCAGATATCGACCTCCCACGAGACTTCGGCCGAGAGCAGGAAGTCCGGCAGCGGCTCGGGGAACTCCTTGCCTTCCTTGATTTCGTGGTTGTGCTCGACGACGCCCTCACGCGTGTAGCGCGCCGCCTTGTCGACGCCGGCGCCCGCGCGCAGGTTGAGGAAGGGCAGGTACTCACCCTGCCGCGCGCCGACCTCGCTCTTCGCGACCTCGATTTCCTGCAGCAGGATGTTGAGCTCCTGGTTGTTCGCGAGCGCGGTCTCCACCAGGGCCGCGAGGTGCCGGTCCTTGAAGAACTCCCGCCATTCGACCTTGGCCGCGCTGACGCCCGCCGACGCGGCGGGGAAGCTCTCGGGCACCTGCGGGACGGTCGGCAGGACGTTGTCCTGGCTCGCCGGAGGCAGCCCGGTGCAGGCCTGCAGGGACAGGGTGAGGCAGACCGCGGCAATCGCCGCGGACAGGTTTCTCGGGTGTTTCATGCTCAGACGTCCCCGTACTCGAAGATTTCAGTGATGGGCGATTCATGCTCGTCGCGGATCAGTTGCCTGCTCTCCGACAGCCGTCCGAAGACGTAATAGAGGCCGGGAACGACGATCACGCCGAGCAGCGTGCCGAGGAGCATGCCCCCCGCGGAGGACGCGCCGATCGTGCGGTTGCCAATCGCGCCGGCGCCCGTTGCCAGCACCAGCGGCACCAGGCCCGCGATGAAGGCGAACGAGGTCATCAGGATCGGGCGGAAGCGGGTCTTCGCGCCCTCGATCGCGGCTTCCAGCACGGTGGCGCCCTCGCGATGTTTCTGCACGGCGAATTCCACGATCAGGATCGCGTTCTTGCCGAGCAGGCCCACGAGCATGACCAGGCCGACCTGGGCATAGACGTTGTTCTCGAGTCCCATCAGCCAGAGCAGGCCGAAGGAGCCGAGGACCCCGACCGGCAGTGACAGGATCACCGCGAGCGGCAGCAGGAAGCTCTCGTACTGGCCCACCAGCACTAGGTAGACGAACACCAGCACCACGATGAAGATGTACAGCGCCTCGTGTCCCCGCTTCGTCTCGTCCAGCGCGATGCCGTCCCACCCGATGTCGTAGCCGCGCGGCAGGACCTCGGCGGCGACTTCCCTGATGGCGCGAATCGCGTCGCCGCTGCTGTAGCCCGCCGCCGGCGCCCCCTGGATCGCGGCCGACGGGTAGGCGTTGTAGCGGGTGATCTCGTTCAGGCCCTGGGTCTGCTTCAGCGTCATGAACGCCGAGTAGGGGACCATCTCGCCCTTGTCGTTCGCGACGTACAGGTCGGTCAGATCCGTCGGCAGGCGGCGGTATTCGGGGGCGGCCTGCACGTAGACCTTGAAGAAGCGGCCGAAGAGGATGAAGCCCTGCTCGTAAGTGCTGCCGATGAGGATCGACAGGTTGTCCAGCGCCTTGCCGATCGACACGCCCTTTTGCATGGCTACCTCGTTGTCGATCTGCACCTCGTACTGCGGGTAGTTCGCGCTGAAGAACGAGAACAGGCCGCGCAGTTCCTTGCGCTCGCGCAAGGCCGCCATGAACTCGTCGTTCAGCTTGCCGAGACGCCCGTAGTCACCGCTGGCCGTCTTGTCGAGCAGGCGCATCGCGAAGCCGCCGGCCGCGCCATAGCCCGGGATTGCCGGCGGGCCGAAGAACTCGAACTTGGCGCCCGGAATCTCGCTCGCCTTCTCCTCGAGCTCGTGAATGATTTCCTCCGCCGAGTGCTTGCGCCTGGACCACGGTTTCAGGTCGATGAGGCAGGTGCCGGCGTTCGAGCCGCGACCCTCCGTCAGCACCTCGTAGCCCGCCAGCGCGGTCACCGACTGGATGCCGTCGATCTTCTCGGCTATCTCGCGCAGTTCGCGTGACTTCGCGTAGGTGCGCTCGAGCGTGGAGCCGGGTGGTGTCTGGATGATCGCGTAAATGACCCCCTGGTCCTCGTTGGGGATGAAGCCCGCGGGCAGTTCCCCGTTGAGCGCGTAGATGCCCACCCCGCAGGCGGCGAGCATCGCGAAGGTCAGCACCCGGCGCGGCACGATCCGCCGGAGCAGCGCCGCATAGCCGCCCGTGGTCTTCTCGAAGCCGGCGTTGAAGCGATCGAGCAGCCAGCCCAGCGGTCCGCGGCGGGCGTGGCCGTGGAGCGGCCGCAGGATCATCGCGCACAGCACCGGCGTGAGGGTCAGCGCGATGATTCCCGACAGCACGATCGCCACCGCCATCGTGATCGAGAACTGGCGGTAGAACACGCCGACCGGGCCGGTCATGAAAGTGACCGGCACGAAGACTGCGGTCATCACGAGCGTGATGGCGATGATGGCGCCGCTGATCTCGTGCATGACCTCGGCGGTGGCGCGATACGGCGAGAGTCCCTTGTCGTGCATCTTCGCGTGCACCGCCTCCACCACCACGATCGCGTTGTCGACGACGATGCCGATGGCGAGCACCAGGGCGAACAGCGTGATCAGGTTGATGTTCACGCCGAGCATCTGCATGAAGAAGAAGGTGCCGATCAGCGACACCGGCACCGCGAGGGTCGGAATCAGCGTGGAGCGCCAGTCGCCGAGGAACACGAACACGACGAGCGCCACCAGCACGAAGGCCTCGCCGAGGGTGTGCAGCACCTGTTCCATGGACGCTTCCAGGAAGCTCGAAACGTCGTAGCTGATCTCGTAGTCCATGCCGGGCGGGAACGAGGATTTCCTGAGCTCCTCGAGCTTCTCCTTGACCTGCCGGATGACGTCCTGGGCGTTGCTGCCGGCGTTCTGCTTGAGCACGATGGAGGCGGAGGGGTGGCCGTCGAGGTCCGAGTAGATGTCGTAGAACTCGCTGCCGAGCTCCACGCGGGCCACGTCCTTCAGCCTGATCATCTCGCCCTGGTCGGTCGCCCTCAGGATCACGTTCTCGTATTGCTCGGGCGAGTTGTAGCGGCCGGGGTAGGTCAGGACGTATTCGAGCGACTGGGCGACCTTGCCGGAGGCCTGGCCGATGCGGCCGGGCGAGCCGATCACGCTCTGCTCGGACAGCGCCTTCATCACTTCCTCGGTCGACACGTCGTACGCCCGCATCCGGTCCGGCTTGAGCCAGATCCGCATCGCGTACTGGCGGGTGCCCAGGATGGTCGCGTTGGCGATGCCCGGAATGCGCTTGATCTCCGGCAGCAGGTTCACCCACGCGAAGTTGAACAGGAAGTTCATGTTCGCCGCCTCGTCCTTGCTGTAGAGGTTCACGAACATGAGCATCTGCGGCTGGATCGGCGTGACGATGATGCCCTCGCGCTGCACGAGCTCCGGCAGGCGCGTCTTCACCTGGTCGACGCGGTTGATCACGTTGACCACGGCGGCGTTGGGGTCGGTCCCCTGCTGGAAGATCACCTGGATCGTGGCCTCGCCGGCGCTCGTCGCGTCCGAGGTCATGTATTTCATGTTCTGGACGCCGTTGATGGACTGTTCCAGCGGAATCAGCACGGAGTCCTCCAGCACTTTCGCGCTGGCGCCGGGGTAGGCGATGCTCACGAGCACGCGCGGCGGCGCCACGTCGGGGAACTGGGAGACGGGCAGCGTCGCGATCGCGAGGCCGCCGAGGAATATGAGGATCAGCGAGATGACGATGGCCAGGGCTGGCCGATGCAGAATCTTGGCAAACATGTCGGTGCTGCCTCCTATTCCGCGGAGACTTTGAGGCGGGCGTAGGCCTCGGCGGGCGGCTGGTAGTCGTACGCGATGGCCTGTCCGTCGGTCACCTGCCGCACCCCCTCGAGCAGGATGCGGTCGGTGTCCTCGATGCCGTCGAGCACCACGAAGAGATCCTCGAGTTCCTCCGCGATTTCGATGCGCTGCTGCTTCACCCGGGCGTCCGGCCCGACGACGAACACGTAGGTGTGGTCGAGCACCTGGAACGTCGCCTTCTGCGGGATCAGCAGGGCGCCGGGGACCACCGTCTTCATGAGGATGTTGCCGGTCTGTCCGTGGCGCAGCAGACCTTCCGGGTTGGGGAAGTCGGCGCGGAAGGGAATGGTGCCTGTCTCGTGGTTGAAATCGGCTTCGATCGTGGCGACCTTGCCGGGGTGGGCGAAAACCTTGCCGTTGGCCATCAGGAGCTCGACCGTGGTGGCGCCGGCACGCTTCGTCTCCGACGCGTAGTCGAGGTATTCAGCTTCGGGCACGTTGAAGTAGACCCACATCTGGCTGTTGTCGGACAGCGTGGTGAGCTGGGTCCCTTTCTCGACCATGCTGCCTTCCCGCACGCGCAGCCGGTCCATGATGCCGTCGAACGGCGCGTGGATCCGGGTGAAATCGACGTGAACCTGCGCGAGCTTGACCTCTGCCAGCGCCTGTTCGTACTTGGCCTTGGCGATCGCCAGTTCGGTGGGCGCTACGACCTTGCTCTTGGCGAGCATCGAGGTGTTGTCGAATTCGACCCGGGCGGCTTCGGCTTCGGCTTTGGCCTTGGCCAGTTCAGCCTCGTAGGCCAGGGGCAGGATGCTGAACATCAATTGCCCCTTCCTGACCGATTGGCCCTCCTGGACCGCGAGGTCCTGCAGATAACCTCCCTCCAGCGCTTTGAGGGTGATGTGGCGCATCGCGTGCACCTGGCAGACGTATTTGCGGGTGATGGTGGTGTCCTGCCTCACCGGCTGGCTGACGAGCAGCTTCGACGCCGCTTCACCTTCCTTTTCGGGCTCGGCCGCCTGCGATTCCTGCTGCTGGCAGCCCACGAGGGCCATGGCGACGACCAGGAGCCCGGCCAGGGCCAGGGATGACTGGATTACTCTTTTTCGCATTTCACTTCTCACGGCTGACGAAGTCAGACTTTGCTGTGCGCGCGACGACGCCCGGCCCGCGCCGGGCGAGGCATTCGCGCTGGATCTTCGGAAGTTCCGAAAGCACGGTGACGGAGCGACGCCCAGGGGCGGTGGGCGGTGCCGGCGCCGCGGACGACGAACGATGCCGCGCGTGGCTCGATCACGAGCCGCGCATCACGTGTCCGGAACAGGGGCCGCGCGGGCGGCCGGGCTCAGCCGAGGAGCGGGGGAGCGCGCGCGGAAGGGCCGCGGCGCAGGGTGGCAAGGTGCGGGCTTGCGGGCGGCCAGGAGTGCATGGCCGCCAGCGTGTTCGCTTGAGCGGGTGCGCTGGCTGCGGGCGTCAGCGGATCCGGCGTGTCGTCACCGGGCGCTGCCGAGCCCCAAGCGCTGTGCGCGAGGGACGCGCCTGACTGGCAGGCTGCCTCGTCCGTCTTGTTGACGTCGCGGACGACGGCATTGCCGAAACTGCCGAGGTTCAGCACGAACACCACGAGCGCGCCGAGCAGGCAACGCAGCGCTGACCGCGTGGCGTGCGCGATGTCGGGTGGGGGCAGTCGGTTCACGGCGCGAGACGCTAGCATGCACCCGATCGAGGGTCAACGAGACCGGCCCGCGTGTTGCCGCGGGCTGCGTTGCCGGCGACGAGAGAGCAGGGCTTCGTTCCCGCCATGCCGGGGATGCGCCACTGCGGGCGCACGGGCAGGCCGGCGAGCCGATGCTCAAAGACTGTCGTCATGATCCGCTTCCTGCAGCAGAGAGGTTTCCGATCGTCGTGTCCGGCGCGCTTCCGCAAGTGCGCCTGCCCTGGCTGAAGACCATCCTCGGGCGCACGGGTTCCCCACGACGGCGTGCGATCGTGAATCTCATGCAGGGCCGGCCTCGGTGATGAAGTGCCGGATCGCACGCGCGACCAGCCCCGGCGCCGAGACGTGCGGCAGGTGGCCTTCAGTGTCGATGATTTCGAGGCGGCTGCCGCGAATGCGCCGATTGAGGTACTCGGCGACGGCCAGTGGCACCGCGATGTCCTGCCTCGTCTGCAGCACCAGCGTCGGCACCTCCAGGCGCGCGATATCCTCGCGGTGGTCGGACTGGAAAATGGAGCAGAGCATGGTCAGCGCGCGGTCGGGCGGGATCGACTTGATCGATTGCGCGAACTCCGAGCCCAGAGTCGGCCGGTCCCCGTGGGCCATCGACGCCGCCGCGAACCCGTCGGCCCACGCCGAGTAGCTGCTGGTCACGCTGCTGTAGATCGCGTCCACGTCCTCGCGACTGAAGCCGCCGAGGTAGTCGTCGACGTCGACGTAGCGCGGTGACGCGCCGATCATGACCAGCTGTCGCGCGAGCCCGGGCCGCTCCAGCGTCGCGAGCGCGCAGATCATCGCGCCCATCGAATGGCCGACGAGGACCGGGCGGTCGAGCGCCAGCGCGTCGCACACCTCGACGAGGTCGGACCCGTAGCGGCGCAGGTTGAGGTAGCGGTGCTGGGCGAAGGCGGCCGGGTCCGAGCCGCCGGCGCCGACATTGTCGAGCAGGACCACGCGGTAATCGGCCAGGAATGCCGCGGCCACGCTCGACCACGCGCGCTGGTCGCTGCCGAAGCCATGCACGAAGACGAGCGCGGTCTGCGCCTGCGGATTGCCGACGACCTTGACGTTGTTGCGGCGGATGGGGTCGATGTCTGTCATGCCCGTGGCCTTCCTCCAATACAAAGTGCCCCCCGGGCCGGCCCGCGGAGCGCCATGCGTTGACGCCCGGCAGCAGCGGGGAAGTAGTACAGGATGAATACAGGGCATCGTCCCCCCGTTCAACCCGGCTTCGTCTGATTCAGTGCGCGGATGCCTCGATGTGTGACGCGGGGCGTATCGCCTGCCCCGAGCGGTGACGCCCGGGCGACGTCGCACGACGTGCGCTGCTGCCGACCCGTGCCGGTTCCCCGGAACCGCCGCCGGCGCCCGGCTCCCCGTTGCCAAATCGACGGCTTCTTTATAAGGTGCAGAAATCAGGACAGAATGCTCCATACGCTGCCGTATGGATCGGGCGCGTCCTGGCCTTTCCCTCCCATGAGTCGCGATGTCGTGCACACCGCGCGCGTGCTGGCGGGCTCGGTCCGAGCAACGGCCCGGTCATTGGTTGCGGTCCCAACACGAACTGTCGAAGGAGACGCCCGTGCGTATCGGCATCCCGAAGGAACTCCATGCAGGCGAGAAACGTGTCGCGACGACGCCCGACGTCGCCGCGAAACTGATCAAGCTTGGTTACAGCGTCGCGATCGAGCAGGGGGCGGGCGCCGCCGCCGACCTCGGCGACGAGGTCTACCGCGCCGTCGGTGTCGAGGTGCTGCCCGATGCCGCCTCGCTGTGGGCGCAGTCGGACATCGTGCTGAAGGTGCGCGGCCCGGCGCGGCATGACGCCGCCGACGAATTCGCGCTGATGCGCGAGGGCGGCACGCTGATCAGCTTCCTGTGGCCGGCCCAGAATCCGGCGTCCATGGAGCAGCTTGCCGCGCGCCAGGCCACCGTCCTCGCGATGGACAGCGTGCCGCGCATCTCGCGCGCGCAGAAGGCGGATGCCCTGTCCTCGATGGCCAACATCGCCGGCTATCGCGCGGTGATCGAGGCCGCGCAGAACTTCGGCCGCTTCTTCACCGGACAGGTCACGGCGGCGGGCAAGGTGCCGCCGGCCAAGGTCTTCATCATCGGCGCGGGTGTCGCCGGCCTCGCGGCCATCGGCGCGGCGAACGGCCTGGGCGCCATCGTCCGCGCGACGGACACCCGGCCCGAGGTCGGCGACCAGATCAGGAGCCTCGGCGCCGAGTTCGTGCCGGTCGAGTACCAGGAGGAGGGGACGGGCGTCGGCGGTTACGCGAAGGTGATGAGCGAAGGCTACCAGCGCGCGCAGCTCGCGATGATTGCGCAGCAGTGCAAGGAGGTCGATGTCGTCATCACCACCGCGCTGATCCCCGGCAAGCCCGCGCCGCGGCTCATCACTGCCGAAATGGTGCAGTCGATGCAGCCGGGCAGCGTGATCGTCGACCTCGCGGCCGAGCAGGGCGGCAATTGCGAGCTGACCGTGCCCGGCGAGGTCGTCGAGCGGCACGGTGTGCGCATCATCGGCTACACGGATCTCCCGAGCCGCATGGCGCGCCAGTCGAGCCAGCTGTACGCGACCAACCTGCTGCGCCTCATCGAGGAACTCACGCCGGCCAAGGACGGCAACATGCTCGTCAACATGGACGACGAGATGATCCGCGGCGCGACCGTCATCAAGGAGGGCGAGATCACCTGGCCGCCGCCGCCGCCGAAACTGTCGGCAGCGCCGCCGGGCGCGAAGCCGGCCGCCGCCCCGGTGCCGCCGGCGCCGAAGAAGCCCCTGGTCCCGGCCGCGCTGCGCAGCCTGCTGGTGTTGGGCCTCGGCGGCCTCGCGCTGGCCTGGCTCGGCACGGTCGCGCCGCCGGCGTTCATGGCGCACCTGATGGTATTCGTGCTGGCCTGCTTCGTCGGCTACATGGTGATCTGGAACGTCACGCCGGCACTGCACACGCCGCTGATGAGCGTGACCAACGCCATCAGCTCCATCATCGCCATCGGCGCGCTGATCCAGATTTCGGCGCCCGGTTTCCTGCTGACGGTGCTGGCCATCGCGGCGCTGATCCTAACCACCATCAACATGGCCGGCGGCTTCTGGGTGACCCAGCGCATGCTGCGCATGTTCCGCCGCTCGGAGTAATGCCATGAGTGAGGGCCTGGTCACCGTTTCCTATATCGCCTCGACGATTCTGTTCATCCTGAGTCTGGGCGGCCTTTCCAACCCTGAAACCTCGCGGCGGGGCAACTACTACGGCATCGCCGGCATGGCCATCGCGGTGCTCGCCACCGTGCTCGGCCCGAAGGTGACGAGCGTCGTGCCGGTCGTCATCGCGATGCTCGTCGGCGGCAGCATCGGCATCACCGCCGCGAAGCGTGTGCAGATGACGCAGATGCCGGAACTCGTCGCGCTGATGCACAGCCTCGTCGGCCTCGCCGCGGTGCTGATCGGTTTCGCGACCTACCTCGACGACTCGGTGCACTTCACCGGCGTCGAGAAGACGATCCACGAGGTCGAGATCTACATCGGGATCCTGATCGGCGCGGTCACGTTCTCCGGTTCGGTCATCGCGTTCGGCAAGCTGTCGGGCAAGATCGGCGGCAAGCCGCTGCTGTTGCCCGGCCGGCACGTGCTGAACCTGCTCGCGCTGCTGGTCGTGATCTGGTTCTGCAACCTGTTCCTGAACGTCGAGTCGGGCGGTGCGGGCATGCTGTTCCTGATCATCATGACGGGCATCTCGCTCGCTTTCGGCGTGCACATGGTCATGGCGATCGGCGGCGCGGACATGCCCGTCGTGGTCTCGATGCTGAACAGCTACTCGGGCTGGGCGGCCTCCGCGACCGGCTTCATGCTGAGCAACGATCTCCTGATCGTCACCGGGGCCCTGGTCGGTTCGTCCGGCGCCATCCTCTCGTACATCATGTGCCGCGCGATGAACCGCAACTTCATCAGCGTCATCGCCGGCGGCTTCGGCACCGGCGGTGGCACGGTCGCCGCCGCCGACGGCCAGCCCCAGGGCGAGGTGCAGCCGATCAGCGCGGAAGAAACTGCGGAGCTGATGCGCAACGCGTCGAAGATCATCATCGTGCCCGGTTACGGCATGGCGGTCGCGCAGGCCCAGCACACGGTGTTCGAGATCACCAAGGCGTTGCGCGAGCGCGGC
>Ga0255182_1001120_pt1 | contig 14916 bp, 14 predicted proteins | sample Atl_UVDOM_RepA_8_FD_188420 | JGI IMG/M metagenome (GOLD analysis project Ga0255182, IMG submission 188420) | Freshwater microbial communities from Altamaha River, Georgia, United States - Atl_UVDOM_RepA_8d | ecosystem: Environmental > Aquatic > Freshwater > River | place: USA: Georgia...
CCGCCTCAAGCTTGAATTCCAGCGTGTATCTGCCACGCGGCTGCCCGTCTTTCCTGTTACTCATTTCGCTCTCCATTTCCTGAATTTGAACATCAGCTATGGAGTACGTTTTTCGGGGGCAACCTCATTGCGCCTGGCCATTGTGGGCGCGTCGGATCTCACAGGTTCCCTTGAAATGACGCAGGCCCTCGACCATGACTGGCAACCCCACCGGATCGTCGCCCATGCGTCCGTTCACCATTTTGAGGAATGGAAGGCCTTTCTGGCAGGTCCTGTGCAACAGGCCGAGGTGCTGATCGTGCTCAGCACGGACACGCTGCGCGCAGCCCATGATGGCCTGTCCGTGCAGCCCGAAGCCGAAGTGATCGCCTGGACCGAATCGCACGCCAGCGCCTTGCCTGTGGGCGTGCGTGAGGCGTATGTACGCCATGGGGGCGGCCTTGCCCTCTCGACGCCAGCCCATGAATTGGGTGCCAGCGCCATGGACCTGGCGCTTGCGCGCACGGGCAAGGCACGGGACCAGGTTACGACGATGGCGCCGCAGTCCCAGGCCTACGACGTTTCCATTCGCCAGTCTGTGCTCAAACGGCGAGGGCTCGTCATGCCCTCGATCTATGTACAGGCCGCGAGAAAAGGCAAGACCTTGATGCCCTGAGGCCAAGGCGCAGGACTGAATCCCCGCCGTCAGGTGCCGCTGACGGGTTCGAGGCTGACGATCTGCTGGTCAATCGCCCCAAACAGGCTCTGCCCGTCCGCCCCCTTCATCTCGATGCGGATGGTGTCGCCGAACTTCATGAATTCGGTGCTGGGCTTGCCGTCGAGGATCGTTTCAATGGCGCGCTTTTCAGCGATGCAGCTGTAGCCCCTGGGCCAGGCCTTTTTGCCGTTTTCTTCCACGCCGCGGTTGCTCACGGTGCCGCTGCCCACGATCGAGCCGGCACGCACATTGCGCGTCTTGCAGATGTGGGCGATCAGCTGGCCGAAGTGGAAGGTCATGTCCGGGCCGGCGTCGCACAGGCCGACCTTGCGGCCGTTCCAGGTGGACTGCAGCGTCAGGTGCACGCGGCCGCCCTGCCAGGCCTCGCCGAGTTCATCGGGCGTGATCGCCACCGGGCTGAAGGCAGTCGCCGGCTTGCTCTGGAAGAAGCCAAAGCCCTTGGCCAGCTCGTTGGGGATGAGGTTGCGCAGGCTCACGTCGTTGGCCAGCATCAAGAGGCGCACGCCTTCGAGTGCCTCGTCGGGCGTGGCGCGCATGGGCACGTCGCCGGTGATCACCGCAATCTCGGCCTCGAAGTCGATGCCATAGGCTTCGTCGGCGCAGACCACCGGGTCGCAAGGGCCGATGAAGTCGTCGCTGCCGCCCTGGTACATCAGCGGGTCGGTGTAGAAGGTCTGCGGCACTTCACTGTTGCGGGCCGCGCGCACCAGTTCGACGTGGTTGATGTAGGCCGAGCCGTCGGCCCACTGGTAGGCGCGCGGCAGCGGGGCCATGCACATCTTCGGGTCGAAGGGGAAGGCATGCCGCGCCTTGCCGGTGTTGAGCGTCAGGTACAGGTCTTCGAGCTGGGGCGCCATGAAGTTCCAGTCATCGAGCACCTGCTGCAGGGTGTCGGCGATGCCGGTCGCATAATGCGCAGTGCTCAGGTCGCGGGACACCACCACCAGCTGTCCGTCGCGTGAACCATCCTTGTAAGTGGCCAGTTTCATGTCGAAAACTCCGTCCTTGCAAAACAGGGGCGTCGGGCAAGGCGCCGACGAGACACCCGAATTACGTATTGGTAAACTCGTTTATCTAAACGAAACAGCATTTTAGAGCACATGGACGCCGACACCCTCGACACCTCTGACAAGGCGCGCGCCGGCATCCAGTCGGTGGAGGTCGGCTTTGCCCTGCTCGACGTGCTGGCCGATGCCAGCGGTCCGTTGATGCTGCGCGACCTGGCTGCTGCGGCCGGCATGAGCGCGGCCAAGGCACACCGCTACCTGGTGAGTTTTCAGCGCCTGGGGCTGGTGGTGCAGGACGCTGTGAGCGCCCGGTACGAGCTGGGGCCGGCCACGCTGCGCCTGGGCCTGTCCACGTTGTCACGCGTCGACGCGGTCAAGATGGCACGTGAGCGCTTGCCTACCTTGCTGGAGGCGACCGGCCACACCCTGGCGCTGGCGGTCTGGGGCAACCATGGCCCGACCATCGTGCACTGGCTCGAATCGGCGCGGGCACCCTCGGTCAATCTGCGCCTGGGCGATGTGATGCCCTTGCTCTCGTCGGCCACCGGGCGCTGTTTTCTGGCCTTCGGCAGCCAGGGCGGACGCGCTGATCGCAGCGGTCCGTTGCTGGCGGCCGAAATCGCGCAGGCGCTTGCGCAGGACCGCAGCGACCTGCCGCAGACGCCCGAGGCGGTGCAGGCCCTGGCGGTGCAGACCCGCGAGGCCGGCTACGGCTGGGTGCGCAATGTGCTGCTGCCCGGCATTTCGGGCGTGTGCGCGCCGGTGTTCGACGCCAACGGCCAGATGGCCCTGGGCGTGCTGTCCATGGGCGTGTCCGCCACTTTTGACATTCGCGAACAAGGCCGCACCGTGGGGGCCATGAGCCGTCAGCTCTCGGCCGATCTGGGCTGGCGCGGATGAGGCCTGCACCCGGCGAAAGGCCATGGCCGTCGCGGGGGCCTGCGGGTCCGGTGCTGCTGGCCCTGGCCCTGGCCGTGCTGGGGGCGCATCTGGTGCTGCTGGCCGGCATCGGCGGCATGACGCCGGTCCTGCAGCCAGCGTCCCCGGACCCGCTGCCGTCCTTGCAAACCCGTTTGATCACACCGCCCCCGCTGCCCGCGGCCCCGCAGCCCGCCGCCACCCCCCCAGCTGCCGGTCCTGCGGCCGCGGGGCGTTCGCCCACGGCGCGGCTGCTGACACCCGCCGACATCGGCCAACAGCAGGCAGATGCGCAGCCCGCAGCCCCGTCGCCTGAGGACGCGCGTGAGGGGGCAGGGGAGGATGTCGGTGAGGGCGAGGCCGGCGTCGCCACCGCTGCCGCCGCGCCGGCCAGCGAAGCCTTGTCCGTGGAAGCGCAAGCGGCCACAGGGGTTGCCCGAACGGGCGCAGCGCCGGATCCGGTGACCGCCCCGCGGCCGGATCAGGCCGTCGCAACGGGTCTGGACCCAAGGGCAGCCCCCACGGTTGTGCAAGCGGCGGACAACCACGGCACTGTGCAGCCCTCAATCCCTGCGGCGGCCTCGGCTGCGGACGCGCAAAGTCCGACTGCTGCTGCACTTCAGGTCGACCCGGCGCATCTGCCCCCTTCGCTGGCGCTGCACTACGACATGACCGGCCAGGACCGCGGGCTGACCTACCACGCCAGCGGCGAGTTGCGCTGGCAGCACAACCCGGAGCACTACACCCTCACCCTGGCGGTGCGGGCCTTGCTGGTGGGCAGCCGCGAATGGCGCAGCCAGGGCCTGATCGGCCCGCAAGGCCTGCAGCCGCTTCGGTTTTCCGACAAGCGCCGCACCGAGCGGGCCACGCATTTCGACCGCGAAGGCGGCCGCGTGGTGTTCAGCGGCAGTGCAGCGCCGGTGCCGCTGGCGCCCGGTGCGCAGGACCAGATCAGCCTGTATGTGCAGCTGGCTGCGGCCATGGCCAGCGCCTCAGGCCCCATGCCCGCCGGCACCCGGCTGCAGGTGCAGACGGCCACCACCCGCGATGCGCTGCCCTGGCTGCTGACCCTGGAACGCCGGGAAACCCTGCGCCTTGACGGCCAGCCGGTCGACACCGCTTACTGGGTCTGCCTGCCCCGCCAGCGCTTTGATGCCCGCATCGAACTGTGGACCGCTGCGCAGCACCACCAGCTGCCGGTGCGCATCCGCATCACCCAGGCCAGCGGCAGCTTCATCGACCTGCAGCTGCGCCGCCAGGAAGCCCTCGAAGCACTGCCCGCCGGCAATGGTGTTGGCACAAAAACCACAAGCCCTTGATTTGCGTGCGGTCAGCCCTACCTGCCCGATATCTTGAGGCAGAATGAACCCATGAACCTGTTGTACGACTCCGAAGCTTTTGCCGTCATGCATGTGCTGGCCAACGCCGACACCTGCAGCAAGGGCGGTCAGGGCCAGCCCACGCTGGAGCGCCACGGTTTCGAGATCGTGGACAAACGCTCGGGCAAGGAGGTCTACCTCGACGGCTCCTGGGCCGAAATGTTCCAGCAACAGATCCAGGCCTGGCAGCACCGCACCCCGACCCAGGAAGAAGTCGAGGACACGCTCGAAGGCTACACCGGCCTGGCGCAGCAGCCGGTGCTGGTGCACTGAGCCATGACTGCGCAATGACTGCGCAATGACTGCGCCTGCGGCGCATGACACCGGCTTCGCCATGATGACGGCGCTGCGCGCCATGACAGTCAGCCTTTCAGGTCATCGCTGCGCAGCAGCGTCATGAGACGCGCAGCGGCGAGGTCATGCGCCGCAGGCGCAGTCATCTGTCGCAGGGCGCAGTCATCTGTCGCAGGGCGCAGTCATCCAGCCCCCCGCAAATGCACCCACCGGTAGAGCGGTCCGGCCAGCATCAGCACGGCGACCAGGCGACTGACCTGGAAGGCGGTGACGATGGGCACCCCCAGCTGCAGCACCTTGGCCGTGATCGCCATCTCGGTGATGCCGCCCGGTGAAGTGCCCAGCACCAGTGTGGCCGGATGCAGGCCCGTACCCCAGGCCAGCAAAAACGCAAAGCCGGCGCTGAGCAGCATCATGGCCAGGGTGCCGATCGCTGCCGAGGCCATCCAGCGCGGCGCGGTCTGGATGAAATCACGGCGAAAGCGCACCCCCAGGCTGATGCCGATGAACAGCTGGGCCGCATTGCTGAGCACCGGTGGCACCGCCGACCACTGCACATCGAAGAGCGACAGGCCCATGGCCACCAGCAGGGCGCCCATGAACCAGGGGTTGGTACGGCCGAGCCGGCGCATCACCCAGCCGCCAGCCAGCGTGGCCATGCCCAGCCACAGCAGGCCCGGCCACTGCGCCGGCCGGGGTTGTGGCCGCAGGCTTTCGTCGACCGTCAGGCCCCAATGCGTCTGGGCCCACTGCATCAGAAAGGGCACGCTGAGCACCACCATCACCAGCCGCAGGCTGTGCGCAGCGGCCACCAGGTCGGTGCGGGCGCCGGCCCGTTCGGCCAGCATGGTCATTTCGGAAGCGCCTCCGATCGGGCTGGCGAAATAGGTTGTGGCCCGCTGCTGCGCAGGACTCAGGCTGGCCAGGTCCTGCGCATGGCGGCGTTGCAGCCACAGGCCGAACACCAGCCCGAGCAGCAGCGACCAGAGCACCCCGAGTGCGATCGCCCAGCCGGTCTGCAGCACAAAGGCACCCACCTGTGGCGTGAAGTACAGGCCCAGGGCAGTGCCAATGATCCACTGGCCGGTATTGCGCAGCACTCCGGCGCTCGCGGTCGGCGCGCCGGCCACCGACGCCAGGCCGGTGACCACCAGCGGTCCGAGCAACCACGGAATCGGGGTGCCCACTGCCACACACAGACCTGCCGCCGCCAGGGCGGCCAGCAAGGTCAGGGCGACCTGCGTGAACCAGCGCGCATCCGGCCCCGGGCTCATGCCGCGTGGCGGCGGATGCTGTCGGCCAGGGTCTGCACCATCTGGTCGATCTGCGCCGTCTCGACGATGTAGGGCGGGCAGATCACCAGGTTGTCTCCGGCCGCGCGCAGCCAGACGCCGCGGTGGAAGCAGTCGAGCATGATGTCGTAGGCACGCTTGCCCGGCCCGGTCGCGGCCGGCGCCAGCTCCACTGCGCCGGCCAGGCCCAGCGTGCGGATGCTCACCACATTCGGCAGGCCTTTGAGCGCGCTGTGCATGGCGTCGCCCAGTACGCGACCCAGCACGCCCGCACGGGCAAACAGGTCTTCGTCATGCATGAGCTGCAAGGTGGCCACGGCCGCTGCGCAGGCCACCGGGTGGCCCGAGTAGGTGTAGCCATGGAAGAACTCGATCACGTGCTCGGGCGCGCCGGCGTTCATCATCGTGTCGTAGATGAAGTCGCGGCAGATCACGCCGCCCAGCGGGATCACGCCATTGGTGACCGCCTTGGCGAAGTTGAGCATGTCGGGCACCACGCCATAAAAGTCGGCGCCAAAGTTCACGCCCAGGCGGCCAAAGCCGGTGATGACCTCATCAAAAATCAGCAGGATGCCGTGCTTGTCGCAGATCTGGCGCAGGCGCTGCAGGTAGCCCTTGGGCGGGATGTACCAGCCCGCACTGCCCGCGATCGGCTCGACGATGATGGCCGCCACATTGCTCGGGTCGTGCAAGGCCAGGATGCGCGTTTCCAGCTCGACCAGCGGGTCTTCGGCCCACACGGGTTCTTCGTGGTGGATGTAGGCGTGGTTCACCGGATCGTGGATGAAGCGCATGTGGTCCACCCGCGGCAGCAGCTGCGCGCCATAGACCTTGCGGTTGGCCGGCAGGCCGCCCACGCTCATGCCGCCGAAGTTGACGCCGTGGTAACCCTTCTCGCGGCCGATGAACACGTGGCGATGGCCCTCGCCCCGCGCGCGGTGGTAGGCCAGCGCCACCTTCAGTGCGGTGTCGGCGGCTTCCGAGCCCGAATTGCAGAACAGCACCTTGTTGAGGTCGCCCGGCGCCATCTCGGCAATCATCTGCGCGGCCTTGAAGGCCTGGTCGTTGCTGGCCTGAAACGCCGTGGCGTAGTCCAGCGTGTCGAGCTGCTTTTTGATCGCCTCGTTGATCGGCTTGCGGTTGTGGCCCGCGCCCACGCACCACAGGCTGGAAATGCCGTCGAGCACCTGCCGCCCGTCGTGGGTGGTGAAGTGCATGCCTTCGGCCGCCACGAACACCCGCGGGTCCTTCCTGAAGTGGCGGTTGGGCGTGAAGGGCAACCACTGGTGATCCATCGACAGCTCGCGGGCTTCGTGCACGACGCTCTCCTTTTGCAAAGCATGAAAACGCCAGTTTATGCCATCAGGCCGCGTGCTTTAGACGCGTGCTTTAGACGGCAGTCTGACACCCGTCTTGCCGTTGTCAGGGTGCCCAGCCAAGGGTAAGCCCCTACGCCAATCGGGGAATTAATGAGTACCATGGTATTCAAAACAACAGGGAGATGCCATGTTTTGCCACCCCGCCATGCGCCCCGGCCTGCTGCTGATGCTGTGTCTGCCCCTGCAGGCCATGGCCATGCAGGTCAAGATCACGCCCGAACTGGCCTTTGTGGATGTGGTGCATGCCGGCAAGCCGGTGCGCATCCAGCGTATCCAGGACACCGGGCACAAGATCATCGATGACTTTGCCAAGACCTCCCGGCCTTGTCCCGAATTCTGTGTGCACCCCATGCGCGTGGCGCCGGGGGTCGAGACGCTCGGTGAACTCGAACTGATGGACTTCATGACCCGCGAGGTCCGCGAGGGCCAGGGCCTGGTGATCGATGCCCGGCTGGCCGAATTTCATCGTATCGAGACGATTCCGACCTCGGTCAACATACCGTTCACCGTCATCAAGGCGGACAACCCGCAGATTGACCGCATTCTGCAGGCGCTGGGTGCACGCCCGCGCGGCGCAGGCCAGTGGGATTTTGCACAGGCCCGGACACTGGCGCTGTGGTGCAACGGTCCCTGGTGCGACCAGTCCTCGCGCGCCATCAAGGCCCTGCTGCGTCTGGGCTACCCGCCGGACAAGCTCAAGTACTACCGCGGTGGCATGCAGGCCTGGAAGCTGATGGGTCTGACCACGGTGGTGCCGGCCCCCATCGGCCCGCGCCGCTGATGTCTTGCCGCCTTGCTTTCCAGCGACTGAACCGGGAGAACACCATGAAACCCATTCCACCGTTGATCGTCAAGGACGGTCACATCGTCACCGCCGAGGCGCCCGTGCGCAAAGGCCTGTATCTGGGCCTGGCGGGCACGGCGGCGCTGCTGGCCGCGGGCCTGGGCGGTTACTGGCTGGGCCAGTCGGGCCGCCCGATCGGGTCCGGCGATGCGCATGCCTTGCTGTCATCGGCCGTGGCTGACGCCTTGCAGACTGCCGGCCCGGGCGACGAGGAAGAAAAACGCTTCCTGCAGGCCCAGCAAGTCCAGCTGCAGCAGACGCCCGAAACGCCCGAACAGGTCAAGGCACGGCTCGATCGGCTGGCGGCCGACCCGCAGGCCCTCGAAGCGCATAACCGCAACGTGCTCAACCGGGTGACCGCCGCCGCCCCGCCCCCGGGCGCGTCCACTGACCTGACGCAGGCCGTGCAGGCGGCGCTCAGCGCTAGCGCCCCAGCTGCCACGCCGGTAGAGCCGATAACGCAGGTCCTGCAGGCCGAAGCGGCTGAGCGTGAAGCTGCCGGGCGCACCTATACCGTGCGACCAGGCGATACGCTCTGGGCCATTGCCGCCCGTGTGTACGGCGACCCGCATCAGTTTCAGCGCCTGTTCGCCGCCAACCCGCGGGTACTGGCCTCGCCTGACCACATCTTCCCCGGGCAGGTCCTGCGCGTGCCCGCCTGAGCATCACCACCATCCTGATCGGCGACAATCGCGGTCTTATGTTTGACCGCGATCACCAGACCTACATCCTTCAGCTCGCCTGCACCGACCGCCCCGGCATCGTGCACGCCGTCTCGGGCTTCCTGCTCGAGCATGGCGGCAATATCGAGGAAGCCGCCCAGTACAACGACCACGACACCGGCCTGTTCTTCATGCGGGTGCAGTTCGCCAGTGCGCACCCCGAACCGGCGCTGCGCAGCGACTGGACGGTGTTTGCCCAGGGCTTTGGCATGCAGTGGCAGCTGCACACCGCCAGCCAGCCCATGCGCACCGTGATCATGGTCAGCAAGGAAGGCCACTGCCTCAACGACCTGCTGTTTCGCGTCAAGAGCGGGCTGCTGGCGCTGGATGTGCGGGCCATCATCAGCAACCACCGCGACTTCTACCAGCTCGCCGCGAGCTACAACGTGCCGTTTCACCACATCCCGGTCACGGCCGACACCAAGGCGCAGGCCGAGGCGCGGCAGCTGGAGATCATCGAAGCCGAGGGCGCCGAGCTGGTCGTGCTGGCGCGCTACATGCAGATCCTCTCGGACGAGCTGTGCCGCAAGCTCTCGGGCCGTGCGATCAACATTCACCACAGCTTCCTGCCCAGCTTCAAGGGCGCGCGCCCTTACTACCAGGCGCACGATCGCGGGGTCAAGCTGATCGGCGCGACGGCCCACTACGTCACGGCCGACCTCGACGAGGGTCCCATCATCGAGCAGGACGTGACCCGGGTGGACCACAGCAAGACCGCCCACGACCTCACGGCGCTGGGCCGCGACACTGAAAGCCAGGTGCTGGCGCGGGCCGTCCAGTGGCACAGCGAACACCGGGTGCAGATCAACGGCCACAAGACCGTGATCTTCAAGTGAAGGCCCTGCGGGACTGATCTGCGTTGCCGCCCTCAACCGACCCGAGCGAACCATGCGCATTCCGCCCATTCAGTGCCTGCTGACCTTCGAAGCGCTGGCGCGGCTGCGCAGTGTCACGCAGGCGGCCGATGAACTGTGTGTCACCCCCAGCGCGGTCAGCCACCGCGTCAAGCAGCTCGAACAGCTGCTGGGCACCAAGCTGTTTGGCCGCGCGGATTTTTCGCTCACCACCGAAGGCAGCGAATACCTGGCCCATGTGCGCGAAGGCCTGGGTTCGCTGCAGAAATTTCCAAGCCAGGCCCAGAGCCCCGGACGGCGCAAGCTGCGCGTGGCGGTCACCCCCACCTTTGCACGCTCGATCCTGATGCCGCGGCTGCGGCATTTTTTTGACGCCTACCCCGAGATCGACATCACGCTGCAGGTGAGCATCCCGCTGCTCGATGTGGTGGCCGAGGATGCCGACCTGACGATCCGCTTTGGCACCGGCCGCTATGCCGATGTCGAACACGTCTGCCTGGTCAAGGACGAGGTCACGCCCCTGGCCTCGCCGGCCTGGCTGCGCGAGAACGGCCCTTTCAAGTCGGTGCAGGACCTGCAGGGCCAGCCCCTGCTGCGCAGCCCGCTCGAACCCTGGCGCACCTGGTTTGCCGCGCACAGCCTGGACTGGCCCGAGCCCATGGAGGGTTCGTCCTTCAATGACATCGGCCTGATGTGCGACGCCGCCGCCCAGGGTCTGGGCATCGGCCTGGTGCGGCTCAAGCTGGGCGCGCCCTGGCTGGAGAGCGGGCAACTGGTGCGGCTGTTCGAGCGCACCGTGCCCAGCCCGCATGCGCACTACCTGTGCTGGCGCGCCGGCATGATGGAGCGCTGGGAATGCGCCACCTTTGCCGACTGGCTCAAAAGCAGCCTGACCTGACCTGCCGTCCGTGAGCAGCCCCAAACTCCGCATCCTGGTGGTCGAAGACCATGCCCTGAGCCGTCAGGTGGCCGAAGTGCTGCTGCGCCACATGGGCCATGAATGCCTGCTGGCCGACAACGGTGAGCAGGCGCTGCAGGTGCTGGCGCAAGAGGCCGTCGACCTGGTGTTGCTGGATGTGGCCATGCCGGTCATGGACGGCCTGCGTGCCTTGCAGCAGTTGCGCAGCCGCGACGACCTGCCGCGCCAGGTGCCGGTGCTCATGCTCACCGCCCACGTCCAGAAGCATGACCAGCTGCGCTACCGCGAGCTGGGGGCGGACGGCTGCATGGCCAAGCCGATCTCGACCGAGCGCCTGCGAGAGGAGCTCGCCCGCCTGATGCCCGAACGTTTCGGGCCGGTCTGAGCCGGTCCGCCGACGCCGTCTCAAACTTCGCTGCAGAAAACTTCACGCTCGACCAGGGTCCCGGTCGGCGCTGGCTGATTTACAGTTTGCCAACGTTCCAAGTTCAGGAGATCGCATGCACCTGCAAGACCTGCCCCAAGATGCCCCCGCGCGTGCAGACCTGCAGCAGCGCGTGGTGCAGGCGCTCGGCCGTGTGCTGCCTGAGGACTGCATCCTCTACACCGCTGAGGACACCGTTCCCTACGAATGTGATGGCCTGACCGCCTACCGCGAGCGGCCCTTGGTGGTCTGCTTGCCCGAGACCGAAGCGCAGGTGCAGGCCGTACTCAAGACCTGCCACCGGTTGCAGGTGCCGGTGGTGGCACGCGGCGCGGGCACAGGTCTGTCGGGCGGCGCCATGCCGCACCGCATGGGCGTGACGCTGTCGATGGCGCGCTTCAACCAGATCAAAAGTGTGGACCCGGTCAGCCGCACGGCGGTGGTGCAGTGCGGCGTGCGCAACCTGGCCATCAGCGAGGCGGCTGCCCCCTACGGCCTGTACTACGCGCCCGACCCGTCGAGCCAGATTGCCTGCACGATCGGCGGCAACGTGGCCGAAAACTCGGGCGGGGTGCACTGCCTCAAGTACGGCCTGACGGTGCACAACGTGCTCAAAGTGAAGGGCTTCACGATCGAGGGCGACCACATTGAATTTGGCAGCGACGCGCTCGACGCGCCCGGCTACGACCTGCTGGCGGTGCTGATCGGCAGCGAAGGCATGCTGGCCGTGACCACTGAAGTCACCGTCAAGCTGGTGCCCAAGCCCCAACTGGCGCGCTGCATCATGGCCAGCTTTGACGACGTGCGCAAAGCCGGTGACGCAGTCGCTGCCGTGATCGCCGCCGGCATCATCCCGGCCGGGCTGGAGATGATGGACGGCCCCATGACTGCCGCCGTGGAAGACTTTGTCCATGCCGGCTACGATCTTAAGGCGGCGGCGATTTTGCTGTGCGAGAGCGACGGCACACCCGAAGAGGTGGAAGAGGAAATCGGCCGCATGTCGGCGGTGCTCACGGCCGCGGGTGCGACCGCGATCGCGGTCAGCGAGAGCGAGGCCCAGCGCCTGAGGTTCTGGAGTGGCCGCAAGAACGCCTTCCCGGCCTCGGGCCGCATCAGCCCCGACTACATGTGCATGGACTCGACCATCCCGCGCAAGCGCCTGGCCGACATCCTGCAGGCGATTGCCGAGATGGAAGGCAAGTACGCATTGCGCTGCCTCAATGTCTTCCATGCCGGCGACGGCAACCTGCACCCGCTGATCCTCTTCGATGCGAACGACCCGGACCAGCTGAGCCGCTGCGAACTGTTCGGCGCCGACATCCTGGAGACCAGCGTGGCCATGGGCGGCACCGTCACAGGCGAACATGGCGTGGGCATTGAGAAGGTCAACAGCATGTGCGTGCAGTTTTCCGCTGAAGAAAACGAGCAGATGTTCGGCGTCAAGCGCGCCTTCGATCCACAGGGCCTGCTCAACCCGGGCAAGGTGATTCCCACGCTGCACCGCTGCGCCGAGTACGGCAAGATGCTGGTGCGCGCCGGGCAGATCAAACACCCGGACTTGCCGCGTTTCTGAGGCCCTTTGCGCCGCGGCATCTCGCGACGAGTGCCACGTGTAGCCTGCCGTCTCGAGCTGCCCCGCCCGTTCAGGGCTTGAAGGGGGCTCACCGGGGCGTCTGGCGCCGGTAGATCACCCAGTACACCAGGCCCACGAAGCCGGCGCCGCCGGCCAGGTTGCCGGCGATCACCGGGACCAGATTGCCGAGCATGCCGGCCAGCGTCACGGCCGGGCCGTCGGCCAGTACGCCCGAGCCCTGCAGCAGCATGGCCAGCGGCATCAGGTACATGTTGGCAATGCTGTGCTCGAAGCCGGCGGCCACAAAGGCCATGACCGGGAACATCACCGCCACCGCCTTGTCGACCACGCTGCGCCCGCCCATGGCCATCCACACCGCCATGCAGACCAGGATGTTGCACAGCACGCCGCGGGCAAAGGCGGTCCAGGGGCCCAGCTCCTGCTTGGCCAGGGCGATCTGCACCACCTTCTGGCCGACCAGGCCGCCGTTGAGCTGGGGGTGACCGCTGGCCCACACCAGCCAGGCCAGTGCTGCAGCACCGACGAAATTGGCCAGGCAGACCACCCCCCAGTTGCGCAGCACCTGCGCCGCGCTGATGCGGCCTTCGGCCCAGGCCATGACGAGCAGGTTGTTGCCGGTGAACAGCTCGGCCCCCGCGACCACCACCATCAGCAGACCGAGCGAGAACACCAGGCCGCCGCCGAACACGCTGGCGGCAAAGCCCAGCGACGGGTCCGAGCGCCAGAGCACAAAGAGCAGGCAGCCCAGCCCGATAAAGGCGCCCGCCAGCACCCCGAGCAGGGCCAGCGGCAGCAGCGCCATGCGGGCCTTGGTTTCGCCCACGGCTTCGACGCGACGGGCGATTTCGGCGGGGCTGTAGGCGTCCAGCCCAAACACTTCTGACATGCGTGTACTCCTGCGGAGGGCCAGCACGGGCGGTGTGTGGTGTGTGCAGGCCGTGCTTTCTTTATACTCTGCGCTGGCGCCGATTTGTTCCAGATTGCGGGCGCCGGGGTTCTGCGGATCCCCGACAAATGCAGCTAAAGAGGTCGATCCACCCGGTTTCGCTTCTTCGGCGTCACCGGGTTTTTTGTTTGCCGACATGAGTTTTGTTGCTGTTCCCCAGTCGATGCACTTTGACGCGCCGCTGCCCTTGCAGAGCGGCGCGCAGATCCGTGGCTACCAGCTGGCCTATGAGACGTATGGCACGCTCAATGCCGACAAATCCAACGCGGTGCTGATCTGCCACGCCCTCAATGCCTCGCACCATGTGGCGGGCGTCTATGCGGATCAACCCACCAACCTGGGCTGGTGGGACAACATGATCGGCCCCGGCAAGCCGGTGGACACCAACCGTTTCTTTGTCATTGGCGTGAACAACCTGGGCTCCTGCTTTGGCTCGACCGGCCCGATGCACGTCAACCCCGACACCGGCAAGGTGTATGGTGCCGATTTCCCCGTGGTGACGGTGGAAGACTGGGTCAACGCCCAGGCCCGCCTGCTGGACGCGCTGGGCATCGAACAGCTCGCCGCCGTGATGGGTGGCAGCCTGGGCGGCATGCAGGCGCTTTCCTGGACCTTGCAGCACCCGCAGCGCGTGCGCCACGCGGTGGTGGTGGCCAGCGCGCCCAACCTGAATGCCGAGAACATCGCCTTCAACGAAGTCGCGCGCCGCGCCATCGTGACCGACCCGGACTTCCATGACGGGCACTTTTATGAGCACGGCGTGGTGCCCAAGCGCGGCCTGCGCATCGCCCGCATGATCGGCCACATCACCTACCTCAGCGACGATGTGATGAACGAGAAGTTCGGCCGCGAACTGCGCAGCGCGGTCAACAGCCCGACCGGCTATAAATATTCCACGCAGGACATCGAGTTCCAGATCGAGAGCTACCTGCGCTACCAGGGCGACAAGTTCAGCGAATACTTTGACGCCAACACCTACCTGCTGATCACCCGGGCGCTCGATTACTTCGATCCGGCGCGTGCGCAAGGTGGCGATTTGTCCAAGGCCTTGTCGGTCGCCCAGTGCAAGTTTTTGCTGGTGAGCTTTTCCACCGACTGGCGTTTCTCGCCCGCGCGCAGCCGCGAGATCGTCGAAGGCCTGATCGCCAATGGCCGTGACGTGAGCTATGCCGAGATCGACGCGCCGCACGGGCACGATGCCTTTTTGCTGGACGACCCGCGTTACCTGAATGTGGTGCGGGCTTATTTCGAGCAGACTATTGCGCGAGGTGTGCAATGAGCGACACCTTGATCCAACACGCCATCGCGCGTCTGGTGCCCGAAGGCTCGCGTGTGCTCGACCTCGGTTGCGGCGATGGCGCCCTGCTCGAATACCTGCAGCGCGAGCGCGGCTGCAGCGGCTACGGGGTGGAGCTCGACGATGCCAATGTGCTGGCCTGCGCCCAGCGCGGCGTGAACGTGCTGCAGCTCAACCTGGACCAGGGCCTGAAGGTCTTTGCAGATCAGAGTTTTGACGTGGTGCTCCAGATTGATACGCTGCAACACCTGCGCAACGCCGAAGTCATGCTGCGCGAGACCGCCCGTGTGGGCCGCATCGGCATCGTGGCCTTCCCCAACTTTGCCCAC
>Ga0255182_1001121_pt1 | contig 14883 bp, 12 predicted proteins | sample Atl_UVDOM_RepA_8_FD_188420 | JGI IMG/M metagenome (GOLD analysis project Ga0255182, IMG submission 188420) | Freshwater microbial communities from Altamaha River, Georgia, United States - Atl_UVDOM_RepA_8d | ecosystem: Environmental > Aquatic > Freshwater > River | place: USA: Georgia...
CTTGCCTGCGGATGAAACGCGCCGCCGCCGCGACGAAGAGGAAGAAATCCATCTCCAGCGTCTGATGCCAGCCGATGCCTTGCGCATTCGTGGCCGTCACAACGCCCTCAACGCGCTCGCCGCGCTCGCCCTGGCGAGCAGCACAGGCGCAGCGCTCGCGCCCATGCTCTACGGGTTACGGGATTACCGCGGTGAGCCCCACCGCGTCGAGCCTGTGGCGATCGTCAACGACGTGGAATATTTTGACGACAGCAAGGGCACCAACGTCGGCGCCACCGTTGCGGCTGTGACCGGTTTAGGGGCGGAGCGACGTTTGGTGGTCATCTTGGGCGGAGAGGGCAAAGGGCAGGACTTCGCCCCCTTGGCCGCACCCATCGCCCGGTATGCCCGCGCCGTGATATTGCTCGGCCGCGATGCCGATCGAATTCGCACCCAAATTCAGGACTGCGGCATACCCATTGCCCCAGTGGACGACATGACCGCAGCGGTGCAAAAGGCTCAAACCCTGGCGCAACCCGGCGATGCGGTGTTGCTCTCGCCGGCCTGCGCAAGCTTTGACATGTTCCGCAACTATGCCCATCGCGCGCAAGTGTTTGTGCAGGCTGTGCAAGAACTGGCGGAAAACAGCGGAGGCATCGCATGAGCATGGCGCGCGCGCAATCTTCCGGCATGGGCTGGCGGTCTCGATTGGCCGGGCTCTGGCCCCGTCGCGCCCCATCCGATGTGGACGCCTTGCCGGTGCGCGTGCACGGCACCGAGTTCGCCCGCACCACCGCAGCCCCGGTTCATGTGCGCGGCTTTGACCAACCCCTGGTGTGGGTCATCTTCACCCTCTTGATGTTCAGCTTGGTGATGGTTTATTCGGCGTCCATCGCGCTGCCAGACCACCCACGCACGGGCAGTCAGTTCACCCAGTGGCATTTCCTGCTGCGGCATCTGTTCTCGATTGGGGTGGCGCTCATCGCCGCCTTGTTGGTGTTTCAAGTGCCCCTCGACACCTGGGAGCGCTGGGCGCCATGGGTCTTTGTGGGCTCTATCGTGTTGCTGATCCTGGTGCTCATGCCCTTCATCGGGCGTTCGGTCAATGGGGCGCGCCGCTGGATATCGTTGGGCGTCATGAATTTCCAGCCATCCGAGTTGGCCAAACTCGGTGTCTTGCTCTACGCCGCCAATTACATGGTGCGCAAGATGGAGCTCAAGGAACAGTTCTTCGCCGCCGTCTTGCCCATGGCCGCCGCCGTGGCCATTGTGGGGGCCTTGCTTCTGGGTGAGCCCGACATGGGTGCCTTCATGGTGATCGCCGTGATTGCCATGGGCATCCTGTTCTTGGGCGGCGTCAATGCCCGCATGTTCTCGCTCATCGCGGCTTTGCTGGTGGGCGTGTTTGTGATGATCATCCTCACGTCCGAGTGGCGGCGCGAGCGCATTTTTGCTTACCTCGACCCTTGGAGTGATCAGCACAAGCTGGGCAAGGGCTACCAACTCTCGCACTCCCTCATCGCCATTGGTCGGGGGGAGGTGTTTGGCGTGGGTCTGGGCGGCAGCGTGGAAAAACTGCATTGGTTGCCCGAGGCGCACACGGACTTTTTGATGGCGGTGATTGGCGAGGAGTTCGGCTTTATCGGCGTGGTGATCATGATCAGCCTCTACATGTGGATGACGCGGCGCATCATGTACATCGGACGTCAAGCCATCGCCATGGATCGGGTGTTTGCCGGTTTGGTGGCCCAAGGCGTGGGCATCTGGATTGGCTTCCAAGCCTTCATCAACATTGGCGTGAACCTCGGCGCCTTGCCCACCAAAGGGCTGACCTTGCCGCTCATGAGTTATGGGGGCTCGGCCATTTTGCTCAACCTGATTGCGGTGGCCATCGTCTTGCGCGTGGACTATGAAAACCGTGTCCTCATGCATGGAGGGCGCTTATGACGCACAAGGTCGCCTTGGTCATGGCAGGCGGAACTGGCGGGCATATCTTCCCGGGGTTGGCCGTGGCCCATGGCCTGCGTGCACAGGGCTGGGAGGTGCATTGGCTGGGCGGCCCTGCGCCGAGCATGGAGAGCGAGTTGGTGCCCCCACAAGGCTTTCCTTTCGAGCCCATCGCCTTTGGCGGGGTGCGAGGCAAAGGCTTGCAATCTTGGTTTTGGTTGCCGCTGCGGTTGTTGCGGGCGTTCTGGCAGGCTTGGCGTGTGGTGCGGCGCTTGCGCCCGCAGGTGGTGCTGGGCTTGGGCGGCTACATCACCTTCCCGGGCGGCATGATGGCCGTGCTCTCGGGCAGCCGACTCTTGCTGCACGAACAAAACGCCGTGGCCGGTTTGGCCAACAAGGTTCTGGCCCAAGTGGCCGATGCGGTCTACACCGCGTTCCCCAAGGCCTTACCCCAAGCCCAGTGGATCGGCAATCCGTTGCGACAAGCCTTCCTCACCCAAGACGCTCCCGAAACACGGTTTGCCCAGCGCCAAGGGCCGCTGCGCCTATTGATCGTGGGCGGCAGCTTAGGCGCGCAAGCCCTCAACCGGGTGGTGCCGCAGGCCTTGGCCTTGTTGCCCGAGGGGCAGCGTCCGCTCGTGACCCACCAGAGCGGCACGCGTCATATTGAAGCCTTGCGCGAGGCCTATGCGGCCCACGGTGTGCAAGCGGAGTTGACCCCCTTTATTCAAGACACCGCCCGTGCGTTTGCGCAGGCCGATGTGGTCATCGCGCGCGCGGGCGCATCGACGGTGACGGAACTCGCCGCCGTGGGCGTGGCCGCATTGTGGGTGCCATACCCCTATGCGGTAGACGACCATCAGACGACCAACGCGCGCTTTCTCACCGATGCAGGTGCGGGCTGGTTGCAGCCCGAGTCAGAACTCACGCCGCAAGGGCTGGCGCAGTGGCTGGCGGGCTTGGACCGTACCGTGCTGCTGCGTCACGCGCAAGCGGCTTATGCACAGCGCCAAGTGGCCGCCGTGCAAACCTTGGTGCAGGCCTGCGAAGCCTGTGTGCAACCGAAAGCGAGCGCATGAAACACGCCATCCGTCACATCCACTTTGTCGGCATCGGCGGCGCGGGCATGAGCGGCATTGCCGAGGTGCTGGGCAACCTGGGCTACACCATCTCGGGTTCGGACTTGTCGGATTCCGCGGTCTTGCGTCGCTTGCAAGCCTTGGGCATTCGCACCCATGTCGGCCACGACGCCCAGCACATTCAAGGGGCTGACGCCGTGGTCATTTCCACCGCGGTGCAAGCCGATAACCCGGAAGTGGTGGCGGCGCATGCGCGCCTCATTCCCGTGGTGCCCCGCGCCGTGATGCTGGCCGAACTCATGCGCCTCAAGAGCGGCATTGCCATTGCGGGGACGCACGGCAAGACCACCACCACCAGCCTGGTGGCCAGCGTGCTGGCCGAGGCCGGGATGGATCCCACCTTTGTGATCGGGGGCAAGCTCAACAGTGCCGGCGCGAACGCCAAACTGGGTTCGGGCGACCACATCGTGGTCGAGGCAGATGAGTCCGACGCCTCCTTCCTCAACCTCATGCCTGTGATGGCGGTCGTCACGAATATTGATGCCGACCACATGGAGACGTACGGGCACGATTTCGCGCGCCTCAAAGCCGCGTTTGTGGAGTTCCTCCACCGCATGCCCTTCTATGGGGCTGCCATTTTGTGCATCGACGACCCCGCGGTACAAAGCATCCTGCCCGAAGTCTCGCGCCCCATCACCAGCTATGGCCTAAGCCCCCAGGCCCAAGTACGAGCTTTGAATGTCCGTCCTGAGCAAGGCCGCATGCGCTTTACCGTCACCCGCAGCAATGGCGTGACCTTGCCCGACCTGGACGTGCTCCTGAACTTGCCCGGCGAACACAACGTGCGCAATGCGCTGGCCGCCATCTCCATTGCGGTTGAGTTGGGCGTGCCCGACGCCGCCGTGCTCAAGGCGCTGGCCGAATTCAAGGGCGTGGGACGCCGCTTCCAATTGCATGGCGACGCCCCGGCGCGCGAAGGCGGGGTGTTCACCTTGATCGAGGATTACGGTCACCACCCCGTTGAAATTGAAGCCACGCTCCAAGCGGCACGGGGCGCGTATCCGGGACGTCGGCTGGTGCTGGCGTTCCAGCCGCACCGCTATTCCCGCACGCGCGATTGTTTTGAAGATTTCGTGCGCGTGGCCGGCCTGGCCGATGCGGTCATGCTCACCGAGGTGTACGCCGCCGGCGAGGCCCCCATTGCCCATGCGGACGGTCGCGCGCTGGCCCGTGCCATGCGCGTGGCGGGGCAAGAAACACTGGTCTTTGTGGAGCAGGTGGCTGAGATGCCACGGGCCTTGTTGGACTTCGCCCAAGCGGGCGATGTGGTGATGTGCATGGGAGCGGGCTCGATCGGTCAAGTGCCCGGCAAAGTATTACAAATGGTGTCGGCGTCGACCACGCCTGGAGGTGCGCGATGAGCGAGCGGCGTTTTGACCCCCAACGTTCACGCGTGGCCGTGCTCATGGGCGGCCATTCGGCGGAGCGGGAGGTCTCTCTCATGTCGGGCACAGGTGTGCTCAAGGCCTTGCAATCACAGGGCGTCGATGCGCTCGCCTTTGACCCGGCCGAGCGGGAGTTGCACGAACTGCGGGCGTTGGGTGTGACGCATTGCTTCATCGCCCTTCATGGGCGATACGGCGAGGACGGTTGCGTGCAAGGTGCCCTTGAACTGTTGCGCATTCCCTATACCGGCTCCGGTGTGATGGCCTCGGCCATGGCCATGGACAAAGTCATGACCAAGCGCATTTGGACGGCGCTGGAGCTGCCGACCCCAGCCTACATTTGGCTCTCGCCGCAAGCGCAAACCCCCGAGGCCCTCGACAGCATCGCAGAGCGCCTGGGCTTGCCGCTCATCGTCAAGCCCCCGCGTGAAGGCTCCTCCATTGGCATCACCAAGGTGACCGAGGCAAACCAAGTGCGTGCCGCCGCAGCGCTGTCCACACGGTATGACGCCGACTTGCTCTGCGAGCAGTTCATCGAAGGCCTGGAGCTCACCTGTCCCGTCCTCGGTGAGGGCGACACCGCGCGCGCCTTGCCCGTCATTCGCATTGCCGCACCCAACGGCGACTACGACTACCAAAACAAATACTTCACCGACGACGTGCAGTACCACTGCCCGAGTGGGCTCGACCCCGAGGTGGAGGCCCGCGTGCAAGCCCTGGTGCTGGCGGCCTATCGGGCCTTGGGTTGCCGAGGCTGGGGCCGGGCGGACTTGATGTTGCGGGCCTCAGACCAGCAGCCCTTCCTCTTGGAGATGAACACCTCGCCGGGAATGACCAGCCACTCGCTCGTGCCCATGTCCGCGCGCGCGGCAGGCATCAGCTACGAAGCCCTGTGCCTGCAGTTATTGGCCATGGCCCGTTTGGACACGCCGGAGGGCGCAAGCCGATGAGCGCGCGTTACGCCACCCAATACCTTCAGGCCAATCGGGCCGAGGAGGAGGGCGTGCCGCTCGATGTGCGACTCATGCACCTCTCGGCGTCTTTCCTGGTCTTGGCCCTGGTGATCTACCTGGTGGTGGCGGCCTTGTGGAATTTGGTGCGGTTGCCCATCTTTGCGCTCGAAGGCATCACGGTCATGGGAGAAGTCTCGCACAACAACGCCGTGACCTTGCGCGCCAATGTCATGGGCCGCTTGCAAGGCAATTTTTTCACAGCCGATTTGGCGCGCGTGCGCAGCGTGTTCGAAACCGTGCCCTGGGTACGCCACGCCAAGGTCGAGCGCGAGTTTCCCAACCGCTTGCGCGTGACGCTGCAAGAGCACCAGCCCGTGGCTTATTGGGGCGACGAGGGGGCTTTGCGATTGCTCAACCGGCAAGGCGAAGTCTTTGAAGCCAACCTGGGCGAGTTGGAGGACGAGCGCTTGCCCCACCTCAATGGTCCGGACGCCGAGGCGGCGGGCGTGTGGCAAATGTTTCAGGTGTTGGGCCCGCCCTTGAAAGGCGTGGGCCTCAGTTTGGAGGGTTTGGAGTTGACCGGGCGTGGCAGTTGGCGCGCGCGGCTGAGCAAAGGCGGGGTCATTGAGCTCGGGCGGGGCACGTCAGCCGAAGTGTTGGCGCGGGTGCAGAAGTTTTGCGCCAGCCTGCCCCAAGTGGCCCAAAAACTGGAGCGACGTGTGCAGTCATTGGAGGCCGCCGATTTAAGGCATGAGAACGGCTATGCATTGCGCATGCGCGGGGTGATGACGTTGGAGCCGGCGCCCAAGCGCTAGGAACCCAAAGGAAAAGGCAGAGCATATGGCAAGAGAATACAAAGATCTGGTGGTCGGCCTCGACATCGGCACCGCCAAGGTGATGGTGGTGGTGGCCGAAATCATGCCCGGGGGGGAGCTCAAACTCGCCGGACTGGGGGTGGCGCCCAGCAATGGTTTGAAACGCGGCGTGGTGGTCAACATCGATGCCACGGTGCAAAGCATTCAACAAGCCCTCAAAGAGGCCGAGTTGATGGCCGATTGCAAAATCGGCAAGGTCTACACCGGCATCACGGGCAGCCATATCCGGGGCATCAACTCCACGGGCATGGTGGCGGTCAAGGACAAAGAGGTCACCGCGCCCGATGTCGCGCGCGTGGTGGAAACCGCCAAGGCCATCAACATCTCGACCGACCAGCGCCTGCTGTTGGTGCAACCGCAAGAATTCGTCATCGATGGTCAGGATGTGCGCGAGCCCATCGGCATGAGTGGCATCCGGCTGGAGGCCAAGGTCCACATCGTGACGGGGGCCCAAAGCGCGGCGGAAAACATCATCAAGTGTGTGCGCCGCTGCGGTCTCGAAGTCGAGCACCTCATGCTCAACCCGCTCGCCTCCAGCGTCTCGGTGCTGACCGAGGACGAACGTGAGCTGGGCGTGGCCTTGGTCGACATTGGTGCCGGCACCACCGACGTCGCCATCTTTACGGGCGGTGCCATTCGCCACACCGCCGTCATTCCGATTGCGGGGGATCTCATCACGAGCGACATCGCCATGGCCCTGCGTACCCCCACCAAAGACGCCGAGGACATCAAAGTCGAGGCGGGCTTTGCCAAACAGCTCTTGGCCGATCCAGAAGTCATGGTGGAGGTGCCGGGGTTGGGCGATCGCAGTCCGCGCATGCTCAGCCGCCAGGCCTTGGCCGGTGTGATCGAGCCACGGGTAGAGGAAATCTTCTCGCTCGTGCAACAAGTGGTGCGTGAATCGGGGTTTGAAGAAGTGCTCTCCTCGGGCATCGTGCTCACCGGCGGCAGCGCCGTCATGCCCGGCATGATCGAGTTGGGCGAAGACATCTTCCTCAAGCCCGTGCGCCGTGGCATTCCCCATTACAACAGTGCCTTGGCGGATATGGTGGCGCAGCCCCGCGCCGCGACCGTCATGGGCTTACTTGAAGAGGCGCGCTTGGCGCGCATGCGAGGCTTCAAAGTTCAGCAAAAGAGCGGCAGTATGAAAACCGCCTTCGACCGTGTCAAAGATTGGTTTGTGGGGAATTTCTAACCATGAACACGCTTGCGCTCCAACCCCTGATGCAGCTCGTGCCGCCGCGCGTCTACCCGCGACGACGATGGCGACCTTGTTGCCGAGGAGCACCGCCTTCTTGAACACCCATTTCAAATTTTTCAAACATTCAAATAGCAAACAAATTCAAATTGGAGAAACTTATGAACATCGAAATGATTGAAGGCGAAGGCTTTAACTCCGGGACCCAAATCAAGGTCATCGGCGTGGGCGGCGGCGGCGGTAACGCGGTCGAGCACATGATCAAAAGTGGCGTCAAGGGCGTGGAGTTCATTTGCGCCAACACCGACGCGCAGGCTTTGCGCATGAGCCATGCCGACAAAACCCTGCAGCTGGGCAAAACCGGCCTGGGCGCAGGCAGCAAACCCGAGCGCGGCCGTGAGGCGGCCGAAGCGGCGATCGACGACATTCGCGCTTCCTTGCAGGGCGCCAACATGCTGTTTGTGACCGCCGGCATGGGCGGGGGCACCGGCACCGGCGCGGCACCCGTGGTGGCCCGCGTGGCTCGCGAAATGGGCATCCTCACCGTGGGCGTGGTCACGAAGCCATTTGAGTTTGAGGGCAGCCGTCGCATGGAAAATGCCGAGCACGGCATGGCCGAGCTTGAGGCCAATGTCGACTCGCTCATCGTGGTCCTCAACGAAAAGCTGATGGAAGTGCTAGGCGACGATGCCAGTCAAGACGAGGCTTTTGCCTACGCCAACGATGTGTTGAAAAACTCGGTTGGCGGCATTGCCGAGATCATCAACGTCGAGGCCCTGGTGAACGTCGACTTTGAAGACGTGCGCACCGTCATGAGTGAGACCGGTAAAGCCATGATGGGCACCGCCGCTGCCAGCGGTCCTGACCGCGCCCGCATTGCGGCTGAGCAGGCTGTGGCTTGCCCGCTGCTCGAAGGGGTGGACATGTCGGGTGCCAAGGGCGTGCTGGTGTTGATCACGGCGGCCAAGGGCAATTTGAAGCTCTCCGAGTCGCGCGAGGCCATGAACACGATTCGCAAGTTCGCCTCCTCCGATGCGCACGTGATCTACGGCACGGCCTACGACGAGTCGCTGGGTGACCAGATTCGCGTCACGGTGGTCGCGACGGGTTTGGCCGGCTCACGCCGCAACGCCCCGCAACTGCAAGTGCTGCGCAACGGCACCGACGCCACACCCGCTGCGGTGGTGGCCAACAACGCGTCCTCGGCTGGCATTTTGGCGGCCGCTTCGGCCGGCCTCAGCGGTTTGGCCGCAGGCAAATTTGGCAGCACCGCGGCCGCGACCGGCTCGGCGCAGCCCAATTACGAAGGTCTCGCCACCCCCAGCGTCTGGCGCACCAACCGCACCCAGGCCGCTGCCCGTGTGGACGCCTTGTCCTCTGGGGGCATGGACGACTACGAAATCCCCGCTTTCTTGCGCAAGCAGGCGGATTGATAGCCCCGGCCAATGGCCGGCATTGAAAAGATCCGATGCCCCCTCACGGGGGGCAGCGGTAAAATGCAGTCATGCTCAAGCAACGCACCCTCCGCTCACTCACCACCGCCGTGGGCGTGGGTTTGCACAGCGGGCAACGCGTCGAGCTGACCCTGCGTCCGGCCGCGCCCAATACGGGCATCGTTTTTCGGCGCGTCGATTTAGCGCATCCGGTCGATATCGCGGTGCAAGCGCAGGCCGTGACCGATACCCGTCTGGCTTCCACCATCTCGCACGAGGGAGCCAAGGTTCACACCGTCGAGCACCTGATGTCGGCTTGTGCCGGTCTCGGGCTCGATAACCTATACGTGGACATCACGGCCGAGGAAGTTCCCATTCTGGACGGCTCGGCTTCCTCCTTTGTTTTTCTGTTGCAAAGTGCTGGCATTGCCTTGCAGGACGAACCCAAGCGGTTTATTCGGGTCAAGCAAAAAGTGGAAGTGCGCGACGGCGAAGGCGCGCAAGCCAAGTGGGCCAAGCTCGAGCCCTACCACGGCTACAAGCTGAGTTTCCAGATCGATTTCAACCATCCCGCTGTTGACGCCACGGGGCAATGCGTCGAGTTCGACATGGACACCGGTCTCTATACCCGCGACATTGCCCGTGCCCGCACCTTTGGTTTCACGCGTGATGTGGAAATGATGCGCGCCAACGGACTGGCGTTGGGTGGGGGGCTCGACAACGCCATCGTGATGGACGATTACAAAGTCCTCAACAGCGACGGGCTGCGCTACGACGACGAATTTGTGAAGCACAAAATTCTCGACGCCATGGGCGACTTGTACTTGATTGGCAAGCCTTTGTTGGCCTCTTACTCGGCCTTCCGCTCGGGCCATGCCCTCAACAACCAACTCCTGCGCGCCTTGCTCGCGCAACCCGAGGCTTACGAAATCGTGAGCTTTGAGGACGAACGCCAGGCGCCCCCCGGTTTGGCTCAATTGGCCCCCGCTTGGTAAGCGCTGTGGCCATGCCCCAGGCTGGCGACGCCCCGCAGGGTCATGCGGGATGAAATCACGGGCTCGAACCCCTCTTGGATCAGACCGGATGCACTCCGAATTCTCCGGCGTGATCGGCTAGGCCGGGGTGTCAGGGCGTCAGGCTTTAGCGCCCACGCCCACGACGATACTGGCTCGTCGATTGCGTCAATCGCTCGCCGCCTGTTTGCAACGCGTCCAACACTGGGCTGGCATGCGCGTGCGTGATGGCCAAGCCCAGCGCATCGGCGGCGTCCGGTCCCGGCAGGCCCGGGAGCTGCAGCAAGCGCTGCACCATGGCTTGCACCTGCGCCTTCTGCGCGCGGCCATGACCGGCCACCGCGCGCTTGAGTTGCAAGGCCGTGTACTCAAACACCGGCAAATCGGCGTCGACCAGCGCGGTGAGGCAAGCCCCTCTGGCCTGGCCCAGCAACAAGGTAGATTGCGGGTTGACGTTGACAAACACAATCTCCACCGCCGCGGCTTGGGGTTGGTAGCGCGCCACGACCTCCCGCACGCCGTCGAAGAGGATTTTCAGGCGCGCCGGCAGAGCGCGGGTTTGCACCTGATGGGTTTGGATCGTGCCGCTGGCCACATAGCGCAGGCGCGCGCCGTCCACATCCACCACGCCAAAGCCCGTGGTGCGCAGGCCGGGGTCAATGCCCAAAATCCTCATGGCAGCCTGGCCCCAGGCATGCGGGCCATGATGACTTCGGCCCGGCTGCTCAAATACTCGCTTTGCGGAAATTTTTCATAGTGTTTGGGACGGGGCAGCATGACGGCCAAACGCGCCGCTTCCCAGGGGCTGAGTTGCGCGGCCGATTTGTTGAAGTAGTGTCGCGCCGCCGCCTCTGCGCCAAACACCCCTTCGCCCCACTCCACATGGTTGAGGTAGATCTCCAGAATACGGGCTTTGTCGAGGACGGCCTCGAGCATGAAGGTCAGTATGAGTTCCTGGCCCTTGCGCAGCAGCGTGCGCTCGCCCGAGAGAAACAGGTTCTTGGCGAGTTGCTGCGTGATGGTCGATCCGCCCACGATCTTGTTGGGTTTGTTCTGCCCCGAACGTGCGGCTTGGAGTTCGGCTTTGGCATTTTTCTGCCACGCCTTCTCCAGCGCCTCCCACTGCACGCCATCGTGGCTGGCAAAAATATCGTCCTCCGAAACAATCACCGCGCGCTTGAGGTGAACGGAAATCTGCGCGCTGTCCACCCAGTCCTGCCGCCAGCGCAAAGCCCCCTTCTGGCTGATGGCCCACATCTGGCTACGCTCAAACGCCGTGGAGGCGGGGTTGACGCGCGCCATCCAGGCAATGCGGGCGAGAAATGACAACTGCAGGCCAAGGAACCCCACCAGGACGCAAAGCACCAGCAAACGCAAGGACCGCCAGATCACGGCCGTCCCCCCATGGGTGCAGGGTTTTGCGCGTGCAACTGCAGATCGTGGCTGAAGATGAAGCGCGTGATCACCACCAGTTGGTCGGCTTGCTTGCGCATCGCGGGGCTGAACGCGCCAAAGGGGCCGGCCGCGCTGGCAATGGCTTGCGCGCGACGGTCCAGCTCGCTGTTGCCCGAACCTTGTGCCACTTCCGTGGTGAGCACCCGTCCGTCGCCCTGCAAGGTGATGACCATGGTCAACTCCCCATAGAGCTTGCGCCCTTGATGCTCTGGAAAATAACGGGTGCCCCGCTCCTCAATGCGCCGTCGCATGGCGTCGTAGTAAAGGGCGAACGGCACTTCCCGTGTGGCAGGGCTCACATAGTGGCGCCGCGGGCGTTGGTTCTCTTCCTGAATACGCTCCTCGATCTCGGCGAGCAGCTTGAGCAATTGCCGCTGGCGCTGCTCCCACTCGGCTTGTTCGCCCGGCGTTTGCGCGGCCTGTGCGGCCGGGGCCTTGGCCAGGGCTTGCTTGACCTGTTGTAGCAAATCGGCTTGGGCGCGCTGCATTTGCGCCAATTTCCGGCGCAACGCTTCGGCGCTGTCGCCGCTTTGGGTTTGCGCCGAGTGGGGCAGGGGGGATTGCGCACGTCCGGTTTTGGCTTCGCCCCCACCGGCGAGCGTGGTTTGCGCCAAGGCTTGCGGGTTTTCGGCTTCAGGCGCGCGCGCGCGGGTGTTGACCAGAATCACCTCAAGGGCGGAATCTTGAAAAACGCGGTTGAACGTTTCAGGTGCGGCCACCCGCAGGGACAGAATGGCGGCGTGCAGGGCAATGGACACCGTGAAGGCGATCTCCAAGGGCGTCCAAGCACGCGGCCCCTTCATGCGCTCGGGCCCTCTGGCGCGGCCTCACTGGGCGCTTCGTCCACGTCAACGGCAATCGCAATCGGCCCTGCGGCCAGGTCTTCTTCATCTTCCTCGGCGGCCGCGTCCGCCGCTGCGTCCAGCACCGCGAGGAATTGGGCGCGCACATCGAGGCTGATCAGATCCAGGTCACCCAACTGTACGCGTACCCGCGCGCCCCGAGGTAAGTCAGCTGGGCAGCCGAGCACCGGAAAGACCAGCGGCCAATCGTCCGCGCGCGCCATCGGGGGCAGGCCGGGGAGTTGTTTGAAGACGGTCGCTTGCAAGGTATCGATGCCTTGGTCTTGCAGGTGCTTGAGCGTCCAGTAGCGCTCCATACCCGCTTGGTGCCCGTTGTAGGCGGTGTAAGCGGCGTCAAAGGCCGAGATGATGGCGAGGAGGGCGGCATCTTTGGGCTTGAACGGCGCAGCCAGGGCCGCCGTGGCGCCGTGGCGGGCGCAGGCAATGATTTGCCATTGGTTGACCAAATCGGTGTAGCGACGCAGGGGCGAGGTGCTCCAGGCATAACAAGGCACACCAATGCCGGCGTGGGGCAGGGCTTTGGTGCCCATGCGCACCTTCACCCCCGGAGCCAAGCTGGCTTGACTGCGGTAGATGGCCGGCACGCCCAAATCGGCAAGCCATTGTCCCCAACGGCTATTGGCCAGAATCATGGCCTCGGCCACGATCAAATCGAGTGGCGCGCCGCGCTGGCGGATGCCGATCTCAACGGCTTCATCGCCCTGGGGCCCCTCCGGCGGGGCGGTGGGAATGTGGAAGGTGTAATCTGCACGCGTGAAGTTTTCGGGCTTGCCCCGGACCACCTCGCGTTGGGATTTAAGGTGTTGCGCCAGTCGAAAAAGAAACGCCAATTCCGCATGGGGCAGGTCGGCGCCCGTGCCGGGGCTGTCCTGTGTGAGCCAGTCCGCGGTGACCACCGAATCGAGTTGGTCGTGCCGCAGGTTTGCCACGATGGGCACTTGTTCGAGCCGCGTTTCATGACGCAAGATGTCCAGCGTTTGGGCGTCAAACACCACGTAGAGGGAGACGGCTGGACAAGCCCGCCCCGCCTGCAAGGTGTAGGCTTGCACAAGCGCGTCGGGCAGCATGGTGATTTTGTGCCCCGGCATGTACACCGTCGAGAGGCGTTGGCGCGCCACACCATCGGCCGGGCTGTCCACCGACAAGGCCAAGCCCGGGGCGGCAATGTGAATACCCACGGTGACTTCGGCGCTGCCCAGACCCCGCACCGATAAGGCGTCGTCAATCTCGGTGGTGTGGGAGTCGTCAATCGAGTAAGCCGCGACATCGGCTGTGGGCAAGGTATCGGTCAACTCAGGCACTGCCAAGGGCGGAAAACCGGTGCCTTTGGGGAAGTACTCCAGCAGAAAACGCTGCCAGTGGAATTGGTAGGCTGATGAAATCGCACCGGCCTTCTGCAACAGGGCCAGTGGGGCCAAGTGCGTCGCGCGTGCGGCGGCCACGACCGCTTTGTACTCCGGGGCATTTTTATCCGGCTTGAACAGAATGCGGTAGAGCTGTTGGGCAATGGGCGGTGGGCAGGTGCCCTGGGCGAGGTCCTCGGCCCAAGCGTCGATTTCGGCTTGGATACGCTGTTTTTTCTCGATCGCGGCGAGCGCCTGCGCAATCACTTCGGCCGAGGCTTTGCGAAAGCGGCCCTTGCCGGCGCGGCGAAAGTAATGCGGCGCTTCGTGCAAGCGCAACAAGGCCGCCACCTGTTCAGCCAAACTGGGCTGGGCGTTGAAATACTCCTTGGCCAAATCCAAGAACCCGAACTCTTCCTCTGGCGCGAATTCCCACGCCAAGGCGAGATCAATCCCCTCACAGAGCGTGCGGGCTTGCCCCAGCAATGCGGAGGGATCGGGCTGGCCAAATTGGAGCAGGACATGGCTGGCCTTGACCTTCATGCGCTTGCCACTCTCGAGCTCGATCTGGCAAGAGGCCTCGGCCTGGGACAAGACCCGACCCGTCTGGAATTTCCCAGCGTCTTCAAACAATGCAAACATGGGCAGATTGTCCCACGAGGCTGTGCTTTTTCCGCCCGAGGCGGGTACGGGCTGCGCGCTTCGGGGGATAATCGGGCCATGGCCATCGTGCTTCAAAAACCCCATCTGTTGGTTCGTCTACGCCCTTTGGTCAAGGGCTTTGACGGGCCCTTGGCGTTTGCCATCTTTGTGCTGGCGTGCCTGGGCTTGGTGACCATGTATTCCTCGGGGTTTGCCAATGGGGCGCGCTTCTTTGACCACGGCCGCAACATGCTGATCGCGGGCTTCATCATGTTTGTGGTGGCGCAAATCCCCCCTCAGCGGCTCATGGCGCTCGCCGTTCCCCTCTACACCCTAGGGGTGGCATTGCTCGTGGCGGTGGCGCTCTTTGGCTTGACCAAGAAGGGCGCGCGCCGTTGGCTCAACATTGGGGTCGTCATTCAGCCCAGCGAAATCATGAAAATCGCCATGCCACTCATGTTGGCGTGGTGGTTCCAAAAACGCGAGGGTCAGTTGCGCACGCTCGATTTCATCGTCGCCGGCCTGTTGTTGCTGGTGCCGGTGGGGCTGATTGTGAAACAGCCGGATCTGGGAACGGCCATTTTGGTGCTCTCGGCGGGGCTGGCCGTCATCTTTTTCGCGGGCATGAGTTGGTGGCTCATCATTCCGCCCATTGTGC
>Ga0255182_1001122_pt1 | contig 14880 bp, 14 predicted proteins | sample Atl_UVDOM_RepA_8_FD_188420 | JGI IMG/M metagenome (GOLD analysis project Ga0255182, IMG submission 188420) | Freshwater microbial communities from Altamaha River, Georgia, United States - Atl_UVDOM_RepA_8d | ecosystem: Environmental > Aquatic > Freshwater > River | place: USA: Georgia...
CGCGACTTCACCCTGCGGGCCCGGCGCGTGCCTTCGATGCACGTCGAACCAGAGGCCGAATATACGGATGCAGCCTGCGTCCCCTACACCGCGTCAGCGCTTGCCATTGGGGAGGAGTCCATATACGTCCGCTGCGCGGCCGGCCTCTCCCGGAACGGGAGAGGCGAAGATCCAACACGCTTCACCTCTCCCGTTCCGCGAGAGGCGAAGATCTTCGGTGACGCGGGGGCTCAGAACTCCACGACGGCTGCGTCGAACACCGGTCCGTCCACGCATACGCGCTTCATCGCCGGCCCGGTCGGCAGGTTTACGCGCACCGTGCAGCCGGCGCAGCCGCCGACCGCGCAGGCCATGTATTCCTCCAGCGACAGCTGCGCCGGCAGGCCGTAGCGCGCGGCGAGCGCCTGCACGGCCTTGAGCATCGGTGTCGGGCCGCAGGCGAAGATTTCGATGTCCTCGCGCGCGGCCGCGCCGAGCGCGTCGATCCACTGCGCGGCGAGCTCGGTGACGAGACCCTCGAAGCAACCGGGGTAACCCTGCCGGCTGGCCAGCCGGCTCGCGATGCCCCAGTCCTCCAGCAGCGGCATCGCGCCGATCACGCCCTCGGGCATGCCCGGCACCATGATGCGCGAGGGCTGGGACTTGAACGGGAAGGGCACTTCGGAGCCCATGACTACGAACGGCGTCAGGCCTTTCCGTCGGCGCAGGTGATCGGCGAGATAGACCATCGGGGGAATGCCGACACCGCCGCCGATCAGCAGCGGCCGCGGCCGATAGCCGTCGAGCTTGAACGGCACGCCGATCGGGCCCATCACGCTCAGTCGTTCGCCGACGCGCCGCGTCGCGAGTTCGGCGGTGCCGGCGCCGTGCGCCTTGAACAGGATGTCGAAGGTGCCGGCCGCGGGGTCCACCAGCATGATCGACATCGGCCGGCGCATCGCGAGCGCGGGCGCGCAGCGCAGGTGCACGAAGGCGCCAGGCTGCGCGCGGCGCGCGATTTCCGGCGCGCGCAGGCGAATCACGTGCTGGTCTCCCGCATGCGGGGTGCTGGCGACGAGTTCGGCGTCCTCGACGACGATCGTGCCGCGGTGGGGTCTGGCGTTCGCGTTCATGCGCGCGGTCCCGTGAGTTCGTGGACGATGCGGCCGCCGACGAGCGTCAAGGTCACGCGGCCGGTCAGGGGCTGGTCGAGGTAGGGCGAATTCTTGCCCGCGCTCAGCAGCGACGCCGCCGTCGGCACCCAGCGCAGCGCCGGGTCGAACACGCACAGGTCTGCCGGCGCGCCGACGGCCAGCGTGCCGCCCGCCTGGCCCAGCACCCGGTGCGGCGCGAGACTCGCGGCGGCGATCGCGGCCGGGAGATCGAAGGCCCCGGCTTCGACCAGCGCAAGCAGCGCCGGCAGGAAGGTTTCGTAGCTCGACACGCCCGGCTCGGTGAGGCCGAAGGGCGCGGCCTTGGCGTCCGCGTCGTGCGGTTCATGGTAGGCGCCGATGGCGTCGATCGCGCCGCTCTTCACGCCCTTGCGCAGCGCGGCGCGGTCGCGTGCGTCGCGCAGCGGCGGCCGCAGGTGGAAATTCGCGTCGAAGCCGCCGACGTCGTCGGCGGTGAAGCACAGGTTCGACAGCGCGACGTCGGCCGTCACCGGCAGCCCGCGCCGGCGCGCGTCGACGATCGGCTTGACCGAGTCACCCGCCGACAGGCGACAGAAATGCGCGCGGGCGCCGGCCTCTGCCAGCAGCGTCAGATCGCGATGCACGGCAATCACCTCGGCCGAGGCCGGGATCGCCGGCACGCCGAGACGGGTGCTGACCGGACCCTCGTGCATGTTGCCCTGGCGCGCGAGCCAGTAGTCCTCGGCGTGCAGGAACACCGTCAGTTCAGCGCTCGCGGCGTAGGCCAGCGCGTGCTTGAGCACCGCCGTGTCCTTGATCGCGCGGTCGAGGTTAGTGACGCCGACACAGCCCGCGGCCTTCAGCGCGTGCATCTCCGACAGCACCTCGCCCTGCAGGCCGACCGTCAGGGCGCCGAGGCAGACGACGCGCGCCAATCCCGCCTCGCCGGCCTCGTGCAGGATGTGCTCGAGCACCGACGGGTTGTCGAGCACGGGCGAGGTGTCCGGCGTGCAGCACAGCGTCGTGAAGCCGCCGGCGACCGCGGCGCGCGTCTCGCTCGCGATCGTCGCCTTGCGCTCGTAGCCGGGCTCGCGCAGGTGGCTGCCCGGATCGGCGAAGCCGGGGCACACCACCATGCCCTTCGCCGGAATCTCCCGCGCCTTGCCGGCGCCACGCGGTGCGCGGCCGACGGCGACGACGTGGCCGTCGTCGATCCAGACGTCGGCGATTCCGTCGTGGCCGCTGGCCGGGTCGATCACGCGTCCGTCACGTATCCGCAGCATCTCAGGCCGCTCCTGTCTGGGCCTGGGTGCCCATCACCATCGACATCACCGCCATGCGTACCGCGATGCCGAACGTCACCTGTTCCAGGATCACCGACTGCGGGCCGTCCGCGACGACCGAGGCGATCTCGACCCCGCGGTTGATCGGGCCGGGGTGCATGACGATCGCGTCCGGCGCGGCGCGCGCGAGGCGCGCGGCGGTCAGTCCGTACTCGCGGAAATATTCGGACGGGCTCGGCAGCAGCGCGCTCTGCATGCGCTCCTGCTGGAGGCGCAGCATGTAAACGACGTCGGCGCCCTCGATGCCCTCGTCGAGATCGTCGCAGACGGTCACCCCCATCGCCTCGATACCGGGCGGGATCAGGGTCTTGGGCCCGACCACCCGCAAATCCGCCACGCCGAGGGTGCGCAGCGCCTGGATGTTCGAGCGCGCAACGCGCGAATGCGCGACATCGCCGACGATCGCGATCTTGAGCCGCTCGAAACCGCCCTTGAAGCGCCGGATCGTGAAGGCGTCGAGCATCGCCTGCGTCGGGTGTTCATGCCGCCCGTCGCCGCCGTTGATCACGCTGATGTGCGGCGCGACCTGGCGCGCGATGAAGTCCGCCGCGCCGCTGACGTGATGCCGCACGACGAACATGTCGCACTGCATCGCCTCGAGGTTGCGCAGGGTGTCGGCGAGGGATTCGCCCTTCTTGGTCGAGCTCGCCTCGATGTTCAGGTTCAGCACGTCGGCCGAGAGGCGCTTCGCCGCGAGGTCGAAAGTGGTCCGGGTGCGCGTGCTGGGCTCGAAGAAGAGGTTCGCGACCGTCTTACCGCGCAGGAGCGGGACTTTCTTCACCGCGCGGTCGCCGACGGGCGCGAAGCGCTCCGCGTTGTCGAGGACCTGGATCAGCAGGTCGCGGGGCAGGCCTTCGATGGCAAGAAAATGACGCAGGCGTCCGTGCGCATCGAGTTGGATGTCCGGCGTCGCCATCGCGGGGCTCCTTGCGTGCTGCCTGTGGTGTTCGGAAACGGTTGGCGCACTGCCGCGGGTGGGTGCGCGCGGCGCCGGATGCGCAGCGCCGCGCGTCGCGAGCCTAGGACGACTTCGTGCGATGGATTTCCAGGTTCAGCGGCGAGGGCCCGGTGAGTTTAGCATGCTCTCTCGGCTTCAAGGACAGGTGCGCGCCGACGACGTCGGCCTGGATCGGCAGCTCGCGGCCGCTGCGATCGAACAGCACCGCGAGACGGATCGAGCGCGGCCGGCCGTAGTCGAAAATCTCGTTCATCGCCGCCCGGATCGTGCGGCCGGTGTAGAGGATGTCATCGACGAGGATGAGGTCGCGATTGTCGACGTCGAAGGGCAGGCTCGACGGCTCGACGGTGGGGTGGATGCCGATGCGGCTGAAGTCGTCGCGGTAGAACGCGATATTCAGTTCGCCCAGTGATTCCTCGATGCGGAGCATCGTGCGCAGGCGTTCCGCGATCCATACGCCGCCGGTGCGGATGCCGACGATGGCCGGCTCGCGGATTTCCTCGGCGTCGAGCAGGCGGCGCAGGTTCACCGCCATCTCGTCTATCAGCAGGTCGATCTCCAACGCAGGTTTCATGAGTGCTCCGGGGTGCTTTGCGGGATCTGGCCAAGCCAGGTTTCGAGGATGCGTGCCGCGGCGTGGGCATCCACGCCGAGCCGGCTGTCGCGCGCGTCCTCCTCGGCCACGTAGGACGACAGGCGCTCGTCGACGAAGGAGACCGGCAGCCTGAAGCGGCCCTCCAGGCGGCGCGCGAAGCGGAGGATGGCCTCGGCGAGCGGATGCGGGGCGCCGTCCGCGGTGCCCGGCATGCCGACCACCACGCAGTCCGGCCGCCACTCGTCGAACAGGCGCTTCACGACCGCCCAGTCGGGTGTGCCCTGCCGGGCCGGCAGCGTCGTCAAGGGGCTCGCCGTGCGCGTCACGGTCTGCCCGACCGCGACGCCGATGCGCCGCTCGCCGTAATCGAAGCAGAGCGCCGTGCGGCCACGGTCGTTCACGCGTGCCCGACGTCCGACGACAGCAGCCCGAGGTCGATGCCGAGGTGGGCCGCCGCCCTTTCCCAGCGCTGCTCGGGCGGGGCCCGGAAGAGGATGTCGGTGGTGGCCGGGCCGTTGAGCCAGGCGTTCTGCTGCATTTCCTGCTCGAGCTGACCCGCGCCCCAGCCCGCGTAGCCGAGCGCGACGAGCGTGTCGGCCGGGCCCTCGCCGCGCGACATCGCGGCGAGGATCTCGCGCGAGGTGGAGACGGCGATCTCGTCGCTCACCTTGATGGTCGATCCGAAATCGAGCGCCGGGCTGTGGATGATGAAGCCGCGGTCGCGGTGGACGGGGCCGCCCTGGTAGACGACCTGCAGCCCGATGCGCGGATCGCTGGCTTCCATCTCCATCTGCGACAGCACGTCGGCGAGATCGAGCTTCAGCGGACGGTTGATCACGATGCCCATCGCGCCGTCCTCGTTGTGCGCGCAGACATAGGTGACCGTGCGGGCGAAATTCGGATCGTCCAGCGTCGGCATCGCGATCAGGAACTGGTTGGTGAGATCCAGGCGCATGGCGGTGTTCATTCCTCGCAAGCGGCCCGCGCGGCCGTGCCGAGCCCGGGACCGATGCCGCGTGCCGGCGTCCCCGTCGCACTGGCGCAGGCGGCGTTTCGTCCCGGCATCCGTGCTGCGCAGTCCGGGACAGGGGTCCTAGTATCGGCCCCGCTTTGCGAGACTGACAAGCGAGCTGGATCAATCAAGCGCGCTGCCGGCTACTGCGCGGCGAATTCGTCGGTGTTGAGGAACTTCCAGGTGCGGGTCACGTGCAGGACGTCGACTTCGCGCGCGATGTCCTCGGGAAACGGCGCGAACGGGGCGGCGAGCTCGACGATGCGCACGGCGGCGTCGTCGAGCACCTTGTGGCCGGAAGAGCGGCGCACGAGGATTTCGATCACCGAACCATCGGGCCGCAACGCGACGTCGAGCAGGAGTGCGCCGGACAGCTTTTTCTGCCGGGCTTCGTCGGGATAGTTGATGTTGCCGATGCGCTCGACCTTCGCGCGCCAGGCCTCCATGTAGGCCGCGTAGCGGTACTCCTGGGTGCTCGCCGAGATGTACTTCTGGCGCGGCCGCTTTGCGTGGGTCTGGAGTTTCTGCTGCAGTTCGGAGTTCAGGCTCGCCAGCGCGAAGGAGCGCGTGATGAGCTGGGAGGCGGTCGGCAGCGCGGGCGCGGCGGGGGCTGGCTGCGCGGCGGCCAGGGCGGTTTCCGCCGGCGCGCCGGGCGCCGGCTCGACGGGTCGCTCGCGCAGCTGCGTCGCGTCTGGCGCGGGCGTCGGCTGCGCGAGGCGCGCGGCTTCCGCGGCCGGCTTCGCCGCCGGCCGTGGCGGCGCGGGCTCGACGATTTTCGGCGTCGGCGCCGGCTTGCGTGCGGGTTCGGCCTCGACCCGCGGCCCGGGCGTCGGGCTCGGCGGCGGGGTCGCGGCCAGCGCCGGCGTCGGCGCCGGCAGCGGGGCCGCCAACGGTGCGGTCGGCCGCACGTTCTCGTCGCTGTCGCCACCGCCGCGCAGGTTCGCCTGCGCCAGGACGTCGGCCTGCTCGGGCGGCTCTTCCGAGCGCTGGGACACCAGCGTGACCTCGAGCCCCTGCAGTCTCGGCGCGGGCGCCGGTTCCGGCGCGAAACCGACGCCGAGCACGATCATCACGTGCACGATGACCGCGAGGCACAGGGTCAGGGCGAGCCGATCGGCGGGCTCGACCGAAGGGCGCAGGGCCAGCGCGCTCATGGTGGTCGCGGGTGACCCGTCAGGCGCGGCCGAGCCGCTTCGCGATCACGTGCATGAGCTGCTCGCCGATGCGCACGCCGAACTGCGATTCGAGTTCGCGCGCGCAGGTGGGGCTCGTGACGTTGATCTCGGTGAGATAGTCGCCGATCACGTCGAGTCCGACGAACAGCAGGCCGCGTGCCGACAGACTCGGGCCGACCCGCGCGCAAATCTCGAGATCGCGCGGTGTCAGTGGCCGGCCTTCGCCGTGGCCGCCGGCCGCCAGGTTGCCGCGCAGCTCGCCCGCGGCGGGAATGCGTGCCAGGGCATAGGGCACCGGCTCGCCGTCGATCAGCAGGATGCGCTTGTCGCCGTCGAGGATCTCGGGCAGGTAGCGCTGCGCCATGCAGAAGCGTGATTCCTGGCCCGTGATGGTCTCGAGGATCACGCTCGTGTTGGCGTCGCCCTGGCGGATGCGGAAGATCGAGGATCCGCCCATGCCGTCGAGGGGTTTGACGACGATGTCGCCGTGCTCCTGCAGGAACTCCCGGATTTCGCGCTTGCGCCGCGCGACGAGCGTCGGCGGGCAGACGTCGGCGAACCAGGCGGTGAACAGTTTCTCGTTCGCGTCGCGCAGGCTGCGCGGATCGTTGACGATCAGCGTGCCGTCCGCCTGGGCGCGTTCGAGCAGGTAGGTCGCGAAGATGTATTCCGTGTCGAACGGCGGATCCTTGCGCATCAGGATCACGTCGAGGTCCGACAGCGGGCGCCGCTGCGCCTCGCCACCGAAGTCGAACCAGTGCCTGGTCGAATCATGCACCGTCAGCGGGCGCATGGCGGCGCTGGCCCGTCCGTCGCGCAGCGTGAGGTCCGGCATTTCCATGTAATGGATTTCCCAGCCCATCGCCTGCGCGGCCAGCAGCAGGGTCAGCGTCGTATCCTTCTTCGGATTGATCGCGCCGACGGGGTCCATGATCACACCAAGTTTGACTGTCATGGCGCCCGCGCTTTCTGGTTGCTCCGCATGATTCCGCACCTTAGCATACGCCCCGATTTGAACTGAACACCGGGTGGCAGCGCAGCCGATGAGCGACCGAGTCCCAGCAGGCGGCAATGTCATCCGCATCGCGACCCGTGGCAGCCGGCTCGCGCTGTGGCAGGCTGAACACGTGCGCGCGCAGCTCCTCGCGCATACGCCGGACCTCGTGGTCGAGCTGGTCGTGATCAAGACGACCGGCGACAGGATCCTCGACACACCGCTCGCCAAGATCGGCGGCAAGGGCCTCTTCATCAAGGAACTCGAGCAGGCGATGCTTGAAGGGCGCGCGGATCTCGCCGTGCACTCGATGAAGGACGTGCCGGTCGAACTCCCCCCCGAACTCCACATCCCGTGCACGCTGCGACGCGAGGATCCGCGCGACTGCCTGCTCACGCGCAGCGGCGGCGACCTGTCTTCGCTGCGTCCCGGCGCGATTGTCGGCACGTCCAGCCTGAGACGCCGCAGCCAGCTGCGCGCGTTGCGCCCGGACCTCGATCTTCGCGACCTGCGCGGCAACGTGACGACGCGGCTCGACAAGCTGGCCGCCGGCGAATTCGATGGTATCGTGCTGGCGCTGGCCGGCCTCAAGCGACTGGCGCTCGACGCCCACGTCAGCGCCGCTTTCGACACTCGCGAGATGCTGCCGGCCGTCGGCCAGGGCATCATCGGCATCGAGTGCCGGCGCGGGGACACGCGCGTCGAATCGCTGCTCGCGGCACTCGACGATCCGCTGTCGCGGGACGCGATAAGCGCCGAGCGCGCGTTGAATGCGACGCTCAAGGGCGGCTGCCAGGTGCCCATCGCGGGGCACGCCGTCATCGATGGCGGGCAGCTGACGATACGGGGGCTCGTCGCGAGTCTCGACGGGCGGGAACTGATCCGCGCCGATGCGAGCGGTCCGCGCAGCGAGGCCGCAGCGCTCGGCGCACGCGTGGGACAGCGCTTGCTCGACGGCGGAGCGCAGCGCATTCTGGATGCACTCGAGCATCCCTGAAGCGCCCGCGACACCCGCCCGTCACCCTGTCCGATTGCCGACCAGGCGCGAGGCACGGAGCTTGCCGGGAGCCGCACGGGGCGCGCCGCCGCTTTCTGAAGTACTTTCTGTAGTAGTGTTGCGCACGCTGGTTCGCACACGGTGACTGACACAGGCAGTTGGTTGACAGGATGGGCAATAAAACGGAAGTGGTGCCGCGCACCCTCGACGGGTACGCGATATTGGTCACACGGCCCGAGGAACAGGCGGGTCCGCTGATCGCCGAAATAGAACGGCGCGGCGGCCAGGTCGTGTTCGCGCCGATGATAGTCATTCGACCGAAGCGCGACGATGCGAAAGCGGCCGCGCTCGTGCGCCGCCTGCCCGAATTCCACAGCGTGATCTTCGTCAGCAAGAACGCGGCCGATTTCGGCATCGAGCTGATTCGCGCGCAGGGTCAGTCGCTCGACCACTGCCAGGTCTACGCGGTGGGTGTCGGTAGCGCGGGGCGCCTGCGCGAACTCGGTGTCGAACACGTGCACACCCCGCACGGCGAATTCACGTCCGAGGGCCTGTTGAAGCTGCCGGGCCTGTCCGCGCACGAAATCGACGGCAAGCAGGTCCTGATCATCCGTGGCGCCGGCGGCCGCGACCTGCTGGCCCAGACGCTCGCCCATCGAGGCGCGACGGTCGAATATTGCGAGGTCTACGAGCGCACCCTGCCCAGCGAACCGCTGTCCGCGGTGCTCAAGGCCTGCAACGTCAGCCTGCCCGACGTCGGGATCATCACCAGCCCCGAGGCGCTGACCAATCTCGCCGACAAGATCGACCAGGAAAACCTCGATCTCCTCTACGACGTCCCGCTGCTGGTGGCCGGCGCGCGCACCGCGCAGGCCGTCGAGCGGCTGGGTTTCACGACACCGCCGGTGGTCGTCGACAATCCAGGCGACCAGAGCATCGTCGAAGCGCTGGAGCGCTGGGTCGTCGATGAACAGTGACGGCGCGGACGTCCAGCCGCCAGCCGAACCGGCCGCCGCGCCCGGCACCCGCCGACGCACGCCGCTGGTCGCCCTCGCGCTGCTTGCCGCGATCGGCGCCGGGGCCTGGCAGTACTGGCGCATGCAGCAGCAGCCCGTGCCCGGTTTCGAGCCCCTGCCCGAACCGGAACATGCCCTGCTCACGCCCGGCCCGGATGAAACGACGCCTGACGCCGCAGCGCCCGGCGATGCACCGGCCGGGAGCGAGGTGCCCCCGGCAAGTCCGCCGGCGCCGGTACCGCTGGCCGTCGATGCGCCGCTGCCAGCGCCGCTGGACGAGGTCCCGCCACCGGCACCCGTCCTGCCCGCGCCCGGCGTCCAGGTCGAGCCCCAGCCCCGGCCCGCGGACACGGCGGCGCTGCAGGCCCGCGTCACCGAACTGGAAGCGGCGGTGGCCGCACTCGCCACGCGCGCCGCGCCGGCCACCAGCGGCGGGCAGCTCGTGCTCGACGAGGTCGCGGGCCTGGTCGGGCTCGCCGAACAGAGGCTGCAACTCGCCCGCGACGTCCCTGGCGCGACGTCGGCACTGCGGCTCGCGGTCCTGCGGCTGACGGGCACCGAATTCATGGCCCTGCGCGATGCGCTGGTCGACGACAGCGCCGCGCTGGGCGCCTTTCGCGACGTCGACGTCACGGCCCTGGCCGCGGAGCTTGCGACGCTCGCACGCCAGGCGCCCGGTTTCCCGCTGGTCGGGCCGCCGCCGCCCGCCGCCGAAGGAGCCGTCGCGCCGGTTGCGGGCTGGCGCGGCCTGCTTGCGGCCGTGTGGCAGTCGCTGCGCGCGCTCGTTGAAGTGCGCGACTCCGCCGAGGCCGCCGACCCGCTGCTCAATCCCGCGCACGCCGCGCTCGCCCGCCAGCAGCTCGCGCTGGATCTGAGCGCCGCGCGCATCGCCGTGCTGCTGCGGGATGCGGGCGGGCTGCGCGCCGCGCTCGACCCCGCCATCGGGCAGCTCGAGCGCCACTTCGACGGCGCAGACCCGACGGTGCGTGCCGCGCTCGGGCGCCTGCACGACATCGCCGGCCTGGACATCGCGCCGGCGCTGCCGTCGCTGGCCCGCAGCGTCGACGCGCTGGCCCAGGCACAGCGCGAGGAGAGGGCTCTTTGAAGCTGCTGCTTGCGGTGCTGGCCGCGTTGATCGTCGCGGTCGGCCTGGGGCACCTCGTCGCGGCGCATCCGGGCATCGTCGCGATCAGCCTCGGAGACAAGGTCGTACGGCTCAGCCTGGCCCTGTTCTGCGTGCTGACCCTGGGCGGCACCCTGCTCACCCTCTTTCTGCTGCGCGCGCTGTATCGCCTGTTGACCCTCCGTCGCCGCTACCGCCGCTGGCGCGCCGAGCGCGCGCGGCGGCGCGCCAACCTTGCCCTGAATGACGGCCTGCTCGCGCTTGCCGCCGGCGACTACGCCGGCGCCGAGCGCACGCTGCGGCGTGGCGCGCAGATCGCCTCGACGCCGGTGCACTACCTCGCCGCGGCCCAGGCCGCCCACGCGCAGCATGCGCCGGCGCGACGGGACGCCTATCTTGCGCTCGCCGACGACGGCAGCGCGGCGCTTCCGGTCGGCCTTCGACGCGTCGAAATGCTGCTCGACGAGGGCGAGTACGGCGCTGCCGAACAGGCCCTGGCAACGCTGATGGAGCGCCACGGCAAGGCCGCGCAGGTGCTGCGTCTGCGCCACCGGCTCCTCGCCTCGCAGGCGCGCTGGGACGAACTCGTCGCGCTGCTGCCGGCGCTGCGCCGGCACAAGGTGTTCGCCGAGGCGCGCCTCGCGGAGCTTGAAGCCGAGCTCGGGGCGCGGCGGCTCGCGCTGCCGATGCTCACGCTGGCCGATGCGCAGGACATCTGGCGGGCGCTGTCGAAGCCCGCCCGCGAACAGCCCGCCGTGCTGCTGGCCCATGCGCGCGCGCTGCTGCGGCTGGGTGCGGGCGACGAGGCCGAGACGCTGTTGCGCAAGGCGCTCGCCCGCCACTGGGACCCGCGGCTCGTGGCGCTGTACGCCGAACTCGAGGTCGCTTCCCCTGCGTCCCTGCTCGGCCGGGCCGAAGCCTGGCTCGCGACGCATCCCGGCGACGCGCAGTTACTGCTGACGCTCGGCAGGCTCGGCTATCGCGCAGCGCTGTGGGGCAAGGCACGCGCCTATCTCGAGGAAGCGCTCGCGCACCACCCCTCGGCCCTCGCCCATCGGCTGCTCGCCGACGTCTACGACCGACTGGACGAACCCGCGCTCGCGCAGCGCCAGCGCGCACTGGGCCTCGAGCTCGCGACCGCCGGCAGCAACGTGCTGCTTCCCGCACCCTGAATTTCCGCTTCGGCCGTCGCACGCGTGTCCGGGATCGGGGTCGCCACTGTGCGCGGTTGCCTGGCCACCGAGAACATCAGGGACACCGAGACGGAAATGGAGTGGGGTTGTGCTGACGGTGACGCCTTCTCGCCGATTGGCGACACCGTTTGCCAGAATCATTTTCTCCGTGCTCTCCGTGTCCTCCGTGGTTAAACCAGCCGTCTTCGCGGCGTCAGAAGCCGAATTTTTCCGCGGAGGACACGGAGGACACGGAGAGCATGAGTTGGAAGGTCTGTGTTTCCGCCGCGCTGCTGACGCGCAGGCGGCACCTGCCCACTCGTTTCCCTCGGTGTTCGGTGGCTAACCAACTGCGCGCGGTGGCTGACCGGCTACCGCGTCGCGCGCCTCGTTGCGGCCGGCGATCAGGCGATTGATCACGGGTGTGAGGATCAGCTCCATCGCGAACACCGTCTTGCCGGCCGGCACGACTATCGTGTCCGGCCGTGACATGAACGAGCCCTGCAGCATCTCCAGCAGCCCGCGGAAATCCGGCACGATCTTCTTCCGGTTGGCGATGTTGATCACCACCATGCTCTCGTCGTTGGTCGGGATCTCGTGCGCCTTGAACGGATTCGAGGTGTCGATGGTCGGGGTGCGCTGGAAATTGATGTCGGTGCGCGAAAACTGCGGGCAGATGTAGTTCACGTAGTCCGGCATCCGGCGCAGGATCATCTGCGTCGCGGTTTCGGCGCTGTAGCCGCGCACCGCCTGGTCGCGGTGGATCTTCTGGATCCACTCGAGGTTGATGATGGGTACCACGCCAATCAGCAGGTCGACGTGGCGCGCGATGTCGCAGCCGTCGGTGACCAGCCCGCCGTGCAGGCCTTCGTAGAACAGCAGGTCGGTCCCCGCTTCGAGCGGCACCCAGTCGGTGAAGGTGCCCGGTTCCCCGCCGTGGATCTCGCTGTCCTCCTCGGTGTGGATGTAGTGTCGCATGCGCCCGCCGCCGTGCTCGGCGTAGCCGGCGAACAGCCTCTCGAGTTCATCGAACACGTTGCCGTCCGGCCCGAAATGCGTGAGCGTGCGACCCTCGCGCGCGGCAAGCTCGACCTGGCGCGCCATCTCCTGCCGATCGTAGCGGTGATAGCTGTCGCCCTCGATCCACGCCGCCTTCAGGCCCTCGTGATCGAAGATGTGCTCGAACGCCGTGGTGACGCTCGTGGTGCCGGCGCCGGAAGAACCGGTCACGGCGACGATGGGATGCAGGACGGACATGCGGACTCCGGCGGCTTGCGCGATCAGGTGGCGCGCGGGAGCGCCGATTGTATGCCGAGGTCTCCCCCGCGACTAATCGGCGGCCGTGATGGCTGCCGACGCCGGCGGTCCGGGATGCAAATCGGCCGTCGACTCGGCATAGTAACCGGATGAACCCGGCCTCGCGCGGCACCGCGCTCTATCTCCGTCTTCTCTCCCATGCCCGCCCGCACCGCGTGATCTTCCTGTGGTCGCTGCTCGGCATGACCTCGCTCGCGGCGACGGAGTGGATCCTTCCCGCGCTGCTGCGCCACCTCGTGGACCACGAGTTCGGCGGCCGGCTCGGCGGGCTGTCGCTCGTGATTCCGCTGGCGCTCGTCGCGCTGTTCGCCGCGCGCGGCGTGATGGGCTACGTGGCGACCGTCGGGCTGTCATCGGTCGCGCAGCGGGTGATGATGGACCTGCGCGCGCGCATGTTCCGCAACCTCGTCGCGCTGCCGGCGAGCTTCTTCGACAACCGCACGTCCGGCGAGCTGCTGTCGAAATTCACCTTCGACGTCACGCAGGTCGCGCAGGCCGCCACCCACTGCGTGACCGTGATCGTCAAGGACTCGATCGTCATCGTCGCGCTGCTCGGCTACCTGATGTTCCTCAATTGGCGGCTCGCGATCTTCCTGCTCGTGCTGGGGCCGCCGGTGGCGTGGCTCATCCAGCGCGTGTCGCAGCGCCTGCGCGCGATGAGCCGTCGCCTGCAGGGCTCGATGGGCGAGCTGAACTCGGTCGCCGAGGAGGCCATCGGTGGTCATCGCGACGTCAAGATCTTCGGCGGCGCGGCCTACGAGGCGGGCCGCTTCGACACCGCGATCAACAACGCGCGCAAGTTCCAGATGAAGGTGATCGCAACCAGTGCGGCGACCGAGCCGCTGGTGCAGATGCTGATTGCGCTCGGCATCGGCATGATGATGGTCTTCGCTCTGCGCGAGTCGGCCGCCGGCACCATGACGCGCGGCGACTTCGTGTCCTTCGTCACCGCGACGGCCCTGCTGCTGCCGCCGGTCAAGCGGCTGACCAGCGTCAACGAATACCTGCAGCGCGGGCTGGCCGCGGCGGAGAGCATTTTCGGCCTCATCGACGAAGTGACCGAACCGGCTGGCGGCACGGCGCTGCTCGACCAGCCGCGCGGTGAGATCGAGTTCGAGCACGTGACGCACGCGTATGGCGAGACCGTGGTGCTGAACGACATCGAGCTGCGAATCGCGGCCGGCGAGTCGGTGGCCTTCGTCGGCCCCTCGGGTGGCGGCAAGACCAGCCTCGTGAACCTGGTGCCGCGCTTCTACGTGCCGCAGTCGGGCAGGGTGCTGGTCGACGGCCGCCCGATCGAGACGCTGAACCTCGAGTCCCTGCGCGCCGCCATCGGCTACGTAGGACAGCACGTGATCCTGTTCAACGACACGGTCTACAACAACATCGCCTACGGCGCGCTGCGTGGCCTGCCGCGCGAGCAGGTGATGGCGGCCGCCGACGCGGCCTTCGTCAGCGACTTCGTGCGCGCGCTGCCGGGCGGCTTCGACACGATGATAGGCGACGACGGCCTGCGCCTGTCCGGCGGCCAGCGCCAGCGCCTGGCCATCGCGCGCGCACTGCTTAAAGACGCGCCGATCCTGATCCTCGACGAGGCGACCTCGGCGCTGGACGCCGACTCCGAACGGCGCATCCAGCAGGCGCTCGGCATCCTGCGCCAGGGCCGCACCTGCCTGATCATCGCGCACCGCCTGTCGACCATCGAAGGCGTGGACCGCATCGTCGTCATCGAGAGCGGGCGCATCGTCGAACAGGGCACGCATCGCGAGCTGCTGGCGCAGGGTGGTGCCTATGCCCGGCTGCACGCGATGCAGCGGGAGAGCGGGGAACTCGTCTAGGGCGCCGCCGGGAGGAAGGATGCGATGCAGGCTCGCGACATGAAAATCGGCGCGCTGCTGCCGATGTGGACGGGGTCCTACGCCGGTGCGACGGCGTCGATGCGGCAGTTGCTGGGCTTCGCGCGCCACGCCGAATCCGTCGGACTCGACAGCCTGTGGTTCACCGATCACCTGTACTTCGAGGCCTACACGGATTTCCGCGCCGTCGGCATCGAACTGCCGCATCGA
>Ga0255182_1001123_pt1 | contig 14861 bp, 13 predicted proteins | sample Atl_UVDOM_RepA_8_FD_188420 | JGI IMG/M metagenome (GOLD analysis project Ga0255182, IMG submission 188420) | Freshwater microbial communities from Altamaha River, Georgia, United States - Atl_UVDOM_RepA_8d | ecosystem: Environmental > Aquatic > Freshwater > River | place: USA: Georgia...
CCTACCTGGCGGTCGGCAAGCCCAACAACGGTGGCACCAAGCTGTTCACGGTGTCCGGCGACGTCGAGAACCCGGGCAACTTCGAGATCCCGCTGGGCACGCCGTTCAGCACCCTGCTCGAACTGGCCGGCGGCGTGCGCAAGGGCCGCAAGCTCAAGGCCGTGATCCCGGGGGGCTCGTCGTCGCCGGTGATCCCGGCTGACGTGATGATGGGCCTGACCATGGACTACGACGCGATCGCCAAGGCCGGCTCGATGCTGGGTTCGGGCGCCGTGATCGTGCTCGACGACTCTCGCTGCATGGTCAAGAGCCTGCTGCGTCTGTCGTACTTCTACATGCACGAGTCGTGCGGCCAGTGCACGCCCTGTCGCGAAGGCACAGGCTGGCTGTGGCGCATGGTCAACCGCATCGAACACGGCGAAGGCCGCGCCGAAGACATCGAACTGCTGAACTCGGTGGCCGACAACATCCAGGGCCGCACCATCTGTGCGCTGGGTGATGCCGCGGCCATGCCGGTGCGTGCGTTCATCAAGCACTTCCGCGACGAGTTCGTGCACCACATCGAACACAAGACCTGCGTGGTCCCGGCCTACATCTGAACTGGGCATAGACATGGTTGAAATCGAAATCGACGGCCGAAAGGTCCAGGCCCAGGAAGGCAGCATGCTGATCCGGGCTGCCGAGGAAAACGGCACCTTCATCCCGCACTTCTGCTACCACCGCAAGTTGTCGGTGGCGGCCAACTGCCGCATGTGCCTGGTGGACATCGAGAAGGCACCCAAGCCCATGCCCGCGTGTGCCACGCCGGTGACGCAGGGCATGATCGTGCGCACCAAGAGCGACAAGGCGGTCAAGGCCCAGCAGTCGGTGATGGAGTTCCTGCTCATCAACCACCCGCTGGACTGCCCGATCTGTGACCAGGGTGGCGAGTGCCAGCTGCAGGATCTGGCGGTTGGTTATGGCGGCTCGACGTCGCGCTACCAGGAAGAAAAGCGCGTGGTCTTCCACAAGGAGGTCGGTCCGCTGATCTCGATGGAGGAAATGAGCCGCTGCATCCAGTGCACGCGCTGCGTGCGCTTCGGCCAGGAGATCGCCGGCGTGATGGAGCTCGGCATGTCCCACCGCGGCGAGCACTCCGAGATCGAAACCTTCGTCGGCCGCTCGATCGATTCCGAGTTGTCGGGCAACATGATCGACATCTGCCCGGTCGGTGCGCTGACCAGCAAGCCCTTCCGCTACAGCGCCCGCACCTGGGAGCTGTCGCGCCGCAAGAGCGTCTCGCCCCACGATTCCACCGGAGCCAACCTGATCGTCCAGGTCAAGAACGGCAAGGTGATGCGCGTGGTGCCGCTCGACAACGAAGACGTCAACGAGTGCTGGATCGCCGACCGCGATCGCTTCAGCTATGAAGCGCTCCACAGCGATCAGCGCCTGACCCGTCCGATGATCAAGCAGGGCGGCCAGTGGCGTGAAGTCGACTGGACCACGGCGCTGGAGTACGTGGCCAACGGGCTCAAGGGCATCAAGGCCGAGCACGGGGCTTCTGCCATCGGCGCCTTGGCCACCGAACACCAGACGGTCGAAGAGCTCTACCTGCTGGGCCAATTGGTGCGTGGTCTGGGCAGCGACAACGTCGACACCCGCCTGCGTCACGCCGACTTCAGCGAAGGCGCATCCGCCCGTTGGCTGGGCATGCCCATCGCCGAGCTGAGCAGCCTGGACCGCGCCTTGATCGTGGGCTCGTTCCTGCGCAAGGACCACCCGCTGTTTGCCGCCCGCCTGCGTCAGGCCGCCAAGCAGGGCGCCCAGATCAGCGCCATCGGCGCTGTGCAGGACAACTGGCTGATGCCGCTGGCCCAGCGTGTCACCGTGGCGCCGAGCGCCTGGGCCCAGGCCCTGGCCGATGTGGCGTGTGTCATCGCGGCCGACAAGGGCGTTCAGGCCCCGGCGGCCGGCACGGCCACCGACGCGGCCCGCGCCATCGCGACGTCGCTGCTGTCGGGCGAACGCAAGGGCATCGTGCTGGGCAACGCCGCCGTGCAACACCCGCAAGCCGGCGTGCTGCTGGCCCTGGCCCAATGGATTGCCGAGCAAACCGGTGCGCGTTTCGGGGTCTTCGGTGAAGCCGCCAACTCCGTCGGCGCCGCCCTCGTGGGTGCGCGTCCGCAAGCTGGCGGCCTGAACGCCGGCCAGATGCTCGCGGGCCCGGGCCTCAAGGCCCTGGTGCTGCTGGGCGTCGAGCCCGAATTCGATGCGGCCAACCCGACGGCGGCCCGTGCGGCTGTCGACGGCGCCGAGATGGTCGTGTCCCTGAGCCCGTTCAAGACCGCGGCCAGCGACTTTGCCGATGTGCTGCTGCCCATCGCCCCGTTCTCGGAAACGTCAGGCACCTTCGTCAACGCCGAAGGCCGCGTGCAGGGCTTCCATGGCGTGGTCAAGCCGCAGGGCGACGCCCGGCCGGCGTGGAAAGTGTTGCGCGTGCTGGGTACCCTGCTGGGGCTGCCCGGTTTCGACTTCGACACCAGCGAGCAGGTTCGCTCGGCGGCCCTGGGCGACCTCGCCGCCGTGGGCTCGCGTCTGAACAATGCGTCGTCGTCGGCCATCGTGCTGTCGGGCCCCACGGGCGGCCTGGAACGCATTACCGATGTGCCCATCTACTGCACCGACAGCCTCGTGCGCCGCGCCGCTTCGCTGCAGGCCACGGCCGACGCCCGCACGCCGGTGGCCAGCCTGCCGCAGGCCCTGTGGGCCGAGTTGGGTCTGGCTGAGGGCGCCCGGGTCAAGGTGTCGCAGGACAGTGCCAGCGCCGTTCTGGATGCGGCGCTCGATGCCAGCCTGCCGGCCAATGTGGTGCGGGTGCCCGCCGGTCATCCGGCCACGGCCTCGCTGGGTGCGTCCTTCGGCGCCGTGCGCGTCGACAAGGCCTGAGGGCAGGGAAGGGAAACACCATGATCGATACCCTCTACAACGCCGGTTCCGGAGCCCTCGGGGGCGCCTGGCCCGTGGTCTGGTCGCTCATCAAGATCGTGGCGCTGCTGCTGCCCCTGCTGGGTTGCGTGGCCTACCTGACCCTGTGGGAACGCAAGGCGATCGGCTGGTCGCAGGTGCGTCCGGGCCCGAACCGCACGGGCCCGCTGGGCCTGCTGCAGCCCATCGCTGACGCGGTCAAGCTGATCTTCAAGGAAATCATCCTGCCGTCGGCGGCCCACAAGAGCCTGTTCCTGCTGGGCCCCATCATGACGATCATGCCGGCACTGGCGGCCTGGGCCGTGGTGCCCATGGGCCCCGATGCCGCGCTGGCCAACGTGAACGCCGGTCTGCTGTTCCTGATGGCGATCACCTCGCTCGAAGTCTATGGCGTGATCATCGCGGGCTGGGCGTCGAACTCCAAGTACGCCTTCCTGGGGGCACTGCGTGCATCGGCCCAGATGGTGTCGTACGAGATCGCCATGGGCTTCTGCTTCGTGGTGGTGCTCATGACGGCCGGTTCGCTGAACATGACCGACATCGTGACCACGCAGAACGAAGGCATGTTCGCCGACATGGGCATCAACATCCTGTCGTGGAACTGGCTGCCGCTGCTGCCGATCTTCGTCGTCTACTTCATCTCCGGTCTGGCCGAGACCAACCGCCACCCCTTCGACGTGGTGGAAGGCGAATCCGAGATCGTGGCCGGTCACATGATCGAGTACTCGGGCATGGCCTTTGCCATGTTCTTCCTGGCCGAATACGCCAACATGATTCTGGTGTCCGCCCTGGCGTCGATCATGTTCCTGGGCGGCTGGGCCGCACCGGTCTCGTTCAGCGCCTTCGGCATGACCACCCCCGAATGGATCCAGGCCACCAGCTGGCTCTGGAACTGGTTCTGGCTGTTCGCCAAGACCTTCGTGGTGGTGACCATGTTCCTGTGGGTGCGCGCCTCGTTCCCCCGCTACCGCTATGACCAGATCATGCGCCTGGGCTGGAAGATCTTCATCCCTGTCACCCTGGTGTGGCTGGTGGTCGTGGGTCTGTGGATCCAGTCGCCCTGGAACATCTGGCAATAAGAGGTCACCCCATGTCTGCCATTGCATCCGTCAAGGATTTTTTCTCCAGCTTCCTGCTGCTTGAGCTGTTCAAGGGGCTGGGCGTGACCGGCAAGCACTTCCTGTCGCGCAACATCACGATCCAGTTCCCCGAGGAAAAGACGCCGCTGTCGCCGCGTTTCCGCGGCCTGCATGCCCAGCGCCGCTACGAGAGCGGCGAAGAGCGGTGCATCGCCTGCAAGCTCTGCGAAGCCGTCTGCCCCGCCATGGCCATCACGATCGAATCGGCCGTGCGCGACGATGGCCAGCGCCGCACCACGCGCTACGACATCGACCTGACCAAGTGCATCTTCTGCGGCTTCTGCGAGGAAAGCTGCCCGGTCGACGCGATCGTCGAGACCCACATCTTCGAATACCACGGTGAAAAGCGTGGCGACCTGTACTTCACCAAGGACATGCTCCTGGCGGTGGGTGATCGCTACGAAAAAGACATCGCAGCCAACAAGGAGGCCGACGCCAAGTACCGCTGAGGCCTGTTGACGGCCCGGAGGTTGCCCAGCGCACACCCTATGGATACCTTGACCCTGCTCTTCTACGCCTTCGCCTTCGTGCTCGTGTACGCGGCGTTCCGCGTCATCACCGCCAAGAGCCCGGTGACGGCGGCCCTGCACCTGGTGCTGGCCTTCTTCAATGCCTCGTGCGTCTGGATGCTGCTCGAGGCCGAGTTCCTGTCGATTTCGCTCGTGCTCGTCTACGTGGGCGCGGTGATGGTGCTGTTCCTGTTCGTCGTGATGATGCTCGACATCAATGTCGACTCCATCCGGCAGGGCTTCTGGAAGCACTTTCCGGTGGCCGGTGTCATCGGCGCGATCATCGCCGTCGAGATGGCTTTCGTCCTGACCCAGGGCTTTGACCTCACGGCGGCCAAGCCCTTCGCCCCTGAAGTGGCCAAGGTGCCCAACGCCAAGGCGCTGGGCATCGACCTCTACACCAACTACCTGTTCCCGGTGCAGGTCGCGGCCGTCATCCTGCTGGTCGGCATCATTGCCGCCATCGCGTTGACGCACCGTGGCCGCAAGGACACCCGCAGCCAGAGCGTGGGTGAGCAGGTCAAGGTCAAGAAGGGTGATCGCCTGCGCATCGTCAAGATGGACGCGGTCAAGGACCAACCGTCGGCTCCGGCCGCCGATGCCAACCCGACCCAAGGAGGCCAGGCATGACCGGCATCACCCTCGGACACTACCTCACGCTGGGTGCGATTCTGTTCTCGATGTCGGTGATCGGCATCTTCCTGAACCGCAAGAACCTGATCGTGCTGTTGATGGCCATCGAACTGATGCTGCTGTCGGTGAACCTGAACTTCGTCGCCTTCTCGCACTACCTGGGCGACATGGCCGGGCAGGTCTTCGTTTTCTTCATCCTCACCGTGGCGGCCGCCGAGTCGGCCATCGGTCTGGCCATCCTCGTGGTGCTGTTCCGCAATCGCGCGTCGATTAATGTCGACGAGCTGGACACCCTCAAGGGCTAAGCGCACGCTCGGAGAGACACAACAATGTCTGAACTTTCGCTCAACTCGCTGCTGGCGGTGCCGCTGGCCCCGCTGGCGGGGTCCATCCTGGCGGGGCTGTTCGGCAAGACCATCGGTCGCCGCGCGGCCCATGTGCTGACCATCCTCGGGGTGCTGATCGCCTTCGTCATCTCGGCCATGACCCTCAAGGCCGTGGCCGTCGATGGGGCCGTCTTCAATGGCACGGTCTACGAATGGATGACCCTGGGCTCGCTCAAGATGGAAGTCGGCTTCAAGGTCGACGGCCTGACCGCGATGATGATGTGCGTGGTGACCTTCGTGTCGCTGATGGTGCACATCTACACCATCGGCTACATGGAAGAGGACCCGGGCTACCAGCGCTTCTTCTCGTACATCTCGCTGTTCACCTTCTCGATGCTCATGCTGGTCATGAGCAACAACCTGCTGCAGCTGTTCTTCGGCTGGGAGGCGGTGGGTCTGGTGTCCTACCTGCTGATCGGCTTCTGGTACAAGAAGCCCACGGCGATCTTTGCCAACATGAAGGCCTTCCTGGTCAACCGGGTGGGTGACTTCGGTTTCATCCTGGGCATCGGCCTGATCCTGGCCTACACCGGCACGCTGAACTACGACGAGATCTTCGCCAAGGCGGCCTCGCTGAGCACGCAGACGCTGCCGGCCACCGACTGGGCCCTGATCACCGTCATCTGCATCTGCCTGTTCATCGGCGCGATGGGCAAGTCGGCGCAGTTCCCGCTGCACGTGTGGCTGCCTGATTCGATGGAAGGCCCGACCCCGATCTCGGCCCTGATCCACGCGGCCACCATGGTGACCGCCGGCATCTTCATGGTGACGCGCATGTCGCCGCTGTTCGAGCTGTCGGACGTCGCGCTGAACTTCATCCTGGTGATCGGCTCGATCACGGCGCTGTTCATGGGCTTCCTGGGCATCATCCAGAACGACATCAAGCGCGTGGTGGCCTACTCGACCCTGTCGCAGCTGGGCTACATGACGGTCGCTTTGGGTGTGTCGGCCTACAACGTGGCGGTCTTCCACCTGATGACGCACGCCTTCTTCAAGGCCCTGCTGTTCCTCGGCGCGGGTTCGGTGATCATGGGCATGCACCACGATCAGGACATCCGCAACATGGGCGGTCTGTGGAAGTACATGAAGATCACCTGGATCACGTCGCTGCTCGGTTCGCTGGCCCTGATCGGCACGCCGTTCTTCTCGGGCTTCTATTCGAAGGACTCGATCATCATGGCGGTCGAGGCGTCCAAGCTGCCGGCCGCCGGGTTTGCCGAGTTCGCCGTGATCGCCGGTGTGTTCGTGACCGCCTTCTACAGCTTCCGGATGTACTTCCTGGTCTTCCATGGCAAGGAACACTTCCACCACAAGCCGTTCCCGGGCGAACACGACCACCATGACGACCATGGCCACGACCACACGCCGCACGAGTCGCCGTGGGTGGTGACGGTGCCGCTGCTGCTGCTGGCTGTGCCTTCGGTGGTGATCGGTTTCCTGGCCATCGAGCCGATGCTGTTCGGTGACTTCTTCAAGGGCGCCATCTTCGTGAACAACGAACTGCACCCTTCGATGGAGAGCCTGAAGCACCACTTCCACGGCGCCACGGCCATGGGCCTGCACGGTCTGATGACGCTGCCGTTCTTCCTGGCCCTCGGGGGCGTGGTCACCGCCTATGTGTTCTACATGGTGGCGCCGCAGATCCCGGCCATGTTCGCCCGCGTGCTGCGCCCGCTGATCGTGATCGGCGAGAACAAGTACTTCATGGACTGGATCAACGAGAACATCTTCGCGGCCGGCGCCCGTCTGCTGGGTCGCGGGCTGTGGAAGGTCGGTGACCAGACCCTGATCGACGGCCTGCTGGTCAATGGCTCGGCCAAGCTGGTCGGCCTCATCGGTTCGATCATCCGCCTGTTCCAGACGGGTTACCTCTACCACTACGCGCTGATCATGATCCTGGGGGTGTTCGCCCTCATGACCTGGTTCGTGTTCATGCACAACTGAGCGCGAGGACCGGTTCATGCAAACAACGACCCCTATCCTCTCCCTGTCGATCTGGATCCCGATCGCCTTCGGCCTGCTCCTGCTGGTGGCCGGCCGCCAGCAGAACGCCGCCGCCACGCGCTGGATCGCCCTGGTGGGCGCCATCGCCGGCTTCGTCGTGACGCTGCCGCTGATGCTCGATTTCGACACCACGACGGCCGCCATGCAGTTCGTCGAGAAGGCACCCTGGATCGAGCGCTTCAACGTGCACTACCACCTGGGGGTGGACGGCATCTCGATGTGGTTCGTGCCCCTGACGGCCTTCATCACCATCATCGTGGTGCTGGCTGGCTGGGAAGTCATCGAGGACCGCCCGCACCAGTACTACGGCGCCTTCCTGGTGCTGTCGGGCCTGATGTGCGGCGTCTTCGCCGCGCTCGACGGCCTGCTGTTCTACGTGTTCTTCGAAGCCACGCTGATCCCGATGTACATCATCATCGGCATCTGGGGCGGGCCGCGCCGCGTGTATGCCGCGTTCAAGTTCTTCCTGTACACGCTGGCCGGCTCGCTGCTGATGCTGATCGCGCTGATCTTCCTGTACTACAAGTCGGGAGGCAGCTTCGACATCCTGACCTGGCACAAGCTGCCGCTGGCGTCGCTGGCGCAGACCCTGCTGTTCGTGGCCTTCCTCGCAGCCTTTGCCGTCAAGGTGCCGATGTGGCCTGTGCACACCTGGCTGCCCGACGCCCACGTCGAAGCGCCCACAGGCGGTTCGGTGGTGCTGGCGGCCATCATGCTGAAGCTTGGCTGCTATGGCTTCCTGCGCTTCATGCTGCCCATCGTGCCCGATGCCGCCCATGAGTACGCGCCCGTCGTGATCACCCTGTCGCTGGTGGGCGTGATCTACATCGGGCTGGTGGCGATGGTGCAGCAGGACATGAAGAAGCTGGTGGCGTATTCGTCGATCGCGCACATGGGTTTCGTCACCCTGGGCTTCTTCATCTTCAACGAGCTGGGTGTGGCCGGCGGTCTGGTTCAGATGATCGCCCACGGGTTCGTGTCGGGTGCGATGTTCCTGTGCATCGGCGTGCTGTACGACCGCGTGCATTCGCGTGAAATTGCCAGCTACGGCGGCGTGGTCAACACCATGCCCAAGTTCGCCGCCTTCGCGCTGCTGTTCGCCATGGCCAACTGCGGTCTGCCGGGCACCGCCGGGTTCGTCGGCGAGTGGATGGTGATCCTGGGCGCGGTCGAGTACCACTTCGTGATCGGCCTGCTGGCCGCCACGGCCCTGATCTTCGGTGCGGCCTACACGCTGTGGATGTACAAGCGTGTGTATTTTGGCGATGTCACCAACGACGACGTTCGCGCGCTGCAGGACATCAATGCCCGCGAATTCCTGATCCTGGCCATCCTGGCCGCAGCTGTGCTGTGGATGGGCATCCAGCCCAAGCCGTTCACCGACGTGATGCACGTGTCGGTGACCGAGCTGCTCAAGCACGTGGCGCAAAGCAAGTTGAACTGAGGGCCGACTCAAGATGAACAACATGAACTGGCTCGCGGTGGCTCCCGAGATCCTGCTGCTGGCGATGACCTGCGTCATCACCCTGGCGGATCTGTTTGTCACCTGCCCCCGTCGCCGCCCCACCTACTGGCTGTCCATGCTGACGCTGGCGGCCGTGGCGGGTCTGCACATCGCCTACATCGACGCCGGCACGGGCGGCTACGCCATGCAGGGCATGGTCGTGACCGACGCCATGGGCCACCTGCTGGCCCTGGGGGCGACCCTGGCGGTGATGGCTTCGCTGGTCTACGCCCAGCTCTACGCGGGTGACCGCGAGATGCTCAAAGGTGAGCTGTTCTCCCTGAGCCTGTTTGCGCTGCTGGGCATCTCCATCATGATCTCGGGCGCCAACTTCCTGGTGATCTACCTGGGCCTGGAGCTGATGTCGCTGTCGCTGTATGCGCTGGTGGCCCTGCGTCGCGACAACGCGCAGGCGTCGGAAGCGGCCATGAAGTACTTCGTGCTGGGCGCGCTGGCTTCGGGCTTTCTGCTCTATGGCATGTCGATGATGTACGGTGCCACCGGCTCGCTGGACCTGCAGAAGGTTTACGAAGCCACGCTGGCCGGTACCATCAACAAGACGGTGCTGACCTTCGGTCTGGTGTTCATCGTGGCCGGTCTGGCGTTCAAGCTGGGTGTGGTGCCCTTCCACATGTGGGTGCCTGACGTCTACCAGGGGGCCCCGACGGCGGCCACGCTGCTGGTGGCGGGTGCCCCGAAGCTGGCGGCCTGTGCGATCACCATCCGTCTGCTGGTCGAGGGGCTGATCAACCTCGCCACCGACTGGCAGCAGATGCTGCTGATCCTGGCTGTGTGTTCGATGGCGCTGGGCAACCTGGCCGCCATCGCGCAGACCAACCTCAAGCGCATGCTGGCCTACTCGGGCATTGCCCAGCTGGGCTTCATGCTGCTGGGCTTCGTGCCCAGCGTGGTGGCCGGCAACACCGTGTCGGCCGGCAACGGCTACGGCTCGTCGCTGTTCTACGTGCTCACCTACGTGCTGACCACCCTGGGCAGCTTCGGTCTGATCATGCTGCTGGCCCGCCCGGGTTTTGAAGCCGAGCAGATCTCTGACCTGGCCGGTCTGCACAAGCGCAGCCCGCTGCTGGCGGCCGTGATGGCGGTGTTCATGTTCTCTCTGGCCGGCATCCCGCCCACGGTGGGCTTCTATGCCAAGCTGGCCGTGCTGCAGTCGCTGATCACCACCAATTCGCCGTTGCTCATCCAGGTGGCCATCGGTGCCGTGGTGCTGTCGCTGTTCGGTGCCTTCTATTACCTGCGGGTCGTCAAGGTGATGTACTTCGACGAGCCGGTGGACACGTCCGCCGTGCCCACGGGCGGCGAAGCCCGTGCCCTGCTGTCGGCCAACGCGCTGGCCGTGCTGGTGCTGGGTGTGGTGCCCGGTGGCCTGATGGCCCTGTGCGCCCGCGCCATCACCCAGTCACTGGCGGGTTGAGGTCGGTGCTGCCATGAACGGTCTGGTGCCTGAATGGTCGGTGTGGCTGCTGTTCGGCCTGTCCGTGGTGGCCGTGAACCTGCCGTTCGTGAACCAGAGACTGTTCCTGGTCGGCCCCGCGCGTCAGCCCAAGCCATCCACCTGGCATCTCGTCGAGTGGTTGGTCTACGCCACCGTGGTGACGTTGGCCGGGCGGGCGCTCGAAACGCACGTGGGGCAGGCGGCCCCGTTGCGCTGGGAGTTCTATGCGGTCTGGGCCTGCGTGCTGCTGACCCTGGCCTTCCCAGGCTTCGTGTGGCGCTACCTGCGGCGCGGCGCGCGTTGATCTCCTTGCCCACGTGAGCGACACGCACCCGCATGAGCCACGCTGAGGACGACGCCTCACACGACGACGCCCACCTGCGGGAAACCTGCGTGGCCACCGAGCTGGTGGAACAAGGGGCCTTCCTGCAGTGGCGCCGAGACACCGTGCGCTTGCCCGATGGCCGCCAGGCCGTCCGGGAGTATGTGGTTCACCCCGGGGCCGTGATGGTCGTCGGGATGCTGCCCGATGGTCGGCTGGTGATGGAGCGCCAGTTCCGCTACCCGGTGGGCCGCACGATGATCGAGTTCCCGGCTGGCAAGCTCGACCCCGGTGAAGGCGGTCTGGCGTGCGCCCAGCGTGAGCTCGCCGAAGAAACCGGCTATCGTGCCCGACGTTGGGCGCGGGCCGGGCTCATGCACCCGGTGATCGGGTATGCCACGGAATTCATCGAAGTCTGGTTTGCCGATCAGCTGACGCTGCAGGAGCGTCACCTCGACGATGGCGAGTTCCTCGACGTGTTCACGGCGACGCAGGACGAGCTCGAGCGCTGGTTCCGCGAGGGGCGGCTCACCGACGCCAAGACGGTGGTGGGCATGCTGTGGCTGCAGCAGCTGCGCAGTGGCGCCTGGGTGCCCGACTGGCAGACCGTCTGAGCGCGATCGCTGGCGGCCAGCGCCGGCGCGTCAGATCACCCGCCCGGGATTGAACACGCCGTGGGGGTCGAGGGCCTGACGGATGGCGCGCATCAGCGCCAGGCCTGTGGGGTCCCCCCGGCGAGCGAGTTCGTCGCGCCGCAACTGGCCGATGCCATGTTCGGCGGAGATCGTGCCGCCGAAGGCCTGAACCTGATCAAAGACCAGACCGTTGATGGCCCGCTCGAAGGCGAGCAGGGCGTCACCGTCGCGGTGGCCGTCGGGCGGCTGGACGTTGTAGTGCAGGTTGCCGTCGCCCAGATGCCCGAAGCACACGACGCGCGCGCCGGGATGGTGGTCGCTGATCAGGGCGCCCGTGCGTTCGGTGAACGCCGGGATGGCCGACGTGGGCACGGCGATGTCGTGCTTGACCATCCAGCCCTCGGCCTTCTCGGCCAGCGGCACGGATTCGCGCACGCGCCAGAACGCGGCTCGCTGCTGGGCTGTGTGGGCCAAGGCGGCCTGGCCGACCTCGCCGGCACCCAGGGCGTCCGCCAGAACCTGCTCCAGATCGCTGTCGGCCTGGAGCTGGCTGTGCGGGCTGAGGTGTTCGATCAGCACCACCCATGGGGGCAAGGTGCTGTCGCGGCCGGGCTCACGCAGCGGCGCCAGTGGCGAGGCATCGGCCGGTCGGTGGTGGCCCAGCAGGGCCAGCGGCAGGGCGGCCATGACTTCAAACCCGGTCAGGCCGCTGTCCAGGCGGCGGCGGCACCGGTTCAGCAGGGCCATCGCGTCGTTCAGGCTCGCGCACGACACGAGCGCCGTGGCGCGGCCCGTGGGTTGCGGGTACAGGCGCACGGTGGCGGCCGTGATGATGCCCAGCGTGCCTTCGCTGCCGATGAACAGGTCCCGCAGGTCGTAGCCGGTGTTGTTCTTTCTGAGCCCTGACAGGCCGGACCAGCAGGACCCATCGGCCGTGACCACCTCCAGCCCCAGACAGAGTTCGCGGGCCGTGCCATAGCGCAGGACCTGAGTGCCGCCGGCATTGGTGGCCAGGTTGCCGCCAATGGTGCAACTGCCCTCGGACGCGAGGCTCAGCGGGAACAGCAGGCCGGCGTCTGCGGCCGCCGCCTGGGCCCGCGCCAGCGTGCAGCCGGCCTCCAGCGTGAGGCTGAGGTTGTCGGCATCCAGGGCGCGGATGCGATCGAGCCGCTGCAGCGACAGCAGCAACTGGCGACCGGTAGGGTCTGGCGTGCCGCCTCCGACCAGGCCGGTGTTGCCGCCCTGGGGCACGATGCTCACGCCCTGCGCCGCACAGGCCCGCACCACCCAGCTGACGTCGTCGACCGTGGCGGGGCGGGCGATGGCACAGGCTTGGCCCTCGTAGCGCCCGCGCCAGTCCTGCATGTGGGCATGCCACTGTGCTTCAGACGGCGCCCGCCCGGGACGCCAGAGGCCCTGCGGCCCCAGGCGGTCGGCCAGGCTGTCCAGCCAGAGCGTGTCGGTGCCAGCGTTCACAGTGCGTCGGCTGCACTGGGGGCCGGTGCTTCGGTCTGCTTGGGCGGCAGCACCTTCAGGCGGGTGCGTACATAGACTGCACAGGCGGCAAACAGCACCAGACTGAGCACGATTTCGGCGCCGGCCAGGGCTTGAGACCAGCCGCTCTCGGTGGTGCTGCGCATCACACCTTCGGTGAAATACAGCCACAGCAGCAGCGACATCCAGCGGTAGGTGTAGAGGCGGTGGCGTGCCAGGCCGTTCAGGGCCAGGGTGAGGGGCAGCACCTTGAGCACCAGGGCGCCCGTGCCGCCGGGCAGCGGGGCCAGCCAGAGCTCCCACAGCAGGCCGAGCACGATGAGCGTGACCGTGCTGCCCACCGTCAAGGCCCGTAGTTGCTGGATGCGGCGCAGGCGCTCGGGCGGGTGGCTGCCCAGGATGGGGTCGGGCACGGTGGTGTCGGTCATGGGCTGGGGGGCAGGGTACATCGGGCGGGGGATGGCATGATAGCCGGCATGACCTGGTACCGGCGTTTCATCACCTCGCTGCAGCAGTGGCCTTGGCTCGACACGCTGCGCACCCTGCGGCTGCGCTTTCGAGAAGACCGCCTCGGCCTGACGGCCGGCAGCCTCACGTTCACGACCACCATCGCCCTGGTGCCGCTGATGACGGTCATGCTGGCCCTGTTCAGCGCCTTTCCGATGTTCTCGCGCTTTCGCAAGGCGCTGGAAACGCAGTTCCTGGCCGGCATGGTGCCCGATGCCATTGCCAAGCAGGTGATGCTGCTGCTGGTGCGTTTTGCTGCCAAGGCCAGCCAGCTCGGGGGGGTCGGTCTGATCCTGCTGGGCCTGACGGCCATGATGCTGATGCTCACCATCGACCACACGCTCAATGCCATCTGGCGAGTGCGGCGACGTCGATCCATCGCTCAGCGCGTGTTGGTGTATTGGGCGGCCCTGACGCTGGGCCCCTTGATGCTGGGGGCCAGCCTGTCGCTGAGCTCCTACGTGGTGTCGGCCTCCCGGGGCTGGGTCGACGAGCTGCCCGGGGGCGTGGGGGTGCTGCTGTCGATGGTGGTGTTCGTGCTGCAGACCCTGGGCTTTTCCGCCTTGTTCCGGTATGTGCCCAACACCCATGTGCGTTGGGAGCACGCCAGCGCGGGCGCGCTGTTCGTGTCCATCGGGCTGGAGCTGGCCCAGAAGGGCCTGGCGGTGTACCTGTCCAAGGTGCCGGTGTACGCCACCATCTATGGTGCGTTCGCGGCCTTGCCAATCTTTTTGATCTGGATCTACCTGAGCTGGCTGATCGTGCTGATGGGGGCTGTGGTGGCCGCTTACGCGCCGAGCTTGCTGTCCAAGGTCAGGCGCTGGCCCGACACGCCCGGACACCGTTTCGACCTGGCCCTGGCGGTGCTGCGTCCGCTGGCCGATGTTCAGCATCGGCCTCAGGCGGGCTGGGGGCTGGAGGCGCTTGCGCGGCAGTTGCGCACCGACCCCTTGCAGATCGAACCCACGGTGGAGCTGCTGCAGGATCTGGGGTGGGTGGGGCAGCTTGACGAGCCCGACCGCGATGACGGCGGTCGGCTGGTGCTGCTGTGCGACCCCGCCCGAACGCCGGTGGCCGAACTGGTCAGCCAGACCCTCCTGTCACCCTCCGACGGGGCGATGGGCTTCTGGCGCCGCGCCCGCATCGATGCGCTCACCCTGGCCGAGGTGCTGGAGCGGGACGACGCGACGCAGGCAAGCAGCGACGGTCTCGCCACCGCGGGCAAATACTGACCAAAGTCATCGGCCCTTGGCCCAATTTCCATTGGCGTTGCGCGCGGATCAACGCTATATTGCATTGACGCAA
>Ga0255182_1001125_pt1 | contig 14847 bp, 12 predicted proteins | sample Atl_UVDOM_RepA_8_FD_188420 | JGI IMG/M metagenome (GOLD analysis project Ga0255182, IMG submission 188420) | Freshwater microbial communities from Altamaha River, Georgia, United States - Atl_UVDOM_RepA_8d | ecosystem: Environmental > Aquatic > Freshwater > River | place: USA: Georgia...
GACTTCTTTTCCACGGTTACGCTGCTTTCGGCTTTTGCAGCAGCGCCTTCAGGTTCGCCAGTCTGTCTTGCGGCGTGATCGGCGCTTCATCCGGTAACAGTGCGTTGCCTTCCGCCAGCCGCATCTCCTCAATAAAACGGGATGGCTCGCATGGCGTGCTGTCGCGTGCGCGCTTGCGCTGCTTGCACCAGGTAACTGTCAGGCTACGCTGTGCGCGCGTGATGCCGACATACATCAAGCGGCGCTCTTCTTCGATGCGCTGCGCGAAAGATTCGGGTGGCGCTTCAGGATCACCCTTGTGGGGCAAGATACCCTCTTCCACGCCCACCATAAATACATGACCGAATTCAAGCCCTTTCGCAGCATGAAGGGTGGAGAGCCGAACCGCATCGGGCTCTTCATCGCGACCTTCCAACATGCTCATCAGCGCGACCATTTGAGTTAGCTCGAGTAAGGATTTTTCTTCTGACTCGCCCTGCGCTCCACCTCGGCCCTTCTCTTTCAGCCACCCGGTGAAGTCGAGTACGTTTTGCCATTTCTCTTGCGCTTGCTTGTCATCGAAGGTGTTATAAAGATACTGCTCGTAGTCAATCGCCTTCATCATGTCATCAAGCACTGCGCCGGCATGATCGCCGCCACTCACCTGGTCTGCACGAGATGCACGTGCCTCCAGTTGTTGTATGAATTCACAAAACTCTCGTAGCGGAGTCAGCTGACGATCGCCCAAGCGGGCCTCAATGCCCCCTTTGTACGCTGCCTCAAATAGCGAGCAATTCCATTGCCGAGAGAATTCGCCAAGCACTTCCAGTGTCGCTTGACCCACACCGCGACGTGGCGTTGTCACCGCCCGGATAAATGCGGGATCATCATCACCATTTGCAATTAAACGTAAGTAAGCAACGATGTCCTTGATCTCTGCGCGATCGAAAAAACTTTGCCCACCCGACATCACATACGGAATGCGCTCACGCCGCAGCGCTTTCTCAAGCATACGCGACTGGTGGTTGCCGCGATAAAGAACGGCATAGTCAGAAAATCGAGCGCGCCGTTCAAATTTATGCACCGATAGCAGCACCGCCACCTGATCTGCCTCGGCCTCATCGTCGTCCATCGCAAGGACTTGAATCGGGTCGCCCATGCCATGCTCAGACCAGAGCGATTTCTCGAACACCTTCGGGTTGTTTCCAATCACCGCATTAGCGGCGTTCAGAATACGATTGCTTGAGCGGTAATTCTGCTCCAGCTTGATCAGCTTCAGCTCGGGGAAATCCTGCTGAAGGTTGTTCAAGTTATCAATGGTCGCGCCGCGCCAGGCGTAGATCGCTTGATCATCATCGCCAACAGCGGTAAACATCGGTTTTTTGCCAATGCCTGTCACCAGTAATTTCAACAGTTCATATTGGCAGGTGTTTGTGTCTTGGTACTCATCGATCAGCAGATATCGTAAGCGACGTTGCCATCGATCGCGCGCTGCCTCATTGGATCGAAACAACTCAACCGGTAGCCGTATCAGGTCATCAAAATCAACCGATTGATAACTGGCGAGTGTGGCTACGTAGTTGCGATATACACGCGCCGCTTGCGCCTGCTGCTCTTCTTGAGCTTGGCTTAATGCTTGATCTGGTGACAGCAGCGCATTCTTCCAAAGCGAGATCTGTTGTTGAAGACGGCGAATCAGAACTTTGTCGGTGGTTACCGCCAGGTCTTGGACGATGGAAAAGCAATCGTCACTGTCCATAATCGAAAAACGCTCTTTCAGCCCCACCGATACTGCCTCACGGCGCAAAATTTGAACGCCGAGGGAGTGAAAGGTGGATACCGTCAGTTGCTTGGCCTGAACAGGCGCTTGGAGCAACTTGGCGACGCGCTCGCGCATCTCCAGTGCCGCCTTGTTAGTAAAGGTGAGCGCAGCAATGTTTTTGGGCTCGTAACCGCACTGCTCGATCAGGTGTGCAATCTTGGCAGTGATCACGCGCGTCTTGCCCGAGCCCGCCCCTGCCAGCACCAGACAAGGCCCGTCGACATGCCGGACTGCGGCATGCTGTTGCGCGTTCAAACCAGAGGACATGGAGAAGTAAGGCGGGGATTATGAGGTGGCGCGCCATTGTATCGAATTCCGCAGGCAATAGCCGGTGTATCTAGCTCCTAAGCGCGTGGTAAAGTGAAATGAGAAAGGCACGCAGCAACCATCATGAAATTCACACATCTTGTCGAAATCAATATGCCGGACAACCCGCTGGTAATGATGATCACGCGGGAACAGCTGTGGCGCGGCTTAGTATTGCGCGCCGAACAACCGACCTTATTTGTGATGGCCCTTGATGCGTGCGAGATTACCGCGCGCGGTACCGATACCTTATCGCGCACGCTGCGCTTCGGTACGCTTCAGGTGCACGATCAGGTGATTTTTACGCCCCAGCAGTTAGTTCATTATCACGTACCACAGCAGGCATCGATACCCGCTTCGGATTTGACGATGACGATTGAAGAACCGCACGCTGGTGCCTTATTTGTACGATTCGAGTACGACGACCACAATGAAGCGCTGGAGACGGAAGAAGAATCGTTTTATAACGGCTTTCGTCGTGAAGCCTACAAAGAAGCAGACATCGACACGATTCGGGTGATTCGTGAGCTCGCGCAGCAGGGCGGGCTAGATGCGCCTATTCAATAAGCTGGTACCTAGCCAGATGCACTTCGTGTAAACAGCGCTTTTAGATATCGATCGGGTCGACCTCGAGCATCCAGTTCACTCGCGTCTTTAGCGATCGCAGCGCTTGCATCCACGGCCGCAGAAATGCCTGCAGCTGCGCGCGTGATGTTGATTCGAGCAAGAGCTGGGCGCGCTCTATGCCCGCAACACGCGTAATCGTCATAGGTACCGGGTCGTTGATGCTAACGCCCGGATGCGGCATGAGTGTCCGCGCCTGCGCCAGAAAATCTAAGGCAACTTGCAGGTTTTTCGCCTCGGCTCGAAGCAGCGATTGAAAAGAATACGGCGGCAGATTGGCACTTCGGCGCTCTGCAAGCATTGTGTCTGCAAAACCTTGGTAGTCGTGGGCGAGTAGCGCCTGGTACAAAGGATGTTGCGGATAGCGGGTTTGTATGAGCACCTCAGATTGTGAAACACCGTCATGGTTGACCGCTGCCTGTCCCGTCCGACCCGCCCGACCCGCGCGACCTGCCACCTGCATCAGCTGTGCAAATAAGCGCTCGCCAGCTCGATAGTCCTGCGAGAACAATGCCGTGTCAGGATTGATCACACCGACCAATGTCAGACGCTGAAAGTCATGCCCTTTAGCGACCATTTGCGTGCCCAGCAATATATCGACGTCGCCGCGATGAACCGCGTCGAAGGCGGCTTGCGCACTGCCCTTGCGACGCGTGGAGTCGGCATCAATCCGCATCACCCGCGCTTCCGGAAAAGCCTGCTGCAAGTACTCTTCAACACGCTGCGTGCCTCGCCCCAGTGGCTGCACATCGACATTGCCGCAGGTAGGGCATGCTGACGGTATGCGTAGCTCAAGGCTGCAGTGATGGCAGCGCAATCGCCGTTCTGGCTTGTGCAACACCATGAACGCCGTGCAGCGTCGGCAATTGCTAATCCATCCGCAAGCATCGCAGTGCATGACGGGCGCGTAGCCACGCCGGTTCAGGAATAGCAAAGACTGCTCACCCCTCTCCAGCCGCAACTTCAGCGCAGCCAGCAATTGTGGAGAAAACCCATCCGTGGCTTTGTTGATCTCGGTATCGATCACCCGCACCTTCGGTAGCTGTGCGTTCTTGGCTGCGCGTTGGGTCAAAGTAAGCCGCTGGTATCGACCTGTGGATACGTGCAGCCAACTCTCTGCCGAGGGCGTTGCAGACCCCAGCACCACAGGAATCTGCTGCTGGTGAGCGCGCCAGACCGCAAGATCCCTTGCCGAGTAGCGCAAGCCCTCTTGTTGTTTGTAAGAGGGGTCGTGCTCCTCATCGATGATGATCATTTTCAGGTGCGGCATCGATGAGAGTACGGCCAGTCGCGTGCCAAGTACGATGTCAGCGCTGCCAAGGTGTGCCGCTAGCCAGTGACGCAGGCGCTCTCCCTCTGCCAATTGGCTATGCAAACTGACCACCTGCAGCATGGGGAAACGCGCTCGAACACTGGCCTCGAGCTGCGGGGTCAAATTAATCTCCGGCACCAAAATCAGCACCTGCGCCCGACGACCAGCTTCGCGCGCTCGTTGTAGGACGGACTCGGTGGCGTGAAGATAGACCTCGGTCTTGCCACTACCGGTCACACCGAACAGCAGGTGTGCCTGATAGCCATCGTTATTCAAGATGGCGTCGACCGCAGTTTGCTGCTCGGTATTCAGCTGCGGACGCTGGCCGCTGGTTTCTGGCGGCGGCAGCGGCCTTGCCTGGGACAACTTTTTCAAGGCACGATCCAGCGCCACGGTGCTCTCGGTGCGCAGGCCTTTCGGCAGACTGGGTAGCGCAACTTCGCCGAGCGGGCGCTGGTAATACTCCGCCGCAAAACGACAGAGTGCAATCCAGTCATCGCTGAGTGCGGGCATCTGCCCACGCACCTGAAGCAGCTCACGCAGCTTGCCTGGCTCGACCTCACTGCTGTCCTTGACGGCAATCACAAGGCCAGTGGTTTGACGGCGCCCGAACGGGGCTAACACCAACTGCCCGGGCTGGGGCATCTGCTCGGTTTCCGACCGCGCTACCCACAGGTAGTCGAAGGCGGTGTCGAGCGGTGCGTCGAGCACCACTGACAAGACCTGAGACCTCACGCGACCCGCCTTTGACAATTCGAAACCAGCGTTTGGCTCATGCCGGCGTGCACCAAAGGTGCGCGGATTAATCGCATCGGTAACGCAAATTGGCTGGAAGCCGGCGTTGATACGGCGCGCTCAACTTGGGCAAGGTTTTTAAGGTAATTCTTCAAAAGTTTTTTTAAATGATCGTCGCAAAAAGCCTTTTTTAGGCTATCCACAATTTGTGTGGATAACTTTGTGCGCAACTGGGGCTTGACATGCCAAAAGCGAGATTTCATGCGGGCCGCAACAAATTGCTCATCAGGAACGCATCTAGCCTGCCCCAATAAAATCAAAGACTTACCTTGAGGTCTGATGGCTCAAAAAAATTTTCTGATAAATTTTTTCAGAATCTTGACATGCGCAGAATTTGTGAATAAGCGCAGTCCCCTGCCCAAAAAAACTTGCATAAATCAATTCAATCTGCTCCAGCCCGGCCAAAGCTTGATGCGCGGGACGGGGTGTCAACCTGGGATTGACAGCGGCGCTGTCAGCAACGCGCGAAAACCGGCTGCGACACTTGACCTTAGGCAAGACGCTTCTAGCGCAGAGTGTGGATAACTTTGTGAACAAGGCTTGTGCGAAGCAGAAAAAGTAAGCGATGAGAAAACCATGTGCCTGACAAGAATTTCCGTACACCACCAATCAAGCTTCGAAAAATCAAACGCTTACGGCGACTAATTACTGCTCGCGTTTAGACATTGCCGCAAGTGCTTGATTGGCGCCGCGGGCTGTTGGCCTGTGCATAAGTAGGCAGCCACCCAGCCATCAAGATATCGCAGCGCCTAAAAGCGGCTACCCGAGCTTGGCAAATCAGGCGCGTATGGCACGACTGATCTGGTGCACCGCATCAACTAAAGCGTTGACTGACTCTGGCGGCGTGAATTGCGAAATACCGTGACCGAGGTTGAACACGTGGCCGCTATCCCCTGTCGGCTTACCGAACGAGTTCAGCAAGCGCTCCACCTCGGCACGAATTTGATCTGGCTTGGCGAACAGCACGTTCGGGTCAAGGTTACCCTGCAGCGCGACCTTATGGCCAACCCGCTTGCGCGCCGCGCCCAGATTAACCGTCCAGTCCAGTCCTACGGCATCGGCGCCGCAATCGGCGATCTCCTCCAGCCAGAGCCCGCCGCCCTTAGTAAACACGATACTTGGGATGAGCACACCCTCGTGCTCGTGCTTCAGCTGGCGGATTACCTCCCGCATGTAATGCAGGGAGAAGGCTTGGTAGACACCGTCCGCCAGCGCTCCGCCCCAGGTATCAAACACCATGACCGCTTGGGCGCCGGCCTCAATCTGCGCATTCAGATAGGCAGCGACCGCCGTCGCATTTACCGACAAGATGTGATGCATGAGATCCGGTCGGTCATACAGCATCGCCTTAACCAGGCGGAAATCATCAGAGCCGCCGCCCTCGACCATGTAGCAGGCCAGCGTCCAAGGACTACCGGAAAACCCGATCAGGGGCACCCGCCCATTCAACTCACGCCGAATCTGGGTGACTGCATCAAATACGTATTGCAGCTTGCCAAGGTCAGGCGCGTGCAATGCGCGCACTGCTGCCTCATCACGCAGTGGGTGGGCAAATCTAGGGCCTTCACCTTCAGCAAACGAGAGGCCCAGACCCATCGCGTCGGGCACCGTCAAGATGTCGGAGAACAATATGGCGGCGTCCAGCGCGTATCGGTCGAGCGGCTGCAGGGTAACCTCGGTGGCATAGTCCGGATTGGTCGCCAGGCCCATGAATGAGCCGGCCTTAGCACGCGTCGCGCGATACTCTGGCAGATAGCGACCCGCTTGGCGCATCAGCCACATGGGCGTGTAATCAGTCGGCTGGCGCATCAGCGCGCGCAGAAAGGTGTCGTTTTTCAGGGGTGCAAAGGTAGTCGGCATCTGCGTGCGCTCAGGCTTGGAGAAGAGGCTGCATTATCGTCGAAACCAGTCCTAATACCGCTGATATCGCAGTAATTGCTTGGGTGTATTCCCGGCATCCCTGGCTTTTTAAGGGGCAACCACCACCTCAACCCGTGCCTCTTCCAGCAATGCGCGGAGTGCGGCCGGTGGCTCTGCGTCGCAAAACAGGCAATCCATCTGGGACAAATGGGCCAGCCGCACCAAGGCCTGTCGGACAAACTTGTCCTGATCCGCGACCAGCCAAATCTCGCGCGACTGCTCGATGATGGCTTGCGCCACCTTGACCTCGCGCGAGTCAAAGTCGCGCAGCGTGCCATCGGGCTCAATGCTCGATACCCCAATAATCCCGATATCGACCCGGAACTGGCGAATGAACTCCACGGTGGCCTCGCCGACAATCCCGCGGTCACGCCCACGCACCACACCGCCGGCCACGATTACCTCACAGCTCGGCTGGCCGGCCATGATGGTGGCGACATTCAGATTGTTCGTGACTACATGTAGGCCCGAATGGTGCCGCAACGCCCGCGCCACCTCCTCAGTAGTGGTGCCGATATTGATCAGCAACGAGCTACCGGGCCTCACCCGCGCCGCCACTGCCGCTGCAATGCGGCGCTTGGCCGCGATATTCATCACCTGACGCTGGCTGTAGTCGATGTTCTCGACCGAGGAGGGTAGCCCGACCCCCCCGTGATAACGCGCCAGCAGGTGGGCTTCCTCCATCTGCTTCACATCGCGCCGCACCGTCTGGGGGGTAACGGCCAACTGCTGAGCGAGCTCATCGACGGAAATCGTGACCTGACTTCGTACGGCGTCAAGAATACTGCGCTGGCGAGGGTTCAAATTCATGGAGCGCAATCTGGAAGCGGTGATATCGTGATTAAAAGAAACGAAACGAACATTTAGTCGGTTCGTTTTGTTGCTTTTTGTTCGTTTAGCGAATATCTTTGTCGAGAAACATCCTCTGGTCAACCCCGCCTTGAGGATTTTGCGGGATCGCGATCCACCCCCCGCAAATTCCGGTAGCGTCAGAGCCACCCGCTCGAGCGACTACGCGGCGGAAGTCTGCTGTGTACTTAACCCCCGAGGTGAAGGGCTCCATGATTCTGACGACAGATGTGCTGATCGTCGGTGGCGGTATCAACGGCGCTGGTATTGCGCGGGATGCTGCCGGCCGCGGGCTATCCGTCGTCCTGTGCGACAAGGACGACTTGGCACAGCACACATCGTCAGCATCGACAAAGCTGATTCACGGCGGCCTGCGTTATCTTGAGCACTATGAGTTTAATCTGGTGCGCAAGGCGCTAATCGAGCGCGAGGTGTTGTTACGTGCAGCACCTCACATCATGTGGCCGATGCGTTTCGTGATGCCGCATGACCGCGGGCAACGCCCTGCCTGGATGATTCGCGCCGGGTTGTTTCTTTACGACGTGCTGGCAAAACGCGAAATCTTGCCGGGCTCGGGCGCGATCGATCTTCATGATCACCCCGCGGGCGAGCCACTTCGGCCCGAGTTCAGCAAAGGTTTTATCTATTCCGATGGCTGGGTCGATGATGCGCGCCTTGTCGTGCTCAACGCGCTTGACGCTGCTGAACATGGCGCCCATGTTTTGACGCACACCCGCTGCGAGTCCGCGCGCCGGGTCGACGATCGTTGGCACGCGGTGCTGCGTAAATCGGACGGCACTGCCATTGAGGTCAGTGCGCGCTGTATGGTGAACGCCGCCGGGCCGTGGGCTGCGCAATTTCTGCAAGATGCAATCGCTAACCGTAGCGACAAATCACTGCGACTAGTGAAGGGCAGTCACATCGTGGTGCGCAAGATGTTTGACCATCCCTATGCGTATATTTTCCAGAACCCGGACGGCCGCATTGTTTTCGTCATCAGCTATGAACAAGATTTCACGCTGGTGGGTACCACCGACCTTGAGTACACCGGCAACACCGATCAAGTGGCGATTGATCAAAGCGAGATCGACTACCTCTGCCGTTTGACCGAGCGCTATTTTCAGCAACCGATCACCCCTGCCGATGTGATCTGGTCTTACTCCGGGGTGCGGCCCTTGCTGGAGGATGACTCTGCCAACGCCTCCGAAATCACACGGGATTACCAGCTGACCCTAGAGGGCGAGCAGGCGCCGCTGCTCTCTGTATTCGGCGGCAAGATCACCACCTTCCGCAAGCTGGCCGAAGAAGCGGTCGACATGATCGCCGCCAAGCTGGGTAATTCTCATGGCACCTGGACCGAGCACGCGTGTTTACCCGGCGGTGACCTCTACGGACCACCGCAAAATCGTGCAGTCCTCGAGTTCGAGGCCTTCGTCGGTGCGCTGCAGCAAAGCTATAGCTGGTTGCCGCCCAAATTGGTCGCCCGCTATGCGCGCGCCTACGGCACACGCATTCACCGGCTGCTCGAGAACAGGAAATGCTTGGCAGATATGGGCGAGGCGGTGGCCGATGGCTTGTACGAGGCTGAGTTGGATTATTTGGTGAAAAACGAATGGGCGTCATCCAGCGTCGATATACTGTGGCGTCGCTCAAAGCTAGGGCTGCATCTACCGGCCGATACCGCGCAGCGGATCGACCAGTGGCTCGCGCATAAAAAAGAAGAAAGCAGACAATTGACGCCAGCCTAAGGCTGTCGCAAGAGGAGACGAAGTGCATTTGGAACTGCAGGGCGTGACCCGCAAGGTCGGCGCTGAAACTCACTTGTACGCAACGTCGGTGAGCTTGGCACCAGGCGAAATCAATGTGCTGCTCGGACCGACTTTGTCCGGCAAGACCACCTTGATGCGTCTGATCGCTGGCTTGGATAAACCGAGCGAGGGGCGTGTGATCGCAGACGGGGTCGATGTGACCGGCGTGCCGGTACGCGAACGTCATCTGGCGATGGTGTATCAGCAGTTCATCAACTACCCGTCGATGTCGGTGTTCGAGAACATCGCCTCACCATTACGCATTGCTGGCAAACTCAACGAGCAACAAATTCGCGAGCGTGTGCACGCGATGGCGGAGCGCTTGCATATCTCAGCCTATCTCGAACGTTCGCCGGCCGCGCTGTCAGGTGGCCAACAGCAGCGGTGCGCGCTAGCGCGAGCGCTGATCAAAGAAGCTGGCTTGTTGCTTCTCGATGAGCCACTCGTCAATCTTGATTACAAATTGCGTGAAGAATTGCGCCGTGAACTAAGCGATTTGTTTTCAACGGGTAGCACTACAGTGGTCTACGCCACCACTGAGCCGCTCGAAGCGCTTCAATTGGGCGGACAAACGCTGCTAATGCATGAAGGCCAAGTACTGCAGCATGGACCAACGCTGTCTGTGTTCAGCCAACCCTGCTCAGTCACTGCTGCGCGCACCTTCAGTGATCCGCCCATCAACCTGTTTGAAGCAAAGATCACGGACGGCGTTGCGCATCTGTTGGATGACATCCAGATTCCACTGGTAGCGAAACAGCAGTCTCGTCTCGGCGGCCAGAATCGTGTGCAACTCGGCTTGCGCGCGCATAGTCTGTATGCCGCTTCCCGCGCGGGTGACTTCCCGCTAACCTGTCGCGTCGACCTTGCCGAGATCAGTGGCTCGGAAACCTTTGTTCATTTGACGCGTGGTGCGCTCTCGATAGTGGCGCAGCTGCCGGGTGTGCATGACCTTGCGCTGGGCAGCGCATCGACCATGCACTTTCAGCCGGCTGATCTGTTCATCTTCAGTGCTGATGGTGCGCTGATTTACGCGCCGGAGGTTTGACATGGCACGCATCGAACTTGCCGGTATCGCGCACAGCTACAAGGCCAACCCGACGCAGCCCTCGGACTACGCCCTGCGCCCGATGGAAATGACGTGGCAAGATGGTGGCGCATACGCGCTCCTCGGTCCTTCCGGCTGCGGCAAGACCACACTGCTCAACATCATCTCCGGACTGATCACCCCCTCGCAGGGCAAGGTACTGTTCGATGGCAGGATGTCACCCAGTTGCCACCCGAGAAACGCAACATCGCGCAAGTGTTTCAGTTCCCGGTCATCTACGACACCATGACCGTTGGTGAAAACCTCGCCTTCCCGCTCAAGAACCGTGGCTGGAAAAATGCGGATATCGAGCGTCGTGTTGCACAAATCGCCGAGATTCTTGAACTAAGCGGCGAGTTGAAACAACGCGCCTCGGGTCTTACAGCTGACGCCAAACAAAAGATATCGCTCGGTCGAGGACTGGTGCGCCCAGATGTCGCGGCGGTTTTATTTGATGAGCCACTGACCGTCATCGATCCGCACTTGAAATGGCTGTTGCGACGCAAGCTGAAAGAGATTCATCACGAGCTGAAGCTATCGCTAATCTATGTCACCCATGATCAGATCGAGGCGCTGACATTTGCTGATCAAGTAGTCGTGATGACCGAAGGCGAGGTCGTACAAATCGGTAGCGCACAAGCTCTGTTCGAGGCGCCAGCGCATACCTTCGTCGGCTATTTCATTGGCAACCCCGGCATGAATCTGTTGCCTTGCAGCTTGCGCGACGGTCGTGTGCAGATCAGCGGCACCAGCAATACGCTGCCAGCGCCTGCGGGTATTGATGCTGGCGCAGGCCGGCTGACGCTGGGTATCCGCCCGGAGTACGTTGAATGCCTTGCGGCTGAGGCTGCCGGCGCACTGCCTACAAGGGTTCTGAGCGCGCGCAATATGGGCACACATTGGCTAGTGGAAGGCGAACTCGGCGGACAGCGCATCGCATCCAAACAGCGCTCGCTACACCCGACGAAAAGTGGCGACACGGTCTGGATGAAACTGCCGGCTGATCGCACCCTGTATTACCTGAACGACAAACGGGTGGCCTGAATGAACAAGACACTCAACAATAAAGCATGGTGGATGGTATTGCCGGTGATTCTTTCGGTGGCCTTCTCCGCAATCATGCCACTGATGACCGTAGTAAATTATTCGGTGCAGGATATTCTTGGTCCGGATCAGGCTGTGTTTGTGGGTACCGAGTGGTTCAAGGAAGTGATGCGTGACGAAAGTCTGCATTCCGCATTTTTCCGGCAAATCTGGTTCTCGCTGGCAGTGCTGGCAATTGAGATCCCTCTCGGCATTGGGATTGCACTATCGATGCCGGCGCAGGGCTGGCGCGCTTCTTTGTCATTGGTGATTGTTTCTTTGCCGCTGCTGATTCCCTGGAATGTGGTGGGTACGATCTGGCAGATTTTTGGTCGTGGCGATATCGGCTTGATGGGTAAGCTGATCAATGATGCCGGCATTTCTTACAACTACACTGGCGACTCCACCGATGCCTGGCTGACCGTATTGCTGATGGATGTGTGGCACTGGACACCACTGGTGATATTGCTCTGCTACGCAGGTTTGCGCGCGATTCCAGATGCGTTTTATCAAGCAGCGAAAATCGATGGCGCGTCACGCTTCGCTGTATTCCGGTTCATTCAACTGCCAAAAATGCGTAACGTGCTGATGATCGCTGTACTACTTCGCTTCATGGACAGTTTCATGATCTACACCGAGCCCTTCGTGCTGACGGGCGGCGGCCCTGGGAATGCGACCACGTTCCTGTCGCAGTATCTGACACAAAAAGCCGTGGGCCAATTCGATCTGGGACCGGCGGCGGCGTTTTCTCTGATCTACTTTTTGATCATTCTGCTGATGTCATTCGTGCTGTACACCTGGATGCAGCGCGTGGGCACTGGAGATAAATCATGACGCGCTCCGGGTTCTCGCGAGTTTTTCTGATCCTGTTCCTGGCAGGATCCCTGCTGCCGATCTATTGGATGCTCAACATGTCGCTCAAGACGAACGAGGAAATCCTCGGCGCGATGACGATGTGGCCAACGCATCTCACTTTCGATAACTACAAGACCATCTTCACCGACGAAGCCTGGTACAGCGGCTATATCAACTCGATGATTTATGTCGCCATGAATATGGTGATGGCGGTATTGCTTGCACTGCCGGCAGCATATGCGTTTTCGCGCTACTCATTTATCGGCGATAAACATCTTTTCTTCTGGTTGCTGACCAACCGCATGACACCGCCAGCAGTGTTCCTGCTGCCTTTCTTCCAGTTGTATTCCACCTTCGGCATGATGGACACCCACATCGCCGTCGCGCTTGCGCACTTGCTGTTTAACGTGCCACTCGCCGTCTGGATTCTGGAAGGCTTTATGTCCGGCATTCCAAAGGAAATCGACGAAACCGCTTACATCGACGGTTACACCTTCCCGAAATTTTTCGTGAAGATTTTCCTGCCCTTGATTAAGTCCGGTATTGGCGTCACCGCTTTCTTTTGCTTCATGTTCAGCTGGGTTGAACTGCTGTTAGCGCGTACCCTGACCTCGGTGGAGGCAAAGCCAATTGCCGCCACCATGACGCGTACTGTGTCAGCAGCAGGCATGGACTGGGGCGTGCTTGCGGCTGCCGGTGTTCTCACGATCGTGCCTGGTGCTTTAGTGATCTGGTTCGTACGCCACTACATTGCGAAGGGTTTCGCGATGGGTCGGGTTTGATTCAAGGAGATGGCAATGGCACAAGCATTTTCCTGGATGGCGTGGACACTTGAGATCGCGGTTTTTTTTATAAGTGTGGTGCTGATGCTTATTGGCATGACAGTCTGGCAGCTGAAATCTCCGAGTATTGAACGAAAAGGTTTCTTGCCGATTCCGACTACACGCGGCGATCGCTTGTTTATCGGGCTGCTGTCCGCTGCCTACGTTAATCTTGCTTGGGCCGGTCTGACTGACGCTACACAATGGATCGCCGCCGGCCTTGGTTTTTTGGTGTTGTTGATCATGATGCGTTGGGGCTAATACCTCGATTCATCCCGTACCCGGGTCACTTCCCACCGGGATCGGAAGGTTGTTGAGGGAAGCTGCGAAGAGGAGAAGACACGTGAAACTCAAACTAAGCGCGATAGCAGTCGCCGCGATGCTGGCTTCAGGAAGTTCCTGGGCCGACATGAAGGCAGCAGAGAAATGGGTCAATAATGAGTTCCAACCTTCGACACTGTCGAAGCAGCAGCAAATGGACGAAATGAAGTGGTTCATTGATGCGGCAGCGAAGTTGAAGGCCAAAGGCGTCAAAGAAATCAATGTCGTGTCCGAGACCATCGACACCCATGTGTACGAGTCGAAGACCATGGCCAAGGCTTTTGAGGAAATCACTGGCATCAAGGTCAAGCATGACTTGATCCAAGAGGGTGACGTAGTCGAGAAACTGCAGACCTCAATGCAGTCGGGCAAGAGCATTTATGACGGATGGATTTCGGATTCCGATTTGATCGGTACCCACTTCAGATATGGTGCTGTCGAGCCACTGTCTGACTTCATGGCGGGTGCGGGTAAAGAGTTCACCAACCCGAACCTCGATCTCAAAGACTTCATCGGTATCAGCTTCGTGACTGGTCCGGACAAGAAGCTATATCAGCTGCCTGATCAACAATTCGCCAACTTGTACTGGTTCCGTGCTGACTTGTTTGCACGCAAAGACCTGCAAGATAAGTTTAAGGCCAAGTATGGCTATGACCTCGGCGTACCTCAGAACTGGTCAGCGTATGAAGATATCGCAAGCTTCTTCACCAATGACGTGAAGACGATCGACGGCAAGCCGATCTATGGCCACATGGATTACGGCAAAAAAGATCCTTCGCTGGGCTGGCGCTTTACGGATGCTTGGCTGTCGATGGCTGGTACCGCAGACAAAGGTATTCCGAACGGTATGCCGATCGACGAGTGGGGTATTCGTGTCGCAGACGACAAGTGCACACCGGTAGGTGCGTCGGTCGCTCGTGGCGGCGCAACCAACTCGCCTGCTGCTGTTTACGCGCTTACCAAGTACATCGATTGGATGAAACTGTACTCGCCTAAAGAAGCGATGGGCATGACCTTCTCTGAAGCGGGTCCGGTCCCTGGCCAAGGTCAGATCGCACAACAGATCTTCTGGTATACCGCCTTTACAGCCTCAATGAGCAAAGCACCGGCTGTTAATAACGCCGATGGCTCACCGAAATGGCGTATGGCGCCTGGCCCGCATGGCCCGTACTGGAAAGATGGCATGCAGAATGGCTATCAGGACGTAGGCTCATGGACTTTCATGAAGTCGACCCCGGATGAGCGCAAGGCAGCAGCCTGGTTGTATG
>Ga0255182_1001126_pt1 | contig 14838 bp, 16 predicted proteins | sample Atl_UVDOM_RepA_8_FD_188420 | JGI IMG/M metagenome (GOLD analysis project Ga0255182, IMG submission 188420) | Freshwater microbial communities from Altamaha River, Georgia, United States - Atl_UVDOM_RepA_8d | ecosystem: Environmental > Aquatic > Freshwater > River | place: USA: Georgia...
CTTTTCGACAGTTTGAGGATTGATGTCGACAAAATAGACTTCATGGCCAACTTCAGCAGATGCGACGCCAAGGGTCAATCCAACGTAGCCAGCACCGAGAATAACGACTTGACTCAAAACAAACCTGCCTTGGTTGCTTTTGCAACCCATTTGCAAACTTCATCCACGGAATACTCTAAAGACACATTTGCTTCAAAACCAAGCAATTCACGTGCTTTAGATACATCGGGAATTCTTTTCTGAACATCGTATTCATAAGGTGTTTCAGAAACGAATTCAGGGTCGCCTGTTTCAAAGTGCGACCAAACCAGAGATGCCAACTCATGAACGGTAGTTGCCCGAGCTGTGGAGATATTGAAGTCTTGGTTAAGTGCATTTGGGTGCTCCAGACAGATACGAATACCTCGAGCTATGTCCGTTCCGTGTGTGTAGCACCTCACTTGGTTACCATCCCCGAGAATGTGCAATGGCCGTTGCCCTTTAACCATTTTTTGAACTAAATCAGGCAGCACATGGGAAAGCGCCAAGCTTATATTTCCGCTGGGAATGATGTCTTCGGTCAGAGCTTTTTGCTCGCCAACCCCTACACAGTTAAATGGTCGCACGATGGTGTAAGGTACCCCATATTGTTCGAAAGCACCTTTGGCAAAATATTCGCTAGCCAACTTTTGAAATCCATAAGTACTCATGGGAACGGGAATTTCAGTGATGTCCGATTCTTTTGAAGGATATCGGTCCGTTCGTTCGTAAACCATGCTCGAACTTAATACCAAGATTTTTTTCAAAGTGCCCTGTTTGAAAAGTTTGATCGCACTATCAAACGTAGAAGCTAGGATTCTTTCGTTACTCGCTAGCAAATCGTATGCATATTTATGAAAGTAAGAAATTCCACCAATCATTGCAGCACATGCAATGATGTAGTCGCATCCCTCTGATGCTTGATCCATGATTTTTGGATCTTGAACATCCCCTTCGATCAATGTGAAATTGGGATGATGAAAATAGTCCCGCTCAACGCGACCATATTTTGAAAAATTGTCAACACATACCACAGAATGTCCTGAATTCAGTAATTCTTCAGTTGTGTAACTCCCAATGAAACCTGCACCACCGGTGATAAGAACTCTCATGCTCATTTCCTTTTCATTAGTTCAGAATAATAAATTTCAATATTTTCAATCGAAGTATTTCGAATACGGTTTGCAATTGAAAAAAAACGAATGTAATTCCGTAGCCTTTGAGGATTGACATCATCAGCACTGACCGTGTACAACAAATCTTGGTTAATCCACATCGCAATGTTGGATTGTTGTAAATCCCATAGCGAATTCTCCAGCGGCGAGGTAATGCTTTGACGAGAGGTAGCCTCCTTTGCCAACAAAATGTGTTTTGCAGGAAGAGAATTGCTTAAGGCATTAGAAACACTTTGTAGTTCTGACAGCACATTGCCGAGATTTCTATGCAAATCAGGTTTATGATGAATACTACCGGGGGCTGTAAAAAGTAGTTTGCAATTCAGTATGGTCAATCTATCCCACAAGATTCCGGGCGAATTCATTCCTTCTTCGTAGGCAGATGTTTTTCGAAATTCTGTTTGATTGATCAACTCACTGCTGAATTTTTTGAAATCATCACGATTAGAGCGACCAAAATCCTCTAAATGTTGGATAGAAACTTCAGTGTCAAATTGAATAGGCAGTCGATTGACAAATACCCTCCAGGTCTCTAAAAGCCTAGAAAGCAGTTGTTGTTCAAGTTGAGAGTTAGAAATCATTTTCGACTCCAGTAAAAATCTCTTTGCATGCAGTTATTTCCGTACACATTATTTTGCTTTCACAATGTATTGAAATACAGATGCTTCGCTTCGCGCTGTATGAGCGTTACCACCCGTCATAGTTGCCATATTTTCAATAGCATTAAGAAACCCTTCGGCTGAGGGATGATCGATGTACCGCGGTATCAAATCTGTGATTTCAAAGCCTGCGTCCGTAAGCATTTCAAGGATTGTTTGTCTTGTAAAAAACCGAACATGCGTGCGATCCAATAATCCCTTATCTGCATAACGCCAATCTCCAATTGAAAGGCGAGCTTGTATCGACCAGTGCTGCACGTTTGGAATACAACAAGCAATGCTGCCGTGGTTTGGTAATACGGATCGTACTTTCTTCAAAATTTGCCATGGGTCGTAAAGATGTTCCAATACATCACCAAAAACCCACAAATCAAAATTTGTCATTTGATCCCAGGTGGCCGAGTCAAATTCTTCAATATTCCCAACCCAAACTTGAGAGCAATGTTGCTTGGCAATTTCAGCATCTTCAGGCATGATTTCAATGCCCAAATAATATTCTGGTGCTCCACGCACATGATATTCCTTTGCAATTTCGCCAACCCCACAGCCAATATCAATCACTCTCTTCGCTGATAATGGTAATACATCAATCAAGTCTGGACTTTTTAGCATTGCGTGTTGAGTGGATTGCATGGGTATTCCTTGGTGATCTGATGCTGTTTATTAAAAATTAATCTCTTTTTTCAAGATGCTCGTGCGATTTGAATCTTTGAAATGATGTCATTTCTAATTCGTGCGAATTGATTCAGATATAGTAGATTTTTTGTATTCGAATAGCTCATTTTCAAACTGTCACTGATAACTGCCTCATGAAAAAATTGATTGAACGGTGTAGTCGATGGAGCCGTATTAAAAGTGTTATAAGCTAAGCATTTGAATTTGGTGTTTAGCAGCAATATCATTGTGGCGATTCGTTCTTGAACAAATATTTTCATTGGAAGTTGCTGCGTTCCGTAGGTAGTGACTTCATTTAAGCTATTTGCCAAATTGGATTTTTCATATTCTGCGCAAGCAAATAACTTTTCACCTAGCTCCAACCATTCGTACCAGAAATTTTTTTTCGCTATAAAATAGTTGCAAAAAATAGTATTTTGACTATGGGTAATGGTATTAATTGTGTCCAAGCCAGCTGCAAATTCATTACAGAATTCTTGACAAACTCTCGCTAATCCAGAATGAAAAAAATCACCTTGTTCAAAAATATTTTTGAAGATTGAACTTAAATCCCAAAATGGGCTGAAACTGACGATGTCCTCGTTCTGATAATGAGTATTTATAAATTGCTGTATTCCACTGTGGTCAAGCGATGTCTTTTCCGCAAATTTTGGAGATAAAAAACCATATAAAACATCATCTGACAATGAGTTCTTGAGAAGAAAATTTCTCATCGGCCAATACTCACGCCAATCCGGTCTAATATTGTCGGTATTGTTCAACGGCAAAAAGTTACTGGGCACCTGAGACAAAGTTTCATCCGAGTAACAGATTTGAAAGATTTGGATTTTCATTACGGTTTTTCTAAAAAATTGGTCCTATCCTTTCGACAGACGCCAACACAAAGCAATATTTGTGCCAAATTAAGGTGGCCTGGTGTTGCTTCTTAAGAATGCTATGCGTTATTTAGTACAAGAATAACCGCCGAAAAAATAGTATATAATTACTAATTATATTTCCGGTGTCAAGAATTCCTGCGTGCCGTATTGGTCGTACGGGATCTGAGCGGCAGTTACCTGTCGGATTTACCCATGCTGACCTGTCCACCTTGCCGCACCAAACTGAAGTGAGAACAGCATGGCTCCACACTCGCGTATGTGCTTTCTTGCAAGTGCTGACTTAGGATTCGGGGCAAGATTTTCCCCGCTCAGTTATTGGCATCTCTTGGTCGATCAAATATGAGACGCTTTGGGACCTCTAAATCCAGCCATTCTTGACTTACACCAATCGATGATTTCTTGTGCAGAGGCTTTTACTTGATCGATTCGCTGCTTGTCGTTGCAAAGGTTAATGCTGCTCTGGGATTGAATGCCACAGAGATTGATACCGCTGCCGTTACAAAGCTAAGTTGTTAAATGGGGATATAAAAAATGTACCGTGCGCGGTTGAGGTGCTCTATTTTCAGGAAACCCAAGGCAAAATGGTCTGAATACGACTACAGTATTCTGATCATGCAGCACTGGCCAGGGCCTTTGGTATGCACGCCGAAGGAGTGGAGAGAGCAGAAGACCTTCCAGCAGCGAAAGCGCTTGTTGCTTGGGATGCAGCGGACGAAGCGTGGCGAAAAGGAGGGCTTCGCAAAGTTTGATTTTTTTGATTCCACCGCTACTCAGATACTTTTATTCGAAAAAGTTTATGGGGCTTGTGGGAGAGGGCATGCCTCGAGAAACCAACCTCGTTACTCTCAATTCCAACGTGAAGGACCAATAGGGGAAGGACGCGCCCAATGGTCACTTTGATGACCACGACAACGTCGTTGCGATGTGTAATCAAGCTTTTGCGCAAGAAGAGCTGATCCACCACAGTAGCTGGTGCTGTCAAGGCAACAAACGGATAGAAATTGACTATTTGGACAAAAAGTTCCCCAACTTGCAAAAAAACAAGGCCCTCGACAGAGGGCCTTGTTTTTGAAAAAACTTAATGTGTACAAGCACTTATTTTCACACGCCGTTTGACTTTGCTCATGCGTAGATTTGGACCCTACAAAATCCGCGAGATCGTCGGGTCATTAAGCTTGTACGAGTTGCGTTTCAAAATCTTTTAACCCAACACAAAAACTCGGGCAGGCCCTGCGTTGAGATTTGCACTTCAATCTGCCGCAGCAGCGAAATGATCCGCTCGGGTGAGGTCTTCTTCCTTGGCATGTCCTTCTCCTTGATGCCATGTTGAGATCTTCACTACAGATGGACCTGATATCCCGGGTCAGGTCAAACTAGTCTAGGAAAGATAGCAAACTATTCGTAATTAGTTCAGGATCTTCTCGCTGCGGAAAATGTCCTATTCTGGGCAAAAGCAACCGCTTGTATCGGTTTTTGAAAAACCGTTCTTTCCCTGCTGGCGTGCTTGGAGTGTTGACAGTATCTGCATCGCCATGCAGCACCAAAGTAGGTACGCTAATGCTTGGTGTATGTTGCAACAGCGCTTCATCGGCATCGTAGTAAGGATCGCTGGCAGCATGGCCCCAGCGGTGACGGTAGGAGTGCAGGGTGACGGGTAGCCAGTCGTCGTTGTCTACTGCTTGCCATGTGGCCTCAAATTCTTCAGCCGCATACCAACCCTTTGGTGACCAGGTGTCCCACATGATTTTGGCGAGTGCTTTCTTGTCCGCGCGTATCAGCTGTTCACCTTTTTCAGTTGCCATCAACCAGTGATACCAATAGTTTTTAGCCTGTTCAAAATCTAATTTTTGACCTGGTAAATTCGTCCCGTATCCAACTGAGAGCATCACCAAGTGGCTTGCAATGTCAGCTGACAAACCACATGCATTGGCCGCAGCACGTGCGCCCCAATCGTGCCCCACAAGCGCAGGTTGTTCTAGCTTTAAGGCATGAATGAATTCAATCAAATCACGACCAAGCGCAGCCAGTTGACCCGTACGGGGGGGGTCACTTTGCAAAAACCGTGTGGGAGCAAAACCGCGCAGCGCTGGAGCTAGCACACGCCAGCCTTGCTTTGCTAACGCCGGTGCTACCTGTGCCCAGGTTCGTGGACTGTCTGGCCAACCATGTAACAAAACAATGGTGCGTGGTGCGCTAGCGTTCCATTCTTCGTAGGCGATACGCAATAAGGGAGTGTCAATTGTCTTCATGTGACATTTTCACCTTGTCGCCATTTTTCTTCAGCCGCGTCCCAGGCACCCAGCGCTTGTAAATCAGGCACCCATGCCAAACCGGATTTCGCATCAGAAGAGGCCGCCTCTGGTGTGACCAATACATCTAACAATGAAGGTCTGTGAGCCAAAGCGCGTTCAATCGCAGCGGGTAAGTCCTCTGCGCGTGTCACACGTTCTGCATGCATGCCAAAAGCGCGGGCCATGGCGGCGTGGTCTGCAAACTGCAAACGGGTGCCCACCACTCTGCCATGCGTTTCTTGTTGGTCGCGCACTTCAATGGCCCACGAACCGTTGTTGGCAACCACCACCAGCAGGGGGGCTTTGTGTCGCACAGCGGTGTCAATCTCCATCGCATTGAAACCAAATGCACCGTCACCAGTGGCCACCACCACATCGCGTTTGGGAAAGGCAAGGCTTGCGGCAATGCCAAAGGGCGTGCCCACACCAATGCAACCTAACGAGCCGGGGTCGAGGTAAGTGGCCGCGGGCAAACCCACGCGTGCAAAGCTCAAGAAGTCACCGCCATCAGCCACCACGATGGCGTCATCCTGCAATGCATTGCGCAAAGCGGCCAGCAAGGTGTTGGGGTGCATCAATCCGTCTGTTCCTGCGGGTGCTTTTCTCATGCCGGAGATCAGTTTTTCAGCACGTGCCACATGTTGTGCTCTCACCTCTTGCGCCCATATGCGGTCAACGTTGGGTGCGCGGTCCCCTGCTAAGGCAACAATTTTCTCAAGCGCCGTGTCAACACTTGAAAACACTTCCGCCACGCCTCTGCGGTTGTCTTGCAACTCGGCCAAGCAGTCGGCAATGCGCACAAATTGCGCCTTGCCAAACACAGCAGGTGAGCCATAGGCCAATTGAAAATCGAGTTTGCGCCCGAGCGTAATCACCAAGTCGGCTTGCGACATGACCGAACCGCGCATGGCAGCGACCACAGAGGGGTGGTCGTCGGGCACCAAGCCACGACTTTCGCCGGTGTCTAGGTAAAGCGCACCCAATCGGTCGAGTAGCTCTACGAGTTGTTTCGATGCACCCTTGGCGCCACGACCAGAAATGATCAAGGGGCGTTTGGCTTGCCACATCACCTCCATCGCGTGTTGTGCGGCCGATGGATCGGGAAGTGTTTTTTGTTTTTTATGCGGTTTGAAAAACTCTGGCAGCTGCACCGCAGCACACACGGGGGCACGCAAGGTGTCGACCGGAAAATCCAAATACACAGGGCCTGGTTCGCCGCCTTGTCCTTGCGCTTTGGCCACCGCTTCGTCTAAAGCTTGCAACACCAAATTGGGATCGCGCACGGTGCGGGCCAAGCGGGTGAGGGGTTTGACAAACTCGGTGTGCACCATGTCTTGCAAGGCACCACGGTTTTCTTGCGCTTGGGGTGGTGTCCCCGACAAAATCAGCACCGATGCTCTGGCGGTGTGTGCGTTGGCGATGCCGGTCATGGCATTGGTCACACCGGGGCCTGCGGTCACCAAGGCCACGCCAATTTGGCCGGTGAGTTCTGAGTGTGCGTGCGCCATGTAAACGGCCGCACGCTCGTCGCGCACATCGATGATTTGAATGCCCTCTGCATCAAGGCGCATCCAGATGGGCATGATGTGGCCGCCGCACAAAGCAAACACACGTTCAACGCCACGGGCTTTCAAAAACTTGGCAATCAATGCCGCTGCGCTGTCTTGGCTGACGGTGGGGGAGCTCATGTCTGGGCCTTTGTGAGAGGAATGGAAGGTTTGTCAGTATTCTGAATACAGAATACTATTTGAATTCGGGCTTTCCCTATGGAACTCTGAATACAGAATTCATTAATAATAACAACCCCGATCCGTCTCTCTGCTGAACACCCATCAGCTGTATTTCTGCGTTATTTCTGCATGAGGTCTGCCATGAACCTGTTGATGAACATCTCTGATGCCGTTGCCACCCATGCCCGACTCACGCCCCACAAACTGGGGGCGCGTGACAGCCAACGCCAACTGAGTTTTGAGGCTTGGAACCAACGGGCGACGCAATTGGCCAACGGTTTGCGTGCCATGGGTTTAGAGAAAGGCGACCGCGTGGCGCTGCTCGCTTACAACTGTGTGGAATGGATGGAGATCTATGCAGGATTGGCGCGGGCTGGTTTGGTGGCGGTGCCTTTGAATTTCAGATTGACCTCTCCTGAAATTGAATACATCGTGACACACAGCGAATCGGTGGCCGTTATCGTGCAAGATGAATTGATTGACCGCGTGCAACCCTTGCGCAACGTCTTGAACATCTCGCAAAAGGCCTATGTGTCGTTTGGTGCCTATGTGCCCAGCGACTGGGTGTCTTACGAGGCCTTGCTTAAATCAGCGCCTGCCTACATTCAACCGGTGGATGTGAAGCCCAGCGACATGAGTGCACTCATGTACACATCGGGTACCACAGGCAAACCTAAGGGGGCGATTCGTAGCCATGAGGGCAGCGCATTGATCGCATTGGCCACTGCGTTGGAAATGGGTTTTTCAACCAACGACACCGCATTGCTGGTGATGCCGATGTGCCATGCCAATTCGCTGTATTTCAGCCATACGTTCACGCAGTTGGGTGCCACCTGTGTGATCGACGACCGCAAGAGTTTTGACCCTGAGAGGTTGCTCGCCACCTTGTCCGAAGAGAAAGTCACCTTCACATCGTTGGTGCCCACGCACTACATCATGATGTTGGGTTTGCCTGAGGTGGTGAAGGCTAAATACGATGTATCGGCAGTCGAGAAACTCATGATTTCCTCTGCTCCTGCGCGGCGCGACACCAAGCTCGACATCATGCAGTTTTTCAAGAATGGCAAGTTGTATGAGTTGTATGGTTCTACCGAAGCAGGGTGGGTGACATTGCTGCGGCCCCATGAACAACTCGACCGCATGGGCACCGTCGGTCGCGAATGGGCGGGCTCTGGCCCGATCAAGTTACTAGATGCGCAAGGCGAAGAAGTGCCTGATGGTGAAGTGGGTGAGTTGTATTCACGCACACCGTATGTGTTTGACGGCTATTGGCGCAACCCGGAAAAAACCGCCGAAGCGTTTCATGGCGCATGGTGCTCGGTGGGAGACATGGCCATGCGCGATGCGGATGGCTACATCCGCTTGGTTGATCGCAAGAGTAACATGATCATCAGCGGTGGTGAAAATGTTTACCCTTCCGAAGTGGAGGGGGTGTTGGGTGCGCACCCTAAAGTCAAAGATGTGGCTGTGCTGGGTGTGCCGCATGAAAAGTGGGGTGAGGCGGTGCATGCGGTGGTGGTGTTGCACAACTCGATCGATGCAAATGAGCAAGAGTTGATCGACTGGTGCAAGAGTCGCATGGCGGGTTACAAGCGCCCGCAGTCGATCACCTTCATCACCGATGCCGATATGCCACGCACGGCTACCGGCAAAATTTTGCACCGCGTGTTGCGAAAAAAAATGCTTGAAACTATGGCCTGACATGATGCGGTGATATGTGTGACATGCGCTAGACGACTTCTGCCATGAAAACCATCTCTCTTCAACCCAATCTCGTCGATCAAGTCAAAGACGCATTGCTTGAAGAAATCACTTCTGGCAAATTAAGTCCGGGTGAACGCATCATTCAAGAACAAATTGCACTGGCTTTAGGTGTGTCGCGTCAACCGGTGCAGCAAGCCTTGCTCCTTTTGCGCAACCAAGGGGTGTTGAAAGACGCTGGGGGACGAGGGCTAATCGTGGCTCCGCTGGACGCAGACCATGTGGCGCATATTTACGAAATGCGAGCAGTGATTGAAGGCTTGGCTTGCCGACTGGCATATAGCCAGCAAACAAATAATTGATTGTTGTGCATAAGTCGAATTAACTTGACTTTTGTCAATTACGACAACGTATCTAAGTGCAAAACTAGAAGTTCGACTATCGGAGCTGTAAATGAAACTTCTACACGATCTATTGATGACTGACTATGGTTTGATGAGTTTTGCGGGGATAGTTTTCATGATCGGGATGGGTGTTTTTTTTATTCGTCTCTTCCTCAACAAGATCAAATAGGCTGACTTTGCCGATGTCTTGTGCCTCTTGAAGAGAGGTTGGATCATAGGTCCGAGCTGTCTAATGCACCGTGGAAAGTTCAAAATTTCACTACAGATAGACCTGATTTACCAGGTCAGGTCAGTTGCTTTGCCACCATGGCCACCACGCTTTCTATCTTGACCGGCCATTGGTCTTTCTCTGCATCAGCCATGAAGTTCAAACGGCAGCTTCCACATGAAACAGCCACCGTGTCAGCGCCTGTCGCTTCGATTTGCTCGCGTTTAATTTGCAAAGCTTTGTGACGCAGAGCTTCGGCACGGTTTAGCAAAAACACGCCAGCACCACCACCGCAGCACCAGTTGTGTTCGGCCGTAGGCTGAGTGTCCACAAAGTTCACGCCTAGCGCCTTAAGTGCATCACGGGGCTCGTGCATCACACCACCATGACGTGCAAGTTTGCAGGCGTCGTGATAAGTCACGCGATGTGTCGGGTCGCCTGGTTGCAACTTGAGCTTGCCTTGGGTGATTTGTTGGCCCACGTATTCAGAAGTTGCCATCACTTCAAATGGCAAGGGGTCACCATTATCCAGTCGTGCTTCCCATCGCATAGCGGGATAAGCGTGGCCGCACTCTGGGATGAGCACGGTTTTAGCGCCGATGAGCAAGAGCTCGTCAATCAGTCGTTTGCTGGCTTGCTTTTGCAATGTTTCGCTGCCTGAAAGAAGACCGAAGTTAGCTCCTTCAAAGCCAGCGGTGCGTAAAGTCCACTTGATACCCAAATGGTTCAAGATTTTCGCAGTGCCACTGAGGGCATCTTGGTACAAGAGGATGTCAATCACCGATGTTACGACCATCACATCTGCTTGTGGCAAATCAACGGGGATTGAAATGCCTTGAATTTCCATTTGCGCTGCTGAAGTGCCAAACTTTTGACGAGCGTGTGCTTGAGGTTAATGCGACAGAGGCAATCGCCATAGTGAATATATTCGCCATGCAATACCCACGATAAAGATGGCAAGCGATATTGCAAGCAAGGGACCTCGTGTCCAATCTAATAGCGTCATATAAGCCACCTCTTATTTATAGTAGGTTCGAGCCTATGTCTTAGCTAAATTTAAATTTTTGATCTATGACAAGGAAGTGACCAATACCGATAGAGAAAAGAAGAACGGTGAATACTAAAGAGTGAGCTGCAATTGGCGGCAAATGTGAGTGTGGTGTGGTCACCTGATATGGCTATTGACCCACTGCACCAAATCAGCTGCTGATCGCGCACCCGACACACGCGCCACTTCATGCCCACCTTTAAAAATGGCCAGCGTGGGGATGCTGCGAATGTTGTGTTGTGAGCCCACGTCCTGGTGGGCTTCGGTGTCCACCTTTACCAATCGGGCTTTGGGCTCCAACACAGCACAGGCTTTCTCGTACTCGGGGGCCATCATGCGACAGGGGCCACACCATGGTGCCCAAAAATCTACCACCACGGGTACATCGCTCTTGGCTATCTGTGCGCTCAGGCCTGCGGCGTTGAGTGCTGCAGGGTGCCGGTCAAACAAAGCGTGGTGGCATTTTCCGCACGACAGTTCGGCGCTGCCGTCGAGCTTGTCATTGGGCACGCGGTTGGTGCTGTGGCAATGGGGACATACAACGTGTTGGGTCATGGCAATACTCTTGGAGTTAAATAAGTGTGTACTGATGTATTTGGGGTGAGGTTGCGATAAATCAAGCTTTTTAATTTTGATGAGTTTATGCTTTTCGTTGTTCGAGCGAAAGGGAGTTTCATCATGCATAAAAAAACAGTCATTCAATTCATCACATTGGCTTTGGCCGCCTCAATCGTCAGTGCGCAAGAGCCCGCCAAAGCTCACACCATTGGCGCACCAGAAAGCTACGACGTGTCGAGCTTGCCGGATGACCACTATGGCCGCTTGGTACGTTACGGTAAAGAGTTGACCGAACGCACCTTCGCCTATATTGGTCCCGAGGTGAAAAACCCCAAAATGCGATATGCAGGCAACAACCTAGCCTGTGTGTCGTGCCACGAAAACTCGGCCACCAAACCTTTTGCGATGCCTTGGGTTGGGGCACATGCCACGTTCCCACAATACCGTGGCCGTGAGGATGAGGTCAGCACGATTGACGAGCGCGTCAACGGTTGCATGGAGCGCAGCATGGCGGGCAAGCCGCTGCCGTTGGATAGTCGCGAGATGAAGGCGTATGTCACCTATATTCATTTCTTGTCTAAAGGCGTGCCTACCGGTGGCAAGGTCGAGGGTCAAGGCTTACCACCTTTCAAAGCACCTGAGCGCAAAGCCGATGTACAAGTGGGCGAGGGTATTTACAAGGAGAAATGCGCCAGCTGTCACGGAGAGAAAGGTCAGGGCGTGCGAGCCGGTGCAGTGGGCTCAGCCACTGGTTATGTGTTCCCGCCGTTGTGGGGCAACGACACATTCAATACAGGCGCAGGCATGAACCGTCTGCTCACGGCTTCTGCATTCATTAAAAGCAATATGCCTTTGGGTTCAAGCCACGCACAGCCCCATCTCAGCAATGACGAGGCTTACGACGTGGCCGCTTTTGTACTGAGCCAGCCTCGTAAGGTCAAAGCCAATTTGGACAAAGACTTTCCAGCGCGTTGGAACAAACCTGTTGACGCTGCGTTTGCGCCCTATGTCGATGGTGCATCTGCCGAGCAACACAAGTACGGCCCGTTTGCACCGCTGCAAGCCAACATGAAAGCGCTTAAGGACAAGCTGTCTAGTGGGAAGTAAATACCTCTCGAAGCCAAGGCTTGCTCTGGTCACAGAATAAAACCAAATTTAACTGGAGCACGGATAGATGGACGCTTTTCAAGATCACTACCCCGATAACGTCGCGCATTGTTATGGCTGTGGGCACCTCAACGAGCACGGTCACCAAATCAAAACGGTGTGGGATGGGGATGAAACCGTCACGCGCTTCAAGCCCGAGCCGTACCATACCTCGGTACCTGGTTTTGCCTATGGCGGCTTGATCGCGTCCCTCATTGACTGTCATTGCACAGGCACTGCCGCAGCTGCCATGTATAAGCAAGAAGGCCGCAGCATGGACTCGCTGCCAATATTTCGCTTTGTCACGGGCTCATTGCATGTGGACTTTTTAAAGCCAACACCACTTGAAGGTGAGCTGGTCATCCGCGGCCGCGTCAAAGAAATCAAGGGCCGAAAAGTGGTGGTTGAAGCGTTTGTGTATTCAGGCGACGCAGCGACAGCGCGTGGCGAAGTGGTAGCCGTGCAAATGCCAGAAATTTTTGGTCAGTTAACTGGGTGATTGGAGTCCAGATCAGTTTCTGCTGGCGAGTGAGGAGCAAACGTGCTGGTCCGTGGAGTGAAAAAACGGTCCACAAAAGAAAAAAGCACTGAGTTGATCAGTGCTTTTTAAATTTGGCTCCTCGACCTGGGCTCGAACCAGGGACCTACGGATTAACAGTCCGGCGCTCTACCGACTGAGCTATCGAGGAACAAGACTTGCATTATAGCAAGTTTTTTGGGCTTTTTGAAAGGCTCAGTGCGCTGGCGCACCTTCCCGGGCCCGGGTGAGCCAACCCAGGGCGTAAGTCAAGGCGAGCGTGGGCAAGGCCGAGCCCCACTGGGGGGCGAGTTGGGCCAGGGTGTGAAAGCAGACCACGCCCAAGAGCCAGGCCAAGGCTGCGGTGCGATCCCAGCCGGTGGCGGGGGTGGCATGGGATACGCCCCCCCAGCTCAGGCGCCCGAGGATCACGCCGTAGAGCGGCACGAACACAGAGCTCAGCAGAAGCAAGAAGGGCTCAATGTCGTGCATGGGCAACACGCAGGCGAGGGCTGTGCAGACCAGGGCGAACAAGAGCCCCCAGCGGCGCACGCTCTGGCGAGGTAGAAGACTGTTGGCGCTGACCGCACCGGAATAAACATCGCCATAGGCGTTGTCGAGTTCGTCAAGCAAGATCAAGCCCAGCGCGAGCAAGCCTCCTTGGGCGAGCAAGAGGGCGGTGACGAGCGGCGCGCCCGGCTCACTCAAGCTCGCCACCAGCACGCCCAAGGCATAGCACCACGCGTTGGCCAGGGCGTAGCCCACCCACGTGCCGCGCAGTGCGCCGCTACCGCGTTGGCCGTGACGGGCGTAGTCGGCCACCAGGGGGAGCCAGGAAATGGGCATGGCGATGACCAAATCAATGGCCGAGAAAAAGCCCATTGCGCCGGTGCCGGGGCGATCCAAAAAGGCCGCCACCCCGCGCTCTTGCAAGACGCCCAGAAAATGCGCGCTCAGCCACAGCAGCGAGGCGATCACCAGGGGCAGGCCAAAGCGGCTGACAAAGCCGCGCACCAGGCCCAGCATCGAGCCGCTGATGAGCGCGGTGAGCACCAGGCCCCACACCACGGCGCCGGCAAATGCCGGTACCGTCACGCCGGTGACTTGCTGCAAGATGGCTTGGCTGCCTTCGGCCATGACCACCAGCTCAAAGGTGGTCCAGCCGGCGAGTTGAACGATGTTGAGCAACACCGGCAGGCGCGCGAAGTGGGCGCCATAGACGCGGTGCATCAGGCCCGCGCTGCTCAAGCCACTGTCGCAACCGAGCTTGGCCACCCAGGCGAGCAGGCCCGAGCCGAGCACAGAGCCCACGACGATGGCCACCAGCGCGTCGCGCGTGCCCACGGCGGGCACCAGATACGCCCCCACTTGCATGACCAAAAGGCCCACGCCCAGGCTAAACCACAGCGCGGCATGGGAGAAGGTGTTGAAGACCCGTTCCTCGGGTGCAATGGGAGTCAGGGCAGGAGATGGGGTTGACATCAGTGGCTTTCGGGGGAGGGAAGTGGGAGTCGGCGCAAGGCTTGGGGCGCATGGCTGTGGTTGAGGGGGCCGCTCGCATGCCCCGTGCGCACATGCGCGCCGGCTTGGAGGGCGTCGCGCACATAGGCTTGGGCAGCGCGAACTGCTTCGTCCAGGGGGGCGCCCAGGGCGAGGTGGGCGGCAATGGCCGACGACAAGGTGCAGCCAGTGCCGTGGGTGTTGGGGCTGTGGATGCGCGGGGCGTGCAGCCAAAAGGCGCGCGCATCGCTCACAAAATAGTCGCTCACGCGTTCGCCGGGCAAGTGCCCGCCTTTGAGCAGCACTGCTGGCGCACCCATGGCACGCAGC
>Ga0255182_1001128_pt1 | contig 14792 bp, 9 predicted proteins | sample Atl_UVDOM_RepA_8_FD_188420 | JGI IMG/M metagenome (GOLD analysis project Ga0255182, IMG submission 188420) | Freshwater microbial communities from Altamaha River, Georgia, United States - Atl_UVDOM_RepA_8d | ecosystem: Environmental > Aquatic > Freshwater > River | place: USA: Georgia | collected...
CGGCATAACCACGGCGGGCCGGGAAACGGCTGCAGTCGGTCTCCGCGGGCGCTCTAAAGATGGTCGGCACCTTGGCCAGGTCGCTGAAGGTCGCCCCGGGCGCGAGAGACTGGTATTCGCCGCGGGCGGGGTCGCTGAAGACGCCCGGGCAGGTCATGCCGAGCCGAAACGGACTCGTGGAGACGCGGATCGCGCCTTCTTCGTCGGGCATGGCGAGCGTGGCATGGTGGCCGAGCGGCACCGGGCCGGCGAAACCCTCGATCGTATGCCGGGAGTAGACGACCGGCTCGCCGGGCACGAGGAAGAGCTCCTTCGTCACGCGGCCCGGCCGGACGGCCGTGTCGAGCACGACGGCGATCCGCTCGGTGCCGTCGGCCTCGCTGGTGCGACCCGCCAGCCGCCAATTGGCGGTCGCCGTCTCGCCATGCGGCACGTGCTTCTCCGCGCCGCGGGCTGCGTCGTTGCCGCCGAAGGGCATGCAGAAAAAGTCGCCACGGAGCGGCCCGAGCACCGCCGCCGGCAGTGGCTCGATGCGTTCGTCGGCCCAGGGGGCGATGTGGTAGGGAAGAATGGGACTGTCGCCGCCGCGGTCGAACGTGACCGGCGCCATGTGGCCGCCGTGGCGGGTGACGGCGACCTCGACCGAGTCGGTGGCGAGGATCCACGACGGCTGCGAGTGGATGAGCCGCTCCTCGGCGGCGACATCGGCCGCCTCGGCGGTCGACATGAAGGCGACAGCCGCGACGGCCAGCGTCGTCAAAAGGTGCCCGCAGCTCAGCCTGCTCATGAGCCCCCTCACGCGAAGACCTCCTCGAGTGCCGTCCGCATCGCTCCCGCATCGGCGTCGATGCCCGACCAGTATTTGACTCCCAGGACCCCCTGCCCGACCAGCATCCCGAGGCCGTCGAGCGTCGTGCAGCCGGCGGCTTGCGCCTCGGCCAGGAGCCGCGTCCGCGGCGGATTGGGGATCACGTCGGCCACGACCAGGCCGGGCCGCAGCGAGTCGCGAGCAACCGGCACGCGGGCCGTCGCGTCGCCCAGGCCGATGCTCGTGCAGTTGACGAGCACGTCGACGTCCGTCGGCACCGCCACGTCGCCCTGCCAGCCCGCGACCGAGACCTCGATCGGCCGCGCGGCCCGGACGAGCCGGGCGAGTCCCTCCGCCCGCTCGGCGGAGCGGTTGACGATCGAGAGCCTGGCGACGCCGGCGAGCGCGAGCTCCACGGCGATCGCCCGGGCGGCACCGCCGGCGCCAAGCAGCATGACGTGGCTCCCGCGCGGGTCGCGAACCGGGACGAGCGACGCCAGAAACCCCTTGCCGTCGGTGTTCTCCCCGACGAGCTTCCCATCGCGGGCCACGACGCAGTTCACCGCCTGGATGAGCCGGGCGCTCTCGCCCAGGCCGTCGAGGTGCTCGATCACCGCGACCTTGTGCGGCATCGAAAGATTGAAGCCCCGCCAGCCCATCGCACGAGCGCCGGCCACGGCGGCGGCCAGCCCGGCCGGCTGCACCTCGGCGTTGATGTAGCGCCAGGGCAGGCCGTGATGCCGGTAGGCGGCCTCGATCATGGCGACGGTGGGATTGTCGTCGCAGGGGGTCGAGAACGAGCCGGTGAGTTCGGATTTGAAGCCACTGGACATGCGCCGTGCGCTCCGGGGATGAAAATGACGGCCGTCAGGCCAGGATCTTCCGCATCACGTGGCCGTGGACGTCGGTAAGCCGCATGTCGCGGCCGCCGTGGCGGAACGTGAGATCCTCGTGGTCGATGCCGAGGCAGTGGAGCACGGTGGCCCAGAGGTCGTAGAGCGAAGTGACATCCTCGACCGCGCGGTAGCCGAGCTCGTCGGTCGCCCCCATGACCGTGCCGCCCTTCACGCCGCCGCCGGCGAGCCAGATGCTGTAGCCGAGCGGGTTGTGGTCGCGGCCGTCGGAGCCTTGCGAAAACGGCGTGCGGCCGAACTCCCCCGCCCAGACGACGAGCGTGTCGTCGAGCAGGCCACGCTCGTCGAGGTCGGAGAGGAGCGCCGCGATCGGCCCGTCGACCTGGCGGGCCATCTTCTCGTGGCCCTCCTTGAGCTTGCCGTGGTTGTCCCAGGGATTCGCACCGTTGCCGCCGCCGATGTTGTAGGCGAGGCACGAGAGCTCGATGAACCGCACGCCCCGCTCGGCGAGCCGCCGCGCGAGGAGGCACTGTCGGGCGTAGGCCGCCTGCTGCTTGTCGGCGGCGTCGAGGCCATACATCCGTCGTGTCGACTCGGTCTCTCCCGAGAGATCGGTGAGCGCCGGCACCGCCGCCTGCATGCGAAACGCCGTCTCGCGGGAGCGGATCGCCGCTTCCATCGCCTCCGCCGCCGCCTGCCGCGTGCCGAACCGCCGATTCATGGCGGCGAGCCAGTCGAGCCGAGCCCGCTGGCCGGCGGCATCTTCCCAAGGACGGATGTCGCGAAGCGGCCGGTCGGCGTCGCACCGCAGGATCGAGCCCTGCGTGTCGCTGGGGAGGAAGCCGTTGCCGAAGCAGGCCACGCCACCGTGGGGCGGGCCGGCATCGCCGCTCTGAAGCACGACGTACCCCGGCAGCTCGTCGCACTCGCGGCCGAGGCCGTAGGTGGCCCAGGCGCCGGCGCTCGGATATCCCAGAAATGGGAAGCCGGTGTGGATGAAGAGATTTCCCTGGGCATGCTCGCTGAACTTCGCGGTCATCGACCGCACGACCGCGAGCTTGTCGGCATGCCGCGCGATCTCGGGGAAGAGCTTGCTGATCTCGATGCCGCTCTGGCCACGCGGCCGAAACTCCCACTGGGCCGGCATGAGCGTGCCGTTGTTGTTGAACTGAGTCCGTTCGACTGGCACGGGCATCGGCTGGCCGGCCCGGGCGGCGAGCGCCGGCTTGGGGTCGAACGAATCGACGTGGGAGACGCCGCCGCTCATGAACAGGAAAATCACCCGCTTGGCCCGCGGCGCGTGGGCTACACGGGCCGCACCGCTCGCCGCGTGAGCCTCGCAGCCGAGGAGCCCGGCGAGCGCGGCCAGGCCAAAACCTGCCGACGCTCGGGCGAGCATCTCGCGCCGCGCAAGCAATGGTTCAAGCCACTCAGTCGACATGAATGAACTCCTCGAGGTTCACGAGGGCGTGGCAGACGTCGGCCCACAGTGGCACGCTGGTCGCGCGCTCGGCGGCCGTGAGACCGTGCGCCGCGGCCCGCGTGTCGATCCATTGCATCGTCGTCGCCGACTCGTCGGCCGAAGGCTCGCGGCCGAGCGTCTCGATGAACAGCCGGCGGATGCGGTCGTCCGGGGCGACATCGGGCCATTCCTTGACGACGCGCGTTGCCCGGTGCGTCGCGAGGTCGCGGACGAATGATCCATTCATCAGCACGAGCGCCTGGGCCGGCACATGCGACTCGTCGCGGCGGCCCTGCGTCGCCTGCGTGCTCGGCGGATCGAACGTGCCGAGGAACGGGTCGATCGCGTTGCGGCGGACCTGCACGTACACGCTCCGGCGGCCGCTGCTACCGGCGACCGGCTGCCCGAAGGCCTGGCGGTCGAGCCAGCCGGAGACGGCGAGGAGCGAGTCGCGGATCGCCTCGCCTTCCAGCCGCCGCAGCCGGGCGTGGGAGAGGAGCATGTTGCCCGGGTCGAGCCGCAGGGCGGACTCCGATGGCTGGATGGCGAGGCGGAACGCCCGTGATGTGGCGAGCAGCCGCACGAGCGCCTGGAGCGACCAGGGCTTTAACGCCGGGCCCGATCGATCAGCGGCGTTCGGTGCGACGAATCGTGCTGCCAGAAAGTCGAGCAGCTCGGGGTGGGTCGGCAGATCGCCCATCGCGCCGAACGTATCGACGCTCGCCACGATGCCGCGGCCGAAGACGTGGTGCCAGACGCGATTGACGAAGACCCGGGGCGTGAGTGGGTTCGAAGGGGCGACGACCGCGTCGGCCAGTTGGAGCCGGCCGCTCCCTCCCGGTGGAAATGGCGTCGGGTCGAGGGCCTCGAGAAACCGGCGGGGCACGATCGGGCCCGGCTGGCGATGGTTGCCGCGGATGAAGAGCGGTTGATCGACCACCGACCCATCGACGACGCCCGCCGCCCGCGTCGGGGGCGGGACGGCGGCGTCGAGCGCGCGCGCGCGGGCGCAGAGCGCGGGGAGCCCGGGAGCGAGTGCGGCGAGGTCAGGCAGCCGCGTGGGAAGCGCGTCCGCGACGAGGGCGGCGTCGATGACAGCTGCGTCGCTGTCGGTCGCCTGGCCGAGCTTCCAGGCCTCGATCGCGGCGGTGAGCCGGGCGGGATCATCGGTCGCGCCGGGCCGCGGCCCGCTCGGCGGCCTGCCCGACACGTCGACCGCGACCACGCTGAACCACGATCGCGGCGTGTCGGCCGGATCGACCGGCAGGTCGCCGGCCGTGGCGATCTCGAGGTGGGCCATCTCCCCCTTCCAATATGCCGTGGAGATGCGGACCCATTTGGGCAGGCCGTCCTCGAGCGTCGTCTGCGGATAGATGAGGATGGTGCGGGGATAGTTCTGGACGACGATCCGGAGCCGGGCCTTCCCGGATCCGGCAAGCAGCACGTGGATCGCGTCGGTCGTCACCTCGAACCGGGGCGAATGGAGCACGCCGCCATCATTCGAAACGAGCAGGTTCGAGTGCACGCCCGCCGGAAGAAGCCGGCGGAGGACCTGCTCTCCCTCGAGCGCGACGCGAAACTCGCCGGGCGGCGAAGCGTCGCCGAGACCCGATCCAGAGCGGAACCAGGCGGAGAGATCCGTCACGCCGCCCCGCGCGTCTGCGCCGACGGCGCCCGAAGTCGGCCAGGCGACCTTCTGCGCTTCCGCGGCCCGGTCGGCGAGTTTCTGTCGTACCTCTTCGGGCGCCGCGGCGATCCGCGCGAGCCAGGCGTCGGCGAGCCCCGCGCGAATGCGACCCTTGAGTTCGGCGAGCGAAGCGCGGGAGCCGTCGCGGCGGCCGGCGGCATCGACCTGGATAACGGCCGGCCGGCAGCTTACGAGCGTGCCGAACAGGGCGTAGAAATCGGCCTGGGAGATCGCGTCGAACTTGTGGTTGTGGCAGCGGGCACACGACACCGTCATCCCGAGGAAGGCCTTCGAGACGACGTCGATCTGGTTGTCGGTGAACGTGACGAGTTCGTCGAGGGCGTCGGTGGGGGCATAGCCGTGGGGCACCATGCGGAGGTGGCCGGTGCCGAGCGCCGACTCGTTGACGCCCGTCTCGGGGTCGATCCGCGGATCGGCGAGCAAATCGCCGGCGATCTGCTCGCCGATGAAGCGATCGATCGGGAGATCGTCGCGGATCGCGCGGATGCACCAGTCGCGGTAGCGCCAGGCATGCGGAATCGTGGGGTCGCCCTCGCTGCCATGCGTCTCGCAGTAGCGGACGCAGTCGAGCCAGTGGCGGGCCCAGCGCTCCGCGAATGCCGGCGACGCGATGAGCCGATCCACGAGCCGTTCCCAGGCGTCGGGGGAGGTGTCGGCGAGAAACGCCGCGCGTTCCTCGGGGCTCGGCGGCAGGCCCGTGAGCACAAGGCTCACCCGCCTGAGCAGCGTTTCCGGGCCGGCCGGGCCGGCCGGCTCGACGCCGGCAGCTGCGAGCTTGGAGGCGATGAATCGGTCGACGGGATGATCGCTCTCTGCGAGCCACGAGTTTCCGCCCGAGCGTGCGGGCACGGGCGGTCGCGTGATCGGCTGTAGGCTCCACCACTGTCGCCGTCGGGCGAAGACCGCCTCCCAAGAGGCTTCTCGCGCCAGCTCCGTGGCGGAGGGGGCCGTGGCCCGCGGGTCGAAGGCGCCAAGCTCGATCCAGCGGCGAAACGCCGTGACGATCTGTTCGGGAGGCCTGGGGCCGCCCTTCGGCATCAGGAGATCGTCGCGATGCTCGAGGGCCGCGAGGATGACGCTTTCTTCCGGCTTCCCCGGGACGACGGCGGGCCCCGAATCTCCGCCCTCACGAAGTCCGCCCGCCCAGTCGAGGGCGAGGCCCTGCTCCCGCTTGCCGTGCGTGGCGTGGCATTCGTAGCACCGCTCGACGAGGTACGGACGGATGACCTTCTCGAACAGGTCTTCGCCCTCGCCGGCGGCCGCGGCACCGTGAAGCAAGAAGGCCCGCCCGCAGGCCATCAAGAGGGCCGCGACACACTGTCCCGGGAATCGAAACCGCTGCGCTGGGGCTGGCATTCCCTGCATGAGAACGTACTCTCAAATAAGAATCAACATCCGTTGACGCGAATGAGTTGGCAGACGGCAGCGCTATTCTCAATGACGAACGAGGGCTTCTCCCCATGCGCATGAAACACCAGATGTCGCGCACTGCTGCGTTGCAGCCGGCCTCTGAAGATGAACTGCGCGACGGCCTCGGCGACTGCGACAGTCTCCCTTCGCCCACCTGCGCGAAGACGCTCGCCGTCCTCGCGATCGTCGCCCGTCATCCGCAGGGCGTGAGCGCCGCCCAGGCCGCGCGGGCCTCGGGGATCACGCCGAACCTCGTCTTCCGGATCCTCAAGACGCTCGCGTCCCTCGGCTACTGCCACCAGCACGCCACCACGAAGGCCTACCGGCTCTCGGGCAAGCTGCTCGACATGGCTGGGCCCCAGGCAGGCGATCGCAGCCTCGTGGTGGCGGCGCATCCGGTGCTGCGCCGTCTCCGCGACGCGACGGGCGAGACGGTGCAACTCGTGATCGAGTCGGCGGGCAAGGCGCTCGTGCTCGAGCAAGTGCGGGGCACGCAGGCCCTGCAGGTCTGCGGCCAGGTGGGCATGCGGGCGCCGCTCTATTCCTGCGCGCCCGGGAAGGCGATCCTCGCCTGGTGGCCGGCGGACCGTCGGGCAGCATGGCTGCGAGAAACCACGCTCAAGCGATTCACGGCCACGACGCTCACCGACCGCAAGCTCCTGGAGGCCGAGCTGCAGTCATCCCGCGGCCGCGGATTCACCGTCGACCGGGCCGAGGGGCTCGAGGGCATCCATTGCGTCGCCGCACCGATTTGCGACCCCCACGGCACCGTCGTTGCCGCCGTCACGATCATGGCGCCGGTGTCACGGCTGTCGGAAGAAGCATTTGCCGCATCAGGAGCACTCTGCATCGCCGCAGCCCAGGCCATTGCCGCTGCGGTCGAGGCCTGACCGTCGGCCGGCGGGACTGAGGCGACTGACAACGCTTGACCGAATAGTGGCCGGGCGTACACTGAAAGATGCCGGTCGGCGGCTCGTTCCCGTTGCTCACTGCCATCACCACGCAGTCGCGGAGCACTCACTATGGCCACGGTTCCCCAGCTGCGCAGCCGTCTTCTCGAAGGCTTTTCGGAAAAGCAGGCCGACCTGCTGGCCCACGTCGTGATTGAAGCGCACGACGAGCTGGTGAACCGGGCCGACTTTCACGCGCTGACATGCGTCGTGAAGGAACTGGCGGATGCCCAAAAGCGAACGGAGTCGCGAGTCGAGGAACTAGCCGAAGCCCAGAGGCGGACGGAGTCGCGAGTCGAGGAACTAGCCGAAGCCCAGAGGCGGACGGAGTCGCGAGTCGAGGAACTTACCGAAGCCCAGAAGCGGACCGAAGCCCACGTCGGAGACCTCGCCGAAGCTCAGACGCGGACCGAAAGCAGTGTCGATGAACTGGCAAGACTGCAGCGTGCGATGCTCATCCGGCTCGACAAGGTGGACGGCCGGTCGCTCGAGATCGATGTCGCCAGGCGTCTGCCTTCGATGGTGGGCGTCGTCTTTCGCAGGTGCCGGGTGATCGAGCTGTCGGAGCTCGTCGAGAGCATCGAAGATCGTCTTTCCGAGGCGGAGAGGCTCGATCTGCTGCAGACCGACATCGTGGCGAAGGCAAGACGCGACGGCCAGGAAATGCATTTGGTGGTGGAAGTCTCCTCCACCGCCGACAGCGACGACGTGGCCCGGGCTCTCCGGCGTGCGGCCGTGCTCGTGAAGGCTGGTCTGCCGGCGCTTGGCATCGTGGCCTGCGAGGCGGCGTCGGATAAGACGATCGAGTTTGCCAGCCGCGACGGAGTGCGGATACTAGTGGCTGGAAAGCTCATGCCCGAAGCGGCATGACACGGTGGACCGTAACCGCACGCTGCGCAGGCAGCCGGTCGTTTGCGGTCTGACTGTCGGTTCCAGTTCTCATCCGTTGATTCCGAGGATTGTCGTATGCTCTCTCCTGCCGTGCATCGCCGCCGCTTTCTCACGACATCCACTGCTCTCGGAACGTCTTTGTGGATTGGCAGCATCGTTGCGCCGCGGCGGGCCCTGGCGTCGCCGCTGGGGGCGAACGACCGGGTGCGGATCGCCGTCATCGGCTGCAACGGCCGCGGGCAGGCGCACCTCCAGGGCTTCATGGGGCAGAAGGACGTCGAGGTCGCCTGCGTCGTCGATCCCGATGCGAAGGTCCTCGCCCGAACGCTCGAGGGCGTGCGGAAGAAGGTCGCGGGCAAGTACGAGGTGGAAGGCTTCGCCGACTTCCGGCGTGTGCTCGACGACAAGTCGATCCACGCCATCTCGATCGCCACGCCCAACCACTGGCACTCCCTGATGACGATCATGGGGGCCCAGGCGGGCAAGCATGTCTATGTCGAGAAGCCGCTCAGCCACGACATCGAAGAGGGGCGGGTGGCCGTCGAGGCGCAGCGGAAGTATGGCGTGGTCGTGCAGCATGGCACGCAGCGCCGCAGCGATGCCGGCATCGCCGGTCTGCATGCCGCTCTCAAGGACGGCACGCTGCCGCGGCTGAAGATCGCCTACGGCTACTGCTGCAAGCCCCGCAACGGCATCGGTTTCCACGAGGCCGGCGATCCGCCCGCGAACCTCGACTGGAATCTCTGGAAGGGACCGGCGGTCATCGACCGCTACAGCCCCCGCTACGTCCACTACAACTGGCACTGGTTCTGGGAGACGGGCAACGGCGACCTCAACAACCAGGGCACGCATCAGCTCGACGTCGCCCGGTGGGCGATCGACGACGACCAGACCCACCCCGTCCGTGCCGTGGCGATCGGCGGCCGCTTCCAGTGGAAGGACGAGGGCACGACGCCCAACACGATGTTCGCCATGGCCGAGTACCCGAACGGCCAGATGGTGCTCTTCAACGTCCGCAACGTGAACTACAAGGGCTATCAAAACCAGGTCTACAACGAGTATTACCTCGAGGACGGCAGCGTCATCACGGGCGAGGGCAGGTACAAGATCAAGCGGCCCGGCAGCGACACGTTCGAGTCGCTCGATGTCGGGCCGGGAAGGGTCACGCCCGGCGGCAACTGGGGCAGCTTCGTCGCCGCCGTCCGCGCCGGCGATCCGCGGATGGCGAACGGCAACGTGCTCGACGCCCACTACGGCTGCGTGCTCGGCCACGTCATGAACAATTCCTACCGCCTGGGCGAGGAGGTGCCCTTCGACGCCAAGGCGGCCCGGTTCGGCGACCGCGCGGACGTCGCCGAGCACTTTGCCAAGCTTCACGAGATCATGCGGCAAGGGGTCGGCATCCCGGAGCACGAGGCCCGCTACCGGCTTGGCCCCACGCTCACCTTCGATCCGGCCACGGAGCGGTTTACGGGCGACCATGCCGAGGCCGCCAATCGTCTGCTCAAGGACGTGAACAATGCCGGCTTCCGGGTGCCGACGGTCGCCGGGGTGTGACGCCTCCCGCGTTGGCGGCACTGCCCGTGGCATCGCCTTGTGGCGACACGCTATTCAACGTGTCGAATCCGCGTTGCCGAGGCGGTCACTTCGCCTGCTTGCGGAACGCGGCAGGCGTCGCCTGGCGGTGCTTCGTGAACATCCGGGTGAAGTAGTAGCGGTCGCCGAAGCCGCACTCGCGGGCGATCTGCTCGATCGAGCGGTCGGTGTGCCGGAGGAGCTTCATCGCGTTGTTGAGCCGCAGTTCCAGCAGGTAGCGCATCGGCGTGAAGCCGGTCGTCCGTAGGACCAGTTCCGACAGGCTGCGCTCGGTGAGGTTCGTCGCCTCCGCGAGGTCGTGGAGCGCGACGCCGCCGCTCGACCGCTCGTGCAGGATCCGCAGCACCCGGTCGGCATCGACGCCGAAGAAGGTCGGCGACTGGAGCTTCGGCAGGCAGGCCCGCACGGCAAGCGACACGAGATCGACGACGTCGAGCGTGGCGGTCGCCGTATGGTCGGTGGAACGTCCCCGCTCGATGCCAGCCGGGCAGGAGGACACGAGCAGTCTTCGCATCCGCGGTGTGGGCCGGATCGGGAAGACGCCCGGCCGGAGCGCGTCGCCCACGCCCGCGACGGTGAAATGGAAGTACCACTTCGAGAACCCGGGGCGGCAATCTGCGGAAAACGAGGTGTGGGGCGGCAGCAGAAACAGGCTGCCGGGCAGGAGGTCGTGACGGTTGCCCTGGTGCACGATCCAGCCCTGACCGCGGGTAGGCCAGTAGAGCACCCACTGCTTGGTGATGGCATCGATCATGTGCCACTCGCGCAGCGTTGCGTGTCGGTGTAACAGCACCTCGATGCCGCCGACGGGGAGGTCGGCATGCCGTCGGCCGCGGATGCGGTGCGGAATGGCCGGTGGGCCGTAATCGACGTCGATGCGGGTGTCGGGCATGTGCGGCCGTGGAAAAACACACAGTTTCAGCCGCGGCCGTCCATAGGAGCGGTCTGGCTGCTGGATCTAGATTGTATCTCCTATGAACATGCACAAATCTGCCTCAGGCTCGATTTCCGGCCGGGCGAGCGCCGCGGCTCGGTGGCTCGCGTGCGCGGTGCTGCTGGGGGGGGCTCCTGCGGTCGCCGCACCGCCGGCCACGAACCCTGCAGCCCTCTGGGATGACTATGACCCCGCGGTCGGGGACTTCCGCGAGGAGGTCGTGCGGGAGGAGACGAAAAACGGCGTCTTCTATCGCGACTCCTACATCTCTGCCTACGTGCTCGGCGAGGAGATCCGGGTCTGGTGCGTCTATGCCGTGAAGGCGGGCAGTGGAAAAGCCCCGGGCCTGCTCAACGTGCACGGCTGGATGGGGGCCGCGTCGATCGATCAGGAGTATGTCCGCGACGGCTGGGCGGTGCTGTCGTTCGACTACTGCGGCAAGACCGGCACGCGTCCGCAGTTCACGAAGTATCCGCCGGCGCTCGTGCACTGCAACATGGATCGGGCGCTCGGCGGACCGGTCCATTCCGCCAAGCCGGACGGCACATCGATCACTGATCCCCGGCAAGCCTCCGATTATGTCTGGTACGCGATCGAGCGACGGGCGCTCTCCTATCTCGAGCGGCAACGCGAGGTCGACAAGAGCCGACTGGGCGCGAAGGGCTATTCGTACGGCGGCACGCTGATGTGGAACCTGGGCACCGATCCGCGGGTCAAGGCGGTCGTGGCCTACTTCGGGATCGGCTACAACGAATATTATCGCAGCAAGCAGGTCTGGCTCTACAACGAGCCGCCCGTGCCCGAGCCGCCGAAGAGCCCCGGCGAGGAGATATTTCTCGCGGCGGTCGCGCCTGAGGCGCACGTGCCCTTCATCACGGCGCCGACGCTCTTTCTGAACGGCTCGAATGATCATCACGGCGGCCACGAGCGCGGCCTCGAGACCTTCAAGCGGTTCAAGCCGGGCGTGCCTTGGGCGTTCGCGATCCAGGCCCGGGGCCACCACGACACCGAGAAGGTCGGCCAGGACGCGAAGCTCTGGCTCGAGAAATACGTGCTCGGCAAGGACGTCTTCTGGCCCGGTCACCCGGCGGCGCGGCTCGCGCTCTCCGCCGATGGTGTGCCGCAACTCGTCGTCTCCCCGGCTTCCGCCGACCGCGTCAAGAAGGTGGAGATTTTTTACGCACTCAAAAATCCCTGCAGCTTCACGCGCTCCTGGCGGGACGCGGCGGTGGTGAAGGCCGCGGACAGTTGGACGGCCTCGCTTCCCGTCATGAACGTCGACGACTATCTCTTCGCGTATGCCAACGTGACGTATGACAACACGGTCGTCGTGTCGACCGACTTCTGCGCCGTCATTCCTTCCCGGCTGGGGAAAGCCAGAGCGACCGACACGCAGTCGGATGTGATCTCGAGCGACGGCTACTCGGCCTGGACGAACGCCGCGGAGGTCGAGGGGCCGCAGGGCATCAAGGGTTTCCGGTCGACGAACAACAACCGGGGCTCCGCGACCGAGCAGCTCTACGACCCCAAGTGGCGGGCCCCGGCTGGCCAGAGCCTCGCCTTCAAGTTTTACTGCACCGAGCCGCAGACGGTGATCCTCTCCGCCGGCGATCATGGATTTCAGGCGGTGGAGCTCGAGATCACGGCATCGGATGCCTGGCAGGAGATGGTGGTGCCGGCTTCACGGCTCGTGAACAGAAACGACAACCGGCCGCTCGCCGACTGGTCGACCGTCGGCAAGATCCAGTTTCAGCCCAAGCCCGGATCCGACATCACGAAGGTGCTCTTCGCCGACTTCCGCTGGGTTCCCACCGGCACCACGCCGGCGTCTCGCTGAGGAGTGCGACCATTGAAAAGGTGCCGCTGTATCGCGAGCGGCCTGCTGGCGGGGCTCGTCACTCTCGCATGGCTCCTCGCCCCGAAATCTTCCCGTGCCGCCGAGGAGACCTTCCCGCCGCTTGGGTCTGCCAGTCCTCCGGCCACGCTCGACACGCTCTGGGCCCCGTTCGATCCGCGGCGTGAGTCGCTCGAGACCGAGGTGCTCGATGAATGGGAGGAGGGAGACGCGGCCTACACGATCGTGCGGTTTCACGTCGGCACGTTCAAGGGTGCGCCGGCGAAGGTGGCCGCGTTCTTCGGCGCCCCAAAGAACGCTGCGAGGCTGCCGGCGATCATGCACATCCACGGCGGCGGCCAGTCGGCGCAGCTCGACGTCGTCCGCACGGACGTCGCGCACGGCTACGCGAGCCTGTCGCTCAACTGGGGCGGCAACAAGCTGAACTTCGGCCGGAGCAAGCGAACCTACGACGGGCCGCAGACGGACTGGGGCAAGCTCGACGCGACGCACCCGCCGCAGCGAAACAAGGCGAACCACTTCGCCGGGCCGCTCGCGGCCGATGACTTCACGCTCGACGCCGTCGAGTCGCCCCGCAACAGCAACTGGTTCCTCGTGCTCGTGGCGGCGCGGCGGGCACTCACATGGCTCGCGGAGCGGCCCGAGGTCGATCCCGGGAGGCTCGGCGTCTTCGGCATCTCGATGGGAGGCAAGCTGACGACCGACCTTGTCGGCATCGACGACCGCGTCAAGGCGGCCGTGCCGATCTACGGCGGGGCCGGTGATGTTCTTCCGGAGCAGACCGATCTGCCGGGCTGCGTGAAGCGGCCGATCTCCGCGTTGGAGCTGGCCTGTGTCTCGGACAATGCCTACATCCCGCGGATCAAGGCGCCGGTGCTCTGGCTCTCGCCCACGAACGACTTCAACGCGCCGATCGAGAACATGGCCTGGAACTGGCGACACCTGCCCGACGAGCAGGTGCGGTTCAGCATGCCGCCGCACGGCAATCATCGGCTCGTGCCGGAGTACGAGGCCACGCGGATCCTCTGGTTCGAACAATATTTGAAGGGGGGCTTTTCGTTCCCCACGACACCGCGGCTCGAACTTGACGTACGGGCCGCAGACGGCGTGCCGCGGGTGCGGGTGACACCCGATGACTCGCTGCCCGTGCGCCGCGTCAATGTGCATTACTCGATCGATCCGCAGCCGCTCTCGCGGTTCTGGCGGACGCCGCCGGTTGCCGTCGAGGACGACGCCTGGTCGGCTGCCTGCCCCGTCATGAGCCCGGAGGAACCGCTCTTCGTCTTTGCGAGCGTGACCTACGAGACGCCCGCGTCGGTCAAAGTGAGGGTGCCGGCGGAGTTCACGATCAGCTCGCGGCTCATGTCGGTCGCTCCGGAAGCGCTCCTCAAGGCGGAGGTGAAGCCCACCGACACCGTGGAGCGGCTCGTCGATTCCGGTGCCGAGGGCTGGCAGGACTGGTATCTGCAGAACTGGGACCACCCGCCCCTCTGGCGGGCCTTCACGCGCAAGCTCAAGGATCCCAAGTGGCGGGGGCCCGACGGGGCGAAGCTCTCGTTCGAGATCCGGAGCGAGACCCACAATGAACTCGTGATTGTGTTCGAGACCAACGGCTGGGGGGCCTTTGCCTCAGGCAAACCGGCGGTGGACTACGCCGTGGTGAAGCCGGTCGCAGGCGGCCCCGATTGGCAGAAAGTCGTTGTGAGTCTCGACGAACTGGTCGCCACCAAGCCCGAGATAAACACGGCGCTTGCCGACTGGAGAACTGTCACGCAGCTGAGCATCGGGCCGAGTGGGGAGGTCGTGCGGAACGGCCAAAAGCAGTCGGTGGCCGGAAAATCCTGGCGCGGGCCGCGCGGGATTCGGAATCTGCGGTGGGAGTGATGCTCCTCGGGTTGGGGGTGGGGGAAAGCACACAAAAACAGCAAGGAAGTGCATTTCGCTCCGGAGCCTTCGCGACGTATCCTCTTTTTGGCAGGGGAGGCGACTTGTTTCCCGTGGGCGGCCGTCTTTCAGTCGGCAACGATTGCCAGACGGAGTCCGATCTCATAAGGGCCGTTTTCACGGTTCTCTCATCGACGGGGGGCGGGATATGGCATGGCAAATGAGAGTTGCGAAACGAGTCGGCTTTACGCTCGTGGAGCTCCTCGTTGTGATCGCGATCATCGGCACGCTCGTCGGCCTGCTCTTGCCGGCCGTGCAGCAGGCTCGCGAGGCGGGACGGCGGGCAACGTGCCAAAACAAGCTCAAACAGCTCGCCTTGGCGACGCTCAATCACGAAAGCACCTACCAGGAGCTGCCTGCCGCCGACCGGAGCCTGCGGA